>Ga0066256_1001161_pt1 | contig 39717 bp, 72 predicted proteins | sample ThiBio_1000_biof_FD_87107 | JGI IMG/M metagenome (GOLD analysis project Ga0066256, IMG submission 87107) | Wastewater bioreactor microbial communities from Cape Town, South Africa - Thiocy_expt_1000_biof (version 2) | ecosystem: Engineered > Bioreactor > Thiocyanate-remediating >... | reverse complement strand
GCCCGGGGTCTCGGGCCCGGGCCGAGGGCTCGCCACGGCCTTCGTCACCCCCCCCCCCGAGGGCGACATGAAGGCGCCCAGGGGCGACTACGTGATCCGGGGGGTGAAGGGCGAGCCCTCCCCGTGCAGGCCCGCGACCTCCGCCGAGACATCCGAGGCGGTCAGCTGATGACGAAGCCACTCCTGCCCGACGACGAGCGCGGGCGGCTCCGCCACACCAACAGCTCGTTCGGGATCGCGATCGCCCTCGGCCTCCGCGACAAGCAGGTGTGGCCCGGGACCTTCGACGTCACCGCGTGGCGGAAGCGGCGCACCCGGAACCGGCTGGCGCGCAGGAGCCGCGCCATCAACCGACGGCGCGGCTGATCCCGACGTCGGCGCGTTGCCCTCGCTGCGCGCCGACGGTGCCGCCCCGGTGCCCCGGAGCGACACCACCCGGCCGGGCGTCACTTCCCCTCCGACGCCCGGCCGGGCACCACCAACCCCCTCACCCCCGAGAGGAGGCACCGTGGCCGACGACGGCCGCACATACATCCGCGTCCACGACGGCATGCCCGACCACCCCAAGGTCGAGACCCTGTCCGACCGCGCCTTCCGACTCCTCGTCGAAACCTGGTGCTGGAGCAGCCGCCACCTCACCGACGGCCGCGTCCCCGCGAACATCTGGCGCCGCCGCGGAACCCCCGCAGCCCGCCGCGAGCTCACCGACGCCGGCCTCGTCGAGGACCACGGCCCCGAAGGCGTCCGGATGCACGACTACCTGGAGCACCAGCGGTCCAAGGCGGAGGTCGAGGAGATCACCGCTGCGCGGCGCGCGGCGCAGCAGAAGGCGTCGGTGAAGGGCAACCACAGCCGATGGCACGTCGGGCCCAAGGGCCGACCTTCCGACGAGTGCGAGCTGTGCCAGAACGCATCCGATTCGGGATCGCAGAGGGATGCCGATGGGATCGGGTCTGGGACTCCGTCCGGATCGCTCATAGGCATAGGCACAGACAGAGATAAAGAACCACGGGGAGACTCCCGCCGCCGCCCTGCGGATCCGGACGCGCGAACCACGCCGCGGCGGCCGCGCCGCGAACACACCGCGGCCGCCGAGCTCGACGCCACCGCGCACAGCCCCAGCGCCTTCGGCCTCGTCCAGGCCTGGTCGGAGACCAACCCCGGCCTCACCAGCGGGAAACGCCGCGAACTCGGCAAGGCCGTCGACCAGCTCCTCGCCCAGGGCGCCGACCCCGAGCTCATCCCCGCCGCGCTCGACGCCGCCCACGACAGCCGGTTCCGGAACCCCGTCGGAGCCCTCCCACACGCCTACGACGACGTCCGCCGAGCCCGCAACCAGCCCGCCGGCGCGCAACAGATGCACCCCACCGACGCCCGCATCCAGGCCCTGCTGCAGGGCTCGCCGGGCGACCTCCCGCCCGCCATCGGAGGCCCCACGTGATGGACTCCCAGCAGGTCAGGCAGCTCCTCGCTGTCGTGATCGCCTACGACAACCGCAAGCTCGCCGACGCGAACATCCTCGCCTGGACCGAAGCCGCGCGCCGCGGCCGCTGGACCCTCGCCGAGGCCGTCGACGCCGTCCACGAGCACTACGCCTCCCAGTCGGTGTGGCTCATGCCCGGCCACGTCAGCGCCACGATCCGCGCCCGCCGCCAGGACCTCGCGCAGCGCGAGCAGGCCGGCTACCAGATCGCCGCTGCGGCCGAGGTGCGCGAGCTCGTCGCCGGCGTCGGCCGCCACGTCGACGACGTCGCCGAGCACGAGCCCGCCCCGGTGCCGTCGAAGTGGCGCAGCGCGTGCCCGCACTGCCACGCCGGGCCCGGTGCGCCGTGCGTGCGGCCCAGCCGCGACGCCGCGCCCGTCGCGCTCGCCAACGTGCACCCGTCGCGGCTGAACGTGGCGGCGTCGTGAACCTCGAGTCCGCGGAAGACCGCGACCGCGCGATGACCGTGTCGTGCACGTACTGCCTCGCCCAGGCCGGCCAGCCGTGCGTCCGGAAGGGCACCGACGAGGTCCTCGCGAACCTGCCCGCTCACATCTCGCGCCTGTCCGACGCCGGCGTCGTGCACGCGCCCCTCGACTCCCGGGAGTACACCCGTGGCTGACACCCGCACCACCACCATCGCCGTCCCGCCTGAGCTGCTCGTCTACGCCTTCCGCTACGCCCTCGGCCGCCGCACCTACGCCGTCGCCGACGTCGCCCAGGCCCTCCGCGAACACCACACCGCGCTCACCCCGCAGACCCGCCGCCAGATCGCCGACGAGATCCGCGACGCCATCCGCGCCGGCCGAGCCGGGTCGATCACCGACGCCGACGAATGGGACGCCGTCGCCGCGTTCCTCGAGGAGGACCGCGATGCCTGACCCGCACCGCCCGTGCGGCGACCCCCGCTGCCCGATCTGCGCGACGACCCGCATCCCCGCCGCCCGCATCGACCCACCCACCACGCCCGTCCCCGCGATCCGCCCCGAGTGGCTCCCCGGCCACTGGCAGCCCGCCCCGCCCCGCACCAACGGGCACGACCACCAGCTCCGAGAGGACGAGACCGGTGACGGGCTCGCCCCGAAGGTCGCCGTCGCGACCTGCTCCCTCGCCGTCCTCGTCTCCGGCGCCGGGCTCTACGCGACCGGGGACCTGCTGTGGCTCCTCGGGATCATGCCGGGCGCCGTCATCGCCGCCTCGTTCGTCGTCGCCGTCGTCGAGCTCGTGCGGCGGCACCGATGATCCGCCCGACCGGATGCACCTGCCCCACCTCGGCCCAGCTCATCGAGAGCTGCCCGGTCCACGGGTCCGCCGCGATGCTGCTCGCCGAGCACGCCCGGTGGGCCGAGGCCGACGCGACCGTCGACCGCTACGAGAAGAGCCAGCGCGACCGCGTCCGCACCGCCGTCGCAGCAGTCCGGGCCCGCCACACGAGCTGCTCGACGGAACGGGGCGCCTGCCCGTGGCCGAACTTCACCGAGCACGAGGCCGACGAGCTCGCCGCCGAGCTGCTCCAGCCGGAACGGGGGCAGGCATCGTGACCGACCACGTCCTCGGCCTCGACCTCGGCCTCGCCAAGGCCGGCGCCGCCACCCTCACCGCCGACGGCCGCATCCAGACCTGGCTCAAGACCACCCCCAGGCTCGGGGAGACCGCGACGCTCGACGCCGTCGCCGACCGCATCGGCACCATGGCCGGCTGGGCCGTCGACCTCACCACCACCGGCACGATCCTCGCCGTCGTCGAAGGCCCCGCCCACGCCGCACAGCACGGCCAGCCCCACGAACGGGCCGCGATCTGGTGGCTCGTCGTCCGCGCCCTGCTGCGCCGCGAGATCCCCGTCGCCGTCCTCGCCCCGACCACGGTGAAGGGCTACATCGCGGGCAAGGGCAACGCGTCCAAGGACGACGTACGCCGCGCCGTCGCGCTCGCCTGGCCCGGGCAAGGCCTCGCCCGCGTCTCGGCCGATGAGGCCGACGCCGTCGCCATGTGCACCGCCGCGGGGGACTGGCTCGGCTGGGACGGCCCGTGGCTCGACGGCCGCCGCGGCGTCGACTGGCTCAAGAAGGCGCAGTGGCCGGAGCGGGACGAGGTCCGCGCATGAACGACCCGAGGACCGAACTGGAGTTCCCCTGCGACCGCTGCTCCGAGGTCGCGCACCTGCATCCGAACCGGCCCGGTGAGCTGCTCTGCCGCCCGTGCCGCGACGCCGCACGCGGCGCAGACCACCGCGAGAGGACTACCCGATGAGCGCCACCGAGCACGACATCGAGACCAGCGTCCGCGTCTACCTCGACTGGGTCGACGGCCGCTGGGAGGTCGCCGGGGCCACCGTCGACGGCTACGCCCTGGACGAGCGCGACACCGGGCCCGCCTGCGACACCCCGCACCGCACCGAGGCCGAGCGTGCCGCGTGCCGCCGCCTGATGGAGCAGGTGTCGAAGGCGGACATGCCGACCGCCGCCGAGCTTGTCGAGCTGCTGCGCGATGCGCTGGGGGAGTCATGAGCTACGAGCCGCTCCCGCCACCCATGCCGTTCGACGAGGCCGAGAACCTCGGCATCACCGTCCTCGGGACCTGCGACTGGGGCGGCTGTGACCGCGAGGCCTGGGGCGTCCGCTGGTCTCGCGACCTCGACGCCTACCTGACGGTGTGCGCGTCCTGCCGTCGCGGCCCTGGCGCTGTGCGAGGCGCCCGGTGACCCCCGACGTGGTCGAGACGGCCGCCCAGGTCCTCCACGATCGCCGCCACCGCGCCGGGACCGGGCAGGTGTGTGACGAGTGCCGCGACCTGGTGCGCGCGATCGCCGACGTGCTCGACGTCCCGCGGCTGACCGCGATCGAGACGAGGCTCCGCGACGCGGTGGACGGCGGGCTGTGCCCGGCGTGCCACGAGACGTGCGTCGAGTACGTGCTGAGGGGGGAGCGGTCGTGACCGCCTCAACCCCGGACGAGGCCGCCGAGCCCGACCTCCTCGACCGCCTGCAGAAGTCGCTCGAACTGACGCCGGACCAAGCCTCCGCGAAGATCGACCGCTTCATGAAGGCGTTCGAGGGGACGCCGACCGAGCACGCCTGGCGCGTGATCCAGGCCGAGCGTGACGCTCTCCGCGTCGAGGTGGAGCGGGCGCGCGCCCGGGAGCAGGCCGCCCGCCCCGTACTCGACGCCGCCGAGGCGGCTGCCGACCGAATCGCAGAGGTCGCCACGCGTGAGTCCGAAGCGGAACGGCTCGCGCTGCAGCTCTCCGACGACCTCCGCGCGGCCCGCGCGGCGCTGGGTTCCGCCGAGGCCGAGAAAGTCGTACGCCAGGACCAGACCGAAACGACGCGCACGACTTCCGCCGAGGCGGTCGCCCCGGCCGCCGAACCCGACCTGCTGGGTCAACTCCAGTCTTCCTTCGAGCGCGCCCGGGAGGCCCGCCGTGACCACGCCTGATCGCGTCAGCGCCGCTATCGAGAGCGCCATCGTCGACCTGACCGGGCAGCCGCAGGTCGGCGCCGCGTACGCGCAGGCGTTCATCAAGCGGCTGGCGGAGAACGGTGTCACCGTCGCCCCGGCCGCCGAACCCACACCCGACGACGTCCCTGTAGAGGGGCTGAGCCTCGCCCGCCGCATCCACGAGGCGAACGGTGACCCGCGCATGTCGACGTTCCGTCGGGTCATGGCGGCGCTCGGGATGTGCGTCGAGGTCACGGTCAACCGGGACCCAGACGCGCCCGTCGCCCCGAACGACGAGGACGAGGAGCCGGACGACAAGACCGCTCACGGCTACGTCGTGGGCTGCATCCTCGACGCCACCGAACACCACGGGGACCGCGCGATCACGCTCTGGTCCGACGATGTCCACTGCACCCTGACCGCAGCCTCGGACGTCGAGGTCGAGGACGCTCCCGCCGACGAGCAGTGGGAGGTCTACGAGCTGCGGCGCGTGACGATCCCACTGGCTGGGGCGGGCGCCCCCGAACCCGCGCAGGACGACGAGCCGGGAGCCGACCGTGGCTGAGCGCTGGTGTCCGATCTGCGAGCGACTGACGCACCACGACGGCTCGTGCTGCACGTCCTGCCACGGCAACCGAGTGAGCGTGATCCGAGAGCGCTGGGACCGCATCCAGGCCGAGCGGGCAGCACGCCGCGCCGCGCTCGCTGCTGGTGCGCCGCAGCCCCCGGAAGGTAAGGAGCCCTGATGTCTGACACCGATCCCAGCGACTGGCAGCCCGGCGATCCGGTCCACGAACCCCCGACGCCCGACACCGAACTGGCCGCGATCGAGACGATCCACGGCGTGCTGGCCGTGCTCGACCCGGAGACGCAGAGGCGGGTGCTCCGCTGGGCCTATGACCGGTACGTCGTGCACCCAGCCCCGGCCGCTGCTGGTGCGCCGCAGCCCCCGGAGGCCGGATCGTGAGCGGAACCAAGTCGCAGCGCCGCATCGCCCAGCTCGGACGGTGGCGGCTGGACTTCCACCGCTACCGGGCCCGCGCCACGAGGTACAGCAGCGGAGGGCAGAACACGCCGGGGCCGTGGTGGTGCCTGGACGTCTGGCGCGTAGGCGTCTTCACCTTGGGCCACGACCGGACGCTGTTCGGCTGGAGCGACCCGACCAACGCCACGCCGCAGCCCCCGGCCGGGGAGGACGCGTGACGCCCGACCCCACCGCACTGTCTGGCGCCGAGGTCGGACCATGGCGGATCAGGCCGACCACGCTGATGGCACTCGACAGCGTCGGACCAGCCCTGCACATCACCAACACCAGGCGCGACGAGCAGCCCTTGTGTATCCGCCAGGACGAAGCCGTCGAACTCCTCTGCGCGATGGCCCTCGCCCTCGCTATCGAGCACATCGACATCCCCAGTGCAGTCGACGAGCCCGACGTCGACGCCGACCGCTACCGATGGGGCCACACGTGATGTTCCTGCTCTGGTGCCGTGTCTGCGAGCCCGAGCCCAGCCCCGACAACGTCATGCCCTTCGACTCCCCGGCCGAGCGCGGCAAATGGTCAGCCGAGCACCGACGCGGCACCGGCCACGACCGCTGGCTCGTCCTCGACATCCCGCCTGACCTGGGCGTGCCCAAGCGGTTCGTCTACGGCGTCGCCCAGGACAGCCCCCCGGGTGCTCCACAGTGACCCCCCGCCGGCGCTCACCACTACCCCCCAACTGGCCCCGCCTACGCCGCCACGTCCTCGACCGCGACCAACACCGCTGCCGCCTCGCGCTACCCGGCTGCGAAGGCAGAGCCACCGACGTGCACCACACCGCGGCCCACGACGACCACCGCATCGAACACCTCGTCGCAGCATGCGGCCGATGCCACGACACCGTCACCGGACGAGACGCCATCAACGCACGACGCAGAGCCGAACGACGCAGCCCAACCCGACACCCAGGAGTCACACCATGACCGAGCAGCAGGCCGAGCCCAACGTCGAGCAGCCCGAGGCCAAGCACATCGTCGTCATCCTCACCGACGGCACCGTCGCCAACTGGCCGGCCGAGACCACTGCGTTCACCTACCAGGACGACGGCCCGCTCACCCTCTACACCTGGGACCCCGAGACCGAGCAGCGCGGCGTCGGCATCGCCGCCTTCGCCCGAGGCCAGTGGGCCGCCTGCTACGACGACACGTACCTCGCGAGCTGACCCAGGGGGGGCGGCCCCCCGCCCCGGCCAGCCGCCGACTCGGTAGGCATAGCCGCTCCGATCCCGTGCGCATCCGCGGAACGGGCGCCCGGGGAAACCTCGATTACGATTTCTGAATTCGCCCCGGTGGCGGCCTGACTCGCATTGACCCTCATGGAGGTCGCTGAAATGCCACCGGTCCCGAAGCCGACAGCGCAGCGAGTGCGTCGTCACAAGCGCGTGGTCGACACCCCGCTCACTGCGCCGGAATCGCCGAGGCGGGTACCGGAATGGCGGCGTGCGTCGTCGAAATGGCACCCGGCGGCTCGCGACTGGTATCTGTCGTTGCGGGAATCGGGGCAGGCGTTCTACTACCAGCCGTCCGACCGGATGGCGGCGTGGTTCCTGGCCGAGCAGATGTCGCGGGTCCTCGCGGATCCGGAGGCGAAGGCGTCGTCGTACGACTCGGTGATGCGCGGCATGGAGCAGCTGCTGTGCACGGAGCGGTCGCGGCGGTCGGCGCACGTCGAGCTGGCGCCGCCCGGGGCGTCGTCGAGGCTGCCGGGGGAGTCGACGTCGTCGGCGGGGGAGCAGCGCGCGGCGGAGGTGGCGCGCGGGGTGGCGCACCTCGACGAGGCGCGGCGCCGGCTGTCCGGGTCCTGAGCCCGCGTGCTGGAGCCGCTCGACACCCTGCCGCCGGGTATCCCGGACCTGACCCTCGGGTGGGGTGTCCTGGAGTGGGCCGCCGGCGCGCGGCACGGGGAGCCGCTGTTCCACGTCCCCGACGGCGACCTCGCCGGGCTGCCGCTCACGCTGACCGACTACCAGATCCGGCTGGTGCTCTGGTGGTACGCGATCGACGAGCACACGCGGTGGCGGTACCGGGCCGCGCTGGTGCGGCTGGCCCGCGGCACGATCAAGAGCCCGACGGCCGGGTTCCTCGCCCTGGCCGAGCTGCTCGGGCCGGTCCGGTTCGCCGCGTGGGACCCGGACGCCCCGGGCGGCGTACGCGGCCGGCCGGTGTCGATGCCGCTCGTGCAGCTGTCGGCGGTGTCGCAGGCGCAGGTCGGGAACACCTACAAGTACGTGGCGGCGTGGACGGCGCGCGGGACGCCGCTGCAGCGCATCTACAACCTCGACCCTGGCCGGGAGCGGATCTATGTGCCGTCGGCGCCGGGCATCACTGGCGGGGAGCTGCGGGTCACGACTTCCTCGCCGGCGACTGCGCGTGGTGGCCGGCCGACGTTCGTGGTGGCCGACGAGCTGTCGGAGTGGACGGTGTCGAACCACGGCCAGGAGTTCTACGACGTGCTGTCGGACAACGCGACGAAGGTGCCGCGGGCCCGGGTGCTCGGGCTGGCGAACGCCCCGGAGCCGGGCTCGGGGAGCGTCGCGGAGGACCTGTGGGAGACGTGGTCGGCGGAGCAGGAGGGCCGCACGCGGGGCCGTCAGCGGCTGCTGATGGTGGTGCGGGAGGCGCCGGCGGACACGGACTGGTCAGACCCGGAGTCGATCCGGGCGGCGCTGCACACCATCTACGACGACTGCCCGTGGGTGGACCAGGAGCAGATCCTCGAGCAGATCCTCGACCCGAAGCGGCCGATCGAGCGCAGCCAGCGCGAGTTCGGGAACTGGCGGGTGTCGTCGTACTCGACGTGGGTGTCGGCGCAGGCCTACGACGCGTGCGCGGCCCCGGAGGTCGTCGTCGAGGACGGCGAGGAGATCGCGCTGGGGCTGGACCCGTCGGAGTCCGACGACGCGACGGCGCTGATCGCGTGCCGCATCTCCGACGGGTTCACCTGGCCGATCTGGATCCACGAGCCGCGGCACACCGGGGCCCCGGTCGACGTCGCCGAGCTCGACTACTGGGTGACGCAGGCGCACGAGCGGTTCCGGGTGTGCGCGCTGTGGTCGGACGTGCGGCCGATGGAGCAGCTCGTGCGCGTGGAGTGGCCGGGCCGCTGGGGCACCGACTACGACGCACCGGCGACACCGGCCTCGCAGGGGTCGCCGTCGGACCCGATCGCGTTCGACATGCGCCGCCACATCTACCGGTTCGCGCTCGGCGCCGAGCTCGTAGCGTCGGAGATCGAGCAGCGCACGCTGCTGCACTCGGGGGACCGGGTCATGGCCCGGCACGTGTACTCGGCCTGGCGGCGGCCGTACCGGGACCGGATCAGCGTCGGGAAGGGCCCGGACCGGGACCGGAAGGTCGACGCGGCGGTGTCGATGGTGATCGCGAGGATGGCGCGGCGAGCGGTGCTGGAGTCGAAGTCGTACAAGAAGCGGCACCGCTCGCGCGCCGTGGTCATCCTCGGGTGAGGCTCTCGGCCATCTCGCGGTGTCGCGCGGCCTCCTTGAGGCGTTGCGCCCGCTGTCTGCCGAACAGCGAGTAGGCGGCACTCTCCCCGTCAGGATTGTCGTACGTCGTGGCGGTGTGGAGAACTGTCTCGGCCTCGACGGTGGCTTCGATGGCGTCGGCGAGGGCGATCAGGTCGGCGGCGAAGTCGTCGCGGTTCGTCTGCGACGTCGAGTCGCTGTCGTAGCGGCTCTTGCTGATGAGGACATTGCGTGCGGCGTCGGTCTCGGCCTCTTTGGCCAGCTCGTAGGTCCGGAACATGGCGTGCGGGTCGGTCACGGGGCGAGCGTATCGACGCGGATCCGGTGGGCTCGGCGCCAGGCGTTGCCTCGTCGTTGGCTCCGGACGAGGGTAGGGCGGTGACCGCCGCGCTGCCCCGCTCCGACGCCCAGTTCCTCGACCGCATCGAGGCCGACGCGCTCGCCTACGGCGGCGAGCAGCTCCTCGCCGACATCCGCGCCGAGGCCGCGGCGTGGGCGCTCGAGCACGACGACCCCGCGCGATGGTCCGCCTACCTCGCGGTGGCGTGGCAGCTCGTCGACGCCCACCGCGCCGACCTCGTCGGACAACTCGTCCCGACCCCCGACGGACGGGTCCGCGTCGTCACCCCGGCGCGCTGCCCCGCCGGGCACTCGTGGGACGTCCCGGCGCCGTGGGTCGCGTCCTGGGTTGGCTGCCGCGGCGGCGGAGGACACCGAGACCACAAGGGCCACCACCGGTGGAAGTGCCTGCTCCCCAACGCCGACGGCGACGAGTGCGGCAAGATCGTGCTCTACCCGGCCGTCGAGGAGGGCTGCTCGTTCGTGGGCATCGGCGAGGGATGAGGACGGCCCGATGAGCGAGCACGACGACCCAGCAGTGGTCCCTACGGTCCGCGACCGGCTCGTGTCAGCCGGCCTGTCGCCCGAGCGGATCGAGTCCCACCTGCAGGCCGGGCGGATCGCGCTCGACGGGGAGCCGGTCGAGGACCTCGACACTCCCGCGCCGATGCCGCGTCGCATCAGGATCCTCGGGTCGTAGCGGCCCGCGCCGTAGGATCGGGCCTCGATCCGCCCCGCGGTGGGCACCACGGCGCCCCGGTGGCCGCGCACCGGAAGGCGCCCCAGCGTGGCCGACCTCGACGTCCTGCGTGGCCTGATCGAGAAGATCTACGACGGCGCGACCGAGCGCCGCCGCCTCAACGCCTACTACGACGGCGCTCTCCGCCTCGCCGCGCTCGGCATCACCCTGCCGCCCGAGATGCGGAACCTCGCCGTCGTCGTGAACTGGCCCCGCCTCGCGACCCGCAGCCTCGAGGAACGGCTCGACGTCGAAGGTTTCCGCCTCGCAGGGGAGACCGGCACGTCCGACCGGTTGTGGGGCTGGTGGCAGGCGAACAACCTGGACTCGCGCGCCCCACTCGGGCACCGCGAGGCCCTCGTCACCGGTGACGCCTACGTCGTGGTCGGCCGCCGCGACGGCGACGACGAGACCCCGCTGATCACTGTGGAGTCCGGCGAGCACCTTCACGCCGACGTCGACCCGAGCACGGGGGAGGCCCGATCGGCTGCGCGGGTGTACGCGGCCGACCGCAACGGGGTGCCGCAGCGCGCGACGCTGTACCTGCCCGACGTCACCCTCTTCTATGAGCTCCGGTCCGGCGGGTTCGTCGAGGTCGACGCCGTCGAGCACGATCTCGGCACCCCGACTGTCGTGCCGATGCTGTATCAGGACCGGCTCTCCGACGAGACCGGCCGCTCGGAGCTGCTCGACATCATCGGGCTGACCGACGCGTGTTGCCGCACCCTGACCAACCTCGGTGGCGCGCAAGAGCTGCTCGCGGTGCCCCAGCGCTACGTCCTGGGCGCGAAGCAGGAGGACTTCGTCGACAAGGACGGCAAGCCGAAGACAGCATGGGAGGCCTACATCGGGCGGCTCTGGACGCTCTCGGAAGAGGACGCCAAGGTCGGGCAGTTCGCTGCGGCGGACCTGAGGAACTTCACCGAGGTCATCAATCAGTACTCGAAGCTCGTGTCGGCCATGACCGGCCTCCCGCCGCACTATCTCGGCTACTCCACCGACAACCCCACCTCGGCGGACGCGATCCGGTCGTCGGAGTCGCGGCTGGTGAAGCGCGCCGAGCGGGCGGCGACCACGCTGGAGGACGCGTGGGAACGTGGGATGCGCCTGGCGCTGCGTTGGATCGACGACACCGACGACGTCCCCCGGCTGGAGACCCGCTGGCGCGACCCGTCGACGCCGACGTTCGCGGCGAAGGCCGACGCCGTCACCAAGCTCGTGCAGGCCGGGATCATCCCGAAGGAAGCGGCGTGGGACATGCTCGGGTTCTCCCCGGAGCAGCAGGCCCACTACGCCCAGCTCATGGCGTCCGACCCGCTCGCGGCGCTGATCAAGTCGGTCGGCGCGGACCAGGCGCAGCAGCTCACCGCGCCGGCGGCCATCGAGGCGTGACGTGCCGCTCGTCGAGCTCCGCCAGCAGCAGGACCTGATCAGCCGCGAGGCGGCCCAGCTGGTGCTGCCGATCCTGCTCCGCGGCGCCGAGGCCGGCCTGCCCGAAGCGGGGTGGCTGCGGATCGCGGCGCTGCTCTACCCGCAGCTGGTGGGGTGGCGTGGGCAGGCCGCGGCGATCTCCTACCTCGCGGCGCGGGCGGTGCTGCCGTCGGCGTCGCGGCCGCCGCCGCTGCCCTACGACATCGCGTGGACGCTGCAGGCGCTGCGCTCAACGGTGTTCGGGGTGCCCCGGAACGCGCCGGGCTGGTCCCCGGCGAAGGTCGCGGCGGACGGCTCGGCGCGGCTGGTGCGGCACGTCGAGCAGGCCGGGCGGGAGACGACGATCCAGGTGTCATCTGCGTCGGGTGGCAAGGGCCGGTGGGCGCGGGTCGCGGACTCGTCGCAGCCGTGCCCGTTCTGCGCGCTGATGATCAGCCGCGGGCCGGTCTACCACTCCGACGCGAGGCGCTCGGCCGGGTTCCAGGCGCACGACAAGGATCGGTGTGTGGCGATCCTGGTCCGCGACGGCCAGCGGGACTGGCCAGGCCGCGACGAATTCGAGCGAATCCAGGAAATCTATTACGACGCGTCGTCAGGTGTTTACGGGGAGGAGAAATGGCACGCATTCCGGAAGGCATATGAGAACCCGGACCGCAAGGCTGCGTGAGCTAGTATTTGCAGGTCGCTGATGGTGCCGAATGGCCGCGACCTATGAGCCCCGGGTGGGCGCGCTCCCCGCGATTCTGGAGTCTTTCGTGACTGAGCAGCAGCAGACCACGAACACCACCGAGACCGCGCCCGCCGGCGAGAGCAGCACCGAGGCCGAGCCGTTCGACGCCGACCGCGCCATGGAGAAGATCCGCAAGACCAACAGCGAGAACGCCGGGCTGCGGAAGCGGCTCAAAGAGCTCGAGCAGTACGAGGCCGCGGCCAAGGCCGCTGACGAGGCGAAGAAGTCCGAGGCGCAGCGGTTCGCCGAGCAGCTCGCCGACGCGAACCGGCGCGCGGAGGAGGCCGAGCTCGGCCGTCTCCGGGAGCGGGTCGCGCGCCGGGCGCAGCTTCCCGACGAGCTGGCCGACCGGCTGCGCGGCACCACGGAGGAGGAGCTGACGGCCGACGCGAAGGCCTTGGCCGCGCTCACCGCGAGTGTCCAGGCGTCGGGCCGGGAGGAGCGGCGGAAGGCGCCGGACCCCTCGCAGGGCCAGGGCATGGCGCTCAACGGGGACCCGCTCGAGGAGTCGCTGAGGGCCAAGCTCGGCATCTGATCGGCTACCCTCGCCGCATCCAGTCCCCCGCGGTGGGGGCGCGCTCGCCCGAGGTGGCGGTCCGACATCGGATCCCACACTCGAAAGGCGGGCCCAGTGGCTATCACCGCCCCCACCGTCGCCGGCGACTTCTCCGGCTTCCTGACCAAGGAACGCGCCGCCCCGATTTTCAACGAGGCCTACAAGGCGTCCGCGCTGCAACAGCTCGCGCGGAAGGTCCCCCTCGGCCTGGCCGGTACCGAGGTCCCGGTCATCACCTCGAAGCCCACCGCGGCATGGGTCGCGGAGGCCGGGCAGAAGCCGGCCAGCAAGGGCGGCATGACGCTCAAGTCGATGACCCCGAAGAAGATCGCGGCCATCGCGGTCGTCTCCGCTGAGGTCGTGCGCGCCAACCCGGGCGGCTACGTCGACGAGATCCGGCCCCAGCTCGGCGAGGCGTTCGCGATGGCGTTCGACGCCGCCGGCTTCCACGGCACGAACACCCCGTTCGGCGCCTACCTCGACCAGGCCACGAATGCGGTCGGCATCGGCACCACGGCGGCCAGCGCCGGTGGCGTCCACGGGGACCTCGTCGCGGCGCTGCGGCTGCTGGTCAACAGCGGGAAGAAGCTGACCGGGTTCGCCCTCGACACCCGTCTCGAGCCCGACCTCCTCGGCACCGTCGACACCACCGGTCGCCCGCTCTACATCGAGGCCCCGTACGAGGGCACCGCCCCGGCTGCCCGCGGCGGCCGGCTCATCGGTCGGCAGTCGTCGATGGCCGACGGCATCGGGGCGCCCACTCCCGGCGGCGCGTCCACGACCTACCCGCTGGGCTACGCCGGCGACTTCAGCCAGATCGCGTGGGGCCAGATCGGCGGCATCTCCTACGACGTGTCGACCGAGGCCACCGTCACGATCAACGGTGAGCTGACGTCGCTCTGGGAAAACAACCTCGTCGCGGTCCGGGCCGAAACGGAGTTCGGCCTGCTCATCAACGACATCTCGTCGTTCGTGAAGCTCACCAAGACCACGGCGGCCTGACCCGTGGCGACCTACAAGCACCCCGACGTCGGCACCGTCGTCCAGACCGACGGGCCCACGCCCGACGGGTTCGAGCCCACCGACGACCTCGACTACGGCGACCCGGCGGAGGACAGCGGCGATGGCGCTGGCGCAGACGACGGACGTGGCGACGCAGCTGAGGCGGGAGCTGACGACCGAGGAGACGAAGTTCGCCCGCGCGCAGCTCGAGGCCGCCGAGGCAAGGCTGCTGACGCGGCTGCCGTCTCTGCGGACGAGGACTGACGCAGACCCGACGTACGCGACCCTCGTCCGAGACATCGAGGCCGAGGCAGTCGCGCGCGTGCTGCGCAACAGCGAGGGCTACCGGCAGGAGTCCATCGGGCCGTGGTCGGCCACCCTCGACACGAGGGTGGCCGCCGGGTTCCTCACGATCCTCGACGACGAGTGGGCGCTGCTCGGCGCCGGCGGCGGGGCGTTCACGATCACCCCGCACGTCGAGGTGCCCCCGGTGTGGCCGTCTCCGCACCTGGCGGGGTGGGCCTGATGCGCTACCCCGACACGGTCGTCCGGTGCCGCCCCGGTGGCGTGGACCGGTTCGGCGACAAGGGCGCCGAGGTGCGCACGGAGATGGCGGGGGCGTTCGCGCCTGCGTCGTCGTCGGAGGACCTCGTCACCCGCGGGGACACGGTGACGACCACCGCGACGCTCTATCTGCCCTACGGCAGTGACGTCGTCGCCACGGACGTCATCGAGATCAGCGGCCGCCGCTGGCACGTCGACGGCGAGCCCGCGCAGTGGTCCTCGCCGCTGACCGGGCGGCGCGCGGTGTGCTCGGTGCCGCTCAAGGCGGTGTCGGGATGAGCACGAACCGGGCGCGGTTCCGCCGCAACAGCCCCGCGATCCGCGCGTACCTGGCGCGGAACGTCGAGCTGCGCAACGCGGTCAAGCGGCACGCCGACGACGTCGCGGCCCGGGTGGCCAGCGCGCCGGCGGGTGTGTACGCGCAGATGCCGACGCCGGTCGTCACGACCTCGCCGGCGTCCGGTGTCCGGCGGGACCGGGCGGGCGCGACCGTCCTCGTCCCGGCCCCGGCCGCCGGCGAGCTCCGGTACCCGGACGTGAAGTCGCGGTTCCGCGGTGTCGTCGGGGTCGTCGGGTCGGTGACCCATGGCTGAGCTCCTCACGCCGTGGCCCGACGCCGAGGTCGTCCTGCTCGACCTCCTGGAGCCGATCGCGCCCACGGTCACGTCGACGCCGCCGACGATCACGACCCCGCTCATCCGGGTCGTGCGCACCGGCGGCTCCGACGACGGGATCACCGACTCCCCGGTGGTGGAGGTGACCTGCATCGGCGCGACCCGGACGGAGTCCTGGCAGCTGTCGGAGCAGTGCAGGCAGGTGATCCTCGCCAGCCCGAACACGGTGGTCGGCGGGGCTCTGATCGACAACGCGGCGACGTTCACGCCGCCGCAGCAGATCCCCGACCCCGACCTCGACAAGCGGTCGGTCACAACGAACTTCGTGCTGGCGTGGCGCCGGCCGCGATCCTAGGAAGGAACCTCTGACATGCCGGCATTCACCTCCCTGCAGCAGCGCCAGCAGCAGCTGATCCGGAAGGCGCTCAACGGCGGCATCTGGGTCGCCCCGAGTAGCGCCGCGGCCCCGACCGCGATGTCCTCGGGCGCCTCGTCCGACCCCGCCGCGCTGCCCGCGAACTACACCGACGTCGGGTACATCACCAAGGACGACGGTGCCTCGTGGTCGCGCGACATGGACACCTCCGACACCACGAGCTGGGGCGCGTTCGAGCCGACGCGGCGCGACATCACCTCCGACGTCACGAACCTCAAGTTCACGATGCAGGAGACGAAGCGGCTCTCGCTCGAGCTGTCCTACGGTGTCGACCTGTCCGCGGTGACCCCGACCGCGACCACCGGCGAGGTGGCGTTCAACCAGGCCTCGGCGAACACCACGATCTACCGCCGGTTCCTCGCGATCATGGCCGATGGTGTCGGCCTGGACGCCGTCTACATCGCGCGGTTCTGCCCGCGCATGTCCATCACGACGGTCGACGACCAGTCGTGGACGGACGGGAACGAGCTGCAGTGGCCCGTCACCGGCACGGCGTTCGTCGACCCCGTCCTCGGCTACGCGGTGCGGCACTTCTTCTTCGGCCCCGGCTGGAAGTCCCAGCTCGTCGCCGCCGGGTTCCCGGCCGCCACCTGAGCCGCTCCCCAGACCCGGTCCGGCGGCGGGCGTCCTGCTGCAGCCCGCCGCCGGCCGGAACCACCGGCAACGACCCACGAGAGGAACCAGCCGTGCAGAACACCACCCTCATCGCCCCCGACGGCCGCGAGTACGTCACGAGCGACCCCATCGAGCTCAACAACCTCGTCTACGGCCAGGGCTACCGGATCAAGTCCGGCCGCTCCTACGACACCATCGTCAACGCCGGCGCGAAGGACGGGGACGCGAAGGCCGCGGACGCGAAGGACGCCGAGCCGGTCGACACGAACACTGCCACCAACGGCGGCGGGAAGGCCGCGTCGAAGTGAGCACGCCCGTCCCGAACCGCAAGGAACGCCGGTCCTGGAACCGGATGGTCGCCGAGGCCCGCGACGTCGAAGCCGTCGTCCCGGTCTCGGACGACCCCGAGGACGTCATCCGCGTCCACATCCCGACCGCCGAGGCGCTCCAGTCCCTGCAGGAGCTGCAGCGCAAGGCCGACTTCGCCGGCGCGATGGCGGTGCTCATCGGGAAGGACAACTTCGACCGGCTCAACGAGGCCCAGCCCGACGCCCCGTTCACCGCCTACCGCGACCTGATCCAGGACGTCATGACCGACCTCAACCTCGGCGGCCCGGGAGCCTCCCCGGAACGGTAGGCCGTGCCGTCGACCTCATCGACCGGTACGGCCACGAGCTCGAGTACGACCTGCAGGCCTTTCTCGGCCTGGACCTCCTGGACTTCCTCCGCGGCAGGCACCCGTGGGGGAAGCTGCTCCGCCTCGCGGACCAGCTCCCCCGCGAGTCGCGCTACATCGCCGCGCTCCACGACGACGACGAGATCGCGCCGCTGCTCGTCGCCGCGCAGACCGACAGCGGAGAGGAGCCCCGGATGTCCCTGGTCGGGTGGACCGCCGAACGGGAGCTGCTGACCGAGCTCCTACACGCCGTGCGTGCGATGCACTCCACGCTGATCGGGGTCAACAGCAAGTCGGGGAAGCCGCCCGAGGTGCCCAAGCCCCAGCGCCCGCGGACGCTCGTCGACGACCTCCGCAAGCGCGCGGATCGCGACGAGGCGGAGCGCGTGATCGCCTTGTTCAACCCGCGTCCTGAGGGAGCGGCGTCGTGAGCACGTACACCGCGGGTGACATCGCCGTCCCGATGGTCCCGTCGTTCGGCGGGTTCTTCGAGGAGATCACCTCTCGGATCAACTCGTTCTCCCCGCCGGACATCGTCATCACCCCGGTCGTGGACACCAACGAGGCCGAGGACCAGATCTCCAGCCCCGGCATGGTCGCCGCCGGCGTCGCGGCAGGCGCGCTGATCGGCGCCGCGCTGGTGAAGGCCCTGGGCGACGCGATGGACTTCTCCGCGGCGAACGGGAAGCTGCAGGCCCAGCTCGGGCTCTCCTCGGCCGACGCCGGCCGGTACGGGAAGATCGCCGGGGAGCTCTACAGCCAGGCCTACGGCGAGTCCATCGGCGACGTCAACGACGCCATCCGGTCGGTCCTGCAGTCCGGCGCCCTGGCAGCGGACGCGACGGACGCCCAGATCCAGGACGTCACCGGCAGCGTGCTCAACCTGTCGACGGCGTTCGGGGTCGACGCCACGGGCGCCGCGAACGCCCTTGGGCAGGTCATGCGCACCGGGCTGGCCCCGAACGCCGAGGTCGCGCTCGACGTCATCTACCGCGGCTTCCAGTCCGGCGCCGATAAGGCTGAGGACTTCCTCGACACCCTGAACGAGTACGGCACCCAGTTCCGCAAGCTCGGCCTCGACGCCGCCGACGCGACGGGCCTGATCACGCAGGGGCTGCAGGCCGGCGCCCGCGACGGCGACCTCGTCGCCGACGCGCTCAAGGAGTTCTCGATCCGGGCGATCGACGGGTCGGAGTCGTCGAAGACCGCCTTCCAGGGGCTCGGGCTGTCGGCGGAGAAGACGACCGCGCAGATCGCCGCCGGTGGACAGGGCGCGAAGGACGCCCTGGGCCAGGTCCTCGACCGGCTCCGCGCGGTGAAGGACCCGACCGATCAGGCCGCGATCGCGACGGGGCTGTTCGGGACCCAGGCCGAGGACCTCGGCGCCGCGCTGTTCGCTCTGCATCCCGAGACAGCGGCGGCCGGGCTCGGGCAGATCGGCGGGGCGGCCGACGCGGCAGGTGAGGCGCTGATGACGCCTGCGGCGCGGATGGAGTCGTTCCAGCGGACCCTGCAGACCACCGTCGTCGACCTCATCGGGGGGAAGATCCTCCCGATCTTCTCCACGCTCATCGACTGGGGCACAGCGATCTTCAACTGGGGCCCCGTCCCGGAGATCCTGTCGTTCCTCGCGACGTCGGGCGGTGTCGCTGTCGGGCTGCTCCTGGCCGTTGTCGGCGCCACGAAGGCGTGGACCCTCGCGCAGGCCGCGCTCAACATCGTCATGAACGCCAACCCGGTCACCCTGATCGTCCTGGCGATCGGTGCGCTCGTCGGTGCCCTGATCTGGGCCTACAACAACGTCGAGTGGTTCCGCGACTTCGTCCAGGCCGCGTTCCGCGTCGTCGCCGACGTTGCGACGTGGCTGTGGCAATCGGTGTTCAAGCCCGCGTTCGACGGGATCGCCGCCGCGGCGACGTGGCTGTGGCAGTCCGTGCTGCAGCCGGTGTTCTCGTTCATCGGCAAGGCCGCGCAGATCCTGTTCGCGGTCATCATGACCGTCCTCGTCGGGCCCCTGATAGTGGCGTGGAACCTGCTCGCCGCCGCCGCGACCTGGCTCTACGAGAACGTGCTCGTCCCCGTGTTCGACGGCATCGGGGCCGCCGCGACCTGGCTGTGGGAGAACGTCCTCAAGCCCGTGTGGGACGCGCTCGTCGCTGTGTGGCAGAACGTCATCGCTCCTGCCGCGCAGTGGCTCTACCAGAACGTGTTCCTGCCGATCTTCAACGCCATCGGCGCCGTCGTCGAGTGGGTGTGGCTGAACGTCATCAAGCCCAACCTCGACGCCCTCGTGTGGCTGTGGCAGAACGTCCTCGCGCCGGTCCTGAACTGGTTGTGGCACAACATCTTCGAGCCCGCCTTCCAGGGCATCGGCACGGTCATCTCGTGGGTGTGGACCAACGTCATCAAGCCCACCTTCGACGCCATCGTCGCCGGCGTGAACTGGGTGAAGGACGGCTTCTCCGCCGCCGTCGACTGGATCGGCCGGATCTGGGACGGCATGAAGCGGCTCCTCGCGAAGCCCGTGAACCTCCTGATCAACACCGTGTGGAACAACGGCATCCTCAAGGCGTGGAACTGGGTCGCTGACCTGCTCCCCGGCGTCGAGCCGGCCAAGGGCCTCGACCCGATCCCGGAGTACGCCGCCGGTGGCCCGGTCCCGCGCGACATGCTGCTCCGCGCCGGTGAGGCCGGGCCGGAGTACATCCTGTCCGCGCCCGCGGTGAAGTCCCTGGGCGGCCTCGGCGCGGCCGATGCGCTGCACCGCAAGCTGATCGCCGAGCAGGACGTCGAGATCGGCGCCGGTCTCGGCGGGGTGTCCGGCTCCAGCTCCGTCGGCGCCGGCGCTGGTGGCGCGGTGTGGCAGGCGCTCTGGAATATCATTCACGGCGCTTTCCCCACGGCGCGGCTCACCTCGAGCGTGCGGCCGGGCGCGGCCGACTACCACGGCGCGGGGAAGGCGATCGACATCGCCGGGCCCCGCTCGGGCGACGCCCCGTTCATGCTCGCCGTGGACCGCTGGATCGCCAGCAACTACCCGGGCTCGACGGAACTGATCCACACGCCGGGCATCAACCTCAAGAACGGCCGGCCCTTCACCTACAGCCCCGGTATCCAGGCCCAGCACTACAACCACGTGCACTGGGCGATGAACGGGTTCCCCGGCGCGGCCGGGTCGAACGCCGTCGGGTTCTCCGGGTCCGCGGTCGGCTACAACTGGTTCGAGATGAAGGTCCGCGACCTCGTCAACTCCGCCACCGACGGGCTCGCCGCGCTCATCCCGTTCCACGCCCCGCCAGCCTTCCTCGACATCCCGAAGAACACCCTGAACTGGGGTCGACAGAAGGTGCTCGACTTCCTGGTCGGGGAAGGCCAGAAGGAAGACGCGAAGTCGTCGGCAGCGTCCTCGTACACCGGCGGCGCCGGGGTGGAGCAGTGGCGGGGCCTCGTCACGCAGGCCCTTGCCCGGCTAGGGCTGTCCGCGGGCGACGTCGACCGGACGCTGCGGCGGATGAACCAGGAGTCGGGCGGCAACCCGCGCGCGATCAACAATTGGGACTCCAACGCCGCCCGGGGCACGCCGTCGAAGGGCCTGATGCAGGTCATCGACCCGACGTTCCGCGCCTACCGGGACCCGTCCCTGCCCAACGACATCTGGGACCCGATGGCCAACGTCGTCGCGTCGATGCGCTACGCCCGCGCCCGGTACGGGTCGCTCGCCGCGGCGTATGACCGGCCCGGCGGCTACGACTCGGGTGGCTGGCTGCCGCCCGGGCTCTCGACGGTCTACAACGGCACGTCACGCCCGGAGGCGATCCTCACCCCGGAGCAGTGGGACAAGGTCCGCCCGGGCGGTGGTGACGGCGCGCAGATCACCCTGCAGGCCCGCGAACCCATGTCGCAGTCGGAGATCTCGCGGCTGGCCGACGAGGTCGTCCGCAAGCAGGCCTGGGCCAGGAGGACCGGATGAGGCTCGTGACCCTCGACGTGCTCACCGCGTCCCACGGCCCCACGCACGAGCAGTACGTCGACGCCGACGGCACGACATGGATCTGCACCAGCATCAAGGGCTGGCTGTCCGCGCCGGCGCGGCGCACCAAGCACACCGAGCGGACCACCGGCGACGGCGCGCACCGCTCCGCCGCCTACCGGCAGACCCGGTCGATGTCGGTCGAGGGCCGCATGTTCCCGGCCACGGACGCCCAAGGCTGGGCCGCGGCGGAGCGGCTGCTGGCGATCTGCCCGGACCCGGGCGAGCGGTACCCGATGGTCGTCGACGGCGCCACGCACCCGCTGCTGGCCTACGTCGAGCAGGCCGGGGAGGTGCTGTGCGACCAGACCGGGCCGCTGCAGTGGGACTGGTCGGTGCCGGTGATCGCGGCCGACCCGTACCGGTACCTGCCGTCGTGGACGTCGGTCGGGCCGTCCTCGGCCGGGTCGGACGGGGTCGGTGGCATCGTCACCGCGTCGCCCGGGATCACGACGAGCTCGCCCGGTATCGCGACCGGCACGGCCGCATCGCTGGCCCAGGCCACCGTGTTCGGCGCTGGCACGGTCGACAACCAGCTCGTGCTGCAGGTGACCGGCCCAACGTCCGGGGTGCAGGTCGCAGACCTCGCCGGGACGTCGATCGTCGGTGTGCGGGGCACGGTCGCGGCAGGGGAGTCGGTGTTCATCAACTGCAGCGCGCGGGTCGCGTTCGACGTGCCGGGCTGCCCGGTGCCGATCCCGGCCCGCGGGGCGGTCATCGGGGCGTCGAACGCGCGCGGCGCGATCTGGATCAGCGGCGGGTGGCCGCGGCTCGGCCCGGCCGAGCAGCGCACGTTCCGGCTCACCGGCGCCACCGGCGCGGGGTCGGCGCTGACCGTGCACACCCGCGGTACTTGGGTCTGAGGAAGGGAACCAGAAGATGGGCGCATCGTCGGCGAGCACCACGGACCCGTGGATCTCCAACCAGAAGGTGGTGTCGGCGGAGGCGCGGCTCGCGCTCGGCGCCACGTGGGGCAAGGCGCCGGGCTCGTCGGTCCTCGCGGACTCCGGTGTCGTCGAGGGCGCCGGGCCGTCGGCGTCGGTGTCGGGCAACAACATCCTGGTGACCGCCCACCAGGCCATCGTGGAGGCGGCGCTCGGCACGTACGTGTGCACGTCGACCGCGACGATGACCGTGCCGATCGACACGCCGCTGCCGACGTCGGGGCAGTCGCGCTACGACATCATCTACGGCGAGGTCGTCGACAGCTCCGACTCGGCCACCTACCGGCTCAACACGGTGAAGGGCACCGCGTCCGCGTCGCCGAGCATCCCCAGCGCGCCGGCGAACACCGTGCCGCTGTTCCGGGTGCAGGTCACCAACGCCGGCCCGCAGACACCCGTCGCGATCATGGCGTGGGCGCGGGCGGCGGGCGCGTCGCGGCTCGTCGAGACCGGGGACACCCGGATCGGTGGCTACGTCGGGGAGCGGCGGAAGTTCCGCAACGGCCGCGAGGACGTGTGGACGGGGTCGGTGTGGCTGACCGTGACCGCGCCGACGTCGTGGGCGCAGGACCCGGCCGACCTGTACTTCCGGGGCACCGGTGGCGGTGGGTCGGGCCCGGCGGGGACCGCGGACCTCGGGCCGGGCGCGACGAAGTTCGTGAAGTGGAAGCTCACCGGCAAGGACCTCGAGTTCAAGTACATCTTCAAGGTCGGGAGCGGCGTCGCCGGGATCGGCATGGGGTCGGGGGAGATCTACACGACGCTGCCGGGCGGTATGACCTCTGCGGCGTACGCGCAGTGGTTCGAGGCGACGCTGTGGGTGATCGGGCGGGCCGGGGTGAACAACGCGTTCTACTGGCCTGGTGGGCGGGCCGTTGTCCCGGCCAACTCGAACCAGATCAGCCTGTACTTCCCGCGCGCCAACAACGACATGCAGATGCTGCCCTACCTCGTCGCGGCCGCGCCGGGCGTGCCGAACCAGTCCGTCCCGTACGTGGCCGGCGGGTTCTCCGACCCCGGTGAGGTCACGATCTACGGGAAGATCGAAGTGCAGTGAGCGACGACCTCGACTACGAGGTGCTCGTCGCCTACACCCGCACCGGGCAGGTCGTCGACGGCATCGACCAGCCGGACTGGTCGTTCGAGGAGAACCTCGCCTGGGCGAGCCCCGGGAAGCTCTCGCTCACCGTGCCGCTGCCCGGGCTCGATCGGGCCGGGCAGATCCTGCGGTCGACGCTGCGCGGCATCGCGTCGGCTGGCTGCGGAGTGTCGCTCGTGCTGATGCGCGGCGACGACGCCCTGTGGGCGGGCCCGGTCGCGACGCTGGAGTGGACGGACACCTCTGTGTCGGTGGGCTGCTCCACGATCGGGAAGCTGCTCGACCGCCGCGTCGTCGTCGCGGACGGCTACTGGGCCGACCCCACGAACCCGGCGGCCGACCTCACGGTGGCGCTGCCGCCGCGGGATCTCGTGATCGAGCTGCTCACCCGCGCGATCAGCGGGTCGCGCCGGGACCTGCCGATCGTGCTGCCCGCGCAGTCCGGGAACTCCGGCGACCCCGTCACCTACAAGGGCGTGGACCTGCGCACCACCTTCGAGGCGGTCAAGGCGGTCGTCGAGGCCGACGGTGGCCCGGACGTGCTGATGCAGCCGCAGATGTCTGCGGACAAGTCGCAGCTGTCGTGGGGCGCCGCGATCGGCACGCCCGACCTCGGCGGGCTCAACAGCGACGCCGTGTGGGACTACCCGCTGACCACGCTGTCCGGGGACGTCGACGACTCCGAGACCGTGTCGACCGCCTACGTCACCGGCGACGCCGCCGGCGGGGCGTCCACGGCCCGCCCGATCGGTGTTGCGACGTTCGACCGCGGGGACCCGTGGCCGGCGCTGGAGCGCGCGGACCGCACGTCGACGTCGGAGACGCGGAAGTCGCAGCTCGACGCGCTCGCCGCGTCCTACGGCGAGGAGTACCGGTGGCCGGTGGAGGCGGTGACGCTGGGTGCGCCGACGGACCTGCTGCCGCTGTACCGCACGACCTGGCAGCTGGGCGACACGGGCACGTTCCCGTTCACCGGGCACCCGTGGCTCGACGACGGGGAGATCAGCGCCCGGATCGTCGGGGTCTCGGTGGACCCGGACACCACCTCGTTCACGACGAAGGAGAGCTGACGTGGGACGGATCGGGGCGCCGACTTCGGAGGCCAGCGTCGCCGCCCGCGACGAGGCGCGGCTGCGTGAGCTCGACCGGCGGACCGTCCGCGCGCAGGCCGCCGCGCAGAACGGGCCCCGCGGCACCGTCGCCTGGGGCGAGCGGGCCGGCGCCGGGTTCACCTTCGCCGGCCTGGTTCGGACCGCGGTGATGCGCCTGGCCGTCGACGTGACCGTGGGGCGGCAGTACCGGCTCACCGCCCGGTGCGGGCTCTACGTCACCGGGGCGGGCGACTCCAACATCACGCTGTGGTTCCACGCCACGACCGACGGGTCGGACGCGACGACGACGTCGCCGACGATCCGGCAGACCGCGCAGACCACCCCGGCCAACGCCAGCGTCCGCGACGGCGTCATCAGCCGGCTCTGGCAGCCGCCGTCCGGGGCGTCGCGGCTGAGCCTGCTGTTCGCCCTGGAAGGCGCAGACGGTGCCCGCACCTACGGCATCTACAACACCAGCCCGTGGCTCGCGCAGGTCGACATCGAGGACCTGGGCGTCGCTGTCGCCGCCTCCGGGACCGACTTCTGACCGGTGAAACGGGGCCCGGCAGGTAGCATCCCGGGCACCGGCCCACGGTGGCCGAAGCCCCGCCCCTGGTGGCACCACGTCTGGTGTCGAGAAGGGGCCCCGCCGATGGCGCGCCACGAACTGGACCTGCAGGCCCTCGCGTTCCGCGACGTCCCGCCGGAGCAGGTCACCACCGACGACATGATCGGGCACTTCGTCGTCCGCGGACACGAGCCGCTGCGCGCGGTCTCCGAGCTCACCCTGCCCGGCGAGTACGAGCTCGCGCAGTGGGACCTCGGCCGTGAGGACGCCCGATGAGCCTCATGGTCGCGTGGCTGGCCGACGCCGCCCGCCTCACCGGCTACCCCGTCGCCGAGGTGTCCGGGTGGCGCAACCGCGGCCACGGCGGCATGACCGCCGTCGAGGGCGTCGTCTGTCACCACACCGCCGGGCCGCGGACGGGGGAGTACCCGTCGCTGCAGGTCGTCCGCGACGGCCGCTCCGATCTGCCTGGGCCGCTGGCGAACCTCGGGATCGGCCGGTCGGGCACCGTGTACGTGTTCGCCGCCGGGCTGGCCTACCACGCCGGTGCCTCGACCTGGGCCGGGTTCTCCGACCTGAACTACCGGTTCCTCGGGATCGAGGCCGAATCCGCCGGCACCGGGGACTGGACCCCCGAACAGGTCGACTGCTACCCGCGGCTGGTCGCAGCGCTCCTCTACTACATGCGCCGCAACGCCGACCGGGCCTGCGCGCACCGCGAGTGCGCCACCCCGAAGGGCCGAAAGATCGACCCGACCGGCATCGACATGGGGGCGTTCCGCGCCCGGGTCGCCGACCTCCTTGCCGACCCCCTGCACCGCATCCCGCGCACGTCCACGACCTCCGGAGGCTTCCTGATGGCACTGTCCGACGCCCAGCAGCAGACGATCCTCGAGGCCGCCCAGTCCCAGCTGTTCGGGAAGGCCGGCGTCCGCAACGCCGGCGAGGGCGCGCTCTACCTCGCCGACCTGCGGGACAAGGTCGAGGCGGTCGAGGACAAGCTCGACGCGATCCTCGCGAAGCTCGACGGCAAGGCGGTCTGACATGCGCCGCGAACCCGCGCTGCTCTATGTCGGTCTGCTGGCCCCGGTCGTGCAGGTGCTGGCCGCGTTCGTGTTCGACGCGAACCCGACCGTGCAGGGCGCGGTCAACGCCGCTGCCGTCGCAATCGCCGGCGCCGTGACCGCCGTCCTCGTCCGGACCGACAGCATGGTCCCGGCGATCCTCGGTGCGGCGCAGGCGGTCCTCGCGCTGGTCCTGGCGTTCGGGGTGCAGTGGGACTCCGAGCAGCAGGCCGCGCTGATGGGCCTGGTCGGCGTCGTCGTGGCGGTCGTGGTTCGCGACCGCGTCGAGGCGCCCGTCCCGGCCGTCGTCACCGCCCCCGCCCCGCAGCTCGACGGCCCCTGACCGCCGTGCTGATCCGCTGGCTGGTCCGCCGCTGGCGGGCCCCCGACCGCATCGAGCGGGCCCTGCTCGAGGTGGAACGCAACACGAAGGAGACACGGAAGATGGCAGAGCAGACGAACGCCGCGCTGGCCGAGCTGGGCAGCGCGATCGACGAGGTCGCCGCCGAGCTCGACGACGTCACCGCGAAGCTCGACGCGGCCCTGGCCGACGACGCGACCGTCGACCAGGCGACGGCCGACCAGATCCGGGCCGCCGCGACGCGGCTGCGCGGGCTGCGGCCCGACGACGTCCCGGCCGAGCCCGAGACCCCGGCCGAGCCCGAGGCGCCCGCCGACGGCGAGCCGCAGGCCTGACGCCCGTGGCCGTCCACACCGACCTGACGATCTACCAGGGCGACACCTACCTGTCGCCCTGGTGGGTCGTCGTCGTCGACGGCGCAGGGATCGAGCTCGCCGACCCCGACGCGGGGTGGACGGTCAAGGCGCAGGCCCGCCGCGACGGCGAGGTCGTACTCACCTGGGCGACGACCGGTTCCACGACCGGCGCCCGGATCCTGACCTCGCCGTGGACCGGGGAGGTCGACGGGCAGCCCGTGCAGACCTCCGCGGTCCGGCTCTACCTGACCCCCGCGGCCACTGCGCTCCTCGAGGCGAACCGCTCCCTGGCCTTTGACATCGAGCTGAACAACCCCGACGCCGGCCCGCTGGACGACCCGTACCGGGTCACCCTCGTCGTCGGCGCGATCTCGGTGACGAAGGACGTGACGGAGTGACCGCGCCGCTGCTGCCCGGGGAGCGGGTCATCGTCGTCGAGATCGGCGACCCGGGCCCGCAGGTCGTGCAAGTCGGCGACGACTCCGCCGCCGTGCCGGTGTTCGTGCCCGGCACGGGCTCGGGCGGCAGTGGCGGGGGCGCGCACGCCGCGCAGGTCGACGTCCCCGCCCCGACGCTGCTCGTGCAGGCGCAGCACAACCTGCCGTGGCGCCCGGCCGGTGTCCTCTGCATCGACACGCTCGACCAGATCGTCGAGCCCGCGTTCATCTCCTGGCCCGACGCCGGGATCACCGAGATCACTTTCGGGGTGCCGTTCACCGGCACCGTCTACCTGAGCTGAGGAGCCCTCCCGTGGCACGCCGCTTCGCAACGTCGATCGACCTGACCGGGTTCTCCCTGCTCGGCGCCCTGCTCAACCCGGTGTCGTCCGACCCGGCCGGGCTGGGCACCCAGGACGCCGGCCGCGTCTGGTTCAACACCACGACCAACAAGCTGATGGTCTGGAACGGCACGGCGGCCATCGACTTCCTCGCCCGCGCCAACCACACCGGCACCCAGCTCGCCAGCACCATCAGCGACCTCGCCGCGACGGTGAAGGCCTACCGGCTCGACGAGTTCGCCGTGCCCACCGTCGACGTCTCGCTCGGCGGCAAGAAGATCACCAACCAGGCCGCCCCGACCGGCCCGCAGGACTCGGCGACGAAGAACTACGTCGACACCCAGCTCTCCGGGCTGTCCTCCGGCCTGGTCATCAAGGGCTCTGTCCGCGTCGCGACCTCGACCAACGTCAGCACGAGCGCGCCCGGCGCATCCATCGACGGCATCACGATGGTCGCCGGCGACACCATCCTGCTGATGGGGCAGACCACCGCCTCGCAGAACGGCCCGTGGGTGTGGAACGGCGCCGCCGCCGCGCTCACCCGCCCGTCGAACTGGGCCAACGGAGCCACCGCCACCCCGGGCGCATTCTGGGACGTCCGCGAGGGCACCAACGCCGACCTGTTCGCGTTGTTCACCACCGACACCGCGGTCACGATCGGCACCACCAGCGCCACGTTCATCATCCGCGGCAACACCGGCTCGTCCTACACCGCCGGTAACGGCATCACATTGCCCGGCAACGCGATCACCGTGAACCCGGCCTCGGGCGGCGGTATCGCCGTCGCGGCGGGCGGGGTGTCGGTCGACGGGACCGTCGCGCGCGTCGCGGGTGGCACCGTCCCGACGGCCACCGGCGGCATCTTCTCGATCTCCGGGGCGAACGTCACCGTCAACCACGCCCTCAACGACCGCGGTGTCCAGGTCGTCGTCCGCGCGGGCACCAGCCCCGCGTCCGGCTACACCACCGGGCAGCTCGTCGAGTGCGACTCGGTGTGCTCCGACGCGAACAACGTCGTCGTCACGCTCCCGGTCGCGCCCGCCGCGAACGCCTGGGAGCTGCGGGTCATCGGCTGATGTCGCGCCGGTTCGCGCAGTCAATCCTGCTGCCCGCCGCGCCTACAGTCGCGCTGGAGGCAGCGACCAAGGGCTACGTCGACGCGGGCGACGCAGCGTCGCAGCCGCTCGATGTCGACCTCACAGCGATCGCAGCGCTGAGCCCGTCCGATGACTCCGTCATGCAGCGCAAGGCCGGGTCGTGGGCGGCCCGAACGATCGCGCAGCTCGTCACCGACCTCGTTGCGGCGTGGACCGGAGGGCTCGGCGTCATCGCCCGCGGCCGTCGCACGACGTCGAGCACCACCACGACCGCGACGAGCGCCGGCACCGCGCAGAAGGTGCTGGAGGCCAGCGCGACGCTCAAGACGGGGCGTCTGTCCCGCATCACCGCCCCGAACGTCGGCTACCACCGCACCACGGCTGGCCGCGTCGGTTTGCAGCTCACCTACACGACGAACAACACCACTCCGGGTGTGACGAGCACGCAGCTGAACTGGACCCAGGCCCAGACCTACGACGCCGGTGACCCGGTGTACGGGGCGACGCTGTCGGCGACGTACACGCCGGCGTCGAACCAGACGCTGCGGGTGCTGCTGTCGGTGTGGTCGGTGACCACCGGGACGTCGGGAACGTACGCGGACGCGGGCTGGCCGACCGAGATCGTGATCGAGGACCTGGGCGTCGACCCGGGGAACACGGGCACGTCGTTCTGACGCAAGGCGAGAGGTGAGGTTGGTGCGTGGACGGGCTGGGCGCGATCGGGACCGAGCTGATCTCCCGGTTCGGGGTGTACGCACTGCTGCTGATCGGGATGGCGCTGATCATCCGGGCGCTGCGCCGCGACGCGGAGAAGGTCGCCACGCGGATGGCGGAGCAGGACGAGGACCACGCCAGGGAGCGGGCGGCGTGGCGGGACGAACAGGTGTACCTGCAGGGCCAGATCCGGGACCTGCGGACCGACCTGGAGGACGAACGGATGGCGAGGCACGCCGCGGAGGACGCCGCGCGGGCGGCCGGGGCGCAGCTCTCGCCGCCCGTGTCACCGCGGCATCGAGCACCTGGCGCCTGATCCGACGGCACGGCGGCTGGCCCGTCGCACTCGTCGCGCTGGGCGTGCTCGGCGGCGCGCTGCTGTCCGTCCACGACGTCGTGTCCAAGCAGGACGCGGTGCAGGAGAAGACCGTCGCCGTCGAGCAGCTCGGGCAGGTCGCCGACCCGCTCGCGCAGCTGTGTGCCGAGGACCCCGCGATCCGCGCCCGGGTCGGCGCTGCCTGCGGAGCGGCGCAGGCCGCGGTCGACTCCCCGACGGTGCAGGCCGCGAAGGATGGCAGCAACGGCACCAACGGGGCCGACGGGCGCGGGATCACCGGCACCACCATCGGCGCCGACGGACACCTCGTCGTCGCCTACTCCGACGGCACCACCCGCGACGTCGGGAAGGTCGTCGGTGACGACGGCCGCGGCATCGCCACGACCACTCTCGACGGGGGCCGCCTGGTCCTCGTCTACTCCGACGGCACCCGCGTCGACCTCGGCGGCGTCGTCGGCCCCGCCGGACGGTCGATCGTCGCGGCGACGACGGACGGCGGGCGCCTAGTCCTCACCCTTGACGACGGGTCGACCCTTGACGCGGGCCCGCTCCCCGCGGGACCTCGCGGGCAGGACGGTCAGCAGGGCGGGCAGGGACCGGCCGGTCCGGCGTGCCCCGACGGGTTCCAGCCCGTCGAGACCGGCCCGGTGGTCGGCACGGACGGCATCGCGTACTCGCGGTCGATCACGTGCGTCGACCCGACGTCGGCGTCCGGCGGCTGACGATGACCCGGCGGTCGCCGGCACGGCTCGCCGACCCGGCCGAGGCCGAGGAGGCCGCATGGCAGGCCGTGCTCGTCGCGCAGGAACGCCTGCACCGTGCGCTGGTCGAGCACCGGCGCGCCGCGGAGGAACTGTTCCGGGAGTCCGCCGCGCGCGCTGTCGAGGACGCCGAGCTCGTCAGGAACTTCCGGGCGCTGCTGCCCTACGCGACGCGGCGGACCCGTATCCCGCCGCCGCGCCGCCCGCAGGACTGATCAGGCCTCCGGGTACATCGCGTTCTCGATGAGCGCCCGCATCTTCTCGAACTCCGGCTGTTGCTTCTTCGTGAAGATGACCGAGTTCTCGTCCGCGACGGCCGCGCGCGTCTGCCGGCCGTACGTCGCCCGGGACTCGTTCCCGCCCGGGATCGTGAACTGGATGAACCCGTTGGTCATCGCCCCGGCGGGCTTGATCTGCACGGCCGTGATGGCCTTGACCGGGATGCGCTTCGACCCGCTCGCGCTGGTGAACGCCGCGAGGCCCTTCTTCGCGATCTCGACGAACCGGCCGTCGAAGATGACCTTCCCGCCGCGGTAGCCCTCGGCGGTCGCGGGGTTTTCAGGGGTGGGGCTGGTCATGGTCGACTCCTACAGCCCGACGGACTTCGCGCCGTGGGCCGCCTGGTCCGATGTGAACCCATCGAACTTGAGCTGCTTGATCAGCCCGTCGCGAGAGAACGCAGTGAACGACATGTAGGAGGCGGCCTTCTTGTCTGCCTGCTCGTTCCAGTCCACGGTGATGTGGTCGACCGCGTACGTGGCGTCGGCCGTGCTGAACTGGTCGAACTGCAGCTGCTTGATCAGCCCGGTCCGGGAGAACCCGGAGAACGACAGATAGCTTTCCGCCTTGCGCACGGCGTTGGCCTGCGAGGTGGTCATGGCCGGAGTGGTCGGCGCCGGCGGGGCCTGGACGGCGGGCACGGTCGTCACAGCGGGAACCTGCGACGCCGCGGCGGTCGTGGGTGCCGCCGCCGTGTTCGACGGTGACTTGTCTCCACCACCGGACGTGGCGACCGCGATGATGATGATCAGCACAACGGCGGCGGCCACGATCCACGGCCACTTCTTCCGCGACTTCTTCGGCGGCTCCTGCTGCTGGTACTGCTGGGTCGGATCGAACGGCGGCTGCGGGTAGGACACGGGTAGCTCCTGGCTGGTGCGGTGGTGGCGGAGACTCTTCGTTCGCTGGCGAAGAGTTGTTACATGGTGAGCACGGAGTTACGCCCCGCGCGGGTGCAGCGTCAGTTCTTCCCCCGGCCGGCCGAGAAGGACCACTCGACCGTGGAGGTGGCGGGCGAGGCGGATGCCGTCAGTGAGGCACGCCAGCACGGCGAGGCTGTCGATGTGCACGACGACCTCGGCGGCTCGCTTGCAGGACGGGTCGAAGCACCTCATCCGGGGCCTCGCGCGGCTCCACGGGATCGGATCACGGCCCGGGCGTCCCCAGCCAGCTCCGCGATCTTGCACGGGAACGCAGCGTGCAGCGACGTCCCCGCGACCCGACACACTCGGCAACGGCCCGCGTTGTCGGGTCGATGCTCGGCGTTGAGTCGCTCGACGAGGCGCCCGTTCTGGGCGATCGTGTCGACGAGTTCCAGCCAGCTACGGTCGGTCATGGGTCCCCTCCTGGTGGGGATCAAGGCCCCCGGCGAGGTGTTGCAGCACCTGCCGGGGGCCGTCCAGCTACACCGGAGCCCGGCCGGGCCCCGTGCTCGTTCCGGCCTGCCGGCCGTTTGCACCCGGGACGAAAATCCGGGGAAGTCCGGTGAAATCGGCAAGAACCACGGTCAAATCGGCAACGCCGCCGACACCGTCCCGTCCGTGCCGAAGCCGCCGCCCCGCTACCTCACGACGCCCGAAGCAGCCCGAGAGCTGAGCGTCAACGAACGCACCCTGCGGCACTGGGTCGCGACCGGGCAGATCGAGCCGGACTTCCGCACCGCCGGTGGGCACATGCGATGGGACGTCGAACGAGTCCGCGCCGAGCTCCGCGCCGGCCTGCGGGACCGCCGGGACGCGGACGAGGAGTAGCGACCCGCTCACGACGCACGCTCGCCCAGCAGTGGCCGCGGCAGTGCCGAGAGGGTCCGCGCCATATCTTGCGGCTGCACCTTCGTATAGATGTGCACGGTCGCGAGCGACGCATGGCCCAGGAGGTCCTGGACCAGCCGGAGATCGCCGGACTCGCGCAACGCCTCCGTGGCAACGCGATGCCGGAGTGAGTGGAGCCGGTCCGGGATCCCACGGATGACGCCGAAGTAGTACGCGACGGCGTCTGTTACGTGCTTGCCCTTCAACGGCTTTCCCGCGTCGGCTCGCCGGGGCCGGCCGAAGCATGGGCCGGGGGCGGTGGGCAGCAGTGGCTGGATCGCGACCCACACCCAGCCCGGCATCGGCACCTCCCTCTCGACCTCGCCCTTCCCGAGGAACCGGATGAACACACCCCCGTCCGGGTCTACGGAGACGTCCTCCGTGCGAAGGCGGGCGATCTCGTCGGCGCGGAGGCCGCACCAGCCCGCCAGCAGGAGCCACGGCCGGATCCGGTCGGGTGCCTCGACCACGGCCGCGAACAGCCGGTCCTCCGGGATCGGGCGGGGAAGCCGGCGCTTCCGCTTCGGCATCGGGAGTAGCGCCGCTGGGTTGTCGGTGCGGTACCCGCTGGCCTGCAACCAGCGGAAGTAGGGCCTGATGATGAGCGTCTGCCAGCGCAGGTAGCTGTGCGACGAGATCGTGGCTTGCCAGCGGCGGAGCTCGTACGGCGTGGCGGTGGCGGGGTCGTGGCCGACGGATTCGGCAAGCCAGGTGAGCACCATTCGCCTGGCGCGCAGGGTGTTCTCGGACATGCCACAGATGTGCATCCAGTCGAGGTGTTCCTCGAGGTGCCCGATCGGTTCCGTGATGTACGGACCGGTCACCCGTGTCGTGCGCTTTGCCATAGCCGTTCCCCTCGCATCGTCGAGCCTTACGACGTCTGCGAGGTGGGGAGCGACGCGGGTCGAGGCGTCGATACTTTCAAGCGCGAGGGTGTTGGGACATCCGCCGTCGGGTGGTTGAGGATCTTGACGCGAGTACGCTGCGTTCATGCCGACCGGGCCAGCGACAGACGTGTGGGGCCAAACGGATGAGTGCCCCAACCTGCGTTTCCGACGTAACCACGATTAACTCGGAAAGCCTCCGCGTCTGTCGGGGCAGGGGTGTCGACGCCGAGCAGCCACGAGGCCGGCACTCCTGAGAGCAGCTCGACCCTGCGGGCGATAGCGATCAGGTCGCGCGGCTGCGTGCGGCCGGACTCCCAGGCGGCGTAGGCCGCCTTCGTGACGCCGAGCTTCTCGGCGAGTTCGGCCTGGTGCAGTTCGAGGACGTCGAAGCGGACCTTGCGCATGCGGTCGGCGAAGGTCCACCTGGGGACGACCGGCTTGGTCCCGGCCGCTGGCGTGGTCATGCGACGAGTGTAACCACGTCTCCCACAAACGCACCAGAGTGCACTACGCCGCACCCGGGAGACACGCGGCACGTATTTGTGTGTTGAGAGTAAGTCTGGTTACATACTGCCCCATGCCCAGTAACCCCGCTTACAGCGACGAGGACCTGGTTACGGTCGCCGTCGCAGCCGAGCTCCTGGGGGTCCACCGGAACACGCTCCGCCGCTGGGTCGACGCCGGCGAACTCCCCGAGCGCCGCACCCCCGGCAACCACCGCCTGTTCCGAGTCGGTGACCTCCGCAAGTTGAACGTCCCCACCATCACGAAGCCGCAGGCCTCGTGACCGGCGACAACAAGAGCTGGAACCAGCCGCCCCAGCTCCTCACACCCGTCGTCGAGAACACCCAAGCCGCCCGCGTCGCCCGACGCCGCGCCTTCCGCACGATGTTCGACTACGCCCCCGAGGCCCGCCGCTACGTGCCGCAGCCCTACAGGAACCGACTGACTCCCGAGCAGGCCGTCGACCACGACGACCACGCCGAGACGGGGGAGTGGGGCGACGACCTAACCGACTCGCTGCTCGACGTCATCGAGCGCCACTCCAACGGCGAACGGGCCGGCGCTGCACACGCCGACCCGTCCTGACCCGCATCCATCACCACTGATCACGAGGACAACGCACTCATGACCACCAAGAGCATCGCACACCCGATGCCCATCCCGACGCCTCCGCGCGGGCTCACGCTGACCCCGATGCCCCCGGCCGCGGTCCGCCGGCCGGGCCGTCACCGCCTCGTCCGCCGCACACGGTGGCAGCGCACCGTCGACGCCGTCACCCGCTGGATGGTGTCCTCGTGAAGGCGCTGGCCGACTTCCTCCGCGGGTTCGCCGACGGGATCGACCGCGCCGCCGGCCGCGACGTCGTCGACCAGGCCGCCGTCGAGGCGGCCGAGCTGCTCGACGACCCGGCCGAGGTGGTCGTCACCGGGCCCGACCTGACCGACAACCAGGCGTTGCAGGTCGCGATCCACTTCCAGGAGACCCGGCGCGACCTTCGCCGCTTCCAGCAGATGTACGGGAAGGCGTCGGCGACGATCGGGCACCTCCGCGGCCGCAACGCGTTCCTGGCCGAGGAGCTGCTCGCCGCGCGGACCACGATCCGCCTCGCGCGGGCCGAGCTGGACCTCGCCGCGGGGGAGTCGCTCTCCGACGCGATCGTTCAGACGCGCGACCGGGCCCGCACGCTGGAGGCGAAGCTCGCCGAGAAGAACGGCACCGGCCGCCCGACCGTGGCGCGCGAGGACCTCGCGAACGAGCTGCTGCGCGCCTACACCGGCAACGAGGAGTCCAACGCCGGCGTGGCGATCGGCTGGGGCCCGGTCGCCGACCGCGCCGTCACCGTCCTCCTCGGCACCTCGGATGCCACGTGACCCGCGCAGCCGTTCTCGCCGCCGTCGCGACCAGCGCGCTCCTGAGGCCCCTCCCCAACCCCATCGAGGCTCCTGCGCCTGGTGCGGCAGCGATGGCCTGTGGCGCGTGCGGCGAGGTCGTCGACCTCCACCAACTCCGGTGGCGCAACCGGCGCTCGCTGCTCCTCGGCTGCCAGTTCTGCACCCCGAAGGAGGACCCGTGCCCTTGACCGCCGACTACCCCGGCCTCTACACCGACGTCGCCAGCTCCGCCCACGCACTGCTCCAGTCCCACTCCTGGATCACCCGCGACCCCGACACCCGCGAGCTCCACCTCATCGACCTCGACGCGATGACCCCCAGCCACCGCGCCCACCTCCTCGACTGGTTGCGCCGCAACGCCCACGTCATGCGCGGCCACGTCCACCGATCCATCAACCAGTCCCAGCGGTGGGGCGCGATCACCTGGGTCGAACGCGCCGAGCTGATTCGCGACCTCGAGGTCCACCCGCCCGAGGTGTGGATCGAGGACACGCCCCTCGTCCGCCGCCTCGTCCAGCTCGAACCGCCGGCCGCCCCACGGCGGGAACGGCAGCGCTGGCTCCCCCAACGCCTCCGGAGGAACCGATGAACCTCACCTACCCCGGCGACGTCCGGCACGTCGCCGTCGGCCGCGTCATGGGCCCCGACCTCCACGGCGGATTCGTCGTCGCCACCGCCGCCGAGTACGACCCGGGCACCGACAAGACCCGCGTCGCGTTCCGCCCCCTGCAGCCCGCCGAGCGCGAGCACGTCGTCGAGGACACCGACGGCGCTCCGTGGCTCGGACAGATCGGAGTCGCCTGGTGAACACCTACGTCGGGCCCATCCGCCGCCGCCAGTACGGCCGCAGCGGCCACGGGTACATCGACGCCAACGGACTCAAGGTCCCCGGCGTCACCACCATCCTCAAGGCGCTCCCCAAGGACGCCCTCATCAACTGGGCCGCCAACGCCACCGCCGACGCCGCCGTCGACCGCTGGGACGAACTCGCCGCGCTCAAGCCCGCCGCCCGCCTCGCCACCCTCAAGAAGGCCCGCTACGAGGACCGCGACACCGCCGCCAACCGCGGCACCGAGGTCCACAACGCCGCGCAGCGCTACCTCCAGGGCGAGGAGATCGAACTCCCCGACGACATCGCCGGCCACGTCGAGTCCTACATCGCGTTCGTCGAGGACTGGCAGCCCGAACCGCTCCTCGTCGAAGCCGTCGTCATGTCCCACAAGTACGGCTACGCCGGCACCCTCGACCTCGGCGTCACCTTCGACGACCCCGCGATCATCGCCCGCCTCGCCGAGCAGATGCGCATGCCCGAGCTCGTCGACCTCGACCGGCCCGTCGTCGGCATCGGCGACATCAAGACCAGCCGGTCCGGCATCTTCCCCGAGACCGCCTGGCAGGTGTGCGCCTACCGCTACGCCGACGTCTACGTCGACGCCCAGGGCGCCGAGCAGCCCATGCCCGCGTTCGACTTCGCGTTCGCGCTCCACGTCCGCGGCGACGACTACGGCCTGCGGCCCCTCGTCGCCGGGCCCGAGCAGCTCCGCGAGTTCCTCTACATCCGCGAGGTCCACCGCGCCGTCGAGGAGACCTCCAAGGCCTACGTCGGCGAGGAACTCACCCCCGGGCGCCGGCTCAAGCGCCGCCGCCTCGAGGTCGTCGAGGAGCCCGCCCCCACGACCGCGCGCCGCCGCGCGAAGGAAGGGGCACCGGCGTGAAGGGCCCGAAGCCGCGGCCGGCGATCGACCGCCTGCTGGCGAAGGCCGTCGAGGAGGACGGCTGCTGGCTGGTCAAGAGCGGCCTCGCCCCCAACGGCTACTCGCAGGTCTCGGTCGGCTCTGCTCGGAAGCTGATCGGCCACCGGGTCGCCTACGAGTTCTTCATCAGCGACATCCCGCCCGGCCTGGAGATCGACCACATCTGCCTGCGACGGAACTGCGTCAACCCGTGGCACATGGACCCGGTCACCCACGCCGAGAACATGCGCCGCCAGCACGAGGCGCTCTGGCACGGCCGCAAGACGTGCGCGCGGGGTCACCAGCTCGCCGACGCGGGCGTCATCACGAAACAGAGCGGCGCCCTGACCGTGCGCATCTGTGCCGCCTGCTACCGCGAGAACAACCGGAAGGACCGCGCAGCATGAGCGCCGAGATCGAGCAGTACCGCGGCGGGACCGTCACCCAGATCACGGGCGGCACGCCCGTCCCCGCGCTCCCGCCGGCCAACGACGTCGACGGCTGGATCCGCGTCGTCGCCGACATCAGCAAGCTCGCAGCCCAGGTCGCGCACACCGACTTCGTGCCGCGCGCGATGCAGGGCAAGCCGGCGGCCGTCGCCGCCGCGATGCTCGCTGGTCGCGAGATGGGCATTGGCCCGATGACGTCGCTCCAGAACATCCATGTGATCAGCGGGAAGCCGGGGCAGTCGGCGCTGCTGATGCGCGCGATGGTGCTGGCCAAGGGCCATCAGATCGAGTACGTGGAGACGACCGACTCGCGCGCCGTGCTGCGTGGGCGGCGCGCGAACGAGGAGGAGTGGACCGAGGTCGAGTTCACCGCCGAGCAGGCGCGGAAGGCCAAGATCGACCTCGGTGGATACCCTGCCGACAAGCTCGTGGCTCGCGCGTCGGCGCGGTTGTGCCGCAGGAAGTTCGCCGACGTCATCTCCGGCATGGCCTACACGCTGGAGGAGCTCCAGGACGGCGACGCCCAGCTGATCGAGGCCGGCGAGACACACGCTCCTCCGGGCGACGACACGACGCCCGAGCAGCCGCCCAGGACCGCGCAGCGCGCCACACGCCGCAAGGCGGCACCGAAGACCCCCGCAGCCGCAGTCGGCGGCGGCACGGCCGCGGGAACGGGCGCGGCGGCCCCGAGTTCGGCGGGGCCGCCGCTGCCCGGCGAGGACGGCTACGACGCCCCCGGCGACGAGCACGAGGACCGCGACCCGAACCGCCCGTCGTCGCCCGAGCAGAACCGCCTCATGCACGCGATGTTCCGTAAGGCCGAGCTCGGCGGCCAGGACGACCGCGACGACCGGCTGCGCCTCACCGGGCTCCTGCTCAAGCGCCAGCTCGACACCTCCAAGGGCCTCACCGTCGCCGACGCGTCGCTCGTCATCGACGCCCTGTCGCAGCTGGAGTCCAGCGGGCACCCGGACGGGCTCGCCGGCGCGGCGGCCGACCTGCTGACCGCGGACGACGTCGCGCGTGCGGAGGCCACGATGGCGGCCGAGGCGGAGCAGGAGGCGGCTGAGCAGGAAGCCGCCGACGACGACGCTCGGACCGAGTCGTGAGCTTCGACTACAGCGACGTCCGCTGCCCGATGCCGGGCTGCACCGGGCGCCTCTACATCGAGTGGACCAGCACCTACACGCTGTCGGTGGGAGACCTCACTGACGTCGACGTGCCCAGCGCCACGGGTGCCCACTGCCAGCGCTGGGACATCCGCTGCGAGGAAGGGCACGTCGTCCTGATCCCCGGTGACACCGGCTGCGGATGCGACGACCCCGAAGGACCGGGCTGCAAGCACGACCCGCTGGCATATGACTGGTCCGACGAGAACCGGACCTTGCGCCTCAACGACATGGCCCGCCTGCGCGCCCTGGTCCCGTTCTTCGCCGCTATCGCCGAGGGGGTCCGGTCGTGATCCCCGGCGTCCAGATCGCCGGCCACACCGGCCGCGTCGTCATCGAACCCATCACCTCCACCGACGACGCCGCCGCCCTCTGGCTCCGCCCCCGCACCGCCAACGCCGACGCCCGCTGCGTGTGGCTCACCGCCACCCAGCTCCGCGTCCTCGCCGAGAAGGCCACCGACGCCGCCGACTACCTCGCGTCCACCGAGGGCCACCACGTCGCCCGCATCACCGCCGAACGACACCCCGAGCCCGACCGCCTCGCCGACCTGTTTCGCCCCACCGCGACCGCCCCCCGACAGGAGACCCCCGCATGAGCGACAAGCCCGACCCCGACGAGACGTTCGTCCGGTTCACCGGCATGAAGGCCGCCGCGATCGTCGAAGAGCTCCCCACCCTCGGCGGCCGGATGCGGTTCTCCGGGATCGCCGAATGCGTCAAGGAGCCCCACCACGAGCTCATGGCCGACGGGCACCACCGCCCGGTCGTCGGGATGAAGGTGATCGAGGTGGAGCTCGGCGAGGTCACGCCGGCGCCCGAGGGCGACCCGCAGCTGCCGTACGACGCCAACACCGAGGAGATCGGCTGATGCCGCCCGTGCTGCACGTCCGCAAGAAGCCCGTCGAGGTGCAGGCGATGGGCCCTCTCACGCCCGAGAACCGCGACGAGATCGCCGCCTGGTGCAACGGGAAGGCCGAGGAGGCCAAGGTCGCCGGTCCGGGCCGAGGGCTCGTCACGGCCGTCGTCATCCACACCCTCGAGGGCGACATGAAGGCGTCCTACGGCGACTACGTGATCCGCGGGGTGAAGGGCGAGCACTACCCGTGCAAGCCCGCGATCTTCGCCGAGACATACGAGGCGGTCAGCTGAT
>Ga0066256_1000773_pt1 | contig 39804 bp, 36 predicted proteins | sample ThiBio_1000_biof_FD_87107 | JGI IMG/M metagenome (GOLD analysis project Ga0066256, IMG submission 87107) | Wastewater bioreactor microbial communities from Cape Town, South Africa - Thiocy_expt_1000_biof (version 2) | ecosystem: Engineered > Bioreactor > Thiocyanate-remediating >... | reverse complement strand
CATGCAGGGGATCGCGATGTTCTTGAACTCCTACCGGTCCGCCGCGGCGGCGCGGGAGAAGGTGTGGGGCGTGCTCGAGGAGGTGCCGACCGTTCCGGACCCGCAGAAGCCGATCGACCTGTGGGAGGCGCGGGGCGCGATCCGCTTCGACGACGTGACCTTCGGGTACAACGGCGACAAGACGATCCTGCCGAGCTTCTCGCTCGACATCCCCGCCGGGCAGACCATCGCACTGGTGGGCACGACCGGAGCCGGGAAGTCGACGCTCGCCAAGCTCGTGTCGCGGTTCTACGATCCGAGCGAGGGCGAGGTCACGCTGGACGGCGTCGACCTGCGGATGCTGCATCCCAAGGATCTGCGCCGTGCGATCGTCATGGTCACGCAGGAGGCGTACCTGTTCAGCGGGACCGTGGCGGACAACATCGCCCTCGGCAAGCCGGATGCGACGCTGGACGAGATCCGTGCGGCGGCCCGCGCCGTGGGTGCGGACGAGTTCATCACCTCGCTGCCGGACGGCTACGACACCGACGTGAACAAGCGCGGTGGACGCGTCTCGGCGGGGCAGTTCGCGCGCGCGTTCCTCGCCGATCCGGCGGTGCTGATCCTCGACGAGGCCACAGCGTCGCTGGATATCCCGTCGGAGCGGCTCATCCAGGACGCCCTGCAGACGCTGCTGGCGGACAGGACGGCGATCATCATCGCGCACCGCCTGTCGACCGTCGCGATCGCCGATCGCGTGCTGGTGATGGAGCACGGGAAGATCATCGAGGACGACACCCCGGATGCCCTGATCGCGGGCACCGGCAAGTTCGCCCAGCTGCACGCCGCCTGGCAGGAGACCCTGGTCTGACATGCCTCCCCGACAGCCCGTCCGTCCCGCCCTTCGGCGCGGCCGGGCGGGCTGTTAGGTTGAAGGAGTGGATCCGATCTGGGCTGCGGCGGCCGAGTTGTGGTGGCTCGCGCCGACGGCTGCAGCCGGCGCAGGGGCGATCGGGTTCGCGACGGTGCGGAGGCGGCAGACGGTGAACGGCAAGCGACTCGGGTACGACGCGGCCCGGCTCGAGCTGCGCCAGGCGCAGCAGGACGCGAGGGACGCCGCCGTGTCCGCACGCGTCGCCCGGGCGGAGGCGGCCCGTATCGCAGCCGATCGCGCGGCTTCGCGGACGGATGCCGTGGCCGTGGCATCCGCTCGCCGCGCGCTGCGCGAGGCGCAGCTGGCGTCGAAGGCCGCGATGGCCCGCGTACGCGCCGCGCGCGCACGCGTCTCGGCCGAGCGCTCGTCACTGGCCTCGGCGGCGGAACTTCCCCTGGACCGGCTGCGCGCCCGCCACGACGCTGTGCTCGCCCGGTGGATGGCCTACGAGACGGATCCCGGTCTGGCGCTGGCGTACCCCGCGATGAGCGACGGACGTCAGCCGCACACGGCCGCCTTCCTCGCCGCCGTCGAACGGGCGCGCGATCGGCGGCCGGCATCCGAGGGCGCGCGCATCACAGCATCCGACTTCTCCGACTACCGTCGCGCCGTCGACGATCTGGAGCGCGCCTTCGACGTCGCCGAGCGCTCCGCGCGTGGAGAGAAGGTGCAGCCCGATCTGCCTGATGCGCTCTGGGATGCGGCCCGTGGATTCGCGGAGAAGTCGACCGAGATGCTGAACCGCACCACCGACCTGCTCGGCGACTGGACCGCTCGGCGTCGGCGCGACCGCTGAGCCCGGCCCCTGGCTGCTGTCTGCGCAGTGTCGTTCTGAAGGAGATTCGCGCTTCTGAAGGATGCCTGCGGCCCTGACGTCCTTCAGAACTGGGAACGTCCTTCAGAACTGACGGGATCTGACCCGTACGCCGCTTTCAGGCGCCACGTGCAGCCCACGGCTGACGGCCCCGGCGAGAGTGCGCTCGACGTGCTCCCAGTTGTAGATGATCTGCGCATACGAGAAGCGAAGCACCGTGTAGCCCCGCATGCGCAGCTCGGCGTCGTGCGCCAGATCGCGGCTGCGGTCGGCGGAGGAGGAGTGGAACGACCATCCGTCGACCTGCACGACCAGGTGCGTGCCGATCAGGAAGTCGATCGGATGCCCGGCCAACTGCACCTGGAATCGCAGCCGCACGCCCCAAGCGCTCAGACGGACGTGGAACACAGTCTCCAGCGATGAGTCCGTGCCCGGGCGCAGATGCTCGAGACACCGGCGAGCTGCGGGTGTCCGCCACCGGACAGTGCGCAAAGCGTCCAGGGAGATCGACTCGATGCGGATCGCTGACTCCCAGATCGCAGCCGCCTGATCCACCGGGAAGCAGCTTGCCGCATCCGAGAGCGCGTCCTCCACGGATGTCTCAAGCCGGCGTGGGCGTGGGGGTGCGAGAGGTCTGCCCCAATGGGCGTGGGCGCCGGCGACACGGACGACGCCGTTCGGCGGCATCCGCAGGTGCAGGTGCTCATCGGTATCCGGCGGCACCCACCATCCCCGTCGCCGGGCGAGCGAGACGCACGTCAACGCGCCGCCCGAATGCGCGGCATCCACGAGTTCGATCGGAGCCGACTCGAGCGCGATCCAGCGTGACCGAATGCGGCGGACCGCACCGGAGCGTATTGCGCTGCGGATGCGGGAGACCGTGTAGCCGGCATCCGCAGCGTCGTCGCGGTGCCCGATGCCGTCCCGCTTCTTCAGCCATGTTCGGAGATCCATGCGCCGATGCTGGCGGAGAACGTGCCGTCGCGGAGCGTGAAATCCGACGAATGTGGGCAAGTCGAGACGGTGCGCGAATGTGCAGGAGGAAAGCGGTCGACGCTTCTGAAGGAGATTCGCGCTTCTGAAGGATGCCTGCGGCCCTGGCGTCCTTCAGAAGTGGAGACATCCTTCAGAAGTGACGGGTGCGGGGCATCGAAGCGCGGCGAAGCGGATGCTGTGCGGGAGCGCTCTCAAGGGGAGCGGCGACGGGGTCTCGGTGGGGGAGGGGATCCGAGGCCCCGCCGCCGGTTCAGTCCGTGACGCGGATCTGCGCGATGACCTCGGAGTACTCGGTCTCGCCGACCGGCTCGAAGCCCACGCGGCGGAAGAACGCCTCGGGGCCGCCCTCACCGGCCTCGTAGATCACGTTCACGTGATCGACGCCGCGCTTGCGGGCCTCGTCGATCAGAGTCTTGACTGCGAAGCGCCCGACACCGCGACCCTGGTCGTCGGCGTCCACGTTGATGCGCCACAGCACGCTGCGGAAGTGCTCCTCGGGGGCATCCGCGTCGAAGCTCGCGCTGACGAAGCCCACCACTTCGTCTCCGTCGAGCACCACGCGCTGCCAGGAGGTCTGGGGGTTCACCACGGTGGCGGCGATCCCGTAGGAGACCGGTGCCAGGAACTGCTCCTGGCCGGGCTTGAGGGACAGGTTGTTGACGGCGACGATCGTCGCCGCGGACAGTTCGACCACACGCAGTTCCGACATGGAACCCAGGCTAGCCCCTCCGCGGGCTTCTGTCGCGGAAACGGCGGCCCCGGTGTCGGAACCCTGAAGGGGTGCCGGGAAGCGGACTCGGGTATCTTGGTATCGAGATAAAATCTGCCCTCGCGAACGGAGATCCGGTGACCGACGACGCCATCATCTACACCTACACGGACGAGGCGCCGGCTCTGGCGACCGCGTCCTTCCTGCCGATCATCAAGGCCTACACCGGTCAGGCCGGCATCGAGGTGGAGACCCGCGACATCTCGCTCGCCGGCCGCATCCTCGCCGCCTTCCCGCAGAAGCTCACCCCCGAGCAGCAGGTGGGCGACGCCCTCGCCGAGCTGGGCGGACTGGCCACGCTCCCCGAGGCCAACATCATCAAGCTGCCGAACATCTCGGCGTCCATCCCGCAGCTGAAGGCGGCCATCGCCGAGCTGCAGGAGAAGGGCTTCGACGTCCCGGACTACCCGGACGAGCCCCAGTCCCTTGAAGAGAAGGACGTCCGCGCCCGCTACGACAGGATCAAGGGCTCGGCGGTCAACCCCGTGCTCCGTGAGGGCAACAGCGACCGCCGCGCGCCCCTGGCCGTGAAGAACTACGCCAAGAAGCACCCGCACCGCAACAAGCCGTTCGCGGAGGGCTCCAAGACGCGCGTCGCGACCATGGGCCACGACGACTTCAAGCACAACGAGCGCTCCTGGGTCGCGGCCCACGATGACGTGCTCAGCTTCCAGCACGTCGCCGCCGACGGCACCATCACCGTGCTCAAGGAGGGGCTGAAGGTCCTGCCGCGCGAGATCATCGACGCGACGTTCCTCTCCGCCGCCGACCTGGATGCCTTCCTCGCGGAGACGCTCGAGCAGGCCAAGGCCGACGACGTGCTGTACTCGGTGCACCTGAAGGCCACCATGATGAAGGTCAGCGACCCGATCATCTTCGGTCACGTCGTGAAGGCCTTCTTCAAGGACGTGTTCGCGCAGTACGGCGACAAGCTCGCCGAGGCCGGTCTGAGCGCCAACAACGGCCTCGGATCGATCCTCTCGGGTCTCGCCGACATCGCGGGCGGCGATGAGATCGCCGCAGCGTTCGACAAGGCCATCGCCGAGGGGCCGCGTCTGTCGTACGTGAACTCCGACAAGGGCATCACCAACCTGCACGTCCCGAGCGACGTGATCGTCGACGCCTCCATGCCCGCCCTGGTCCGCAACGGCGGCAAGCTGTGGGGCAAGGACGGCCGCGAGGCCGACACCATCGCGGTCATCCCGGACTCCTCGTACGCGGGCGTGTACCAGGCCGTGATCGACGACGTCATCGCGAACGGTCCGCTGGACCCCGCCACGATCGGCACCGTGCCGAACGTGGGTCTGATGGCCCAGGCCGCCGAGGAGTACGGCAGCCACGACAAGACCTTCGAGATCGCCTCGGCGGGCGTCGTGCAGATCCTCGACAGCGACGGCACCGTGCTGATCTCGCACGAGGTCGGCGCCGGTGACATCTGGCGAGCCACGCAGACCAAGCACATCCCGGTGATGGACTGGGTCAAGCTCGCCGTGACCCGCGCCCGCGCCACCGGTGCGCCCGCGGTGTTCTGGCTCGACGCCAACCGCTCGCACGACGCGCAGATCATCGCCAAGGTGCACCAGGGTCTCGCGACCCTCGACACCAAGGGCCTGACGATCACGATCCTCGCCCCGGAGGACGCCACGCGCTACACGCTGGCGCGCCTGCGCAAGGGCGAGGACACGATCTCGGTCACCGGCAACGTGCTGCGCGACTACCTGACCGACCTGTTCCCGATCCTCGAGGTCGGCACGTCGGCGAAGATGCTGAGCATCGTCCCGCTGCTCGCCGGCGGCGGCCTGTTCGAGACCGGTGCGGGCGGCTCCGCGCCGAAGCACGTGCAGCAGCTGGTGGAGGAGGACTACCTGCGCTGGGACTCGCTGGGCGAGTTCTTCGCGCTGGCGGCGTCGCTCGAGCACTTCGCGGACCGCACGGGCAACGAGAAGGCCCGCGTGCTGGCCGAGACCCTGGATGCCGCGACCGGCACCTTCCTCGAGCAGGACCGCTCGCCGGGGCGCGCGCTGGGCACCATCGACAACCGCGGCAGCCACTTCTACCTGGGCCTGTACTGGGCGCAGGAGCTGGCGAAGCAGACGAAGGACGCCGAGCTGGCGGCTGCGTTCGCGCCCGTCGCGGCGACGCTGGCCGAGAACGAGCAGAAGATCGTCGACGAGCTGAACGCCGTGCAGGGCAAGCACGCCGACATCGGCGGCTACTACCGCCCCGACGTCGACAAGGTCGCAGCTGTCATGCGTCCCTCGGCCACGCTCAACGCCGTCATCGACGCGCTGGTCTGATCAGGCCTTCAGAACGGGCGGATGCTGCACGAGCATCCGCCCGTTCTGCGTCTGCGGACGCGGAGATCCGGTGGACCGGAGACAAGAGGGGAGCGGATGCCGATGGCATCCGCTCCCCTCTTGTCTCCGATTCAGATCCGTTCAGGCATGTCGCGGCTGCGCCGCTCGACAGCATTCAATCGGCTCCGCCGGACGAGCGAGCTCGCCGGCTTTCACCTCAATCAGCTGTGAACCCAGACCTCGAGGCCCTTCGGGGTCATGTCGTAGACCTGCTTGGCGATGCTCGGCGGCATGTTCACGCAGCCGTGGCTCATGCGGTTGCCGAAGTTGTTGTGCCAGTATGCGCCGTGGAAGGCGATGTTCGGGGCGAACCAGGTGTTCCACGGCACGTCCTTGGTGCAGTACACGGCGCCCTCGAAGCAGCCCATGTCCTGCTTGGCGGTGTGCGCGAACACCGTGAAGTGCCCCAGCGGGGTCGGCGTGCCGGGCAGACCGGAGGAGATCTTCCACGTCTGGACGAGCTTCTCGTTCTCGTACAGGTAGGTCTTCTGCTCGCTGATGTCGACCTCGAGGCGGCGGAAGACGGTGGTCGTCTCGAACGGCGTCGCGTTCACCGGCAGTGCGAAGTTCGCCTTGCCGTCGCCCAGCTGCTTGGCGAAGGCGGACGCGATGCCCGCGGTGTCGCCGAGCGTGCGGCCGTCCTGGCCGGCGGTGAGGGCGCTGAGCACCTTGCCCTTGGAATCGACGATGTTCGTCGCGTTCACGGGCGCGCGGTTCACGAGGGCGGGAAGTCCGGCGACGGCCGTCTGGATGGCCGACTGGTCGGCGGTGATCTTCAGCTTGCCGTCGACGTCGTCGATCTTCAGCCAGCTCGCCGCGACATCGGGCGCGATGGGCACGGTGCGCTCGTCGCCGACGTAGAAGCCGATCGTGGCCAGCATCCCGTTGAGCTTCTCGGCGGTCGCCGTGGCCGTCTTCTCGTCGACGGCGGGGGCGACCTCGGTCGCGTCGCCGGAGAACGAGAACGACGTGCTGCCCTTGGCGGATGCCGCGGTGAACGCGGCCGCCAGGTCGGACACGGAGATGCCGGTGCCGCTCTTGGAAGGAGTGACGGTGTACGCGGCGGACGCCGCATCGAAGGACACGCTGGAGTCGACAGGGTCGACGTAGCTGGTCGGGACGGCGGCGCGCAGCGCGTGGTCGGCGGCCTGCGGGTCGAGCTTCACCTCGGGGGCGATCGCCTTGCCCATCCAGGTGCTGATGTTCCACAGGGGGCGGTCGGCGAACGCCTGGTCGGCGAGCGCCTTGGCGTCGACGCTCGCACCCAGCTCGCTGCCCGTCAGGGTGGTTCCGTCTCCGGTGCCGGTCAGCTCGATCTCGGTCGCGGCGACGCGGTTGCTCACGGCCTCGGCGGCCATGCCCGGGGTCATGCCGCCGACGGGGACGCCGGCGATCGTGGTGCCGGGAGCGATGAGGATGAGGGAGGCGCCGGCAGCGGCGAGCAGAAGGGCTCCCGCGCCGAGACCCAGCCACAGGCCCAGGCGGCGCTTCTTGCGGGCGGGCTCGGTGGGCGCCCACTCCATCGGCGGCTCACCGTCGACGGGAGGCAGCACCTCGGTCGGTGCGGCCTGCGGGATCGCGCCCGTGTCGGGTCCGGAGATCAGATCGGTCACGGACTCACCCCCCATTTGGATAGACATGACTGACTCTTCATGGTACGTGACCGGCGCGGGCCGCGGTGTGGCGGTCGGGCCCGCGAGTGGACATCTGCAGTAACGTTTCGGTAACCTGCGCGCTGCACCCCGCCGCGTCTTGCGCTCGACCATGTTCGTAAGGTGTACTAACAAACATGGAATCGTCACACGGACAGCGGGCCGCGCGCGGTGAGGAGCTCGTCGCCTTCGGCTCGGGACGACGCCTGCGCAGCTCGGCCAAAGTGCTGCCAGAGCAGGCCCGCGCGCACAACCGCTCCCTGGTGCTGCAGACGCTGTACCACCGCGGTGCGATGAGCCGAGCGGACCTGGCCCGCGAGACGGGTCTGACCCGGGTGACCATCTCCGATCTGGTCGCGGAGTCCATCGCCGACGGCATCATCCACGAGATCGGCGTCCGCGAGGCGGCGGGCCCGGGGAAGCCCCCGATCGAGATCGACATCGATCGCGAGGGCCACCAGGTCATCGGCATCGATCTGTCCGGCGCATCCGAGTTCACCGGTTCCGTGCTCGATCTCGGTGGACGCACGCTCGTCAGCCATTCGACGCCGCTTCCCGAGGAACCCGACGCGGAGCACACCTACCAGGCGGTGTTGGACCTGGCACGACGGCTCGCGGCATCCGCGACCCGGCCCGTACTCGGTGTCGGCATCGGCAGCCCCGGCGTCGTGCGCTCGGACGGACTGATCATCAATGCGTCGAACCTCGCCTGGCATGACTTCCCGCTCGAGCGGCGGCTCACCGAGGACCTCGGGCTCCCCGTGATGATCGGCAACGACGCGAACGCCGCGATCCTCGCGGAGTACACGTTCGGTGAGGGGCGCCCGGCCCTGATGCTCGCCCGCCTCGACGGCGGGGTCGGCGCGGGAGTGACCGCCGGCGGGCGTCGGCTGGTCGGCGCCGGCTTGGCGGCGGGCGAGATGGGACACGTGGTGGTCGGGACTGACGGCGGCCCGTGGTGCTCGTGCGGACGGATCGGATGCCTGGAGGCGGGGGTGAACGTCCCCCGCCTGCTCGCGGAGACCGCCGCCGCACCGGAGAGCCGCGGCGAGATCCTGGCCGACGCCGGGACCCGCCTCGGCATGGCGATCGCGCTGATCGTGGCGGCGCTCGACCTGGCCGAGGTGGTCATCGCCGGCCCCGCCGACCTGTTCGACGGCGTCTTCCTGGATGCCGCGACCCGGGCGCTGCACGACCGCACGCTGGAGGGCGTGTTCGCCGACGTGCCCATCCGTCTCAGCGACCAGCGCGACATCGTGGTCCGCGGCGCGGTCGTCACGGTGCTCGCCGCCCAACTGGGGGTGTCGTGAGCGCGGCCGTGCGCATCGGCCTGGACGTGGGCGGCACGAAGATCGCCGGGATCGCGCTGGACGCCGACGGCGTCGCCCTCGGGAACATGCGCATCCCGACCGGATGGGGCGGGACCGCCGTCATCGACGGCATCCTGCATGCTGTCAGCGCCCTGCAGGCGCAGCTGCCCGCGGGCAGGTCGGTGATCTCGATCGGCGTCGGGATCCCGGGGCTCGTGGATGCCGAGCACGGACGGGTGCTGCACGCCGTGAACCTCGGCGTCGAGGAACTGGACGTCGCAACCCGCGTGCACGAGACGACCGGCATCCCGAGCCAGGTCGAGAACGACGTGAAGGCGGCTGCGCTGGGCGCGGCCGCGCTGCGCGGCGACACCCGCCCGATGGCCTATCTGAACCTCGGCACCGGCGTCACTGCGGGAATCGTGATCGACGGGCGCATCTGGCGCGGCGCACGGGGAACCGCCGGCGAGGTCGGACATCTCGTGGTCGACCCGCTCGGACGGGTGTGCGGATGCGGGCAGCGCGGCTGCATCGAGACGCTGTGCGGAGGCGGCGCCCTGGCGCGGGCCTGGGGGAGAGGCGGAGACCTCCCCGTGAAGGACATCCTGGATGCCGCGGACGCCGGGGATGCCACGGCATCCGCTCTCCGACTCGATCTGCAGCGCGGTGCTGCGGCAGCCGTGCGCGCCCTGGTGCTCGCCGCCGACGTCGAGACCGTCGTCATCGGCGGCGGCCTCAGCGCACTCGCCGACCGCATCGGCCCGGGCATCCGCGCGACCCTGCAGGAGGAGGCGGCGGCGTCGCCGTTCCTGCGGTCGCTGCGGCTCGATGAGAGAATCGAGATGCTTCCGGCGGACTCGCCGGTGGCGGCCACCGGCGCCGCCCTGCTGGGATCCGCATCCGCGGGTACCGACGTCCGAGACAAGGAGATAGTCACTCATGGCTGAAGTCGTCATCACCGCGAGCAAGGAGGCCGCCGGAGCGCTGGTTGCCGACGAGATCGTGCACCTCATCGACACCGTCGCTGAGCCCGTGCTGGGGCTCGCCACCGGGTCGACTCCGCTGCCGGTCTATCAGGCACTGCGCGAGCGGCTCGCGGGGCATGACGTGTCCCACGTGCGCGGCTTCGCCCTGGACGAGTACGTGGGCATCGATCCCGCGCATCCGGAGAGCTACCGCTCGGTCATCACCCGTGAGGTCATCGAGCCGCTCGGCCTCGACCCCGAGCTGATCCACGTCCCCAACGGGGCCGTCGAGACGATCGAGCACGCGGGCGACGACTACGACGCGGCCATCGTCGCCGCGGGCGGCGTGGACCTGCAGATCCTCGGCATCGGCACCGACGGCCACATCGGCTTCAACGAGCCGGGCTCGTCGTTCGCATCCACCACCCGCATCAAGACGCTCACCGAGCAGACCCGGCAGGACAACGCGCGCTTCTTCGACTCGATCCACGACGTGCCGCAGCACTGCATCACGCAGGGGCTCGGGACGATCCTGCGCGCGCGTCACCTCGTGCTGCTCGCGTTCGGCGAGGGCAAGGCGGATGCGGTGGCCGCCGCGCTCGAGGGGCCGGTCAGCGCCATGATTCCGGCATCCGCGATCCAGCTGCACCCGCACGTGACCGTGGTGGTCGACGAGGCGGCCGCGTCGAAGCTGCAGCTGGCCGACTACTACCGCTACACCTACGCGAACAAGCCGGCCTGGCAGGGGCTCTGATCCCTGCGCGCTCGGCCCGCCGCGAGGCGGCGGGCCGAGCGCGCAGGGCGCGCGTCCGTTCTCGGGATGCCTGCCCGCGTCAGCGCCAGGCGAACGCCAGGAGGTGCTCCTCGCTGAGCGGTGCCAGCGGCACGCTCGTGCGGTCGCCGGGCTCCAGCCATCGCAGCTCTGCGAGCTCGGCCTGCACGACGACGTCCTCCGGCTCCGCGTGCATCGCGAAGGCATCCGCGATCACCCGGTGACCCGGCTCGTTGGCCGCCGCCGAGACGAAGGTCCCCAGCGGCTCGAGATCGGACTCCTCGACGTGCAGCGAGAGCTCCTCGTCGAGTTCGCGGATCAGCGTCTGCGCCGCGGTCTCGCCGGGCTCCGGCTTGCCGCCCGGCTGCATGAAGCGCGTGGTGCCCTGTTTGCGGACCACGAGCACGCGCCCTGCGCGGTCGACGATCACGGCGGCGCTGACGCGGATGTCAGGCATCGGAGAACACCTTCCCTGGGTTCAGGATCCCCTGCGGGTCGAAGACGCGCATGATGTCGCGCTGGATCCGCCACTGGTCCTCGCCCAGCTCCTCGGCCAGCCAGCGGCTCTTGAGCATCCCGATGCCGTGCTCCCCGGTCAGCGTGCCGCCGAGGCGGATCGCGGCCCGGAACAGCTCACCGGCGGCCTCCCAGATGTGATCGGGGACCTCGTCGCCGTCGAAGATGAAGTTCGGATGCAGGTTGCCGTCGCCGGCGTGCGCGACGGTCGGTATCACGACGCCGTACTCCTGCTCGATGCGAGCGATCTCGTCGAACATCGCGGGCATCGCGCTGCGCGGCACAGCCACGTCTTCGATGAGCGTGGTGCCGAGTGCGGCCAGCGCCGGGTGCGTGGAGCGGCGGATGGCGAGCAGGCGCTCTCCCTCCACGGGATCATCGGTCTCCACCACCGCGCCGCCGGCGGCTCTGAGCACCGCCACGATGCGTGCGGCCTCCTCGCGGGCGGCCGGCCCGTCGGTCTGGATGGTGAGCTGCGCGGTGCCGGCATCGGAGACGGGCAGACCCAGAAGCGCGTGCACGGCCGCGAGCATGCGGGCGTCCATGAGCTCCATGATCGCCGGCTGCGCACCGGAGGCGGTGACGGCGGCGGATGCGGCGGCGGCGTCACGGACCGAGTCGAAGGTCGCGGTGATCGTGCAGGTGCCGCCCTCCACGAGCCTGCGCAGCTTGAGGGTCGCGCCGACGATCACGCCGAGCCGCCCCTCCGAGCCGATCACCAGCGAGGTGAGGTCTAGGCCTGTGACGCCCTTCACCGTACGGTGGCCGAGGCGCAGGAGACGCCCGTCGGCCAGCACGAGGTCCACGCCCAGCACCGCGTCGCGGACGACGCCGTACTTCGCGCAGAGCAGCCCGCCGGCGCCCGTGGCGATGTTGCCGCCCACGGTCGAGATCTCGCGGCTGGCGGGATCGGGCGCCCACCACACGTCGTGCTCCGCGAGCTGCGCGTTCAGCGTCGCGTTGAGGATGCCCGGCTCCACGACTGCGAGCAGGTCGTCGGGGCGCACCTCGATGATGCGGTCCATCTCCGCGGTGGACAGCACGATCTGGCCGGGCCCGGCGTTCGCGGCGCCGGCGAGGCCGGTGCCCGCGCCGCGCACGACCACGGGCGTGGCGGTCGCCGACGCGATGCGCAGCGTGCGCTGGACGTCGTCGACCGTGCGCGCACGGACGACGGCGAGGGGCCGTCCGGGGGAGCGGTGGCCGCTGCGGTCCGCGCGCGCCTGCTCGAGGAACTCGTCGGAGGTGTCGACGATGTCGCCGAGGTCCTGCCGCAGCAGCGCGAGGACGCTCATGCCAGGGTGCGGCGTCCGGCGATCACACCCGCGGTGACGGCGACGACTGCGAAGGCGAGCCCCATCCAGGCGTGGCCCAGCGACCACCATGCGAGCGTGACGGCGACGTAGATGAGGAGCTCGACCAGGGCACGGAGGAACGGATGCAGGTGCAGGACGGCGCGGGGCGACAGGAACAGCGCCCACACCAGGAGCGTGACGACGGGAGCGCCGATGCCGACCACGATGTTCCAGGGCAGGGGCCACGAACCGAAGCCCCACAGTGCGAAGGTGACGAGCGCGGCCAGCAGCACGACCACGCGGATGAGATCCAGTGCGGTGAGGGGGCGGCGGCTCACGCCGGGGACGACGACGGGATCCTGCGACATGCCCTCAAGTCTATTCGGCGGGCGGCGTCGGAGCCGCCGTGGCCGGGGCGTCGGGCGCCGGCGCACCCAGCAGCGGGTGAAGCGACCACAGGTTGGTCGAGCTCCAGTCGCCGGGGACGCCGTCGACGACGTAGCGGAACCCCACCTCTGCATTGGTGAAAAGCTGCTGGGCGTTGGGTCGCAGATCAGCGGTCCCCGTTCCGTCCGGTGACAGCGTCAGCTCAGCACCGCGTGCCGGCACGGCATCCATCCACACCTGCACGACGCTTCCAGGCGTCCCCTGCACCGGGATCAGGTAGTGAGTGCGGAACTTCGTATCGATCACGACATCGGCCGTGCCCCAGGTCAACTCCTGCGCCTCCGGGTTCTCGCCGCCGGGATCCACCGCGCCTCCGTCCTCACCCGGGTCGGGCGTCGGCGTGGGCGTGGGTGTCGGCTCGGGCGAAGGAGTCGGCTCCGGATCAGGAGTCGGGGTCGGGGTGGGCGTCGGCGTCGGCGCGGGCTTCGCGATGGCGGGCTCCGTGACGTCCGCGTGCTGCGGAGGCGCCGGAGGCTGGGCGTCGGCCTTGACCTCGGCGTCGTCCTTGGGGGCCGGGGGCTGCTCTTCGGCGTCGATCACCATCGGGGTGTCGGCGGACATCGTGGAGTCGGGCACGACCTCGGAGGAGATCGACGAGGGCTCGGACTCGGAGGCGCTGGGCTGGGAGGTCGCGGGCGCTCCGCTGAGCATCCCGGGCACCACCGCTGCTGCGGCGACCACTCCCGCGATGACGAGCGCGGCCGAACCTGCGCCCACCAGCGCGCCGATGCCAGGCATCGAGCCGGAGGCGCTGGACGCGCCGGATCCCCCGGCGCTGCCGGACCCGGCGGCACCCGAGGTGACTGCGCTGCCCGCGGCGACCCCGCCGCCCGTGGTGCCGGCGACGACCGCGCCCTCGACGACGCTCGACGGCATGGCGGCCAGGGCGACGAGCGGCGTTCCGCCGCCCTGCAGCGCTGCGAGATAGGCGGATGCGCCGGTGACTCCCAGGACGAGGGGGAGCAGGACGAGTGCGAGACGGCTGGACACGTCCTTCGCCTCGGCTGCGACGATCATGCAGCGCGCGCAGCCCTCGAGGTGATCGTCGATGCGCTGCTGCGCGCGGGCACCCAGGTTGCCGCGCGAGTAGGCACCGAGGTGCTCGATGGTCCACTGGCAGTCGGAGCCCTCGCCGACGCTGCGCAGGTGCGCCTGGATCCAGGCCTCACGGAGGCCCTCCCGGGCGCGGAACGTCAGCTGCGACACGGCGCCGGCGCTCATTCCGAGCAGCGCGCCGATCGCGGCCGGCTTCATCTGCTCGATCTCGGAGTACCAGAGCACCTCCTGCCACCGCGAGGGGAGCGAGCGGAACGCCTGCGCGGTCAGCCCGCGGTCCAGCTCCTCGTTCGCGGCGCTGTCGGTGCTGGCCGGATCGGCGACCGTCTCGAGCTCGTCGATCGTCGTCTCGCGGCGTGCCCGGCCCCATGCGGCGGCGGTGTTGCGGATGCTCGTGAAGAGATACGCGCGGAACGACCCGTTGGGGCCGCCGCCCTTGAGGATGGCCTGGTAGATGCGGGAGTACGACTCCTGCACCAGATCGTCGGGGTCGATCGAGGAGGTGATCGAGCGGGCGACCGTCATCCCGGACCGGTAATGACGTCGCCAGAGTTCGCCGAACGCCTCGGCGTCACCCGAACGGGTGCGCAGCACGAGGTCGGCGTCAGCCGCTGCTGACCTTGCTGGACTCTGGTCTTCCACGTCTTCCTTCGTCTTGTTCCTGGGAACGCTCTCATACCCAGCTGAGGCGCCTTCACAAGAAGAGACGCGTGGGAGGGGATTTCATCACGCGTCTTCTCCATTCTGACCCGAAAACGTTCCTGAGGCCACCCCCGCCCGAATCCTGTGGAGAGCGCTCCCACGAAGATCCGCGAAGAAACTTCTGGAAACCGCGTAATGAACCGTGGCCGGTTGCATCTCTTCTCGTAGAGCATGCCTGACACGCCACCGGGGGGCGGGGTGTCAGGTGACATCGGCGCGCGGGGTATCGCGCCGGGTCGAGACCGGCTCGGAATCCTCGGGGGAGGAGATTCCGGCCGGTCGGCTCGGGGGAGGTGAGGCCGCTGCACTGGGGAAAAGGCAGCGGCCTCCCGCATGTCCGGGCGCTTCTCGGCGGCCAGCCGGGCGTGCGGCGGGCACCGCGGGGCGGACCGCCGTCGCGGGTCAGCGGGACGCCGCGGCCCCGACCCACACTCCGCGAACCGTGAAGCCGCAGTCCAGCAGCACGGCGTCCGCCGCATGACCGGGCTGCAGCCTGCCGAGCGAACCGCCGAATCCGACGGCGCCGGCCGGAGTCGCGGTCAGCGCGCGCACGGCCTCGCCGAGGGGTACGCCCGCCTCGACGGCGCGCCGCAGTGCGACGTCCTGCGTGAGCGTGGAGCCGGCGATCGAGCCGGTGTCGTCGGCGCGCGCCATGCCGTCCTTCACGGTGACCTTGACCGCGCCCAGGTCGTAGTGTCCGTCGGCGCTGCCCGCTGCGGCCATCGCATCGGTGATCAGAGCCACCCTGCCCGGCGCGGCGTCGAACAGCAGCTTGATCACGTGCGGGTCGAGGTGGAAGTTGTCTGCGATGCCCTCCAGGACGACCCGGTGGTCGGCCGCCGCGACGAGGATCGGTCCCGGCGCGCGGTGGTGGATGCCGTTCATGGCGTTGAAGGCGTGCGTGAGGATCGTGGCACCCGCCTCGAACGCCTGGCGCGCGATCTCGGCATCCGCGTCCGTGTGACCGACGGCGACGGCGGCGCCGGATGCCACGATCTGGCGCACCGCGTCGAGCCCGCCGGGAAGCTCGGGGGCGAGGGTCACCTGGCGCACCGTTCCGCGCCCGGCCTCCAGCAGGCGTGCGACATCGGCGGGCTCCGGTGCGCGCAGCAGCGACGGCTCGTGCGCCCCCTGATGCCCTGGGTCCAGGAACGGGCCCTCCAGGTGGCTGCCGAGGATCTCGGGGTCCGACTCGGTGAGATCCGCGATGACCGACACCTGGTGCGCGAGGTCGTCGATGGACGCCGTGACCAGCGAGATGACGGCGCGCGTGGTGCCGTGGGTCCGGTGCATGTCGCGCCCGGTGCGAATGGCGTCCGCGCCGTCGTCGTAGGCAGCGCCTGCCCCGCCGTGCCCGTGGATGTCGATGAAGCCGGGGGTGAGGATCGCATCCGCTCCGGCGACCTCGCTCGCGTCGATCACGTCGTCGGCGTCCGTCCAGTCCGCGCCCGTGCCGCGTGCGACGACCAGGCCGTCCTCGAACCGCACCCAGCCGTTCTCCGTGGTGCTGCCGTCGCCGTCGACGATCCGCGCGGAGTGGATCACGCGCGAGCCGCGGAAGTCTGTGGTCGGGGTCATCGGTCGCTCCAGTCGATCTCGGGCACGGGGTGGAATCGGATGCCGTCGGCGCGCCAGGCCGGCGCCTGCGCTGCCAGTCTCTCGCGGAAATCATTCCAGTCGCGAGTGCGATCGGAGGTGCTCCAGGCGATCTCGGCGATGGCCGCGATGCGCGGGAACATCAGCTGATCGGCCTCGTCGAGGCTCTCCACCGTCTCGGTCCAGAGTGGGGCCTCGACGCCGGCGACGGCATCCGCGGGGATGTCGAGAAGCGCGGTGGGCTGCCAGTCGTAGGCGCGGTGCAGGTCCACGGTCCCCGCCCAGGCGAGACCGAGCGGGAAGTCGTGGTCGTACTTCATGTCGAGGTAGGCGGCGTCCGACGGCGAGAGGATCACGCGTCCGCCGCGCTCCACGAAGTGCGCGGTGTGCTCGGCGTGCGAGGCGTCCGGCGCGAGCAGGCCCCAGTACTGGCCCACCGTGCCGGGCGCGACCTCGGCGGCGCCGGCCTCGTGCCAGGCGACGGGAGTCTTGCCGAGCTCCTGCACGATCCCGGTCGCGCGCTCGATGAAGTAGGCGAAGTCCGCGGGGGAGGTGCCCAGCGACTCGTCCCCGCCGATGTGCAGGTACGGGCCGGGCGTGAGCTCGGCGAGCTCCGCGAGCACGTCCCGGACGAACTCGTAGGTGCGCTTCTCGTGGATGCGCAGGCTGGAGTGGCCGACGCCCCAGCCGGTGTAGGGCACGCCCGCCTCGGGGAGGGCGTGGCCCAGTCGCTTCGCGTCGTCGAGCAGATGCTCGTTCATGACCGGCGCCTCGACGAGTTCGGGATAGGCGATTCCGATGGCATGGGTGTGGCCGGGCATGTCGATCTCGGGGACGATCGTGATGCCGCGGGAGGCCGCGTACGAGACGATCGTGCGGTAGTCGTCCTTGCTGTAGCAGCCGCCGCCGGTTGCCCGGCCGTCGCCCGTGGCGCTCACCGTCGAGGAGAGCTGCGAGAGCAGCGGCCAGGAGTCGATGTGGATGCGCCAGCCCTGGTCGTCGCTGAGGTGCAGGTGCAGGTGGTTGAACTTCAGGTCGGCGATCCGGTCGATCACCTTCTCGACCTCGTCGACCGGGAAGAAGCGCCGGGCGACGTCGAGCATGACGCCGCGGTACGCGAAGCGCGGGGCGTCGGCGATCCTCGCGCGGCGCCAGGTCCACCGGCCGTCCCCGTCGTCCGCCAGCAGCTGCATCAGGGTGCGGATGCCGTGCAGCAGCCCGTTCGCGGAGCCGGTCAGCTCGACGATCTCGCCGACCGTCAGCGCATACGCCTCGGCCGCGGCATCCGGATCGATCCGCACCACGACGTCTCCGGGACGCGGCTCCTCGTCGACTCGCACCGGGAGGATGCCGGTGCGGTGCCCGATCGCGGTGACGAGCTGATCGGACGCGGCGTCGTCGCCGATGATGCGCAGGGGATCCGTCAACGGCATCCGCCCCTCGCCGATGACGACGGAGACCGGTGCCGGGACCAGCGGGAGGAGAACAGGAAGGACCATGAACAAAACCTAGCGCGCTCACCGTCGCGCAAGCGCGGGCCCACCGTCACACGGGCGAGGACCGTGGGCCGCGGACATCGCCATCCGCTAAGCTTTCTTGCGTCGCGACTGGCGTCTGGGTGGGTCACCACCGGGGAGCGGCTCTGAGGATTCGACCGCGCGCCTGGGCCGATGAGGAACACACCCCTTACCCCGTGTGAACAGGAGACCGCCATGACCGACCGCTACTTCGACGCCCCGCTCGCCGAGGTCGACCCCGAGATCGCCGAGGTGCTCGAGCGCGAGCTGGAGCGCCAGCGCACGTACCTCGAGATGATCGCCTCCGAGAACTTCGTGCCCGTCTCCGTGCTGCAGTCGCAGGGCTCGGTGCTGACGAACAAGTACGCCGAGGGCTACCCGGGTCGTCGCTACTACGGCGGCTGCGAAGAGGTCGACGTCGCCGAGGAGCTGGCGATCGCCCGCGCCAAGGCGCTGTTCGGCTCCGAGTTCGCGAACGTGCAGCCGCACTCCGGCGCCTCCGCGAACGCCGCCGTGCTGCACGCCATCGCGCGCCCCGGCGACACCCTGCTCGGTCTCTCCCTCGACCAGGGCGGCCACCTCACGCACGGCATGAAGATCAACTTCTCCGGCCGTCTGTACAACATCGTCGCGTACGGTGTGAACCCCGAGACCTCCACCATCGACATGGACGAGGTGCGCGCGCTCGCCCTCGAGCACAAGCCGAAGGTGATCATCGCCGGCTGGTCCGCCTACCCGCGCACCCTCGACTTCGCCGCGTTCCGTGCGATCGCCGACGAGGTGGGCGCCCTGCTCTGGGTCGACATGGCGCACTTCGCCGGCCTCGTGGCCGCCGGGCTGCACCCCAACCCGGTGCCCCACGCCCACGTCGTCTCGTCGACCGTGCACACGACCATCGGCGGTCCGCGCTCGGGCTTCATCCTCACCAACGACGCCGACATCGCCAAGAAGATCAACTCGGCCGTGTTCCCGGGCCAGCAGGGTGGTCCGCTGATGCATGTGATCGCCGCCAAGGCGACCGCGTTCAAGCTCGCCGCGACCCCCGAGTTCAAGGAGCGCCAGGAGCGCGTGCTGCGCGGCGCCGCGATCATCGCCGAGCGCCTCAGCCAGCAGGACGTCAAGGACGCGGGCATCGCAGTGCGCTCCGGCGGCACCGACGTGCACCTGGTGCTCGTCGACCTGCGCGACGCCGAGATCGACGGCAAGCAGGCCGAGGATCTGCTGCACGAGATCCACATCACCGTGAACCGCAACGCCGTCCCGAACGACCCGCGTCCGCCGATGGTGACCTCGGGTCTGCGCATCGGCACGCCGGCGCTCGCGACCCGCGGCTTCGGCGACGCCGAGTTCACCGAGGTGGCTGACATCATCGCCCTCGCGCTGCAGCCCGGTGCCGACATCGAGGCGCTGCGCACGCGCGTGGACGCCCTCGCCACAGCCTTCCCGCTGTACCCGGGCCTGCAGCAGTGACCGCGAAGGTCCTCGACGGCAGGGCCGCCGCGGCGGCGATCAAGGACGAGCTCACCGAGCGCGTGGCCGCGCTGCGCGAACACGGCGTCGTCCCGGGCATCGCCACGGTCCTGGTGGGTGCTGATCCGGCATCCCAGCTGTACGTCGGCATGAAGCACAAGCAGTCCGAGGCGATCGGGATGAACTCGATCCAGCGCGAGCTGCCCGCCGATGCCACCCAGGAGCAGGTCGAGGCGCTGATCGACGAGCTCAACGCCGACCCCTCCTGCCACGGCTACATCGTGCAGCTGCCGCTCCCGAAGCACCTCGACACCGACGCGATCCTGGAACGGATCGACCCTGCCAAGGATGCCGACGGACTGCACCCGACCAATCTCGGCCGGCTGGTGCTGAACGTCAACGGCCCGATCCACACGCCGCTGCCGTGCACCCCGCGCGGTGTGATCGAACTGCTGCTGCGCAATGACTACGACCTGAACGGCAAGCACGTGGTGGTCGTCGGCCGCGGCGTCACCATCGGTCGTCCGATGGGGCTGCTGCTGACGCGTCGCGAGATCAACGCCACGGTCACGCAGGTGCACACCGGCACGCCGGACATGACGCCGTACCTGCGCGAGGCCGACGTGATCGTCGCCGGCGCCGGCGTGAAGCATCTGATCAGGGCCTCCGACGTGAAGCCCGGTGCCGCCGTGCTCGACGTGGGCGTCACGAGGGAGACGGATGCCGAGACCGGCAAGTCGAAGGTCTACGGCGACGTGCACCCGGATGTCGCCGAGGTCGCCGGCTTCATCTCGCCGAACCCCGGCGGGGTCGGTCCGATGACGGTGGCGCTGCTCATGACGAACGTGGTCGAGGCCGCCGAGCGCACCCTGGCCTGACCCCGCAGGTCCGCCGAGACCCCCGCTTCCTGACGAGGCCCCCAGCTGCAGACGACTGCAACTGGGGGTCTCGGCGCTGTCCGGGGGTCTCGCGGCGTGGCGGGACTATGCGAGCGAGCGCTCCACGACATCGAGCAGCCCGGCGTAGACCGCGTCCCAGTCGACGTCGGGCGGAGCGGCCTGCGCGAGCTCGAGCGCCACGGCGCCGTGCACCTGCGACCAGATGATCACGGCGTCGCGCTGCGCGGCTTCGGCGGCGCCGGGCCGGATTCCGGAGACGGTGCGCACGAGTGGGGTGAGCGACTGCAGGGCCACGGCCTCGACCGCTGCGTGCTCCGCGGGCATCCGATCGCCGAACATCAGCCGGAACAGCGCGGGATGGGCGAGCGCCCAGGAGCGATAAGCCTCGCCGAGCGCCCGGATCCCGTGGGGCTCCGCGGCGAGCTGCGCGTCTCCGAAGGAGCGGAACGCATGCTCGATCACGGCGGTGAGCAGCTCGGTCTTGCCTCCGAACAGCGTGTAGATCGCTGACGTCGAGGTGCCTGCCGCGCGGGCGATCTCGCGCAGCACGACGCGATCGGGGCCGTCGCGGTCGATGATCTCGGCGGTCTCCTCCAGCAGTCTCGTGCGCAGGTCGTCGTCGTAGACGGTGGGTCTTGCCATGGTCACGATCGTAGCGTAACGTCGTTTCATAACAACGTTACGTAAAGCTTCGACGGGAGAGATCATGACCGCTCAGGTGGAACCGGGGCGCTTCACGGCGGCATCCGATCGCACGGACATCACGGTGTTCCTGATCGGCATGCGGGCGAATCACTGGTGGCGCGTCGGCAGCGTGATGCGCACCGCCTCGCGGATGGCGCCGATGCTGAAGCATCTGATGCAGCATCCGGATGCCGGACTGCTCGGTTTCCATCAGTGGCTCGGGCGCACCACCGTGCTGCTCTCGTACTGGGAGAGCCCGGAGCATCTGCAGCGCTTCGCGTCGGACCGCGACGCACCGCACCTGGCCGCGTGGCGCGAGTTCGTCCGCAGGTCGCAGGGGTCCGGTGACGTCGGCGTCTGGCACGAGACCTATCAGGTGCCGTTCGCCGACCTCGAGGTCGTGTACAACGACATGCCACCATTCGGGCTCGCAGCCGCGACCACGCGCGTGCCCGTCGGGGCGGGGAGCCGCACGGCCAGGCAGCGCCTCGGTCGCTGAGGGCCGCCAGGCGGCCGGATCAGGCGGTCGGCGCGGTGCCGCCCAGCGAGCCCTCGATGCCCGTGATGCGCGCGTACTCGTCGAAGCGGAAGGTCGCCGAGCCGGTGGCATCCGTCAGCGTCGCGGCCGAGAACGCCTCGTCCGCCCACTCCAGCCGCCATCCCGCGAGGCGGCCGAGATCCCACACCGATGCGCGCGGGTCGGCGAGCGTGAGGCCGGAGAGGATGCGGGGGAGCGCCGTGACCGCGGCGGCGACAGTGAGCGGCTCGATCGGGGCGTCCAGCAGCAGCACGGCGCGGGCGCCACCGGCCGGAGCCGAGTAGTACGGCGAGAGCCCCGTGATCTCCACGGCCGCTCCCGCGATCACGTGGGCCAGGTCGGCCACCCACGCCTGGATGTCGTCGCCGGTGTCGTCCGGGAAGGCCACCTCGCCCTGCGTCAGTTCGGGGATGCCGTGCTCGGCGCCGTACGCGCGGAGCTTCTCGGTGACTCCGGAGCGGTCGCCCTGTGGCATGGCCCAGGACCACATCAGCGATCGCGGGCCCGGGGCGATCGAGGCGAGCAGATGCGGGGTCGCCATCAGGGTGCGGTCGGGCTGCGCGGTCGCCGCGAACGTGAAGGTGCCGGCGGCGAGGTCGACGTCCCAGCGGTGCTCGCCGAGTGCGTCGGTAGCGGTCATCAGCTGGTCCTGGCGCAGGGCGGTGAACAGTGCGGCGCGGTCGGCGAGTGCCCGCAGGGTCTCGAAGGTCATGCGTCCAGTCTCGCACCGGATGCCATGAGTTCAGTGCGAGACGGTCGCCGCCTCGACGCGGCCCATCCGCCACACGCTCGGCACGAACGCGGTGCCCACGGCGATGACCGCATAGATGATGCCCGAGGTGACCAGCACCACGGCCGGGTCGGCGCGCGTGATCAGCCACCCGTACACGAGCGTGCCGATCGGCATGACCACGAAGCTGCCCAGCATGTCGTAGCTGGAGACGCGGCTGAGCTTCTCGGTGGGGATGTTCTCCATCATCGCCACGCTCCACCCGGTGCTGAACACCTCGGTGCCGGCGCCCGCGATGAGGGCCGCGATCGCCACGAGCACGACCGCCGGGTGCACGCCCAGCATGGTCAGCGGGATCGCGAACAGGCTGATGCCGATCATCCCCATCCGCAGGGGGCACTTGAGTGGGAACCACATCAGGATCAGGGTCATCAGCAGCACGCCGACGCCCTCGGCGCTGACCACCCACCCCCAGCCGGCGATGCCGAGCCGGTCGTCGTTCTTGGCGACGTACGGACCGACGACGCCCCACGCGCCGACGTGGATCGCGTTCATGATCATGAACGCGAGCACGACCGCGTACAGCCAGGACCGGCTCCAGAACTCGGTCCAGCCGATGCGCAGGTCGGCGAACAGCGAGAAGCGCCCGTCGCCGACGGGCGGAGGCAGCTTCACCATCGCCAGGATCGGGATGGCCGAGAGCCAGCCGATCAGCTGCACGACCATCGCCCAGGCGGGACCGGCGGTCGTGACCAGGATGCCGGCGATCACCGGTCCGCCGATCGTGACCGCGGAGCGCACGAACGAGAGCATGGCGTTGGCCTGCTGCAGGGTCTCCGGCCGGGTGAGCTGCGGGATGATGCCCTGCATCGCGGGGAGCACGAACGCGGTCGACGCACCGTTGACCGCGGCGAGGGCCACCATCACGGGGATCGTGGCGGTGTCCGTGAACAGCAGATACGCGATCGCGCCGATCGAGAGCAGGTCCAGCACATAGCAGGCCTGGATCACCAGTGCACGGGGGAGCCGATCTGCCACGACCCCGCCGAAGAGAACGAACACGACGTTCGCGACCGTGAAGGCCGTGAGAACCAGCGACAGGCTGACCGGGTCGTTGTCGATCTCGAGCACTGCGAACGCCAGCGCGATCGACGACATGGAGCCGGTGATCATCGTGATCGCCCTGGCGAGGAAGAACCACCGGAAGTTGCGATCGCCCATCGCCGCCAGGCCGCGGTTCACGGGTCGGTCCGGGGCGTCAGCATCCGTTCATCCAACCACAGCCGCCACAACTCCGGAGAACCGGCGGGTTCCACCGCCGGATCCGACTCTTCGGGCGGGTTCGGCGATGAATCTCCGGAGTTGTGGCCGGGCGGTCAGTACGAGTCGGTGCCCGCCTCGTCGGATGCCGGGATGAACCGGGCGGCGAGGGCCTCGGAGCCCCGCGCGAGGATCGTCACATCCGCGCTCGCCGAGAGGAAGTCGGCGCCGGCCGCGAGGTAGGCGTCGGCACCCGCCGGGTCGAACGCGTTCACGCCGGCCTTCTTGCCCGCGGCATGCGCGGCCTCGAACACGCGGTGCACGCCGGCGACGACATCCGGATGCCCCTGCTGGCCGGGCAGCCCCATCGAGGCCGACAGGTCGGCCGGACCCACCAGCACGCCGTCGACGCCGTCGACGGCGGCGATCTCGGAGGCGCGCTCCACGGCATCCGCCGACTCGATCTGCACGATCAGCGAGATCGTCTGCGACGCGTTCGGCACGTATCCGCCCACCCGGCCCCAGCGCGCGCTGCGCGCGAGCGCGGAACCGACGCCACGGATGCCCTCCGGCGGGTAGCGCACGGCGGCGACAGCCGCCCGCGCCTCCTCGGCGGAGGCCACCATCGGCACGAGCAGGTTCTGCGCACCGGCATCCAGCACCTGCTTGATGACGACCGGTTCGTTGAAGGGCACCCGCACCACGGTGGTCGGGGGGTACGCGGCGATCACCTGCAGCTGCTGCTGCACGGTGGTGAGGGTGTTGGGCCCGTGCTCCATGTCGATCAGCAGCCAGTCCACGCCCGAGCCGGCGCAGATCTCGGCGATGAGCGGGGAACCGGTGCTCAGCCACATGCCGATCAGCGGGCGGTCGGCCTCGGCGAGCCGGTCGCGGAAGGTCGGGTCTAGACGAAGCGGCATTCGATGGTCCCCATCTCGCGGTAGTCGCACAGCACGGTGTCGCCGCGCTGCACCCACATGGGCCGCGTGAACGATCCTGCCAGGATGAGCTCCCCGGCCTCCAGCCGCTGACCGTGCTGGTGGAACTTGTTCGCCAGCCAGGCGACGCCGGTGGCCGGATGCCCGAGCACGCCCGCGGCGACCCCGGTCTCCTCGATCTCGCCGTTGCGGGAGAGGACTCCCGGCACCCAGCGCAGGTCGATCTCGTCGGGGTGCATGCGCACGTCGCCCAGCACCATCGCGCCGTAGGCGGCGTTGTCGCTGATCGTGTCGACGATCGTGCGGCCCTCCAGCTCGATGTGGGAGTTCAGCACCTCCAGCGCCGGCACCGCGTAGTCGATCGCGGCGAGGGCGTCCTCGAGCGTGCAGTCCGGCCCTTCGAGGGGCGCCTTCAGGGCGAAGGCGAGCTCCACCTCGATGCGCACGTTCGAGAAGTGGTCGTACGGGATCTCCGATCCGGTGGCGTACACCGTGTCGTCGAACATCACGCCGTAGTCCGGCTCGGTGATCCCGGTCGCCTGCTGCATGGCCCTCGAGGTCAGGCCGATCTTGCGGCCCACGAGCGTGCGGCCGGCCGCCAACTGCGCGTCGCGCCAGACCCCCTGGATCGCATAGGAGTCCTCGATCGTGGCATCCGGATACCGGGCGGTGATGCGCGGCATGATGCCGCGGGTGCGCTCGGCCTCGGCCAGCTCCTCGGCCAGGGCGGTGATCGTCTCGGCGGGAAGAGTCACAGCTGATGACCCAGCTTGTACTCGCCCTGCTTCCACTCCGGCATCTCGGCCTCGTCGTCGGGACGCGTGTACGAGAACCCGTCGGCGCCGATGGTCACAGCCATCTCGCTGCTGTCGGTGCGGGCGCGCACCGGCTGCGGGTTGCCGTCCAGGTCGAGCACGAGCGAGGCATCCGTGTACCAGCTCGGCACCACCGGGTTGCCCCACCAGTCGCGGCGCTGGTTGTCGTGCACGTCCCAGGTGATGACAGGGTTGTCGGGGTCGCCGGTGTAGTAGTCCTGCGTGTACACCTCGACGCGGTGCCCGTCGGGGTCGCGCAGGTAGAGGTAGAACGCGTTGCTGACGCCGTGGCGGCCGGGGCCGCGCTCGATGGCGTCGGAGCGACGCAGGGCGCCGAGCTTGTCGCAGATGGCCAGGATGTTGTGCTTCTCGTGCGTCGCGAAGCACACGTGGTGCATGCGCGGTCCGTCACCTCCGGTCATGGCGGTGTCGTGCACGGTGGGCTTGCGGCGCATCCACGCGGCGTAGACGGTGCCTTCCTCGTCCTGGATGTCCTCCGTGACGCGGAAGCCGAGGTCCTGCATGTACTTCACGGCGCGGGGCACGTCAGGGGTGACCTGGTTGAAGTGGTCCAGCCGCACGAGCTCGCCCGGCTTGTGCAGGTCGTAGCGCCACGACAGCCGCTCGACGTGATCGGTGGCGTGGAAGAACTCGTACGGGAAGCCCAGCGGGTCGACCACGCGCACCGAGTCGCCGATGCCCTTCGTGAAGCCGTCCGGCGCGCGGCGCACATCGCAGCCCAGCTCGGTGTAGAAGGCGACCGCGCGGTCGAGGTCCTCAGGGGTGCGCACGCGGTACGAGAAGGCGGCGACCGCGGCGACCTCGCCCTTGCGCAGCACGAGGTTGTGGTGGATGAACTCCTCGGTGGAGCGCAGATAGATCGCCTGGTCGTCCTCCTCGGTCACGTACAAGCCGAGCACGTCGACGTAGAACTCGCGGGATGCCGCGAGGTCGGTCACGACCAGCTCCATGTACGCGCAGCGCAGCACGTCCGGCGGGGTGCTCGTCGGCGTCGGCGTCGGGTTCTCGCAGATGATCTCCGTGTCCAGGCTCACGTAGAAGCCGGAGGAGGTGAGGGTCTTGCCGGGGTGGGCGGCAGATGCCGGGTTGTTGCTCATGTCAGCGTCCTTGCTCTTCTGAAATCGGGCGGCGGGTCAGCGCGGGTCCGGGTCGTCCAGGTCCTGCTTGCCGAAGGCCGGGTTGTGCGGGGCGCCGAGGGTGATGTGCACGCTCTGCTGGTCGGTGTAGAAGTCGATCGAGCGGTAGCCGCCCTCGTGGCCGAGGCCGGATGCCTTCACGCCGCCGAACGGGGTGCGCAGGTCGCGCACATTGTTCGAGTTCAGCCAGACCATGCCGGCCTCGACGGCGCCCGCGAAGTTGTGCGCGCGCTTGAGGTCGTTGGTCCAGATGTAGGCGGCGAGACCGTACTTGGTGTTGTTCGCCAGGGACAGCGCCTCCTCGTCGCTGTCGAACGGCGTGATCGCGACGACCGGTCCGAAGATCTCCTCCTGGAAGATCCGGGCATCCGGAGAGACGTCGGCGAAGGCGGTCGGGGCGACGTAGTTGCCGGTGGGGAATCCCTCCGGGCGGCCGCCGCCGGCGATCAGACGACCCTCGGTCTTGCCGATCTCGACGTAGCTCATCACCTTCTCGTAGTGCTCGGGGTGCACGAGCGCGCCGACCTCGGTGGTCGGGTCGTGGGGGAGGCCCACCTTCACGCGCTTGGCCATGGTGGCGAAGCGCTCGACGAACTCGTCGTAGATGGCGCGCTCGACGATGATGCGCGAGCCCGCCGTGCAGCGCTCGCCGTTCAGGGAGTACACGCCGAAGACGCAGGCGTCGACCGCGGTGTCGAGATCGGCGTCCGCGAAGACGACCGCGGGGCTCTTGCCGCCCAGCTCCATCGACAGGCCCTTCAGGAACGGCGCCGAGTTGCCGAAGATGATCTGCCCGGTGCGGCTCTCGCCCGTGAACGAGATCAGCGGGACGTCCGGATGCTTCACCAGGGCGTCTCCGGCGTCCTCACCGAGTCCGTTGACGAGGTTGAAGACGCCCTTCGGGAGGCCCGCCTCCTCGAAGATGCCCGCCCACAGCGAGGCGGACAGCGGCGTGAACTCGGCCGGCTTGAGCACCACCGTGTTGCCGGTCGCCAGGGCGGGGCCGAGCTTCCAGGACTCGAGCATGAACGGCGTGTTCCAGGGCGTGATGAGGCCGGCGACGCCGATCGGCTTGCGGTTGACGTAGTTCATCTGCTTGCCGGGCACCTTGAAGGCGTCGTCGGCCTGCGCGACGATCAGGTCGGCGAAGAAGCGGAAGTTCTCGGCGGCGCGGCGGGCCTGGCCCAGCGCCTGCGTGATGGGCAGACCGGAGTCGAACGACTCCAGCTCGGCCAGACGCGCGTCGCGCGACTCGACGATGTCGGCGATGCGGTGCAGCACGCGCGAGCGCTCGCGCGGCAGCATCCGCGGCCACGGACCCTCGGTGAACGCTCGACGGGCTGCGGCGACCGCGCGATCGATGTCGGCTTTCTTGCCGGCCGCGGCGTGCACGTAGGTCTCGTTCGTGACGGGGTTGAGCACCTCGAAGGTGTCGCCGTCGAGGGAATCGACGAACTCGCCGTTGATGTAGTGCTGGATCTTCGCGGGCAGGTCGGCCGGGGTGTACACGTCGGTCATCATCGTCCTTCTTCGGTGGGGTGGGAGTGGCGGGCGGCCAGGAACGCGTCCATGGTGCGCCAGCGGTGGTCTCGGGCGGCGAGCTCGATCTCGAGCGGGTCGGCGCCGCCGCGGATCAGCTCGAGGATGCGGGTGTGCTCGTCCACCGAGTGCCGGGCGCGGCCGGGGACGAACGCGAACGAGGAGTCGCGGATGCCGGAGAGCCGGCTCCATCCGCGGTGCACCAGGTCGAGGATGTGCGGGTTCGGGCAGGGCTCGTAGAGCACCGAGTGGAACGCCTGGTTCAGCGAGGTGAACGTGTGCGCGTCGAAGTGGCCCAGCAGGTGCAGCATCCGGTCGTTGACGGCTTCGGCGCGGTCGAGCGCATCTGCGTCGAGCAGGGGAGCGGACAGCGCGGTGGCGGCGCCCTCGACGATGCCCAGGGTCTGCATGGTGTGCGCGTACTCGCTCTCGTCGATGAGCGAGACGTGCGCGCCGATGTTGCGCTCGAAGGTGACCAGCCCCTCGGCCTCGAGGCGGCGGATCGCCTCGCGCACCGGGACCACGCTCATGCCGAGCTCGTCGGCGATCGGGCCGAGCACCAGGCGGTACCCGGGACCGAAGGCGTGCGAGGAGATGCGGGAGCGGATCCAGGCGTACGCCTGCTCCGACTTGCTTCCCTCGCGGACCAGGGCGGTCATGATCCGGTGCCCGACCTCTCGTCATACCGGGCGCGCCATTCGGCGTTCATCGGGAACAGCCCGTCGACCGGATGCCCGGCTGCCACCTGCTCGGCGATCCAGGCGTCTTCGTCCTCCTGGGCGAGCGCCTCGTCGGCGACCTCCTCGGCGAGCTCGAAGGGGATCACGATGACGCCGTCGCCGTCGCCCACGATCACGTCGCCGGGCTGCACGGCGGCGCCGCCGCAGGCGATCGTGACGTCGAACTCCCAGGGCACGTGGCGACGGCCGAGCACGGACGGGTGGGCGCCCTTCGAGAACACCGGCAGGCCGATCTCGGCGACGGCGTCGAAGTCGCGAACGCCGCCGTCGGTGACGACTCCTGCGGCTCCGCGGGTTTTGGCGCGCAGCGCCAGGATGTCGCCGAGAGTTCCGGTGCCGGCGTCGCCGCGGGCCTCGATCACGATGATCTCGCCCTCGCCGACCGCGTCGAACGCGCGCTTCTGCGCGTTGTACCCGCCCCCGTGGCTCCGGAACAGGTCCTCGCGGGCCGGGATGAAGCGCAGCGTCTTGGCGGTGCCGACGATCTTGCTGCCGGCGATGTTGGCGGACACCCCGTCGATGAAGCAGGAGTGCAGGCCGCGCTTGCGCAGCTGGCTGGACAGACCCGCCGTCGGCGCCGCTGCGAGCTTGGCGCGCAGCTCCGGGGTGAGACCGGACGGCGCGGGCTCGGAGTCGGTCTCGGGGAGCCCTGCCGCCTCGCGCGAGCCCCAGGCCTCGGTGCGCTGCAGATCGTCGACGGCGGGCAGCGAGCCGAGCGCGGGGTCGAAGGCGACCTCGCCCTGCGTCACCGTGGTGACCAGGCGACCGGACGACGGTGCACCAGGGGCATCCGGAGCATCCACCTCGATCTCCACGACGTCACCCGGGACGATCACGCTGGACCCCGCGGGAGTGCCGGCGAGGATCACATCACCGGGCTCGAGGGTGAAGTGCTGCGAGAGATCGGCGACCAGCTGGGGGAGCGGGAAGAGCAGGCCCGTCGTGCTGTCGTCCTGGCGCAGCTCGCCGTTGACCCAGGCGCGCACGCGCAGGTTCCCCGGGTCGACGGATGCCGCGTCGATCAGCTCGGGGCCGAGCGGGGTGTATCCGTCGCCGCCCTTGGACCGGACGTTGGAGCCCTTGTCGTTGGCGCGCAGGTCGTACAGGCCCAGGTCGTTGGATGCGGTGACGGATGCCACGTGCGACCAGGCGTCCTCGATGGACACCCGGCGAGCGGGGGTGCCGATGACGAGGGCGATCTCGCCCTCGAAGGCGAGCAGTTCGGTGCCGGCAGGGCGCTCGACGGTTCCGCCGCTGACGCCGACAGAGCTCGCGGGCTTGAAGAAGTAGGAGGGCGCTGCGGGGCGGCGGCCGCGCTGGTCGGCGCGCGAGACGTAGTTCAGGTGGATCGCGATGATCTTTCCCGGTCGGGTGATCGCCGTCATGGATGCGCCTCCTCGCGTTCGCGCACAGGGAGAGTGCCTTGTGCGTCGTATGCGAAATCGTATATCATCGTCGCATCCTGGGGCAAGCATCACCTGGATTCCCCGGCAGTCACCTCGAAGGAGAGAGACATGAGCGGCAAGTCAGAGGACGGGTTCACCCCGACCGGAACCATCGCGAGCGCCGCGGACCGCCGTCGCGTCGTCGTCGCCACCGTGGTCGGCACCACCGTCGAGTGGTACGACTTCTTCATCTACGCGTTCGCCGCGGCCACGGTCTTCGCAGCGCTGTTCTTCGAGCCGATGGGCAAGGACTTCGCGCAGATCGTGTCGTTCTTCAGCGTCGGCGTCAGCTTCCTGTTCCGTCCGCTGGGCGCCTTCCTCGCCGGGCACTTCGGAGACAAGATCGGTCGTCGCCCGATGCTGGTGCTCACGCTCCTGCTGATGGGCGGTGCGACCACGCTCGTCGGCGTGCTGCCCACGCACGCGCTGATCGGCGTGTGGGCGCCGATCCTGCTGATCGTCCTGCGCGTGATCCAGGGCATCTCGGCCGGTGGCGAGTGGGGCGGCGCCGTGCTGATGGCCGTCGAGCACGCGCCCAAGCACAAGCGCGGGCTGTTCGGAGCATCCCCGCAGATCGGAGTGCCGATCGGACTGCTGCTGGCATCCATGGTGCTCGCGCTGACCGAGACGATCTTCCCCGGCCCGACGCCCGGTTCGGACGTGGCGCTCGCCGACACCGCCTTCGGGCAGATCGGCTGGCGCATCCCCTTCCTGCTGTCGGTCGTGCTGATCGGCGTCGGCTACTGGGTGCGCCGCCGCGTCTCGGAGAGCCCGGTGTTCCAGGAGATCGCCGAGCGCAAGGAGGAGACGCGGATGCCCATCATCCAGCTGCTGCGCCACCACCTGCCGCTGGTGATCGTGGCGGAACTGGTCTTCGCGGGCAACAACGCCGTCGGCTACATGACCACCGGCGGATACGTGCAGCATTACGCCACCGATCCCGCCGGACCGATCGCGCTGCCCACGGGACCGGTGTTCTGGGTCGTCGCGCTCTCCGGCGTCAGCTGGCTGGTCTTCACCTGGCTGGCGGGCTGGCTCTCCGACAGGCTGGGCAGGCGCACGACCTACATCATCGGCTGGGTCCTGCAGCTGGTCGGCGTCTTCCTGCTGTTCTTCCTGACCAACCTCGGCACGATCGGCTCGCTCGCGGCGGCCCTCGTGATCCTCACCATCGGACTCGGGTTCACGTACGGGCCGCAGGCCGCGCTGTACTCGGAGCTGTTCCCTGCGTCCATCCGGTTCTCCGGCGTCTCGATCTCGTACGCGATCGGCGCCATCGTGGGCGGCGCGTTCTCGCCGTTGATCGCGCAGGCGATCTTCCAGAACACGCACTCGACGACCGGCATCACCTGGTACCTGGCCGGCATGACGGTGATCGGCCTGGTCGCCACGCTGCTGCTGCGCGACCGCACCGGCATCCCGCTGGGGCCGGAGAACGAGGCCGAGCAGGCGAAGTCCCCGATCTATGGGATGTCCAAGGCCTGAGGCGCGCCTCGGCCGCAGCGCAGCTTCGCAGAAGTGCACAGCTCCGCAGGGTTTCGAGGAAACCCTGCGGAGCTGTGCTGAACTGCGGGCGGATGCCGCCGAGCTCAGCCGCCCAGGGCCTCGCGGATCGCTGTGGCCGACTCCTGCAAGCGGGTGGCGATCTCGGCGTCCGGATGCTGGGATGCCACGTGCACGACGGCCAGCGCGGCCGGGCGCCGGCCGCGCAGGGAGAGCGGCACGGCGATCGAGTGCAGGTTCGGGATGACCTCGTCGTGGCTGGTCGCGTAGCCGCGGGCACGCGCCTCTGCCACCTCGGCGCGCAGCGCCGCGGAGACGTCTGGCCACTCGGCATCCGCCAGCTGCGAGAGGATCGCCTTGCCTGGCGCGCCGGCCGTGACCGGATGCCTCGTGCCCGGCCGCTGCGCGACGTTCGCGACCGTGTGCCGGGGCTCGACGCTGGTGAGCGTGATGACCTCGTCGCCGTCGAGCACCGCCAGGAACGCCGTGAGCGCGAACTCGTTGGCGACCGCGGTCAGCTCGGGGAGCGCCTCGGCCTGCAGATCGTGCGCGACACCCGCGGCGAGTGCTGCCATCCGGGGGCCGAGCGCCGCGAGCCCCGACGCGTTGCGCGCAACGAGCCTATGGTCCTCGAGGGTGCGCAGGAGCCGATAGGCGATCGAGCGATGCACGTCGAGCCGCGCGGCGACCTCGTCGATCGAGAGGGGTCCGTCGGCGAGGATCTCCAGGATCCGGATGCCGCGGCTCAGCGTCTGCGAGGCGGGGGCGGCGGGCACGGGGTCTCCTTCGGTCGCGGGCGGCTCTTGTCAGGGCATCCGCTCGTCATATACGATCTGTTCAATAGTAGAACGGTGCGTTCGAATATAGAACACACGTTCCTGCCGCGCAAGACCTGACGATGCAGTCCAGGGAAGGACCCGACGATGCAGTTCCACCATCACGGCTACGTGTCCGGCGAGCCCCGCGTGCTCCCGGCCGAAGGGCTGGGCATCGACCGCCCGGCGGACCTCCCCGACGAGATGGACGTGCTCATCGTCGGCTCCGGCCCCGCGGGCATGCTGCTGGCCGCCCAGATGTCGCAGTTCCCGACCGTGGGCACGCGCATCATCGAGCGCCGCAGCGGCCGCCTGGAGCTCGGCCAGGCCGACGGCATCCAGCCCCGAAGCGTCGAGACCTTCCAGGCCTTCGGATTCGCCGAGCGCATCATCGCCGAGGCCTACAACATCGGCTGGATGAAGTTCTGGGGCCCCGACCCCGAGAACCGCGAGAACATCATCCGCACCTCGCGCACCGAGGACTACGGCCTGAAGATCAGTGAGTTCCCGCACCTGATCGTGAACCAGGCGCGCGTGCTGGACTACTTCGCCGAGGCCGCCGCCCACGGCCCCGGCCGCATCGCCCCGGACTACGGCGTGGAGTTCGTGGGACTCACGGTGCACGACGAGGGGGAGTACCCCGTCGAGGTGCGCGTGAACGACAACGGCACAGAGCGCACCATCCGAGCCAAGTACGTTGCGGGCTGCGACGGCGCGCGCAGCGGCGTGCGCGAGGCGATCGGCCGCAAGCACGTCGGCGCCATGGCGGCGCACGCGTGGGGCGTGATGGACGTACTGGTCAACACCGACTTCCCGGACTGGCGCACCAAGTGCGCGATCAACGCCGAGGCGGGCAACATCCTGCACATCCCGCGCGAGGGCGGCTACCTCAGCCGGATGTACATCGACCTGGGCGCGGTCGCCGAGGGCGACAACCGCCAGGTCAAGCACACTCCGCTCGAGGTCGTCATCCAGAAGGCCAACGAGATCCTGCACCCCTACACACTGGATGTGAAGCAGGTCGCCTGGCACAGCGTCTACGAGGTCGGCCACCGGGTCACCGACGGGTTCGACGACGCGGTGGACGGCGACCGGCACCCCCGCGTCTTCCTGACCGGCGACGCCTGCCATACGCACAGTGCGAAGGCAGGTCAGGGCATGAACGTGTCCATGCAGGACGGCTTCAACCTGGGCTGGAAGCTCGGTCATGTGCTCAGCGGGCGCGCTCCGCAGGAGCTGCTCTCGACCTATGGTGCCGAGCGCCGCCCGGTGGCCCAGCAGCTGATCGACTTCGACAGGGAGTGGTCCTCGCTCATGGCCCGCAAGCCCGAGGAGATCTCCGACCCGCAGGAGCTCGCGACCTTCTACCTGGGCACCGCGGAGTTCCCCTCCGGGTTCATGACGCAGTACGAGCCGTCCATGATCGTCGACGGCGCATCGCAGCAGGAGCTCGCCGCCGGGTTCCCGCTCGGCAAGCGCTTCAAGTCGGCCGAGGTCACCCGCGTCAGCGACGGCAACGCCGTGCACCTCGGCCACCACGCGACCGCCGACGGGCGCTGGCGCGTGTACGCCTTCGCCGACGCGGAGGCCACGAAGCTGACGGCATGGGCGGATGCCGTGGAGCCCGTGTTCGCGCGCTACACGCCGCAGGACGGCGATGTGGACGCCGTCTTCGACGTGAAGGCGATCTACCAGCAGCGTCACGACGAGGTCGAGTTCACCGACGCACCGGCGCTGTTCCGCCCGCAGACCGGCCCCTTCGGGCTGACCGACTGGGAGAAGGTGTACTCGGCGGCCCCGACCGTGTGGTGCCACGACGACATCTTCGAGGTTCGCGAGCTCTCCCGCGACGGCGTGGTCGTCGTGGTGCGCCCGGACCAGTACGTCGCGGCGATCCTGCCGCTGGATGCCGTGGGCCGGCTCTCGGAGTTCTTCGAGGGCGCCCTCCTCCCGGCATCCTGATCATCGAGGTCTGGCGCTCCACACAATAACGTCATACGATATTCGCATGGGCGAGCGCGAGACGATCAACGGCGTACCTGTCACCGACGAGCAGATCGAAGCCTGGGCCGCTGAGGCGGAAGCGGGCTATGACGTCGCCGCGCTGAAGAAGCGCGGCCGTGGGCGGCCTGGGCGGGGTGCTGAGCCGTCGCAGGTCATCGCGCTCCGGCTCACAGCAGATGAGCTGCGCACCCTGGACCAGCGTGCGGCGCGGGAGAACAAGTCGCGTTCCGAAGTCATCCGCGAAGCGCTCGGGCGAAGCGCGGCGTGAGAGTCAACGACTCGGCCCGCAAGCACGGCATCAGCGATGAGGATGCTGTCCATGCCGCGACATGGGCGAGCTGGATCGAGGATCTCGACGAGAACTCGCCCGCGCGTCAGCTGAGGCTCGGCTTCGACACGCGCGGGCGTCTCCTCGAAGTCGTGGTGCTGGTCTTCGACAGCGGCAACGAACTGGTGATCCATGCGATGAAGGCGCGCCCGCAGATGCTTGAGCTTCTTCCATAGCGGGTCGGCATGACAACTGTCATGCCGACCTCATGACATCGCCCTCCGGCGTCCGGCGTCCGCACCGACGACGCTGGACACATGCAGACGACAGCAGAACCGCAGACGCGGGTCACCCCCGCTCCCGCCATCCAGGACGCGCATCCCCAGGACGCCGTGATCGAACTGCGCGGTGTGCGCAGGGGCTACGACACGGGCGACCGCCGCGTGCAGGCCGTCGACGGGGTCGACCTCGTCGTCCGCCGCGGCGAGATCGTCGCGCTGCTCGGGCCGAACGGCGCGGGCAAGACGACCACGCTCGACATGCTGCTCGGGCTCACGGATGCCGACGAGGGCACCGTCCAGGTGCTCGGAGGCCGCCCCTCACGCGCCACCGCCGACGGCTCCATCGCCGCCGTGCTCCAGACCGGCGGGCTGCTCTCCGACCTCACCGTCGGCGAGACCGTGCGCCTGATCGCCTCGCTGCACGGCAGGGCCGCGCTCGGCCGCGTGCCCGAGGTGCTGGCCCGTGCCGATCTCGAGAGGATCGCGCGCCGCCGGGTCTCGAAATGCTCCGGTGGCGAGCAGCAGCGCGTGAAATTCGCGCTCGCCCTGGTCGCCGACCCCGACGTGCTCGTGCTCGACGAGCCGACCGCGGGCATGGACGTGACAGCCCGCCGCAACTTCTGGGACGTCATGCGCGCGGATGCCGATGCCGGCCGCACCATCGTCTTCGCCACGCACTACCTGGAGGAGGCCGAGCAGTTCGCCCGCCGCACTGTCGTGATGAACCACGGCCGGGTGGTCGCGGACGCTCCGACGGCGCAGCTGCGCGTCGGGCTCGGCGCCAGGACGGTCGCCGCGAACCTCCCGGAGACCGGCGCCGACGGCATCCTCTCCTCGCTGCGAGATCGCGACGACGTCACCGAGCTGCGCGTGGACGCGGACCGGCTCACCCTGCGCGCCGCTGACTCGGATGCCGTGGCCGCCGCGCTCCTCGCCTCCGGAGCACACGATCTGGAGATCACCGCTCCCACCCTCGAAACCGCCTTCACCGCCCTGACGGAGGACTGACAATGACCACCTCGACCCCCGCCTTTACCCGCACGCCGCGTGCTCTGCGCGTCCCGCGCAAGGGCATCTCACCGACCATGCTCCGCATCGAGGCGCTGCGCCAGCTGCGCAACCCGTACACGCTCGCGTTCACCCTGGCCATGCCCGTCGTGATGTACATCCTCTTCGGCGCCAGCGCCGCGTACGGGTCGCAGTCCGCCGGGCACGGCAACGTCTCGTTCTACGTGATGATCTCCATGGCCGCCTACGGCACGGCCGTCGCGATGAGCTCGCTGACCTCGCTGGCGGCCACCGAGTCCAAGCAGGGGTGGGGCCGTCAGCTGGCCATGACGCCGCTCGGAACGCTCGGTTACGCCCTGACCAAGCTCATCACCTCCGTGACGTTCGCCGCCCTCGCGCTGGTCGCGGTGTTCACGGCCGGCCTGCTCACAGGCGCGAAGGCGGACGACGCCTGGCGCTGGGTCGCGGCCGCCGCGATCATCCTCGGCATCGGGCTGATGTACGGCCTGTTCGGGCTGGGCGTCGGGCTGTTCTTCAACGCCGACTCGGCCGCCGCGCTGGCATCCATCTCGATGACCTTCTTCGCCTTCTTCGGCAACGTGTTCATGCCCCTGGACGGCGTGATGCTCTCGATCGCACGCTTCACCCCGCTGTACGGGTTCGTGGCCCTCAGCCGGTGGCCGCTCACCGACGGCGTGCTCACCACAGGACAGACCGACCCGCTCTGGATGCCGCTGCTGAACGTGGCCGTCTGGCTCACCCTGTTCTCGGTGCTGGTCGTCGCCGGGGTGCGCCGCTCGCGGACACGCCGGTGACGCGTGCGCGTCACTAGGTTGGACTCATGATGCGGGAGACCGACGAGACGGCCGCGGGCCGGGACGCCGAGGCGATCCGGTCCGCGGCCGGTTCCCTGCCCGCCACGTGGATGGCGGAGCGGAAGGACAGCCAGCCGAAGAACCCCTGGGACCGGTTCGGCTGGCTGATGGCCGTGATCTGGCTGGTCTTCCTGGCGTATCCCGTGATCGCGCTGCTGGGCTCGTCTGCTCCCGAGTCCTGGATCATCGTCGGCTGGGCGGCGATGGCCGCCTTCGTCACCCTGTACGTCCTCGGCTTCATGCGGGGGATGAGCTCGGGAGGCGGTCTGTGCCGGCCGCCGGCGCCGGGGCAGTGGCTGTTCTTCGCCGGGCTGATCGCCTGCGCGGCGATCTCGATCCCGGCTGAGGGCGGCTCGGCGCTGAGCTTCCTGCCGTTCATCATGTCGTTCGCGTCCTACGGGCTGAACCGCATCGCGCACTGGGCGACCTTCGCCGGCGCGGTGACCGTGACCGTGCTGTGGATCCTCCTGGTGCCGGGCGGGCTGGACTATGTCTCGGTGCTCGCGATCATCGCCCTGCTGGGCGTGGTGAACACGGTGTCGACCTGGCTGATCATCCGCTCCGCCGACGCCGATCGGCTGGGACTCGAGCTGGCGACCAGCGAGGGCCGAGAGGCCGTGGCGCGCGATGTGCACGACCTGATCGGGCACTCGCTCACCGTGGTGAAGCTCAAGGCGCAGCTCGCCCGTCGTCTGATCGACACGGACCCCGAGCGCGCCAAGGTGGAGCTCGCCGCGATCGAGTCGCTGACGGCGGAGGCGATCGCGGGCGTGCGGGCGACGGTGGCGGGCGCCCGCGCCGCATCCCTGACCGAGCAGCTGTCGGCCAGCGCCGATGCGCTGCGGTCGGCCGGTGTGACACCTGTCGTCGATGGCGATCCCGGCGCGCTCTCGCCCGCGCAGGGACTGACGGCCAGCTGGATCCTGCGGGAGGCGACCACGAACATCCTGCGTCACGCCGACGCCTCGACGGTGACCGTCTCCGTGCGGCCGGGCATGCTGGCCGTCCAGGACGACGGGCGGGGCGCGGGAGACCAGGAGGGGAACGGCGTGCGCGGCATGCGCGAGCGGGCAGCGGCCGCCGGCGCGCGCTTCGAGCTGATCAGGCCCGTGACGGGCGGAACGCGTGTGGAGGTCACCTGGTGAGCATTCGGATCGTGATCGCCGACGACCAGGCGCTGGTCCGCGGCGCGCTCGCGGCGCTGCTGGCGCTGGAGCCCGACATCGACGTGGCCGGCGTCGCGGCCGACGGTGCGGAGGTGCTGACGCTGGTGGGCGACCTCGCCCCGGACGTGTGCCTGATGGACATCCAGATGCCGGGGCTCGACGGCATCGAGGCGACGCGACGCCTGCGCGCCGCCAGCCCCGCGACGCGCGTGCTGATCGTCACAACGTTCGCGCGTCCCGGCTATCTGCGGTCGGCGCTGGATGCCGGTGCCGCGGGGTTCATGGCCAAGGACGCGCCTGCGGAGGAGCTGGCCGACGCCGTCCGGCGCGTGCACTCCGGGCTGCGCGTGCTCGATCCGGCGCTCGCCGAGGAGAGCCTCTTCGAGGGTGCGAATCCGCTCAGCGACAGGGAGCGCCAGGTGCTGCGACTGGCCGCCGACGGGAGGTCGGCCGCGGCGATCGCATCCGAGGTGTTCCTCTCGGCCGGAACGGTGCGCAACCATCTCTCAGCGGCGATCGGCAAGACCGGTGCCGGGAACCGCGCCCAGGCCGTGCGCATCGCGCAGGACAAGGGGTGGGTGTGACGTCATCCTCTTCCGTGCGACGACACACGGGAATACCGTCTCCTTGACGGGCGCTGTGCTTCTTTGCACGTCGCGCCCGATGCGACGGCGGATGAGGTGGCGCATGGAGGGTCTCGAGATCACGGTCCTGCTCGGACTGACGATCCTGGTCGGGACGCTGCTCGCGCCGCGGCTGCGCATCGCGCTGCCGCTGGTGCTGGTCGTGTTCGGACTGCTGCTCGGCTTCGTGCCGGCGCTGCGGGAGATCCAGCTGCCTCCGGAGACGGTGCTGCTGCTGTTCCTGCCGGTGATGCTGTTCTGGGAGAGCCTGACGACCTCGCTGCGGTCCATCCGTCGCGACTTCCGGTACATCCTGCCGATGAGCACGCTGCTCGTGGTGGCCTCGGCGTTCGCCGTCGCGGGCATGGCCGTCCTGTTCGGCCTGCCGTGGGAGATCGCGCTGATCCTCGGCGCCGCGGTCGCGCCTCCTGACGCCACCGCCGTCGCCGCGCTCGGCCGCCTGCTCCCGCGGCGCAGCTTCATGAAGCTCAAGGCCGAGAGCCTGACGAACGACGGCACGGCGCTGGTGCTCTACGCCATCGCGGTGTCACTGGCGGTCGGCGGTCAGGTGACGCCGCTCATCGTCACCTGGACGATCGTGGTCTCGTGCCTTGGCGGCATCCTGGTCGGCGCCGCCGTCGCCGCGGCCGGCTGGATGCTGCTGCGCCGCACGCGGTCGACGATCGCGATCAACGTGACGATGCTGCTGGTGCCGTTCGTGTCCTTCCTGCTCGCCGAGATGATCCACGCCTCCGGGGTGCTCGCCGTCGTGGTCGCGGGGCTGATCGCGGCATACCTCAGCCCCCTCGTCACCACCGCGGCGTCACGCCGCCAGGCCGAGGCTGCTTGGCCGTTCGGTGTCTTCCTGCTCAACGGCGCGCTGTTCGTGCTGATCGGCCTGGAGGTGCAGTGGGTGGCGCACCAGACGTCGCTGCAGACCATCGGCTGGCTCGTGCTCGCGACCGTCGCGGTCTGGGTGACGCTGCTCGTGGTGCGCTTCCTGTTCCAGCTGTTCGCCCTCCCGTTACAGCGGCTCGGCGGAGGGCAGGTGCATCCGCGTGGCCTGCGCACCAGGATGCAGATCGTCTCGACCGTCGCGGGCATGCGCGGCGCGGTGTCGCTCGCGATCGCGCTCTCCGTGCCGATCGCCGACGGCGCGGGCATCCGCCTCGCCGGACGCGACGACATCATCTTCGTCACGGCCGGGGTGATCCTGCTCAGCCTGCTCGTGCAGGGCCCGCTGCTGCCGGCGGTCGTGCGCTGGGCCCGCTTCCCCGTCGACAACGGCGAAGCCGAGGAGTACGAGCTCGCCGAGCGCGCCATCTCCCGCGCGGCGATGGCAGCGCTCGACGGGCTGGCCACCGAGCAC
>Ga0066256_1000610_pt2 | contig 39911 bp, 36 predicted proteins | sample ThiBio_1000_biof_FD_87107 | JGI IMG/M metagenome (GOLD analysis project Ga0066256, IMG submission 87107) | Wastewater bioreactor microbial communities from Cape Town, South Africa - Thiocy_expt_1000_biof (version 2) | ecosystem: Engineered > Bioreactor > Thiocyanate-remediating >... | reverse complement strand
TGCAAGCGACCACCGCGAAAAACCCGGCGCTGCCACACAATCTGTCGCCGTGGGGCATGTTCATGGGTGCCGACATCGTCGTGAAGGCGGTGATGATCGGTCTTGCCTTCGCATCGCTGCTCACCTGGACGATCTGCGTCGCCAAGATGCTCGAACTGCGCGGCGTGACCTCGCGCGCCAAGCAGCGCATCGAAGTGCTCGGCAACGATATCTCGCTGGCCGATGCCGAACGCGATGCCCGCGACGGCAAGGACGCCGTCTCGCTGCTGGTGCAGACAGCCGCCACCGAAGCGGCGCTGTCCGATACGATCAATGATGAAGGCTTCAAGGAGCGCGTCGAGCTTCGCCTGAGCCGCGTCGAAGCGGCGATGTCGCGGCGGATCGCGCGCGGCACCGGCATGCTCGCCACCATCGGCGCGACCGCGCCGTTCGTCGGCCTGTTCGGCACGGTGTGGGGCATCATGAACTCCTTCATCGGCATTTCGGAAGCCCACACCACCAACCTCGCCGTGGTCGCGCCCGGTATCGCCGAAGCGCTGCTGGCCACCGCCATGGGCCTGATCGCCGCCATTCCCGCGGTGGTGGTCTACAATCATCTCGCGCGCATGGTCTCGGCATACCGCGCCCTGCTCGGCGATGCCTCCGCGCAGGTGATGTTGCTGATCAGCCGCGACCAGGGCCGCCGCTCGCTGCGCGTCGCGCGCGCCGCGGAGTAAGATCATGGGCGCACGTCTGGGTGGAAAGGCCGCCGGAGCGGACGACGATCTCTCCGAGGTTCACGAAATCAACGTCACGCCGTTCATCGACGTGATGCTGGTGCTGCTTATCATCTTCATGGTTGCCGCGCCGCTGGCCACGGTCGATCTCGGGGTCGAACTTCCCGCATCGACCGCGACGCCGCCGCCGCGTCCCGACAAGCCGGTCTTCATCACCGTGAAGCCGGATCTCTCCGTCGCCGTCGGCGAGGACATCGTACCGCGCACCTCGCTCACCAGCACGCTCGATGCCGCCACCAGCGGCAAGAAGAGCGATCCGGTTTATCTGCGCGCCGACAAGAGCGTGCCTTACGGCGACCTCATGGACGTGATGAACCTGCTGCGCAACGCAGGCTATCTCAAGATCGCGCTCGTCGGACTCGACGCAAGAAACTGAACAAGAAAACCGAACACGACCGACGGCAAAGCAGTTGTCATGAATACGCTCGTCCTGCACGGCCCGCCCGACCGAACCGACATCCGCCGCTGGATGCTCTCGGCGGCCCTGGTCGTCGCCGTCCATGTCGGCGCCATCGCGGCCGGCATGACGTGGTACACGCCGACGGACGTGCTCGGCACCGCGTCCGAGCCGATCATGCTCGATCTGGAATCCGCGCCGCCGACGCCGGAGCCGCAGCAGCTCGACGTCGCGCCCGGCCCGCAGATGCAGGAAGCCGAGCCGCCGCCGCCGGAGCCCGAGAAGCCGCAGGAAGTGGCTGAGGAGCAGGTGCCCCCGACACCGGTGCAGGAAAAGGCCGAGGTGGTCGCGCCGCCCGAGAAGCCCAAAGAGAAGCCGATCGAAAAGCCAAAGCCGAAGCCCAAACCGCTGCCGCGGCCGAAGAAGCCGAGCGAAGCGCCCGCGCCGCGCACCACCGCCACGCCGCAGGCGGCACAGGCCGCGCGCGTCAATTATAATGGCCTGCTCTCGGCGCATCTGCAGCGCTACAAGCAGTACCCGTCCGGCGCGAAGGCCGCAGGCGAACAGGGCGTGGCGATGCTGAGCTTCACCGTCAACCGCAGCGGGCACGTGCTCGGCGCGCGTCTGGCACGCTCATCGGGCTCGTCCGCGCTCGACGCCGAGACCATGGCGATGATCCGCCGCGCGCAGCCGCTACCGTCATTCCCGCCGGAAATGACGCAAAGCACCGCGAGTTACACCGTGCCGGTGCGCTTCTTCCTGCGCTGACGCCGCGTCCGCCACGGCATCACCTCTCCGGTCGCCGGACGACACCGCCGGGCCGCTCCAAGCGCAGGGATAGTTTGCCGCAGGCGCGATTGCACCCTTGCCATGCAACATTGTGCAGTACGGCAGTTATCCCCGCTGCGTCCGGCATGTTATAGCATCCGCGGATTGGTTCTTGGGAGGTCCGCGATGTTCGACGGTCTCGACGCCATCACGCTGGCGCGCCTGCAATTTTCCTTCACGATGAGCTTTCACATCGTGTTTCCGGCCTTCTCCTTCGGCCTTGCAAGCTACCTCGCCGTCCTCGAAGCGCTCTGGCTATGGACCGGCCGCGAAGTCTTCATCAATCTCTTCAATTACTGGCTGAAGATTTTCGCCGTCGCCTTCGGCATGGGCGTCGTTTCCGGCATCGTGATGTCGTATCAGTTCGGCACCAACTGGTCGGTGTTCTCCGACAAGACCGGCCCCGTGATCGGCCCGCTGATGGCCTATGAAGTGCTCACCGCATTCTTTCTCGAGGCGGGATTCCTCGGCGTAATGCTGTTCGGGCTGGAGCGCGTCGGCCACAAGCTGCATTTCTTCGCGACCCTGATGGTCGCCATCGGCACGCTGATTTCCGCGTTCTGGATTCTCTCGGCCAATTCCTGGATGCAGACGCCCGCGGGCTTCGCCATGAACTCGTCGGGACAGTTCGTCGCCGCGGACTGGTGGAAGGTGATCTTCAATCCGTCCTTCCCCTATCGCCTCGTGCACATGGTGCTCGCGGCCTATCTCACCACCGCCTTCGTGGTTGGTGGCGTCGGCGCGTGGCACCTGCTCCGGAACACGCGGCTGGAAGGCGCGCGCGTGATGTTCTCCATGGCGATGTGGATGGCGACCATTGTCGCGCCGATCCAAATTCTCGCGGGCGACCAGCACGGCCTCAACACGCTGGAGCACCAGCCCGTCAAGGTGATGGCGATGGAAGGCCACTTCCAGAGCCATCCCGACGGCGCACCGCTGATCCTGTTCGGCATTCCCGATCAGGACGAAGCGAAGGTGAAATATTCCATCGAGATTCCGAAAGCCTCGTCGCTGATCCTCAAGCATTCGCTGGATGCGCCGCTCAACGGCCTCGATACCGTGCCGCGCGAGAACTGGCCCAAGATCGGTCTGGTGTTCTGGTCGTTCCGCATCATGGTCGGCATCGGATTCCTGATGCTCGGCATCGGCCTGCTCAGCCTGTTCATGCGCTGGCGCGGCAAGCTTTATGACTCGAAGCTGCTGCATCGCTACGCGCTGGCGATGGGACCGGCGGGCTTTGTCGCCGTGCTTGCAGGCTGGGTGACCACTGAAGCGGGACGCCAGCCGTTCACGGTCTACGGCATGCTGCGCACCATCGATTCCGCCTCGCCGCTCGATGCGCCGGCGGTGGCGTCGTCGCTGATCGCCTTCATCGTGGTCTATTTCATCGTGTTCGGCATGGGCGTGTTCTACATCCTGCGCCTGATGCACCAGCCGCCGCATCATGGCGAGGAAGGCCCGCGCGCCGACATTCCGGCGCGTGCCGCCGGCATCACGCCCGCCACGCAGGTACAGGGGTGATCGAGATGGCCTCCTTCGACATCGCAATGCTTTGGGCCTTCATCATCGCCTTCGCGGTCTTCATGTATGTCGTGATGGACGGCTTCGATCTCGGCATCGGCATGCTGTTTCCGCTGTTTCCGCACAAGCAGGATCGCGACGTAATGATGAACACCGTCGCCCCCGTGTGGGACGGCAACGAGACATGGCTGGTGCTCGGCGGCGGCGGGCTGATGGCGGCGTTTCCGCTGGCCTATGCGATCCTGATGCCCGCGATCTACACGCCGATCATCGCCATGCTGATCGGCCTCGTGTTTCGCGGCGTCGCCTTCGAATTCCGCTGGCGCACGCAAAGCGAGCGCAACCGCTGGGACATCGCCTTCGCGGGCGGCTCGCTGGTCGCTGCGATGGCGCAGGGCATCGCGCTCGGCGCGATCCTGCAGGGCGTTGCCGTCGAGGGCCGTCATTACGCGGGCGGCTGGTGGGACTGGCTGACGCCGTTCAGCCTGCTGACCGGCTTTGCCGTCGTCGCCGGATACGGACTGCTCGGCGCGACATGGCTGGTGATGAAGACCACCGGCGACCTGCGCGATCAGGCCTATCGCCTCAGCCTGTGGCTGCTGGTCGCGACGCTGGTGGCCATCGTCGCCGTCAGCCTCGCGACGCCATTCCTGCAGGCCGACTACTGGCGACGCTGGTTCGCATGGCCGAACATTCTCTTCACCGCGCCGATTCCAGTCGCCGTTGCCGCGATCACCCTCGTGCTGCTGAAGAGCATCGCCGACAAGCACGACTATCGGCCCTTCGTGCTGTCGCTGGTGCTGTTCGCGATCACCTATGCCGGCCTCGGCGTCAGCATGTATCCCTACATCGTGCCGCAAAGCGTGACGATCTGGCAGGCGGCCGCGCCCGCCAACAGCCTCGGCTTCATGATCTACGGCGTCGCGATTCTGGTGCCGGTCATTCTCGCCTACACTGCATGGGCCTACTGGGTCTTCCGCGGCAAGGTCCACGCCGACAGCGGCGGCTATCATTCATGATGGCGTCGCGCGACACGGAGCGGCCGCTGGCGCAACGCCTTGTGTGGTTCGTGGCGCTGTGGCTGCTCGGCACCGGCAGCGTCGCCACGCTCGCCTACATTCTGCGACTCTGGATCGCGCCGCATTAGTTGCGATTTCAGAGATATTTTAAGGATTTACGACACAAGCTCGGACATCTCCGCGCGCGATGGCTTGCCAGCACCGCGCGGCTCGGCTTTGATGCCCTCGGGGCACCGATCAACGCGGGATTCTCGACATGAACATCATCCGATCTCTCGCTCTGGCGGCAGTGTTGTTTGTCGGCTTTTGGGGCACGGCGCCGCAGGCCTTCGCGCAGGGCCGCGAGATGAACATCGGCGATCAGCCGGGCTACATTCCCAACGAGGCGGATGAAGAACTGCCGCCGGAATACAAGCGCACCATGGTGTTCTATCGCACCACCGAGCCGCCGGGCACCATCATCATCAGCACGTCCGAGCGCTTTCTTTACCTGATCCAGGGCAACGGCCGCGCGCTGCGCTACGGCATCGGCGTCGGACGTGAGGGCTTCCAGTGGCAGGGCCTGCAGAAGATCTCGCGCAAGCAGGAATGGCCGGACTGGACGCCACCGCCGGAAATGATCCAGCGCCAGCCCTATCTGCCGCGCTTCATGGCGGGCGGCCCGGGCAATCCGATGGGCGCGCGCGCGCTTTATCTTGGCGCGACCGTCTATCGCATTCACGGCACCAACCAGCCGCAGACCATCGGCAGCGCCGTGTCCTCCGGATGCTTCCGCCTCGTCAACGCCGACGTGACCGATCTCTATGAACGCGTTCCGGTCGGCACCAAGGTCATCATCCGCCAGCGGCCGGAAATCTGAACTTCGGCGCACGCTTCATTCGTTTCCACGCACGCATCACCAGCGGGATATTTTCATGGCTTTCTTTCAGCGTTCGTTTCGCTCCGGTCTCCTGATCGGCCTCGCCATCGCGATCGCGATCGCCGCCGGCGCCATCGCCTATGAGCGCTACGACACGCGGACGCTGAAACGGACCATCCGCCGCGACGCCGTGCTGTGCGGCGTCAACACCGGCCTGCCCGGCTTCTCGATGCCGGACGACAAGGGCAACTGGTCCGGCTTCGACGTGGACATCTGCCGCGCCGTGGCGGCCGCGATCTTCAACGATCCGAACAAGGTGAAGTTCGTTCCGCTCGACGCCAACGAACGCTTCAAGGAGCTGCGCAACCGCAAGGTGGACATCCTGTCGCGCAACTCGACATGGAGCATGTCGCGCGAAACCGAATACGGCCTGAACTTCGCCGCCGTCGCCTATTACGACGGCGAAGGCTTCATGGTGCGCCAGTCGCGCAACATCTCGTCGGCGCTCGAACTCGACGGCAGCAAGGTCTGCGTGCAGGCCGGGACCACGACCCAGCTCAATCTCGCGGACTATTTCCGCGCCAACAACATCAAGTATCAGGAAATGAACTTCCCGAGCCTTGAAGAAACGCTCAAGGCTTATGACTCCGCTCAATGCGACGTGCTGACCACGGACGTCTCGCAGCTTTACGCGTTGCGGCTGCGCCTGACCAAGCCCAACGAACACGTCATCCTGCCGGACGTGATCTCCAAGGAGCCGCTGGCTCCGGTGGTGCGCCAGCGCGACGACGAATGGCTGCTGATCGTGAAGTGGACGATCTACGCCATGCTCAATGCGGAAGAACTCGGCGTCACCTCGAAGAACATCGACCAGGCACTGAAGTCGAAGAAGCCCGACATCATGCGCCTTCTCGGCACCGAGGGCGCTTATGGCGAGGAAATGGACCTGTCGCGCGACTGGGCCGCGCGCATCATCCGTCACGTCGGCAACTATGGCGAAGTCTACGACCGCAACGTCGGCGAAGACTCCAAGCTGAAAATTCCGCGCGGGCTGAACCAGCTCTGGAACGCGGGCGGAATCCAGTATGCCCCGCCGATCAGGTAGTTTTCCCGAAATCGACCTATCTACGAGATCGTCATGCGCGGGCTTGACCCGCGCATCCATCTAAAGAGTAGATTCAAAAGGATGGATCGCCGGGTCGTAAGGGCGTTCACGCCCGTCTTCGACGGGCTATGCCCGGCAATGACAGACCGCGAAAGTCAATATCCCTTCATCTCCGCGAGCCGTTCGGCGTGGAACGCGAAGTCGCCGAACAGCTCCTGACACACCCTCGCGCGCTTCATGAAGAAGCCGATGTCGAATGCATCGGTCATGCCGACGCCGCCATGCATCTGCACCGCTTCCTGCACCGCCAGCGTTGCGACCGATCCGGCCTTCGCCTTGGCGACCGCCACCGCCGCATCCGCGTGAGCGAAATCCGCATCCAGCGCCTGCTGCGCCTTCATCGCCGCGGCCTTCGCCATTTCGATCTCTGTATAGAGATGCGCGGCGCGGTGCTGCAGCGCCTGAAATTCGCCGATCAATTTACCGAACTGCTTGCGCTCCTTGATATAGGCCACCGTGCGCGTGAAGGCCTCTTCGCCGAGGCCGACAAGCTCCGACGCCACTGCCGCGCGACCGGCATTGAGAACGCCGTCCAGCAGAGCGCCGCCCTGATCGACCTCGCCGAGCACATGATCGGCCGTCACCTCGAAATCGTCGAACACGATGCGCGCGGCATTATGCGCATCGACCATTGCGGTGCGTTCGATCGCGACGCCCTTGGCCTTCGGATTGACCAGAAACAGCGTCAGGCCTTCGCGCTCGCCCGCCTTGCCCGCGCTACGCGCGGCGACAATCAGAAGGTCCGCGACATGACCGTCCACCACCAGCGCCTTCGCGCCCTTGAGCCTGAAGCCGTTGCCCGCGCGCGTCGCCTGCATCGCGGTCTTGAGCGGGCGATGCTTGGCACCTTCATCCACCGCAAGCGTGGCAATCAGGCCGCCTGTCGCAATCTTCGCCAGATGTTCGGATTTCTGCGCCGCGCTGCCGCCGCGGCTCAGCGCCGTGGCCGCGACCACGCTGGTGGAGAGAAACGGCGACGGCATCAGCGTGCGGCCGATTTCCTCCATCACCACGCCCGCTTCCACATAGCCAAGCCCGCTGCCGCCGAATTCTTCCGGCACCAGAAGGCCGGAGAAGCCCATATCGGCAAAGGTCTTCCAGAGATCGCGCGAGAAGCCGGTTGCGTCGTTGCTGTCGCGCAGCTTGCGCAGATGCGCCACCGGCGCCTTGTCGCTGATGAGGCCGCGCGCACTGTCGCGCAGCATGGATTGTTCTTCGGTAAGGAGGAGAGCCATTGAGCGTTCCAATCGATCAGATAAATTTCAATTCGTTTCGGCCGTCATTGCGAGCGAAGCTAAGCAATCCACTCTTAAAAAGCTGGATTGCTTCGTCGCTTCACTCCTCGCAATGACAAGTGCTAAGCCCCCGGCAAATCGAGGATGCGCTTGGCGACGATGCCGAGCATCACCTCGCTGGTGCCGCCCTCGATCGAATTCGCCTTGGTGCGCAGCCAGCTTCGCGCCGCGAGCCCTTCGTTGGAGCGCGGGCTGTCCCACTCCAGTGCATCGATGCCGCCGGACGACATCAGGATTTCATGGCGGCGCTTGTTCAGCTCGGTGCCGTAATATTTCAGCGCCGACGAATAGGCCGGATGACCCTGCCCCGCCTTCGCCAGATCAACGGCGCGCTCCGCCGCGCAGGCCATCGCCGCTTCATCGACGTCGAAGGCTGCGATCTGGCCGCGCAGGATCGGATCGTCCAGCCGCCCGTCGTCATCCATGCCGATGGAGTTCGCCGCGACCTGACCGAGCGGACGCGCTCCGCGGCGCTCGCCGACTTCGCTGATCATCGAACGCTCGTGCTGAAGCAGATACTTCGCGACGTCCCAGCCGCGATTGACCGTGCCGACCACGTGGGAGCGCGGCACCCGCACGTTGTCGAAAAAGGTTTCGCAGAACGGCGACTTGCCCGAGATCAAAAGGATCGGCTTGGTCGACACACCCTTCGATGTCATGTCGAACAGGATGAAACTGATGCCGTCATGTTTCTTCGCGGAAAAGTCCGTGCGCACCAGACAGAAAATCCAGTCGGCGTAATTCGCATAGGACGTCCAGATCTTCTGGCCGTTGATGATGTAATCGTCGCCGTCCACATCCGCGCGGGTCTGCAGCGAAGCGAGATCGGAGCCGGCGTTCGGCTCGGAATAGCCCTGGCACCAGCGGATCAGGCCCGCTGCGATCTTCGGCAGATGCTCGCGCTTCTGCGCCTCGGTGCCGTATTTCAATAGCGCTGGCCCCAGCATCCAGATGCCGAAGCTTGACAGCGGCAGTCGTGCCGAGATCGCCGCCATTTCCTGACGCAGAACCTTGGTGTGTTCGGCATCGAGCCCGCCGCCGCCGTATTCCTTCGGCCAGTCCGGCACGGTCCAGCCCTTGTCGCGCATGCGCTCGAACCAGATGCGCTGCGGCTCGGACGCGAACACCGTGTTGCGTCCGCCCCAGAAAACCTCGCTTTCGTTTGTCACCGGCTTGCGCATCTCCGGCGGGCAGTTCGCCTCGAGCCAGGCGCGCGTCTCGGCGCGGAATGTGTCCAGATCGGCCATGGATGATCCTCGGGCTGAAGGTCGCCGCGCGCTGCGCGCGGCTCTGTTGATTGTCGGGCGGACTGTACTGGGCGCTTGGCGGATTTCAACATCTCCCGCAGGCAAGCTTCGGTGCGATATGGTAGCCATGCAATGAAGCGGCGGACGACCGAATGCCGCAACGCTTGAAGAAGCAGAGGAAATGGCCATGCGCCTGAGAGAGCTTTCGCCTAGCGAAATGAGCGACGATCAGAAGGGCATCTATGCCGAATCCGTCGCCGGTAAGCGCGGCACCGTGGTGCCGCCACTGCGCGCATGGATTCACGCGCCGGAGATGGCGCGGCATGCCAGCCGGCTCGGCGCATTCCTGCGCTACGACACCACGCTTGGCCCGCGCCTGTCGGAACTGGCGATCCTCGTCACGGCGCGGCACTGGAGCGCGCAGTTCGAATGGTACGCGCACAAGAAAATGGCGCTGGATGCCGGGCTCGATCCGGCCATCATCGACGCGATCAATCACCGCCATGTGCCGGACTTCGACGACGAGAAGGCACAGGTCGTCTACGAATTCAGCGAGGCGCTGCACGAGAACCACACCGTGCCGAAGCTGCTTTACGACAAGGCGATCGAAATGCTCGGCGAGACCGGGACGGTCGAACTGGTCGGCCTGCTCGGCTACTATTCGCTGGTGTCGATGACGCTCAACACATTCGATGTCGGCATTCCCGAGGGCGAAACCTGCGACCTTGTTCCCTGAATGAAGCGCCGTCATTGCAAGCGAAGCGAAGCAATCCATTGCAGGAACAAGATGGATTGCTTCGTCGCCATAGCGCGTCGAAGACGCGCGTAAACGCGCTAATGGCTCCTCGCAATGACGCCTCGCGCTTGATTCATTTCCCCCAAATCTCCATCTCTTGTTCGGCGACCTCATATATCGGAGATTGACATGACTGATCCGCTTCGACCTGGATTCCGTCCGATCGCCGCAGGCACCCGCATCGGCCATGTCCATCTCAAGGTGGCTGACCTCGACCGCGCGCTGGGTTTTTATCAGGACGTGCTCGGCTTCGAACTGATGCAGCGCTACAGCGACCAGGCCGCGTTCATTTCGGCCGGCGGCTATCATCACCACATCGGCCTGAACACCTGGGAGAGCAAGGGCGGCCATCCGCCCGCGCCCGGCACCACCGGCCTGTTTCATACCGCGATTCTTTATCCGACCCGCGCGGCGCTTGCCGATGCGCTGCATCGCGTACTGGAAGCAGGCATTCCGCTCGACGGCGCGAGCGACCATGGTGTCAGCGAGGCATTGTATCTGCGTGACCCCGACCAGAACGGCGTCGAGCTTTACCGCGACCGGCCGGAAGCCGAATGGCCGCGCCATCCCGACGGCTCGCTGGCGATGTTCACGCGCAGGCTGGATGTCGAGGCGTTGCTGAAAGAGCGGCAGGCCTGATCGGCTAGACCGTCTTCAGCATCTTCGGCCTGATCAGCACGATGGCCGCCGCGATGACCTGCAACACCGCGCAGGCATAGAACGGCACGGCATAACCGCCGAAGGCGTCGCGCAACAGGCCGATAAGACCCGGACCGAACGCATAGGTAAACTGGCAGATCGCCGTCACCAGACTGACCACCACGCCGAATGCCGCCGGGCTGAATTCCTGCTGCACGATCAGCGACGGCAGCGTGATCATGTTGCCGACGGAAAATCCGAACAACGCGCAGGCCGCAAACAGCGCGACGTCCTGCCGGGTGTTGATGAGAACGACCAGCGCAATCGCCTGGCTTATGGCCGAGACACTCGATGCCTTGCGCTGATCGATCCTGTCGACGACTGCTCCGAACAGCAGCCGCCCGATCACCGCCATCGCCGTCATCAGCGACACCGCGATGCTGGCGCGGTCGCGGCCCATCACCGGATCCAGAAACGAAATCAGATGAACGATGAAACCGACCTGCGCCACAAGCAGCAACGAGAATGGCACGGTGACCGTCCAGAACGATAAATTGCCGAACGCCGCGCTGCGGATCTGCGCGATCGAGCGCACGACCGGCGCAGCACCGGACGCTGCCGGCGGCGTTACCCGCTTGGGCGGCTGGCCGACCCAGATCAGGATCGCGGGAATCGCCAGCGCCAGCATCACCAGCGCGGCGCCGATGGAGGTTGCGGGCAGACCGAATATGCCGATGGCGCCGACCAGCAGCGGTACGCCGAACACACCGCCGCAGCTCGCGCCGTTCAATGCAAGGCTGATCGCCATGCCGCGCTTCCTGTCGAACCACAAGCCGAGCGTGTTATTGATCGCGGCAAGGCTCGTTCCGGCCCATCCCGCCGCAATCAGCGCATAGACCGCGTAGAGCTGCCACACCGCCGTGACCTGCCCGACCAGCGCGGTGCCCGCGGCCATCAGCAGGATGCCGAGAATGAGAAGACGGCGCGGCCCGAGCGCGCGGATTCCCTCCGCAACGAAAACCACCATCACCGCACTGACGAGATAGTAACAGGTGGTCGCGGTCGAGATCAGCGACGCCGGCCAGCCGTACAGGCGCTGGAATTCGGCGAGATAGACGCCCTGTCCGTAAAAGCCGCCGGCCCAGGCGAAAGTCGCGATCAGAAAGCAGACACCGACAACGGGCCAGCCCTCATAGCGGATCGATGTTTCGTCCGCAGGCTGCTCATGCGCGGCAGGCTCCGCGTGAGGCGCATTCATGTCCGGGCGTCTTCCTCTCGGCGCTTGCGCGCTCTTGGCCGTGACGCCACCTGTCAGTATCGCGATTACGACGTCAAGAGAGACATCCTCATGTTCCGTATGAGGCCCCGTCATGCAGAATGGAACAGCGCGTCACTATTCGTACAGATACCCGACCGGCATGCCTTCGGTCCGCAGCGGGCGGACATCCTTGCGGGTGATGATCTCACCGGCGAGGCCATCAATCTCGTCGCGCTGGGTCGGCGTCCAGCCACGGAGATTGTCCATGCCCTTGAGCAGGCCGAGCCGCAGCACCTGCGTGTTTTCGCCGATGCCGATGAGGCTGACCGAGGCCCTGCCCGCCGTCACCGTATCGCCGGTCGCAAGCTCGAAAGTCTTTCCGGCGCTGTCCTTGAACTCGGCGGTGCCGCGAATGACGCGATAGATCACCACCTCGCCTTTTCCGAAGAGCGACGTGTCCGCCGCTGACGACAGGCTCTTCGGCAACAGCGCGTGACCGGCCGGATCGGTCGCGATGATATGGCCGGTGACGAGCTGGCCGCTCGGCGCCTCGATGCCGATGTCGCGCACATAGACCGGCATCGGCGACTTCACGGAGCCGCCGGACAACGGCCTGAACAGTGCCTCCAGCGTCAGCGGGTCCTGCAGCCAGAAGCCGGCGCCGGCGGGCCGGTCGTGCAGCGAATGGCTCCAGGCGATGCGGGATGTTTCCGCTTCGTTGATTTGGTCCTGCGCGACGATCGTCGGATTCGGGAATGTCGTCGGATCGGCGATGAAGGCTTCGAGGAATTTTCCGGAATAGCCCATCGAGATCGCGTCCGGCACCACCGTCTGCGGTGTCTTCAAATTCTCGTTCGTGGACAGTCCCGACCACGTATAGAAAAGCTGACGATGCACGATCGCGCTTTGCAGCATCACCGCGCCGGGGCCGACATAGTACAGGCGGCCATCATAGTCGAAGGTGAACATGCCGGACGTGACCAGCACGAGCTGGAAACCGCCGGGCGGCAGGTGAAGATGGAAATCGGTCGGGCCGGTGTCGTCGCGATAGATCGGCAGGTTGGTCGCGACCTCATGCAGCAGGAAAGCTTCGTTGTTGGCTTGGAAGCCTTCGTTGGCGCGGTTGTAGAGTGCCTGCGGACGATAGGTCGCCTCGTATTTCGCTTCGCGATCGCGGTCGATGGCCACGAAGTCCTGTGTGTTCAAGCGAATGGGATCGCCGTCCGGACGCGTCAGACCGGACGATTTCGAGCCGACGGTAGCATGCACATTCATGGCATCCTCCAACCCGGACGAAGTGTCCGGCGCTGCTGCTTCTGCAATGCATCATGCGAATTCCACGCCAGCAGACGCATTCGCCGTGGGCTTCGTGTGACGAAGTTTTACGCAGTAAAGGATGTGGCTCTCTCCGTAGAGGATTCGATGCGGAGCCGGCCCAAACAAGATTCGGGAGAATGACTCCGCGGCACTGGCATCCCAGCCAGGCCGCTTTTTCAAGCACGCAGAGGTCCTCGCCCCCGGTCTAACGCGCAGGCAATTGCGTACAAGTGATGCCTAATATTCCACCTCAAGCTCTTCGATTTCGGCCGGTTCCTGCCGCGCGGCCTCGATCCACTCCTGCATTTCCGGAAGGCTCAGAATCCGCTTTGCATAGGCCGCCAGCGCCGGACCGAGCTGCACGTCGTAGGTCATGAAGCGCGTGACCACCGGCGCATACATCGCGTCCGCCATCGTGCGATGACCGAACAGGAACGGACCGCCGGATTTATCCAGACAGTCGCTCCAGATCGCGCAGATCCGGTCGATGTCGGCCTGCGCCCGCGACCAGATATTGAAGCCTGGAAAATGTCCCTTGATATTCACCGGCAGCGACGCGCGCAGCGTGGTGAAGCCGGAATGAATTTCGCCGCAGATCGAACGGCAATATGCCCGTGGAATACGCTCGGACGGCAGCAACCCCGCTTCGGGCAGCAGATCGTTGAGGTATTCGCCGATCGCCAGCGTGTCCCACACGGTCGCGCCTTCGTGGCGCAGGCACGGCACCAGGATGGAGGACGAGAGCAGCAGGATTTCCGCCCGCGCCGAGGCGTCGTCCGCCGCCACGGCGATCTCGTCGAACTCCAGTCCGGAGAATTTGGTCAAGAGCCAGCCGCGCAGCGACCATGACGAATAGTTCTTGCTGCTGATGGTCAACGTGGCTCTGGCCATGGTCGCGCTCCTTACACTGCACCTCGCGGAGGGGACCGGCAATCCGCGCGGCCACCCCGAGCCTTGCCTGTTGTTTAAGCGGCTGCTCCCATTTCACACAGCAAACGACATGCCAGTTCCGCGGCCCGTCCGCGGATGGTTTGGCGTCATTGTTGCATGACAGAAGACATGGAGAACGATCGGATGTCGCCCATGCTTTATCAGGCTTATCAGAACACCATGGATCTGACCGCGCCGCTGCGCTCGGGCGCAGCTTCCGCGATGGCCTATTTGAAGATGTTTCCGGAAGGCATTCCGGACAAGGTTTTCGGGCGGGTCTCGGCAGCGCTCGAGATGATCTCGCGCACGTCGCTGACCTACGCGCGGCCGGACTACGACATTCAGCCCGTGATGGTCGGCAACCGTGAATGCGCCGTGGTTGAAGAAGTCCCGTTCGCGACACCATTCGGCTCGCTGCTGCATTTCAAAAAGGAAGGCGCGCCGGAGCAGCCCAAGGTCTTGCTGGTCGCGCCGATGTCAGGACATTTCGCGACGCTGCTGCGCGGCACGGTGCAGACGCTGCTGCAGGATCACGACGTCTACATCACCGACTGGAAAAATCCGCGCGACATTCCGCTCAACCAGGGCAGGTTCGGTCTCGACGAATATACCGAGCATCTCATCACCTTCATGGATCAGCTCGGCCCGAAGTCGCACATGGTCGCGGTCTGCCAGCCGTCGGTGTCGGCGCTCGCCGCCTGCGCCATCATGTCGGAGGACAATCACCGCGCGCGTCCCGCCAGCCTCACCTTGATGGCGGGGCCGATCGACACCCGCATCCAGCCCACCAAGGTGAACGAGTTTGCGAAATCGAAGCCGTTGAAATGGTTCGAGGACAATCTGATCCAGTACGTTCCTGTCCAGTGCAAGGGCGCGTTTCGCAAGGTCTATCCCGGCTTCATCCAGGTGACAGCCTTCGTGTCGATGAATCTCGATCGTCACGTGAAGTCACACAAGGACCTGATGGAGCATCTGGCGAAGGGCGAGATCGAGAAGGCCGAAACCATCAAGACCTTTTACGACGAATATTTCGCGGTGATGGACCTGCCGGCGGAGTTTTATATCGACACCATCCGCGACGTCTTTCAGGAGCACCTGCTGCCGCAGGGCAAGCTGACCTACAAAGGCCGCACCGTGAATCCGGGCTCGATCAGGAAAATGGGACTGATGACAGTGGAGGGCGAGAAGGACGACATCTGCTCGATCGGGCAGACTCTCGCTGCGCAAGACCTCTGCATCGGCGTGCGCGCCTATCGCAAGGTGCATCACATGCAGGCCGGTGTCGGACACTATGGCGTGTTCAGCGGCCGCAAATGGAATAGCGAGATCTATCCGCTGCTGCGGGACTTCATCCACGTCAATTCGTGAGCCCGTGCGGTCAAAGCCATAAAAAAAGCGGCTGCCGGTAAGGGCAGCCGCAGTTTGAGGAAGAATGGCCATCCGCGGAATTGCGGACGACCACTCCCAGACAACGTCAATTCCAAAATGCCATCACCACGACCTCACACGCCGGTCGGGTTGCCGCTGCGTGCCACGGCGAAGGCGATGTCGGCGGCGCTGCGGCTGGGCTTCATGGCCGCCAGCGCATCCGCGATTTTCCAGACAATCCATGCCAGCAACGGCGTCCTGATCTGCTCTGTATGGCGCATCGAACGATCCTCGCTCCTGTGCGGCCGCCCGGCCGCGTGGCCCTTCATTGAAGCTAGGTCGCCCCATGATTTTAGCAAACGAATTAAAGTACAGGATAAAATCGGATTATCCGATATAATGGCCTCCTGCGTCGGGAGACCATCAAATGGATACGGAATTCGCCAAGACCTTTCTCGCGGTTGTCGCCGCGGGAAACTTCGTCAGCGCTGCCGAGCGGCTTCATGTCAGCCAGTCCACGGTCTCGACCCGCATCAGCACGCTGGAAGGTCAGCTCGGCTGCAAGCTGTTCGTGCGCAACAAGGCGGGTACCTCGCTGACGCCCGCTGGCCGGCAGTTTCAGCGCCATGCTTCCGCGCTGATCCGCACCGTCGAGCAGGCGCGGCACGACATCGGGCTTCCCGAGGGATTTCGCGGCACGCTGACCATCGGCGGGCGCATCGGCCTGTGGGAGGAATTCCTGCTGCAATGGCTGCCGCTGATGCAGGCGGCCAATCCCGATATTTCCGTGCGCGCGGAAAGCGCGCTCGAACCCGAACTGATGCAGGGATTGATCGAAGGCCGCATCGATATCGGCGTGATGTATACGCCGCAAAGCCGCCCCGGCCTCAAGGTGGAGCAACTATTCGAGGAACGGCTGGTGATGGTCTCGACCCATGCGAAGTCCGCGCCCGAACCGCAAAAGGGCTATGTCTATGTCGACTGGGGGCCGGAATTCTACGCACGGCACAGCGCATTCTTTCCGAGCTTCGGCGGCCCCGCGCTCACCGCCAATATCGGCTGGCTCGGACTGCAGCATGTGATGCGCAGCGGCGGCTCCGGCTATTTCCCGATGCGCATCGTGCTGTCGGCCATCAAGGCAAGACAGCTTCACCTCGTCGCGAATGCGCCGGAATTCTTCCTGCCCGCCTATGTCGTTTACTCCGCCGAACACGATGCGGAGATGCTGGGCGGCGCGCTCGATCTGATGCATGGCGTCGCCAACTCGGCGCTACCCAGGATCGCCGCGCGCATCGCCACGCCGAAAGCGCGCACCGCACGCCGCCGATAGGAAAGCATCATCAAATCACCGTGTCTTGCCACGGCTTGTCCCGCGGGTTTAGCTTTCAGCGTTCAATCGCAAATTGATCGCACCCTGCCGCGCCGCCCGGCGTGACGCTTTTCCTGATCCATCTGTCGTACACATTCTTCAGCCCGCCGGGCGGACACAGCCGCGCGATCCGCGAACCAAAAGCTCAGGAATATCCCATGAAGTATCGTCAGCTCGGCCGCACCGGCCTTTATGTTTCCGAAATCTGCCTCGGCACCATGACCTTTGCCGGTCAGGGCGCACAATGGCAGCAGATCGGCCAGGTCGACCAGAACGGCGTCAACGCCCTGCTCGACTGCGCGCTGAAAGCCGGGGTCAACTTCATCGACACCGCCGACGTCTATTCGGAAGGACAGTCCGAAGTGCTGCTCGGCCAGGCGCTGCGCGACGTCAAGGTCCGCCGCGAGGATGTCATCATCGCCACCAAGGTGCGCAGCCGTGTCGGGCAGGGACCGAACGATGTCGGCCTGTCGCGCGCGCACATCATGGACGCAGTCGAGGCCAGCCTGAAGCGGATGCAGCTCGATCACATCGATCTCTATCAGGTTCACGGTGCCGATCTCGTGACGCCGATCGATGAGACATTGCGTGCGCTGGACGATCTCGTCCGCCACGGCAAGGTGCGTTACATCGGCTGCTCGAACATGGCCGCATGGCAGATCATGAAGGCGCTCGGCATCTCGGCGCAGCACAACTATGCCCGCTTCGAAACCATTCAGGCCTACTACACCATCGCCGGCCGCGACCTCGAACGCGAAATCGCGCCGTTGATCGCCGACCAGACTCTCGGCCTGATGGTGTGGTCGCCGCTGGCCGGCGGGCTGCTGTCCGGCAAGTTCGGCCGCAATGTCTCGACCCCGAACGACGCGCGGCGCATCACCTTCGATTTTCCGCCGGTCAATAAGGAACATGCATTCGACGTGGTCGATGCGATGCGGCCGATCGCGGACGCCCATCGCGTGTCGGTGGCGCGCATCGCGCTGGCTTGGCTGCTGCACCAGAAATCGGTGATGAGCGTGATCGTCGGCGCCAAAACGGTCGAGCAGCTCAGCGACAATCTTGCCGCCATTGAGATCAGGCTCACAGCGGACGAACTGGCCGCGCTGGACAAGGCCAGCGCCCTGCCGATCGAGTATCCGCAATGGATGCTGAATCGCCAGCATACCGGTCGCGTGCCAGCGTAAGCGAATGGAGCTGCGTGTCCCGGGCGCTGCGCAGCGCAAAGCGATGCGCTGCTGAACCGGGACCGCAAGACATCGTGATGGTCCCGGCTCTGCAATGCAACGTTACACGCTGCATTGCGTCCGGGACAATTTCCCTTCCTTCGGGAGAGCCGCTAGCCCCAGCCGAGCGCGACCGCCGCGCGGTAGGTAATGAACGCGGCGATGTAAGCCAGCGCCAGCATGTAGGCGAAGGTGATGAACATCCAGCGCCAGCCGCCGGTCTCGCGCCGGATCACCGCAAGCGTGGACGCGCATTGCGGGGCGAAGATGTACCAGGCGATCAGTGCCAGCGCAGTTGCAAGGCTCCACTCCGCCGCGAGCTTCTGCCCGATCTGCGAGGCCGCCTCGTCGCCGCCCGCGATCGCATAGACCGTGCCGAGCGAGGCGACGGCAACCTCGCGCGCGGCCATGCCGGGGACCAGCGCGACGCTGATCTGCCAGTTGAAACCGATCGGCGCGAGCGCCGGCTCGATCCAGCGCCCGATCATCGCCGCGAGACTGTAGTCAATCGCGGGCTCCGTCGCGCCGAGCGGCGGGCGCGGGAACGACGCGAGAAACCAGATCAGCACCATCATCGAGAAGATCGTGGTGCCCGCGCGATAGAGAAACGCCTTGACGCGGGTGTAGAGCGCGATGGCGACGCTGCGCAGCTGCGGCAGCTTGTAGTCCGGCAATTCCAGCATGAAGGGCGGTGTCGCGCTTTCGCGCCAGAAGAAATGATTGGCGACGAACGACACCGCCAGCGCGCTCGCAATGCCGATGGCATAGAGCCCGAACATCACGAGGCCCTGCAGTCCGATCGGGCCCCAGATCTCGCGATCCGGAATGAAGGCGGAGATCAGCAGCGTGTAGACCGGGATGCGCGCCGAACACGTCATCAGCGGCGCGACGAGAATCGTGGTGAGCCGGTCGCGCTTGTTGTCGATCACGCGCGTCGCCATGATGCCGGGAATCGCACAGGCGAAACTCGACAGCAGCGGAATGAAGGCGCGGCCATGCAGGCCCGCGCCACCCATGATGCGATCCATCAGGAACGCGGCGCGCGACATGTATCCGACATCTTCCAGCAGCAGGATGAACAGGAACATGATCATGATCTGCGGCAGGAACACGATCACGCTGCCGACGCCGGAAATCACGCCGCTCTGAATAAAGCTCTGCAGCAGGCCTTCGGGCAGGAAGCTGTGCGTCGCCGCGCCGAGCGCATCGAAGCCGCTGGTGATCAGGTCCATCACCGGACGCGCCCAGGCGAACACCGCCTGGAACATCACGAACAGCACAAGCAGCAGTATGACAAGGCCCGCCACCGGATGCAGCAGAACGGCGTCGACGCGACCGGTCAGGGTGTCGGGCCGTGCCGGCTCGCTCACCGCAGACTTGATGACGCGATCCGCTTCGCGCTGCGCGGCGCGCAGATCCGCATTGCTCGGCGGCGCCCAGCTGCTCGCCGTGACTTGCCCCGCTCCATCGGTCGCGAGTTCATCGATCCGGCGCAGCAATTCGTCGAGACCCGCGCGGCGCACCGCAGTAGAGGTCACCACCGGAATCCCGAGTTCGGCAGAGAGCTTGTCCAGATCGATCTCGACGCCGCGGCGGCGCGCGATGTCGATCATGTTGAGAATGAGCAGCATCGGCCGCCCGGCGCGCTTGAGTTCCAGCACCAGCCGCAGCGCCACGCGCAGATTGGTCGCATCCGCCACGCAGAGCAAAAGATCTGGCGGGGTTTCACCGGCGAGCCGGCCGAGCACGGCATCGCGCGTCACGTCTTCGTCAGGGCTGCGTCCGCGCAACGAATAGGTGCCCGGCAGATCGATTAGATCGATGCGATGGCCCGACAGGGTCTGGAACGTTCCCGCCTTGCGTTCCACCGTCACACCCGGATAGTTCGCGACCTTCTGACGGCTGCCGGTCAGCGCATTGAAAAGAGCCGTCTTGCCGCTGTTCGGCGTGCCGACCAGGGCATAGCGCCATGCCCTCGTCTCGGTCGCGATTGTCATGATGCTTCCAGTCAGATCACAAGAATGGCCATCGCCTCGCGACGGCGCAGCGCGATGGTCGTGTTGTTGACCCGCACCGCGATGGGATCGCGGCCGAGCGGTCCCTCGTGCAGGACTTCCACCGTCGCCCCTTCGACAAAGCCGAGTTCGAGCAGCCGGCGCTCGATCTCGAGCGCGGGCACGCCGTTATGGTCGGCCTCGACCGCGATGGTGCCGATCCGGCCGCAAAAACCGCGCGCGGCGGTGCCCAGCGCGGTGTGCGGCGTCGCTGTCGCTGCTTCATCGATCACGGCTATTGTCGCGTCTTCCATGCGCATCAACTGGACCGATGATAGCCTGCGATCAAGCCAAAGAATCTTGATCGGCTTCAGATTAGAAAGGTTTTAATCTGTGCGCGCAGTCCGGCCTGCACTCCGCACGGCGGATATGCGGATCGGTCGCAATGGAACGTCAGGCCGCCAGCGCCTTCATCTCGGCATAGAGGTCGGATTTGCCCTCGAAACCGATGCCCGGCAGGTCCGGCATGGTGATGTGGCCGTTCTCGACACGCACGCCGTCCGGGAATCCGCCGTAGGGCTGGAACAGGTCCGGATAACTTTCATTGCCGCCGAGGCCGAGGCCCGCCGCGATGTTGAGCGACATCTGATGTCCGCCATGGGGAACGCAGCGCGACGGCGACCAGCCGTGGGTCTTCAGCACATCGAGCGTGCGCTGATATTCGCACAGGCCGTAGGACAGCGCGCAGTCGAACTGCAGCCAGTCGCGATCCGGCCGCATGCCGCCGTAACGAATGAGATTGCGCGCGTCCTGATGGCTGAACAGGTTTTCGCCGGTGGCCATCGGACCGGGATAGAATTCGGCCAGCGCCGCCTGCAACTGGAAATCGAGCGGATCGCCGACTTCCTCGTACCAGAACAGCGGATAGTCGCGCAGCATCTTGGCGTAGGCGATCCCGGTTTCCAGATCGAAGCGGCCGTTGGCGTCCACCGCAAGCTGCGCCTGACTGCCGATCTCCTTCAATACGGCTTCGATGCGCTCCTGATCCTCGCCGATCGGCGCGCCACCGATCTTCATCTTCACCACGTTGTAACCGCGGTCGAGATAGCCGCGCATCTCGGCGCGCAGCGCCGACAGATCCTTGCCGGGATAGTAATGACCGCCCGCCGCGTGGACGAACGCACGTGGATTGGCTTCGCGATTGTGTCGCTCGGCCAGCAGGCGGAACAGCGGCTTGCCCGCGATCTCCGCCCCCGCGCCCCACACCGCCATATCGATGGTGCCGACAGCCACCGAACGCTCGCCGTGTCCACCGGGCTTTTCGTTCGACATCATCGTATTCCAGACCTTGTCCGGATCGATGTTGTCGCCGCTCTGATCGAGCAGCGTCTTCGGATCGGCTTCGAGAATGCGATTGGCGAAGCGCTCGCGGATCAGGCCGCCCTGCCCGTAACGTCCGTTTGAGTTGAAACCGTAACCGACCACGCGCTTGCCGTCGCGCACCACGTCGGTCACCACCGCAACAAGGCTGGTCGTCATCTTCGTAAAGTCGATATAGGCATTGCGGATCGGGGACGAGATCGGCTTGGTGATCTCGCGGACATCGACGATACGGACCATTTAGAACTCCTGCTGGCGTTGGCTCTCACCATACACCGCTGGTGACCGTAACATCAAATGCACGGGCCGCGTATTAAGCATTGAAGCACGATCAGCGCGGCCAGCCATCCCTCGGCGGCGAAATCTGTCTGGTGATATTCCTGCGATGCCAGCGCGCACGCTGCTGATAAACGGTGCCGCGCGCGGCAGGCCTCTGGCACTTGTCGCTGAGGTCCTTGTCGGCCACCACGACCCATGCCGCCTTGTCCTGATCGACGGCGCATTTGAGCATCAGCGATTTCTGCACGCAGACAAAGGCGCCATCGCCGTAGGTCTTGCTGCTGTAGGTGCAGGCGGGCACGGCGGCGGGCTTGGAATCAACTGGCGCGGGCGTCTGCGCGATCGCCGGTGCGGCGAAACAAAGCGGCACAAGCAACGCCAGCGCGGCACGATGGATCATCTGTCTCTCCCGGCCTCTGTGGCTCGCAGGCCATTATCGGCGTTTCACCGCCGACGTGACAGATAAATCGAAAATATCCGCAAAAAAAACGGCCCGGCGGGTGAGCGCCGGGCCGGATCGATCAACCGGTTACTTGGTCAGCGGGCAGCCGCTATCCTTGGCGCTTGGATAGGCGGTGTCGCCGGGCACCTTGGCGAGCAGCTTGTAGTAGTCCCAGTCGCGCTTGCTCTCTTCCGGCTTCTTGACCTCGAAAAGATAAAGGTCGGCGACCATGCGGCCGTTTGCCAGCACCTTGCCGCCCGAGGTGAAGGAATCGTCCACCGGCAGTTCCTTCAGCTTCTTCACCACAGCGTCGCTGTCCTTGGTGCCGGCGGCCTTCACCGCCTTGAGATAGGACAGGGTCGCCGAATAGGTGCCGGCCTGGATCATGCTCGGCATGCGGCCGGTGCGCTTGTAGAACTTCTCGCTGAAGGCGCGGGTCTTGTCATTCAGATCCCAGTAGAAGCTTTCGGTCAGCACCAGTCCCTGCGCCGCCTTGAGTCCGAGGCCGCGGACTTCCGACGCCGTCAACAGAAGGCCCGCGAGCTTCTGGCCACCGGCAACGATGCCGAACTCGGCCGCCTGCTTCACGGCGTTGATGGTATCGGCGCCGGCGTTGGCGAGACCGACAACCTTCGCCTTCGAGCTTTGCGCCTGCAGCAGGAACGACGAGAAATCCGACGTGTTGAGCGGGTGACGGACCGCGCCAAGCACCTTGCCGCCGTTGGCCTTCACTACATCGCCGGTGTCCTTTTCCAACGCATGACCGAAGGCATAGTCCGCCGTCAGGAAGTACCAGGTATCACCGCCCGATTTCACGAGCGCGCCGCCGGTGCCGACCGCCAGTGCGTGGGTGTCGAACGCCCAGTGGAAACCGTAAGGCGAGCACGACGCGCCCGTGATCGCCGACGAGGCCGCGCCGACCACGATATCGATCTTCTTCTTTTCCTTGGTGACTTCCTGCACCGCGAGCGCGACCGACGAGGTCGTCAGCTCGGTGATCATGTCGACGCCTTCGGTGTCGTACCACTTGCGCGCAATGCTGACCGCCAGATCAGGCTTGTTCTGATGATCGGCCGAGACGATCTCGACCTTGCCGCCCAGCACCTCGCCGCCGAATTCCTCGACCGCGATCTTCGCGGCCTCGATCGAGCTCTTGCCGCCGTAATCGGCATAGACGCCCGACTGATCATTCAGGATGCCGATCTTGACGCCCTGCGCCAGAGCCGGCAGCGCCGTCGTCAGGCTGAAGGCCGCGACTGTCGCCGCCAGAAACTTCGATGTCATCATTTCGCTCCCAGTTATTTTTGATTGAGCGGCCTTTATACCGGCTTCTTGTGAAGGCTGTGCATAGAACTTTCGCAGCGGCAATGTGCAGCAAATGCAAATTTATTGCGACGCACAAGGAATATGCGGACGGATCGGGGCGTCAGCGCCAGCTCCGGTGACGCCCCGCCGAAATCCTGCGGAAGCGCACGCCGGCGCCGTCGGCCAGGCGTGTCGCCTCATAGCCGCCGTCGCGGATCGCGTCCCGCTGCGGACGCGCGTTTTCGGGATTGCGCTCCTTCTCCCACCACGACGCCCGCTGCGAGGCGCGCGGCAGCGCGAAGCCCAGGATCTCCTCGATCTGCTCGAAGGTCAGAACGAGTTCAGTCTGGGTCTGATGCGAGAGATATTCGCGAAGCGGATCGTAATCGTCCAATCCGGCGCTCCTGTCTTGAAAGTCTTTTGATGAACCACCAGTGCCCTGAATCCGAAGTTCGTCTTATATCGCGGCACGTTCCATAACGAACTTCAGACTCAAAAGGGCACTGGAAATTATAAGTCCAGTGTGGTTTTGGTTCGCAAGTCCACAAATGGACGCGCGGAAAAATATTGCGGACTTGCGACCCACCACACTTGGTACGTCGCATCGCCTATCTTGAACAGGGCTTTTCGTGAACCTCTTTGTTTTCGGCGTTGGCTTCAGCGCCGGCTATTTCGCCGCACGGCGCAACGCACGTGGCGATCAGGTCGGTGGAACCGTCCGCACGCGCGAGAAGGCCGCGGGTCTTTCCGCGAAAGGCATCGCCGCGCATGTGTTCGGGCCTGACGATCGCGACAGCACCATCGATGCCGCGCTTGCAGCTTGCGATGCCCTATTGATCTCGGTGCCGCCCGGCACGTCGGGCGATCCGGTGCTCGCGGCTTATGCGCAGCAGATTGCCGCTGCGAAACGATTGCGCTGGATCGGCTATCTCTCCACCATCGGCGTTTACGGCGATCACAACGGCGCGTGGGTCGATGAACAAACACCGGCGACGCCGACAAATGCGCGCTCGATCGAACGCGCGCAGGCGGAACAGGCATGGCTTGCCTTCGGCGCGCAGAACAACATCGCGGTGCAGATTTTCCGTCTCGCGGGCATTTACGGTCCCGGCCAAAGTCAACTCGTGCAACTGGCGCGCGGCACAGCCAAGCGGATCGTCAAGCCGGGACAGGTGTTCAACCGCATTCATGTCGAGGACATCGCGCGCGTGCTCGATGCATCGCTGGCGCATCCGCGCGCGGGCGCGATCTACAACGTCACCGACAACGAACCCGCGCCGCCGCAGGACGTGGTGACTTTCGCCGCCGGACTGTGCGGCGTCGAACCGCCGCGCGAGATCAGCCTCGACGACGCCAATCTCACAGCGATGGGCCGCTCGTTCTATGCCGAGAACAAGCGCGTGAAGAACGACCTTCTCCGCACCGAACTTGGCGTCACGCTGGCCTATCCGACCTATCGTGAAGGCTTGAGCGCGCTTCGTGCGGCAGGCGAAGGGCCGCGATAAAAAGTTTACTATTGGTGGGAACATAACCACATCCGCGATTCACCCCCTCTCCCCTGCGGGGAGAGGGGGGTGAGGGGCCCTAAATCTATCGAGAGATTCTACGCCCTCACCCGGACTGCCATAGCGCGTCGAAGACGCGCGTGACCGCGCTGATGGCAGTCCGACCTCTCCCCACGGGAGAGGTTAAGCTGAACAATAGCCCCTGCCTTAAGCTGCCCTCGCAGCCTTCGCCTGCTGAATGGCGTCCCAGATCTTCTGCGGTGTCAGCGGCGTCTGCAGCGACGTGATACCGAATTCACTGAGCGCATCGATCACGCCGTTGACGATGCAGGGTGGCCCGCCGATGGCGCCGGATTCGCCGCAGCCCTTCGCGCCGAGCGGATTGGTGACGCACGGCGCGGAATCATCGAGCGTGACATTGACAGTGTCCGGCATGTCGCTGGCGCGGGGAATGCAATAATCCTGATAGCTCGCCGTCAAAAGCTGGCCCGACGCATCATAGACCACGCCTTCATACAGCGCCTGACCGATGCCCTGCGCCACGCCGCCATGCACCTGCCCGCTCACCAGCATCGGATTGATGGCGATGCCGACATCGTCCACCGTGGTGTAGCGCGCCACGCGCGTGATGCCGGTCTCCGGATCGATCTCGACCTCGCAGATATGCGTGCCATTCGGCCATGTCGGACCGTCGACATCGCCTTGACTGTCGACGGTGGGGGGGCGGCGGTTTCCGTCCTCCGCCAGATGGAACGGGCGGAGGGGGCGACCGGTGCCGCCCAAGGGGAGGAGGCCGTCGCCATATTCGATGTCATCGATCGACCCTTCCGGCGCGTGGGAAGCTTTCTCGCGCGCTTTCTGAATCAGACCGCCCGCCGACACCACCGCCGCAGTGCCGCCAACGAACAGCGAACGCGAACCGACGCTGCCGCCGCCGGTGGCCTTGTCGGTGTCGCCCTGAATCACGTCGATCCGCTCGATCGGAATGCCGAGCGCGCCGGCCACCATCTGCGAATAACTGGTCTGGAGGCCCTGTCCCATCGCCTGCGTGCCCGATTGCAAGATCACGCGGCCTTCCGCCGTCGCATGCAGCGTCACCTTCTCGGTGTGCACGCGTCCGCCGGTCCATTCGATGTAGCTGGTGAGACCGCGTCCATAGAGCAGGCCCTTCTTCTTCGCGGCCTTCTTGCGCGCGGCGAAGCCGTCCCAGTCTGCAAGCACCGAAGCACGTTCCAGCATGTGCGCGAACGCGCCGCTGTCGTACACCTGCCCCACCGCATTGGTGTAGGGAATCTGCGCAGGCTTGACGTAATTGACCTTGCGGATCTGGCGCGGGTCCATGCCGATCTGGCGGGCGGCGGCATCCATCAGCCGCTCCACGATGAAAACGGCTTCCGGCCGCCCCGCGCCGCGATAAGGACCGACCGGTGCGGTGTGGGTCAGCACCGCCTTGATGTCGAAGTGAATCAGCGGAAGATCGTAGACGCCGGTGGCGACGAACGGCCCGAGCACCAGCGGAATGATGACGCCCGCGCCGGTGAGATAGGCCCCGAGGCCGCCCAGTGAGCGCACGCGAAACGCCAGCACGCGGCCCTTCTCGTCCAGCGCGAATTCGCCGGTGGAGGTGAGGTCGCGGCCATGATGACCGCCGACAAAATCGTCGATGCGATCGCCGCGCCAGCGCACGGTCCGTTTCAGTTTCGTCGCGGCATAAGCCACGATGCCGTCTTCCGGATAGAGATTGACCTTGTGGCCGAAGCCACCGCCCATATCGCCCACCAGAACATGCACGCTGTCCTTCGGCCGCTTGAGCACCACATCCGCGAGAATGTCGCGCGTCGCGGTCGGCGTCTGGCTCTGCACATGAAGCGAGAGGCGGCCGGTCTTCTTGTCCACCTCCGCCATCGTGCTGCGCGGCTCCAGCGCGGACGGCACAAGGCGCTGGCTGACAAGATCGAGGGAGGCGCAGGGCGTTGCGGCGGCGGGGGCGCCTCCGGCCCCCGCCGCATCGCCGTAGCTCTGGGCCGCCGCGATTGTGCCGGGCGCGGCGGGCCACCCCGCGGGCGCGCCCGGCGCCCGCGCGTCGGCGGGATCCACCCCCGCAGGCAACATTTCATAACCGACGGAGGTCGCTTCCGCCGCGGTCTGCGCTTCGGCCCGCGATGACGCCAGCACCGCCGCGACCGGTTCACCGGCAAACCGCACGACATCATGTGCCAGCAGCCGCCGCGGCGGGGCCGCCATGGGCGAACCATCCGGCCGCTTGAACAGTGGCAGGGTCGGAATGGTGCTGATGTCGTCGGCGACGAGATCCGCGCCGGTGTAAACCGCGGTGACGCCGGGCATGGCCAGTGCGGCGCTGGCATCGATTGCCCCGATCTTCGCGTGAGCATGCGGGGAGCGCAGCACGTAAAGCCACAGCGCATTCTCCCCGGCCTTGTCGTCGATGAAGTGTCCTTTTCCTGTCAGAAGCCGCTGGTCTTCGAGACGCTTGACGGGTTGACCCGCGCCGAAGCGCAGATTGGCAGGCAGAATGTTCATCGATGGTCCTTCAAACCGGATTTTCGGGCAACGCCGGGCAGGCGCGCTCGCCATTCATACCGCTTCGCATAGCATATTCCGCAGCGGCGGGTTTGGTTCCGCCGGGGGTTTGCGGCTATGCGCCGGACACAACCTCCCCCCCGCCGCCCCCCCGCCTTGCATGTCCGCCCTCAGCGACTAAGGTCAGGGTGATGAATGAAATGCTCCGCACCAAGCCCCTGCCCAAGCGGATTGCCGCATCGGCCTGTCCACACGACTGCCCGTCCACCTGCGCACTGGAAGTCGAGGTGCTGGACGAGCGCACCATCGGCCGTGTGCGCGGCGCGCGCGACAACGCCTATACGTCCGGCGTGATCTGCGCCAAGGTCGCGCGCTACGCGGAACGCATCCATCATCCCGACCGGCTGATGCAGCCCCTGATCCGCACCGGCGCGAAAGGCTCCGGAACCTTCGCACCGATTTCGTGGGACGATGCGCTCGATCTGGTGGCGGAGAAATTCCTGCAGGCGGAAGCGCGCCACGGCTCCGAGTCCGTATGGCCGTATCAATATGCCGGCACCATGGGCCTTGTGATGCGCGACGGCATCCATCGCCTGCGTCATGCGAAGAAGTATTCCGGCTTTCATTCTACCATCTGCGTCAATCCGGCATGGACCGGCTTTGTCGCCGGCACGGGTCGCCTGGCCGGGCCCGATCCGCGCGAGATGGCGAAGTCCGATTGCGTCGTGATCTGGGGCACCAATGCGGTGAACACGCAGGTCAACGTGATGACCCACGCCGCGCGCGCCCGCAAGGAACGCGGCGCCAAGATCGTCGCCGTGGACGTCTACATGAACGGCACCATGGAGCAGGCCGATCTCGCAGTGCTGCTGCGGCCGGGCACCGACGGCGCATTCGCCTGCGCGGTGATGCATTGCCTGTTCCGCGACGGCAAGGTCGACCGCGATTTCCTTACGCACTATACCGACGCGCCGCTCGAACTCGAACAACACCTGCGCAGCCGCGATCCGCAATGGGCGTCTGCCATCACCGGCTGTCCGGTAGAGACCATTGAGCAGTTCGCCGCATTGGTCGGCAACACACCTCGCACTTATTTCCGGCTCGGCTACGGCTTCTCGCGCTCGCGCAATGGCGCGGCCAACATGCACGCCGCGAGTTGCATCGCGGCGGTCACCGGCGCGTGGCGGCATGAAGGCGGCGGAGCATTCCACAACAACGGCGACATCTATCACTGGAACAAGACGCTGATCGAAGGACTCGACATGCTCGATCCCACGATCCGCATGCTGGACCAGTCGCGCATCGGCGGCATTCTCTGCGGCGACGCGGACGCGCTGTTCGACGGGCCGCCGGTGACGGCGATGCTGATCCAGAACACCAATCCGGTCACGGTTGCGCCGGACCAGACCCGCGTGAAGCAGGGCTTCGCGCGCGAGGATCTGTTCGTCTGCGTGCACGAACAGTTTATGACCGAGACCGCGCAGGTCGCCGACCTCGTGCTGCCCGCGACCATGTTCATGGAACATGACGACGTCTATCAGGGCGGCGGCCATCAATACATTCTTGCCGGTCCGAAGCTGATCGATCCGCCCGGCGAATGCCGCTCCAATCATGACGTGATCGTCGGCCTCGCTAGGCGGCTCGGCGTGCAGCATCGCGGCTTCGACATGACGCCGCGCGAACTCATCGACGAGACGCTGCAGGCCTCGGGCTGGGGCACGGTGGACAATCTGGAGCGTGAGCGCTGGATAGACTGTCAGCCGGATTTCGAGAGGGCGCATTACACCAAGGGGTTCGCGTGGCCGGACGGCAAATTCCGCTTCAAGCCGGACTGGCCGCGGGTGCCATTCCGCAGCCCGGGACTGTCAGGACCGGTCAAGGGCCTGCCGCAGCTTCCCGATCACTGGACCGTCATTGAGGAAGCCGACCAGCAGCATCCGTTCCGTCTGGCGACATCGCCCGCGCGCAACTTCCTCAACACCTCTTTCAACGAAACGCCGACCTCGATCGGCCGCGAACAGCGCCCGAGCGTGATGATCCATCCCGACGACGCGGCGGCGCTGTCCATCAGCGAAGGCGCGCGCGTCGTACTGGGCAACACGCGCGGCCGGGTCCATCTTCATGCGAAACTATTTGATGGCGTTCGGCGCGGTGTGCTGATCGCGGAATCGATCTGGCCGAACAGTGCCCATGAAGACGGCCGCGGCATCAACACCCTGACAGGCGCCGATCCCATCGCGCCCTATGGCGGCGCAGCGGTGCATGACAACCGGGTGTGGATCAGACCCGCAGCCTGATCCGCATCAGGTCCAGCTCCGGAACAGCATGTAAACAGCGACGCAGGAAACCACGCCGACGAATACGTCGTTGAGCAGCGCTCTGCGGTTGGCGAGGAGATGCGCGGACCTGACACCGGCATAGCCGCCGATCAGGCCGCCGAGAATGAAGATCGCGGTCAGCGGCCAGTTCACCAGACCGGAAAATGTGTAGCTCGCCGCCGTGGTCAGGCCGAAGGCCAGCACCGCGACCAGCGACGAACTGACCGCATAGACCAGCGGCATGTCGGTCGCGAACACCAGCGCGGGCACAATCAGAAAACCGCCGCCGATGCCGAAGAAGCCGGACAGCATGCCGACCGCAAGCCCGAGCATGACAAGCGCGGGAGCATTGGACCTGTTCAACTGTACAAGATGATCGCCGGCATGGTCCCGCCGCCGCCGCATCATCACAGCAACGACCAGCATCAGGAGCGCGAACATCGTCAGCAGGTGCTGACCGTCGACCATCTTCCCGACCAGCGAACCGAGAAACGCGCCGATCACACCGGCGCCTGCCAGCACCAGCGCGCATCCCCACTTCACCGTGCCCGCGCGCGCGTGGATGCTGAGGCCGAAGGCCGCGCTCGCCGCCACCGCGAGCGAACTCGTGCCGATCGCCACATGAGCGCTCGGCACGCCGACCAGATAGACCATCAACGGCACGGCGAGGATGGAGCCGCCGCCGCCGATCACACCCAGCGAAAATCCGACAAGCATCCCGGATGCCGTCCCGAGAATGCCTTGCGCCAGCGACACCACCATGCCGATTACCCTGCCCGCCGTTCCGGCGCTCTTCCACTCAATCTCAGGCCGACCGGACCTGCCGGCGATTCCACGGTGCTAACATCAACAGCCGCGCCATGCCACAGAAGCCGGACAGACCGGCGAACAGCAGACCCGCGCCGATGAAGCCCGGTACGATGAAGAACCACTGCGAGACGAAGAAGCCGAGCAGCACGCCCGCGAGACCGAGACCACCGGCGACAATCTGCACCTGACGCTGGATCTCGATCGGCTGACTGCGGTCGGCAATCACCGGAAGTCCGGCCTTGCGCCACGCATCGAGCCCGCCTTCCACGATAAAAGCTTCGCAGCCTTCTCCCGCGGCGGCTTCGAGGCGCGACGCATTGGCAAGCGTCCGCGCGCCGGAGCGGCAGTGAAAGATCACGGGCTTGCCTTTGGGAAAGTCGGCGTCCGCGTTGTCCAGACGGGACAGAGGCAGGTGCCGCGCGGATGCGATCCGCTCACGCGCATGCTCGTCGGCCTCTCGAATGTCGACAAGGACGCCGCCATCGTTCAGCAGTTGACGGGTCTGTTCGGGACTTACGGTTTTCAGGGACATTGCCTTCTCCTCGAATTCAGCGGCGCGCCGGCTTTTTCGGCGGGTCGCAATACAGCTTATGAAGGGTGGCCAGCATCTGCTCGATGCGTGGATCGGCGATGCGATACCAGATCACCTGGGACTCGCGGCGAAAGCTCACGATGTTCTCGTCCCGCATGCGCGCCAGATGCTGGGACAGCGCCGACTGCGTCAGCCCGACGGCCTCCGCCAAAGCGCTCACATTCGCCTCACCCCATTCGACGAGCTTGCACAGGATCATCAGCCGGCGCTCGTTGGCGAGCGCACGCAAGACGCCCGCCACCTCCGTCGCCTGCGATTCAAATGCGGTCAGATCCGACGGTCGCATGCCCATCCGATATCCTTTACATTAGATATTGCTTATATAGCATTCACTAATATAATAAGTCAACATCCAATGCGGAATGTCGTTTGAAACGAGGACAGTCATGACCGGCAAACCCATCATCCAGGCCTTTTTCGACGAGCCGACCAACACCATCAGCTATCTGGTGACGGACCCGGAGACGCTGCAAAGCGCCGTCATCGATCCGGTGCTCGACTACGATCCCAAATCCGGCGAGGTGGATACACGCTCCGTCGAAGCGATCCTGCAGGCTGCAACCGAGCGCGGCGTCACCATCGTCTGGGCGCTGGAAACCCATGCGCATGCCGACCATCTGTCGGGCGCGCCCTATATCAAGGCGAAGACCGGCGCGAAAATCGGAATCGGCGAACACATCAAGGACGTGCAGCGGATTTTCCGTCCGATCTTCAACATCACCGACATGAAGCCGGATGGCCGCGACTTCGATTATCTGTTCAAGGACGGCGAGGTCTTCAAAATCGGAAACCTGTCCGTCGAATGCATCTACACGCCCGGCCACACGCCCGCCGACCTCAGCTACAAGATCGCCGATGCCGTTTTCGTCGGCGATACGATGTTCATGCCGGACTACGGCACCGCACGGGCGGATTTCCCCGGCGGCGATGCGCGCCAGCTCTACCACTCGATCTGGAAGCTGCTGTCGCTGCCGCCCGAGACGCGCCTGTTCATGTGCCATGACTACAAGGCGCCGGGCCGCGACACCTATGCCTGGGAGACCACGGTCGGGGAGCAGCGCGAGCGGAATGTGCATGTCGGCGCGGGCAAGACCGAAGAGGAATTCGTTACCGCCCGCATCAAACGCGATGCGACGCTCTCCGCGCCGACGCTCCTGCTTCCGTCGATTCAGGTCAACATCCGCGCAGGCGCCTTCCCGCCCGCGGAGGACAACGGGGTCCACTACTTGCGGATTCCGGTCACCTTCAAATCGGCGCACCCTTCCGCATAACGAACGAACACACTCCAACGTTTCGAATAATCCAAACAAAAAGGCCCCGGTTACCCGGGGCCTGAGTTTGTCGAAGAGAGTTCTTGCAGGTTTTATGACTTGGCTGGCCTCAGTACTTGGCCATCATCGGGCCACCCCAGTTGAAGTGGTAGTTCAAGCCGACCTTCACAGTGTGCAGGTCGTCCTTGTAGCTGAGGGCAGTCGGTCCGCCATCAGCAAAGACAGCGTTCGTGGTGCCGAAGTTGTAGTACTGGTACTCAACCTTCGCCGACCAGGCCGGAGCGAACATGTATTCCAGGCCGCCGCCGACGGTGTAGCCGGTCGACTTGCGATCGGTCACGCCCGGGAAGTTTGCAGCGAGGCCGTTGTCGTCACGGAACGCGACACCGCCCTTGGCGTAGATCAGGCCCGGACCCCAGGTGTAGCCGAGGCGGCCGGTGACCGAAGCGAGCCAGTCGGAACGGTCACGAGCGACGAGGGTGCCGTCGGTGAAGGTACGGTCACCGTTCGACATGCCGCTGATCTGGCCTTCGATACCAACCAGCCAGTTCGGAGCGAACTGGTAGTCAGCGCCGACCTGGCCACCGCCGAGGAACGAAGCGTCACGGCTGTTGCTGGTAAGGCCCAGGTTGTTGGTGGCGTAGCTGTCATCGCCGCCGAAAGCTGCGCCGATGTGCACACCGGCGTAAAAGCCGGTCCAGTTATAGATCGGTGCCGGCGCATAGACCGGAGCCTTGGTGTAGGTGCGGGCAGGCAGGTCGGCGGCGAAAGACGACGTCGAAGCCAGGGTGGCTGCCGCGATGGCGAGAAGAGCGGAACGGATACGCATGATTTTTCCCCGTGTTGAAGTTGACCGGACCCTATTGACCCTCCGGTTAATGAAAAATGGACAGGGGACCTTTCCGTTCCGGATCACACAGGCCGCTCACTGCTTTAAGCTCAGCCGTGACAAAATAGTCACGCTTACCTCCGATTCAGAAAGGAACTGGTAAGCATAATGTGGTTAACGGCGCTGCTTCGCCGCGGATAGATGCAGGTTCCGCACGCGCGGAATTACTTCGCCAGCACGCGCGCCAGATCCAGAAGCGACGTGTTGATCGGCTTGCTGCGGCCCGCGATATCGGCGAGCGGCGTGCGGGTGATTTGGCCGTTCTGGTAACCGACCAGAACGCCGAACTCGCGCTGCACCAGCGCGTCGAGCGCATTTGCGCCGAGGCGCGTGGCGAGAATGCGATCGAACGCGGTCGGCGGCGCGCCGCGCACCACATGGCCGAGGGTCGTGGCGCGAAGCTCGAACCCGACCATGCGCTTGTCGCGTTCGAAGTGCGCGAGAATCTGCGCCGAGTTGTCCTTGACGCCTTCGGCGATCACCACGATGGCGTGGGTCTTGCCGCGCTCATAGGCCGCGCGCAGCCGCTCGGCGATTTCACTTGCGGAGACTTCGGCCTCCGGCGTCGAGATCACCTCGGCGCCGCCCGCGAGGCCCGCCATCATGGCAAGGTAGCCGCAGTTGCGGCCCATGGTTTCGACCAGAAAGGCACGATGGTGCGACGACCCCGTGGTGCGCAGATGATCGATGGCCTCGATCGTGACATTGATTGCGGTGTCGCATCCGATGGTGATGTCGGTGCCGCATAGATCGTTGTCGATGGTGGAAGCCACACCGACCACCGGAAAGCCGAGTTCGCTCAGCATGTATGAGCCGGTCTGGGATCCGTTGCCGCCGATCACCACCAGTCCGTCAACGCCGTGCCGGGACAGATTGTGCAGCGCCCGTGAGCGGCCACTCTCCTCGCGGAATTCCTTTGAACGCGCGCTGCCGAGAAACGTGCCGCCGATCTGGATGATGCCGCCGACATCGCGCGCCTGAAGCTGGCTGAACTGTCCATCGATCAGACCCTGCCAGCCCTGACGGACGCCATAGACGGATATGTTCTGCGCCAGCGCGCTGCGTGTGATCGCGCGGATTGCGGCATTCATCCCCGGCGCATCGCCACCACTTGTGATGATCGCAACAGTCTTCATGCGGGGATCATAAAACCGGGCAAGCGAAAGTCCATGCGTACTCCACGCATCGCAGATCAGTTCGGGTCAACGCGCCCAGACCAAAAAAGTGCCGCAGTTTCTTTGCCTGCCACGCCAGTTCGCGAAGCGGCCTTTGAAAAGGAAGCCGGATCAACGAATTATCTAAAAGCCGGCCGGCCTTTTTCTGAAGACTCGGCACACGGGCTGACGCCAAAGCAAAGCGGCGCGCATCGCTACGCGCCGCTGCTATCGAGTCAAACGCGCGCTCAGCCGGCGTCAGCGACCGCGCGCTGCGCCATCACCTTGATGAGATTGGCGCGGTAGGCTGCCGTCCCGTGAAGATCTTCCATCAATCCATCGGCGGAAATCTTCACCGAATCGAGCGCACCGGCCGACCAGTTGGCTTTCAGCGCGGCCTCGATCGCCGGAACGCGCATCACACCATCCTGCGATGCGCCGGTAGCGGCGACCCGCACCTCCCCGGACTTCGTCTTCGCGACGAACACACCGGTGAGCGCAAAGCGCGACGCCGGATGCCGCATCTTGGCATAGGCCGCCTTCGCCGGAATCGGGAACGAGACCTCGGTGATGATCTCGCCGTCCTCCAGCGCCGTCGAGAACAGCCCCTTGAAGAAGTCCTCCGCCTTGATGCTGCGCTTGTTGGTTTTCACCGTGGCATCGAGCGCGACCACCGCGGCGGGATAGTCCGCCGCCGGATCGTTGTTGGCGATCGAGCCGCCGATGGTGCCGCGATAGCGCACCGCCGGATCGCCGAGCACCGAGGTGAGATGGACGATGGCGGGAATCGCCTTCTTCGCATCGGCGCTGGTCATGATGTCGTAGTAGGTCGTCGCGCCTTTGATCACCAGCGCATCGGCGGTGGCCGACACGCCAACCAGAGCAGGAATCCGCGCGAGATCGATCACGTCGGACGGCGCGGCGAGCCGTTGCTTCATGACAGGCAGCAATGTCTGGCCACCGGCGAGAAATTTTGCGTCGGAGCCCTTCTTGAACAGCGCGACGGCGTCATCAACGGTCGCAGGGCGGTGATATGTTGTCTCGTACATGATCGTTCCCCCTTATTCCGCTGCCTGCTGCTGATGAATCGCGTGCCAGACCCGGTTGGGCGAGGCTGGCATCTCCAGATTGTTGTTGCCGATGGCGTCGGTGATGGCGTTGATCACCGCGGGCGTCGAACCGATCGCGCCCGCCTCACCGCAGCCCTTGATGCCCAGCGGATTGCCCGGACACAGCGTCGTGGTGTGCGACAGCTTGAACGACGGCAGATCGTCCGCGCGCGGCATCGCGTAGTCCATGAACGATGCCGTCATCAGCTGGCCGTTCTGATCGTAGACGGCATGTTCGAGCAGCGCCTGCCCGATGCCCTGCGCAAGGCCACCATGCACCTGGCCTTCCACGATCATCGGATTGATCAGCCGTCCGAAATCGTCCGCCGCGACGAAGTTGACGAAATCGGTCTTGCCGGTGCCGGGATCGACTTCCACCTCGCAGATGTAGGTGCCCGCCGGGAATGTGAAGTTGGTCGGGTCGTAAAACGCCGTCTCTTTCAGGCCAGGCTCCATGCCGTCCGGCAGGTTATGTCCGGTATAGGCCGCGAGCGCGACCATCGGCAGCGCGATCTTCTTGTCGGTGCCGGTCACCTTGAACTCGCCGTTCTCTATGACGATGTCGTTTTCCGACGCCTCCAGTTGATGCGCGACGATCTTCTTCGCCTTGGCCTCCACCTTTTCCATCGCCTTCACGATCGCGGACATGCCGACCGCGCCGGAACGTGAGCCATAGGTGCCCATGCCGAACTGCACCTTGTCGGTGTCGCCATGGATAATCGAAATCTGACTGGTCGGGATGCCGAGCCGATCCGCAACCAGTTGCGAGAAGGTCGTCTCATGCCCCTGACCATGGCTGTGCGAGCCGGTGAGGATCTCGATGGTGCCGACCGGATTGACGCGCACCTCGCAGGACTCCCACAGGCCGACGCCTGCGCCGAGACTGCCGACAGCTTTCGACGGCGCGATGCCGCAGGCTTCGATGTAACAGGAGAAGCCGATGCCGCGCAGCTTGCCTTCAGCCTTCGACTTGGCCTTGCGCGCGGGGAAGCCGGCATAGTCGATGGCGTTCAGCGCCGCATCCAGAGAAGCGCCGAAGTCACCGATGTCATAGGCCATGATCACCGGAGTCTGGTGCGGGAACTGGGTGACGAAGTTCTTCCGCCGCAACTCGGCCGGATCGACCTTGAGCTGCCGCGCCGCGGTCTCCATCATCCGCTCCATCACGAACGAGGCCTCGGGACGGCCCGCGCCGCGATAGGCATCCACCGGCGTGGTGTTGGTGTAGACGCTGATGACCTCGGCGAAGATATTCGGGATGTTGTACTGGCCCGACAGCAGCGTCGCGTAGAGATAGGTCGGGACCGACGATGAGAACAGCGACATGTAAGCGCCGAGATTGGCGTGGGTCTTCACCCGCAGGCCGATGATCTTGTTGTCCTTGTCGAAGGCCATTTCCGCCTTGGTGAGATGGTCGCGGCCATGCGCATCGGTAAGGAATGCTTCGGTGCGGTCGCAGGTCCACTTCACCGGACGTCCGGTGCGCTTGGAGGCCCACAGCGCCACCATCTCCTCCGGATAGATGAAGATCTTGGAGCCGAAACCGCCGCCGACGTCCGGCGCGATCACCCGCAGCTTGTTTTCCGCCGCGATATTGTAGAACGCCGACAGCACGAGACGCGCCACATGCGGATTCTGCGACGTGGTGTAAAGCGTGAAATGCTCTTCGGCGCTGTCGTATTCGGCGACCGCCGAGCGGGGCTCCATCGCATTGGGAGAGAGGCGGCTGTTGACGATATCCATCGCCACGACATTCGCGGCCTTGGTGAAGGCCTCGTTGGTCGCGGCCTCATCCCCGATAGTCCAGTCATAGATGACGTTGCCGGGCGCTTCGGGGTGAAGCTGCGGCGCGCCGGGCGCGATCGCCGCGCGGATGTCGGCGGCAACCGGCAGTTCCTCGTACACGACCTCGACCGCTTCGGCGGCGTCGCGCGCCTGATTGCGCGTTTCCGCAATCACGACCGCAACGGCATTGCCGACAAAGCGCACGACTTCCGGCGCCATCGCCGGCCATGCACCCATCTTCATCGGCGTGCCGTCCTTGGAATGGATCATCCAGCCGCAGATGAGATTGCCGATCTTGTCGTCGACAAGCTGCTGGCCGGTGAGAACGTCAACCACGCCCGGCATGGCCATGGCGGCGTCGACATTGATGCTTTTGATTTTTGCGTGGGCGTGAGGGCTGCGGACGAATGACGCATAGGTCATGCCATGGAGGCGGACGTCGTCGGTGTATTTGCCCTTGCCGGTGATGAAACGCTTGTCTTCCTTGCGCACCACGCGCGCGCCGATACCTTCGCTCATAAATCGTGACCCTTTCATAAGAGCCGCCTTGGTCGCGCGGACAGCGCGGGCAGCATTGGTCAATGAATAATGATCGTCGCGGGATTATTCCGCGGCGGCAGCAACCTTCATGCGTCCGGCGGCGTCGAGCACCGACTTGACGATGTTGTGGTAGCCCGTGCAGCGGCAGATGTTGCCTTCCAGCTCATGGCGCACGGTGGTTTCGTCCAGATTGCCCTGATAGCGATGCACGATGTCGATCGCCGACATGATCATGCCGGGCGTGCAGTAGCCGCATTGCAGGCCGTGATTGTCGCGGAAGGCTTCCTGCATCGGATGCAGCGCATCGCCCTTCGAGATTCCCTCGATGGTCGTGACATTGGCGCCATCGGCCTGCCCGACCAGCGTGGTGCAGGATTTCACCGCACGCCCATCGATATGGACGATGCAGGCGCCGCACTGGCTGGTATCGCATCCGATATGGGTGCCGGTGAGACCGAGGTGATCGCGCAGCAGATGCACGAGCAGCGTTCGGTCTTCGACATCGGCCGAAACCGCCTTGCCGTTGACGGTCAACTTCACTTTGGACACTCAGACCTCCCTCAGTTGTTTGCCCTATGTGTTTTTAATTATTCTAATTAACAACCCGCGCGCGGAACTTTGCAATGTCGATTTTGGTCGAAGCCGTCATCCGCCGATCATCTGGCTGTGAGATTCGCGGCGCGCCGTTTTTGTGCAGCGATGTTGCGGGAGGTGTGACTCTCGCAGATGCGAGACGAGCAAAGACCTGCGAGCCCTCTCACACGCGCATACGTTATAATGGCCTGATCCGTTGCCGCCGGGCGGGATTCACCCGCCATCGTGTTGGAACTCCTGATCCATTTCGATGTTGTCTTCGCGTGTGGCCATCATGAAGCGGTGGCCGCGCAGGGGCGAGATCGACCAGAGACGTCCCTTCCTATTGAAAATATTGCCGTTTTCGGGTGACTCACGTCGTTCCCGGCGGCGATCGGGGTGCTGACCAGCGAGGACCGGCACCTCGGGGCTCGCACGCAACCGGTATAAAGGGACGGCGGGATGTCAGTTTTGACAAACATCCATATGTCCCCGGCGCAGACCTCTTCGCCGACACGGCCTGCCACCGCAGCCCTCGTCCGCGACACCGTCGAAACAGATATCCCCGCGCGACTGGATGCGCTGCCGTGGGGCGGTTTTCATACCCGCGTCATTCTGGCGCTCGGCATCACCTGGATTCTCGACGGGCTTGAAGTGACGCTGGCGGGCGCGCTGTCCGGTGCATTGAAGGACAGCCCGGTTCTCAGATTCAGCAATACCGATATCGGCATCGTCACCAGCGCCTATATCGCCGGAGCCGTGCTTGGCGCGATCGGCTTCGGCTGGCTGACCGATCGCATCGGCCGCAAGAAACTGTTCTTCGTGACGCTCGCGCTTTATCTCGCCGCCACGGCGGCCACCGCGTTTTCGTGGAATCTCGCGAGCTTCGCCCTGTTTCGCTTTTTGACGGGCGCAGGCATCGGCGGCGAATACACCGCCATCAATTCGACCATTCAGGAACTGGTGCCGGCGCGCTATCGCGGACGCACCGCCCTGATCGTCAATGGCAGCTTCTGGATCGGCGCAGCCCTCGGCGCTGTGAGTGCGATCGTGCTGCTCGATCCCGCCGTGATCGATCCCGAGCACGGCTGGCGGCTCGCCTTCCTCACCGGCGCAAGCCTTGGTCTGGTCGTATTCGTGATGCGACTATGGATTCCCGAAAGCCCGCGCTGGCTGATGATCCACGGCCAACCGGAGCGCGCGCAGGAAATCGCCGCAGACATCGAACGATCGGTGATGCCGGTCGCGCGGCAACCTGCGCCGTCCCTGCCGACGATCACGCTGAAAATGCGCACCCACACACCGCTCCGCGAGGTCGCAACCACCTTGTTCCAGACCTATCGCGACCGCGCCATGGTGGGCCTCTCGCTGATGGTGGCGCAGGCATTTTTCTACAACGCGATTTTCTTTACCTATG
>Ga0066256_1001153_pt1 | contig 39957 bp, 40 predicted proteins | sample ThiBio_1000_biof_FD_87107 | JGI IMG/M metagenome (GOLD analysis project Ga0066256, IMG submission 87107) | Wastewater bioreactor microbial communities from Cape Town, South Africa - Thiocy_expt_1000_biof (version 2) | ecosystem: Engineered > Bioreactor > Thiocyanate-remediating >... | reverse complement strand
CGCTCTCGCCGCCCTCGGTCGGGATGTACGAGGCCTCCAGCGGCGTGCCGGCGTCCGAGGGGATGACGAGTTCGGTCCAGCCGGTCATGCCGTGGTCGTCCGGGGTCTTGTGGATCACGCTGCGCAACGGGCGGACGATCTCGGCCAGGGCTTTGACCTTGGCGTGGTCCTCGGGAGAAATGGTCTCGAGCTGCCGCAGCGCGGCGGCCATGCGTTCGGGGGGAATTCTGCTCATCGCCGGTCTCCATTCCTTGCTGACGGCAGCGGGATAGACGATTCGGGATCGAGCGATTAGACACTGAAATCTGCACGAGCCTATCAGTCAGGTGATGAATGCGCCGCGAGGAGTTCGCCGATCTCGCCGCCTTCGCCGTCGTCGCGGAGGAACGGAGCTTCACCCGCGCGGCGGCGCGGCTCGGCCTCTCGCAATCGGCGGTCAGCCAGATCGTGCGGCGGCTGGAGGAGCGGCTCGGCCTGCGCCTGCTCGCCCGCACCACCCGCAGCGTCGCCCCGACCGAGAGCGGCGAGCGCCTGGCCGCGACGCTCGCCCCGATGCTGCGCGAGCTGGACCAGTCGATGGCCTCGCTCAGCGAGTTCCGCGACCGCCCCGCCGGGACCGTCCGCCTCACCGCGACCGAGCATGCCGCGCGCCGGGTGCTCGGCCCGGCCCTGGCGCGCCTCCTGCCCGACTATCCGGACATCGCGGTCGAGGTCGTGATCGACTACGGGCTGACCGACATCGTCGCCGACCGCTTCGACGCCGGGGTCCGCATCGGCGAGCAGGTCGACAAGGACATGATCGCGGTCCGCATCGGGCCCGACATCGCCATGGCCGTGGTCGGCGCGCCCGCCCATTTCGCGCGCCACGGCCGGCCCGCGGCGCCCGAGGAGCTGGTCCGCCACCCCTGCCTCAACCTCCGGCTCGGCCTCGGCACGTTCCATCGCTGGACCTTCCGCCGCAAGGGCCAGACGCTGCGGGTGCGGGTCGAGGGGCCGCTGGCGTTCAACTCGATCTACCCGATCCGCGAGGCCGCGCTCGACGGGCTGGGCCTCGCCTGCCTGCCGCTGGACGAGGTCGCGCAGGACCTCGCCGAAGGCCGGCTGGAGCGCGTCCTCGAGCGCTGGACCGCCCCGCTGCCGGGCTATCGCCTCTACTACCCCAGCCGCCGCTTTCCCTCGCCGGCCTTCGCCCTGGTGGTCGACGCGCTGCGCCATCGGGCGCGCTGAGCCGTCCGCGCCGGGAACCTAAACCCCGGCAGACCGCTTACTTCAGCGGGCGCGGGGGGCTATGCTCCGCAAACCCGTCGAGTCACCGATCCGCAGGTCTCAGGCAACAGGAGCAGGACATGGCCAAATCATCCCCCGGGCAAATCGACATCGGCATCGCCGCGAAGGACCGCGCGACCATCGCCGAGGGCCTCGCGAAGCTGCTGGCCGACACCTACACGCTCTACCTGACGACCCACAACTTCCACTGGAACGTCACCGGGCCGATGTTCAACACGCTCCACGCGATGTTCATGCAGCAATATACCGAGCTGTGGAACTCGGTCGACCTGATCGCCGAGCGGATCCGCTCGCTCGGGCACAAGGCGCCGGGCTCCTACGCGCAGTTCGGCGCGCTCGCCTCGATCAAGGACGTCCCGGCCGAGCCGCCCAAGGCGCTCGACATGGTGGCGATCCTCGTCGCCGGGCACGAGGCCGTCGCGCGCACCGCGCGCTCGGTCTTCCCCGCGGCGGACAAGGCGGGCGACGAGCCCACGGCCGACCTCCTGACCCAGCGCCTGACGGTCCACGAAAAGACCGCCTGGATGCTGCGCTCGCTGCTGGAGGGCTGACGCATCCGCGGGAGGGGCACGGCGATGGCGGCGGCGAGCGGGGCGGGACGATGATCCCGGCATCGCTGGCCGAATTCTACTACGCGGCGGAATGGGTCATCCGGCTGGCCATGCTGGCCGTGGTGCCGCTGCGCCGGACCCCGGCCGCCGCGCGCGGCTGGCTGCTGCTGATCTTCTTCCTGCCGGTGCCGGGGCTCCTGCTGTTCCTGGCGATCGGTTCGCCGCGCTTCCCGCAATGGCGCGCCGCCCGTTTCGCCCGGCTGAGGTCGTTCTTCGCCGATGTGTCGCGGCGGCTGCGCGCAGCCGAGGAAGTCGACCCTACCAGCGAGCCCGAGAGCGCCCGGCTGGCCGAGCGGCTCGGCCTGCTGCCGGCGGTCGGCGGCAACCGCGTCGAGCTGCTCGACCGCTATGACGAGGCCATCGACCGGCTCGTCGCCGACATCGACGCCGCGCGGGCCCACGTCCGCATCCTCGTCTATATCTTCGCCGACGACCGTGTCGGGCGGCGCGTGGTCGAGGCCCTGGCGCGGGCCGTGGCGCGCGGCGTCGCCTGCCACGTCCTGGTCGATCCGGTGGGGTCGCGGCCGTGGATCGACGGGACCCTGCGCCTGCTGCGCGAGGCCGGGGTCGAGACCCGGGCCGCCCTGCCCTTCCGCCTGCTGCGCGGGCGCACCCGGCGCGACATGCGCAACCACCGCAAGCTGTTCGTCATCGACGGGACGATCGCCTATACCGGCTCGCAGAACCTCGTCGCGCGCGACTTCCGCACCGGCATCGTCAACGACGAACTGGTGGCGCGGGTCTCCGGCCCGGCCGTCGCCGCCCTGTCCTCCGTGTTCCTCGCCGACTGGTACCTGGAGACCGAGCGCCTGCTCGACCGCGAGCCCGCGATCCCCCCGCCGGCCGGAGAAGCGGTGCTCCAGGCCCTGCCGAGCGGCGCCGACTATCCGCTGCTCGGCTTCCAGACCCTGCTCACCTGGCAGGTCGGGCAGGCGCGCGAGGAGATCGTCATCGTCACCCCCTACCTGATCCCCGACGAGGGCCTGCTCGACGCGCTCGGCACGGCGGCGCTGCGCGGGGTGGAGGTGCGGATCATCGTCTCGGCCGTGGTCGACCAGTGGCTCGTCAACCTCGCCCAGCGCTCCTACTACGACGAGCTGCTGTCGCGCGGGATCAGGCTCTACCGCTATCGCCGCCACCTGCTCCACGCCAAGGCCGTGCGGATCGACGACGACTTCGCCGTCATCGGCTCCAGCAACTTCGACATCCGCTCCTTCCAGTTGAACGAGGAGGTCAGCCTGCTGCTGCTCGACCACGACTCGATCGCCGCCCTGGCCCGGATCGAGCAGGGCTACCTGCGCGAAAGCACGCCCCTCTCGCTCGAAGAATGGCGCCGCCGCGGCCTCGCCGTCCGCCTGGCGGAAAACATCGCCCGGCTGATCAGCCCGCTCCTCTGACCCGCCCACACGATTTCGCTTGACAAACTGAACCATATGGGTTATATTCCCCGCCGTCGGATCGGTGGATGTCAACGCCAGTCCGACACGCAGGGGGTGCGGCAGAGGCGGTCAGCGCTTCGCTTCCTGGCCTCCCCGCTACAAACGGCCAGCGCTCAGCGGACCTGAGCGTCCGTTCCAATGGCCAAGGACCTTGCCCCGAGGCGGCCGCTTGCGAGCCCGACCCGCCTCCTGTCCTTAGCCATCCCAGGGCCGAGCCGGCGGGTTTCGCGTGACCCTTCCGGACGTTCGCACCGCCAACACATGCGAAGCCAAGCCTGTATGGTTCAGGCACCCACCGCCGGCCGTTTCCCGCCTGCGTTCTTCTCTCCCGGCGTTACCCCGCAGTCGCCAGCGGGCAATGAGGCATGTCTGCCTCTTTCTCCTCCCCATTCGTGCTGCGCAAAGCGGGTAAGCGAACCTCCTCCCACACCTCGTCACCCCGGGCTTGACCCGGGGTCCCGCTTTCTTTTCCGACGTTGCGCAATGAAGAAGCGGGGCCCCGGATCAAGTCCGGGGCGACGGGAGGGAGGGGAATGTCAGCACTCCCCAAAGTAGGGAGGACCTCGGGATTCCCATCTAGCCCCCCAAGCCCCCTAGTCCTTCGCCACCGGCAGCCACACCGCGCTCGCCTCGCTGCCGCCGTAGCGGATCGTCTGGGTGGCCTTGACGTAGTCCTCCGGCCTGGCGTCCATGATCGAGGGCACCCAGCTCTGCGGGTTGCGGTCGTAGAGCGGGAACAGGCTCGACTGGACCTGGACCATGATCCGGTGCCCCGGCAGGAAGACGTGGTCCACGTTGGGCAGGCTCCACCGATAGGCATAGGTCCGGCCCGGCTCCAGGGGCGCCGGGCTGTCGAAGCCGCCGACGTAGCGGCCGCGGAAGATCTCGATGCCGATCGGCAGCTCGTAGCCGGCGAGGCCGCTGTCGGCGGTCTCGCGCGGATAGACGTCGATCAGCTTGACCACCCAGTCGCTGTCGCGGCCCGTGGTCGCGGCGTGAAGCTCGACCCGCGGCGCGCCCTTGATGTGGAGCGGCCGGTCCAGCACCGGCCCGGCATAGGTCAGCACATCGGGCCGCCCCTCGGCGAAGCGCTGGTCCTGGACCAGCCAGGTCCGCCACGAATCGCCGTCGAGGCGGATCGGGCGCGGCAGCATGGCGACGGGCTTGGCCGGGTCGGAGACGTAGTCGTCGGCCCCGGCCTGCCCGGGCCGCGCGAAGGACAGCGCCGCGCCCGCCGCGAGGTAGAGCGGCGTCTCCTCGCCCGCCGGCCACCTGTCCGCCACGGTCCAGCGATCCACGCCGGTCGCATAGGTCAGCACCGGCGGGGTCTCGCAGGGCGGCGGGTCGGTCTTGAGATGGCAGTCGAGGAACGGCTTCATCCACCGCGTGCGGAACTGCCGGGCGGTGTCGCCCTCGAACTTCAGCGGGCCGAGCGCCGAGCCGTCGAAGTTGACCCCCGAGTGCCGCCACGGCCCCAGCGCTAGGTGGACTAGGGCGCCGTCGGCGTCCTTGGGCTTGAGCGCGCGATAGACCGCGAAGGCGCCGTAGCTGTCCTCCTGGTCCCACTGCGAGGCGACGAGCAGCAACGGCACGGTCAGCGGCCGCGCGGCCAGCAGCTTGTCGAGCGCCTGGTTCTGCCAGTAGGCGTCATAGACCGGATGCTCGACCAGCTTGCGCACGCCGGGCACCCGGTCGATCCCCCAGACCCGCGCGAACTGCGCCGCCGAGCCGGCCGCGAGGTAGGAGGCGTACTGGTCCCCCTCCCCGTCCGGCACCGGCCCGGCCCCGCGCGCGACCACCTGGCGCAGGATGTAGTCGAAGGCGAAGGGGCGGAAGGCGCCGTTGTGGAACCAGTCGTCGCCGATCCAGCCGTCGACCATCGGGCTCTGCGGCACGGCGGCCTTGAGCGCGGGATGCGGGTCGATCGTCGCCATCAGCGCGGTGAAGCCGAGGTAGGACGAGCCGATGATCCCGACCTTGCCGTTGGTGATCTTCACGTTCTTGACCAGCCAGTCGATCGTGTCCCAGGCGTCGGTCGAATGGTCGACCCGGGTCTTGTTGAGCGGCCCGCGCAATGGCCGCGCCAGCACGTAGTCGCCCTCCGAGCGATGGATGCCGCGCACGTCCTGATAGACGCGGATATAGCCGTCCCGGACGAACTCGGCGTCGGCGACGGGCAGGATCTCCTCGATCTTCTGGCTGCGGTTGCGCAGCGTGGTGTTGGCGGAATCGTAGGGCGTCCGGCTCAGCAGGATCGGCGCGTCGTGGACGCCCTTGCGCACGACGATGACGGTGTAGAGCTGCACCCCGTCGCGCATCGGGATCATCACCTCGCGGCGGACGAAATCGGCCTGGGGACGCACCCAGTCATAGGTGCCGACCTTGTCGTTGGCCATCGCGTCGATCGGCGCCTGCTGCGCCGGGGACGGCGAAATCGGCAGCAGCAAAGCCGCCAGCGCCGCTAACAGGACCGATCCGCGCAAGTCCCCTCCCCAGAGGCCTATCCTTGGACCCCAGAGCTACGAGCAGATGGAACGCAACGCAACGGGATCATTAGGCCACGCCGGAACGAGGGAGCTACGGCCTAGGGATTGCGTCCGAACCAGATCGTATGCTTCGGCCCCTTGCCGTTCGGGCGGGCGCTGACCTGGACTTCCTCGACAGCGAAGCCGGCGCGGGCCAGGCGGGCGGTGAAGGCCTTGTCGGGCCCGGCCGACCAGACCGCGAGGACGCCGCCCCGGGTCAGGGCGCGGCGAGCGGCCTCAAGGCCGGAGCGCGAGTAGAGGCGGTCGTTCTCGTCCCGGACCAGCCCGTCCGGGCCGTTGTCGACATCGAGCAGGATCGCGTCGTAGCCGCCCTCGGCCAGGTGGATCGCGTCGGCGACGTCGCCGCGCCAGAGGGTGACGCGCGGATCGTCGAGGCAGCCCGCGGCGACCTCGGCCATCGGCCCGCGCGCCCATTCGATGATCTCTGGCACCAGCTCGGCCACGGTCACGCGCGCCTTGGGGCCGAGCCCGGCCAGCGCCGCGCGCAGGGTGAAGCCCATGCCGTAGCCGCCGATCAGCAGGTGCGGCGCGGGCCGTCCGGCGAGTCGGGCCAGGCTCATCGTCGCCAGCGCCTCCTCCGAGCCGCGCATCCGCGTGGACATCAGCTCGTTGCGCTGGAGCACGATCATGAAATCGCGCCCGTGGGCATAGAGCTCGAGGCGTTCGCCGCCGGGGACCTGCGCGGTCCCCAGCAGCTCGCGCCTAATCACGCCAAGCGCTCATGCCGCCTGCTTGCCGCGGTCGACCGCCTCGAGATTGAGCATCTCGGCCAGGAGGAAGGCCAGCTCGATCGACTGGGCGGCGTTGAGCCGCGGATCGCAGTGCGTGTGATAGCGGTCGGCCAACCCCGCGTCGGTGATCGCCACGGCGCCGCCGGTGCACTCGGTCACGTCCTGCCCAGTCATCTCGATGTGGATGCCGCCGGCGTGGGTACCCTCGGCGCGGTGGACCGCGAAGAAGCCCTTCACCTCGGAGAGGATGCGGTCGAACGGCCGCGTCTTGTAGCCCGAGTCCGACTTGATGACGTTGCCGTGCATCGGATCGCAGGACCAGACCACCGGATGGCCTTCGCGCTTCACCGCGCGGACCAGCTTGGGCAGGCCGTCCTCGACCTTGTCGTGGCCGAAGCGGCTGATCAGGGTCATGCGGCCGGGCTCGCGCGCCGGGTTCAGCGTGTCGAGCAGCTTGAGCAGGGCGTCGGGCTCCAGGCTGGGCCCGCACTTCATCCCGATCGGGTTGCCGACGCCGCGCAGGAACTCGACGTGGGCCGAGCCGTCGAAGCGGGTGCGGTCGCCGATCCACAGCATATGGGCCGAGCAGTCGTACCAGTCCCCGGTCAGCGAATCGCGCCGGGTCAGCGCCTGCTCGTACTGGAGCAGCAGCGCCTCGTGGCTGGTGTAGAAGCTCGTGCCCTGGAGCTGCGGGACCGTGGCGGGATCGACCCCGCAGGCGGCCATGAAGTCCAGCGCCTCGCCGATGCGGTCGGCGGTCTCGCCGAACTTCGCCGCCCAGGGGCTGCGGCCGATGTGCTCCAGGGTCCACTGGTGGACCTGGCGCAGGTTGGCGTAGCCGCCCGTCGCGAAGGCGCGGATCAGGTTCAGCGTCGCGGCCGACTGGCTGTAGGCGCGCAGCATCCGTTCGGGGTCGTTCTGGCGGGTGGCCGGATCGAACTCGATCCCGTTGATGATGTCGCCGAGGTAGCTCGGCAGCTCCTCGCCGCCGATCGTCTCGGTCGGGGCCGAGCGCGGCTTGGCGAACTGGCCGGCCATGCGGCCGACCTTCACCACCGGCTGCTTGGAGGCGAAGGTCAGGACCACCGCCATCTGCAGCAGCACGCGGAAGGTGTCGCGGATGTTGTCCGGATGGAACTCGGCGAAGCTCTCGGCGCAGTCCCCGCCCTGTAGCAGGAAGCCGCGGCCCTGGGCCACTTCGGCCAGGTCCGCCTTGAGCGCGCGCGCCTCGCCGGCGAAGACCAGCGGCGGAAACTTGGCCAGGGTCGCCTCGACCACGCCGAGCGCCTCAGCGTCTTGGTAAGCGGGAAGGTGCCGCGCCTCGCGGGCCTTCCAGCCGTCGGGTGTCCAGTTACTCGCCACGTCCAAATGCTCCTTTGCAAGCGGGCGCGCATAGCGCTCTCGCCCCGCGAATGCAAAACCGGGATTTCCGATATCGGTGTTCGGCGGGGGCATATGAAGCCCCCTTCTCTTCAGAAGCGATTGCACAGCGCCAACACTAGCTCAGCGCACAAGCAGCCAAATGCCTGCTAGGATCGAGAACATTGCCCAAAACGACAACACCGCAATGCCACCCCAAAATCCGATTGGTTGAGTAGCGCGCTCATATTGGAAAAAAGCGTAGCTGATCGTCCCTCGCTGCCATGCAAAGGCGACATATCCGGCAAATCCGCAGCCGGTTAATAGATAAATAGCCGCTACTGTCTGCCAGCTCACTTACCGCCCCGCCGCCGGCCCGCCCGCGCCGGTCGCCAGGGTCTGCCCCTGCGGGATCACGGCCAGCCGCCAGCTCTTGTCGCGCACCAGGTACTTGCGGGCGAGCGCCTGGACGTCGGCCGGGGTGATCTGGGTATAGTCGGTCAGGATCGAGCGGATCGCGCCGAAGCGCGAGGGGTCCTCGGTGGCGCCCTCGATCTGGTACATGAAGAAGGCGGTGCTGGTCGAGGCGCGGGTGATCTGCTGGCGCAGCGGCTCGACCACCAGGCCCAGCTCCTCCGCGGTCGGCGGAGTCGCGGCGAGGTCGGCGGCGATCTGGTCGGCGATCCGGTAGAACTCGGGCACGACCTGCGGCTGGAGCTGGGCCAGGGCCATGATCGACCCGCCGCCGTTCACGTCGAGCGGCCAGTCGGAGACGACCTGCGGCGGGTGGCTGGCCCCGAGCTTCTCGCGCGGGGCGGCGGGCGGGGGGTGGGTGAAGACGCGGGTCAGCCCCGGGAGCCGGCGCGATTCGTGGACGCCGCCCATGCCCCCGCCGGTCGGCCAGGAGACGATCGCCGCGGCCTGGTTGGCGTCGCCGCGATGGGTCAGGACGATCGGCTGGAGCGAGGGCGCGGGCACCGGCGGGACCATGCTCGCCCCGCTTCCCGGGGCGCCGCGCGGCGCCAGGGCGCCGAAGGTCCGCTCCAGCGCGGCGATGGTCTTCTCGCGGTTGAAGTCGCCGAAGACCTGGACCTCGATCGGCCCCTGCTGGAGGATCGGCTGCCAGATCGCGCGGAAGCCCTCGGGCGTCGCCGCGTCGATCTCCGCCGGGGTCGGCATGTGGAAGCGCGGGTCCTGGCCGCGCTGGTAGAACTTGAGGTCGCGGCTGAGCACGCCCTGCGGCGAGGTCGCGAAGGTCTCGTACTGGAGGCGCGAGGCGGCCTTGGCGCGGAGCAGCGGATTGACGTCCCAGCGCGGCATCGCGAACTTGGCGGCGAAGAGGTAGAGCTGGTCGTCGAGGTCGGCGGCGCGGGTATCGGCCGAGAAGGTGAAGTCGGCGTCGTCGATCTTGAAGTTGAAGCCCATCTTGCGCCCGGTGGTGATCCGGTCGAGCTCCTCCTGGCCGAGCGGGCCGACGCCCGAACCGACCAGGGCCATGTCGCCCAGCGCGATATAGGCGGCGTCCTCCGGCCGGAAGGCGCGGTAGCCGGTGCCGAAGCGGACCTTGACCGTGACCCGGCCGGGATCGTCGGCGGTCGGCCAGATCAGCGCCTTGACCCCGTTGCCGAGGTCGAGCTGCTCGATCCCGAGCAGGCCGGTCGGCGTGGCGACGGCCTTGCCGGGCGTACCGATCGGCGGGAGCTTGGCGAAGGACACCGGCTCCGCGTCGGCGCGGACCTTGGCCCCGGCGGCGACCGGCGCGGCGAGCGCCTGGCGCAGCGCGGCGTCGGTGCCGTCGCCCGTCTTGGGGGTCACGTAGATGCCCCGCGTCACCGTGCCGGTGAACAGCTGGCGGGTGTGCTCCAGCACGGCCTGCGGGGTGTAGAGCGGGATCGCGCGGCGGAAGATGTCGAGCACGACCTCGGGCGAGGCCACGGTCTCGCGGATGTCGACCGCCGAGACGATGTCGTCCGCGACCTTCGAGCCCGGCAGCAGCGCGCGCTGCTCGACCAGCGATTCGAAGGTCACGTTCATCTCCGCGACCTCGCGGGCGATCTCCGCCTTGGTCGGCGGGCTGGCCATGGCGTCGGCGATCACCGCGCGCACGTCCTTGAGCGCGGCCTGCCAGTCGTCGCCGATCGGGGTGATCGAGACGAAGGTCGCGTCGACCGAGCGGCTGACGTCCTGCTGGTTGACCTGGGCGAGCAGGTAGCTGCCCCCGGCCCGCGCGCGCTGCTCCAGCCGGCGGTTGATGATCGCCTGGGCCAGGGCGTCGATCATCAGGCCCTGGTTATAGACGATGGTGTCCTGCACCGGCCGCCACGGGCGCAGCACGGCATAGCTGATCCCGCGCGGCATGTCGGGCTCGACCAGGACCTTGGTCTCGCCGATCGGCGCCAGGCCCTTGGCCCCCGGAGGGGCGGCCGGATCGCCGAAGCTCGGCGCCGGGGTCGGCTTGCCGGTGACGGGCCAGTCGGAGAACCACTTGCGGACGAGGGCGGCGAGCTGGGCCGGATCGGCGTCGCCGGCCACGGCGATCACCGCGTTCTCGGGGCGATACCAGCGGGCGTGGAAGGCGCGGACCGATTCCTGGTTGGCCGCCTCCAGCGTCTTGACCGTGCCGATCGGGGCGTGGTCGGCGAGCGGCTGGCCGGCGTAGAGCGTGGCCCGGGTCGCGTCGGCGACGCGCTGCCCGGCCCCGCCGCGCTCGCGCATCTCGGCCATGACGATCGGCACCTCGGTCCGCACGTTGGCCTCGCTCAGCGTGGGCGCGATCATCATGCCCGAGAGCAGCTTGAACGATTCGTCGAGCGCGGCCGGGGTCGCGTTCGGCAGGTCGAGCTTGAACACGGTCTGGGTCGGGCTCGTCTCGGCATTGGTGTCGGTGCCGAAGCCCGCGCCGAGCCGCTGCCAGGTGGGGATCGCCTGGGCCTCGCCGAGGTACTTCGACTGGCGGAAGACGAGGTGCTCGAGGAGGTGGGCATAGCCGCTCTCCTCGGGCTTCTCGTGCAGCGAGCCGACGTCCATGCGGATGCGGATCGAGACCTGCCCCGGCGGCACCCCGTTGCGGCGCACGGCGTAGCGCAGGCCATTGGGCAGCTCGCCGAACAGCCACTCGGCGTCCTGCGGCACGTCGCTGCCGCGATAGAGCCAGGGCGTCGCCGCCGAGGGCTGGACGGCCTTCTCGGTGGCCGGCTGCAAGGCGGCGCGCGGTGTGGCCCGCGATCCCGCGCGCGGCGGCTGGGCGACCGTGACGGCGGTGATCGACAGCAGCGAGAGGGCGGCGACGAAGGCGCGCGAGGCGCGGGAAATCACAGGCATGGCCGAAGGTATAGGGACGCCATTCCTGAAGGACCCGTGAATAGCGTCCTCCCTTCGCCTCAGGGGGCGGGCTTCGCGGCCTGCGGCGCGGGTCCCGCAGCCTGCGGAGCCGGGGCCGCCTGCGCCGCCGCCTGCATCGCCTGGACCTCGGCCATGGTCTTCTTGTCGAGCAACTCGACCTGGAAGACGAGGTCCGAATTGGGCGGGATCGCGCCGGCGGCCTCCGCGCCGTAGCCCTGCGCGGCGGGCACGCAGAGGCGGTAGATCGCGCCCTTGGGGATCAGCTTGAGCCCCTCGCCGAAGCCTGGGATCACGCCATCGACCGGCAGCGGCGCGGCCGCGCTCTGGTCGAAGGTCTCGCCGCTGGCGGCGAGGTAGCCGATGTAGCGGATCAGCGCGACGTCGCCCGCGACCGGCTTGTCCCCGGTCGCGGCGCGCAGCACGCTGTAGCCGAGGCCCGAGGCGGTCCTGGCCGCGCAGGTCCGCTGCTCGGCCGGGATCACCGGGTTGAGCGGCACGGGGATGATGGCGGAGGCGGCGACCGCCAGGGCGAGGAGCGGCACCGGCTCAGGCCCCGCGGGTGACGGGGATCAGCGCCCCGGTGATCGAGGCGGCGGCGGGCGAGGCGAGGAACAGGATCACCTCGGCGATGGCCTCGGGCTTCACCCATTCGGCGAAGTTCGCGTCGGGCATGTCGGCGCGGTTGGTCGGCGTGTCGATGATGCTGGGCAGGATCGCGTTGACGGTCACGCCCTTGCCGGCCAGCTCCTCGGCCAGGGCCTCGGTCAGGCGGTGGACGCCGGACTTGGAGGCGGCATAGGCGCCCATCCCCATGCCCGCCTTGATCGCCGCGCCCGCGCCGATGTTCACCACCCGCGCCTCGTGCGCGGCGATCAGGTGCGGCAGGGCGAGCTTGGTGATCGTGGCGTTGCTGAGCAGGTTCATCGCCTGCATCTTCGCCCAGGAATCGAGCGAGCCGCCTTCCAGCGTCTCCCAGGTGAAGCCGCCCGCGACGTTGACCAGCACGTCGATCCCGCCATGGGCGGCAGCGACCTGCTCCAGCGCGGCGGAGGTCGCCGCGGCGTCGGTCAGGTCGACCCCGCCGATGTCGAGCGCGCCGGGGATCGCGACCTTGGGCGCGGGCGCGAAATCGATCCGCGCGACCTTGTCGCCCTGCCTGGCGAAGGCCTCGGCCACGGCCTGGCCCAGCACCCCGAAGCCCCCGGTAACGATGATCGAACGCGCCATATCGTGAATCTCCTTCGCGCGCTGCCTAGCGCGGGACGGCGGGAATGGGAATTAGCGCCTCTATCGGATCGCTATCCGGGCGGGGGATCGTCGGTGGCGTGGGCGACGGCGGCGGTGAAGTCGAAGCGGATGCGGACCCAGGCGCCGATCACCGGCTTGCCCTCGATCCGGGGCGGGCGGACGAGGAACTGCCAGGCGGCCAGCCGCAGGGCCCGCGACAGGCCCGAGCCGGGCGGGGATTCGGCCAGCTCGCGGCAATCGCTGACGTGATAGCGCTCCTCGGTGCGGCAGGCGATCACCGCCCAGCCGCCGGCCAGGTCGCGATGCGGCAGGTAGGTCGCCATCTCGGCCTCGGTCGGCTCGCGATACCATTCGGCGTTGTAGAGCCGGGCGCCGCCCGGCCCCTCGCCCGGGCCGTAGGCGCTGCCGCTGTCCCGGCCCGCGCCGCCATCGCCGCCGCCGGCCGGGCGCCGCGCCATCTTCGAGATGTCCGCCGCGGCGAAGTCGCTGCGGGAAAGCTGGAGGAAGGCGGGCGGCTGATGCACCGGCGCCTCGCGCGGCTGGACCGGCGGGGGCACGGGCCGGACTTCCGCCGCCGCATGATCCGGCGCCTGCGCCCGCGGGGCAGCGGCGCGAGTCCGCGCCGAGCGCTCCGCCGCGTTCGGCGTGAGGGCGATCGCGACCAGCCGCGAGCCGCTCTCGCGCACGCCGGGCAACAGCGCGCCCATCCGGATCAGCACGATCAGGATCGCCAGGCAGACCGCCAACGACAGCCCCAGGGCCGTCAGCCGGGTGCGCAGCGACGGGGCATAGCGATAGCTCGGCAGGCCGGGAGCGGAGGGCATGGACTGGGGGCCGGTAAACCTTGCCTGGCGGTTCCCGATGGAAGCGCCAGACCGGCGTCCCTGCAATCGCCATCCTGTCGGGCGCATGAACGGGCGGCCTTTCCCATGCTTTCCCCATGCCTTCCGGCCTGCGCTACACCTTGACCCGCCCCGCGCATCTCCTACATGCGAAGGCATCATGTTCATCGAAACCGAAACCACCCCGAACCCCGCGACGCTCAAGTTCCTGCCGGGCGAGCAGGTGATGCCCGTGGGCACGCGCGAGTTCACCTCGGACGAGGAGGCCGCCGCCTCGCCGCTGGCCGAGGCGCTGTTCTCGCTGGGCGACGTGACCGGCGTGTTCTTCGGGCGCGACTTCGTCTCGGTCACGGCGGGCGAGGGCGTGGACTGGAGCCAGCTCAAGCCGCAGGTGATCTCGCTGCTGCTCGACCACTTCGCCAGCGGCGCGCCGCTGCTGGCGGCGGGCAACGGCATCGCCGTCCCGGCCGAGGGCGTGGACGAGGACCTGGGCGACGATCCGGCCGACGCCGACATCGTCGCGCAGATCAAGGACATCATCGAGACCCGGGTCCGCCCGGCCGTGGCCAACGACGGCGGCGACATCGTCTATCGCGGCTTCCGCGAGGGCGTGGTCTATCTCCAGATGCAGGGCGCCTGCTCGGGCTGCCCGTCCTCCTCGGCGACGCTCAAGCAGGGGATCGAGGGCCTGCTCAAGTACTACGTCCCCGAAGTCAGCGAAGTCCGCGCCGCCTGATGTCCGAGCCGCTCAAGCAGCCCCTGGACGACGCGGCGCTCGACCTGCTGTTCCGCACGGCGCGCAGCTACAACGGCTATCTCGACAAGCCGGTCGCGACCGAGCAGCTCCACGCGATCTGGGAGCTGATGAAGTTCGGCCCGACCTCGGCCAACATCCTGCCGGCGCGGATCGTCTGGTGCGTCTCGCAAGAGGCGAAGGAGCGGCTGGCCGCGCTCTCCTCCGGCACCAATGCGGACAAGATCCGCAAGGCCCCCGTCACCGCGATCATCGGCATGGACCTGGACTTCCACGAGCACCTGCCCTGGCTGTTCCCGCACAAGCCGGGGATGAAGGACGTGTTCTCCGACGCCGCCGGGCGCGAGCTGGTCGCCATGCGCAACTCCTCGCTCCAGGCCGGCTACTTCATCCTCGCCGCGCGGGCGCTGGGGCTGGACACCGGGCCGATGTCGGGCTTCGACAACGCCGCGGTCGACCGCGAATTCTTCGCCGACCAGCCGAGCGTGAAGTCCAACCTGATCTCGACGCTCGGCTACGGCGACCCGGCGACGGTGTTCGAGCGCCTGCCCCGCCCGGAGTTCGAGCGCTTCAACCGGATCGTCTGACGCCGTGCTCACGCTGGCGATCGACAGCGCGACCGAGGCGTGCTCGGTCGCCCTGCTGGAGGACGGCCGGCTTCTCGCCGGGGATTTCCGGATGCTCGGGCGCGGCCATGCCGAGCACCTCGTACCGATGATCGCCAAGCTGCCCGGCAAGGGCCGCGCGCCGCGGATCGCCGTGGCGCTGGGCCCCGGCAGCTTCACCGGGGTCCGCGTCGGCCTCGCCGCCGCCCGCGCCCTGGCGCTCGCCTGGCGCGCCGAGCTGGTCGGCTATCCCACCCTCGCACTGGTCGCGGCCATGGCCCGGCGCGGCGGCGCGGAGCCGGTCGCGGCGGCGATGACCGGCGGCCACGGCGAATGGTTCGTCCAGGGCTTCGCCGCGGACGGGCTGGCCTCGCGGCCGCTCGCCTCGCTGCGCCCGGACGATGCCGCCGCGCAGACGCCCGAGCGGATTATCGCCGGCAGCCAGGCCGCGGCCCTGGTCGCCGCCCGCGGCCACGGCGAGGCTCTGCCGCTCTGGCCCGACGCGCGCGAGCTGGGCCTGCTCGGCGACACGCATTTCCTGCCCGACGTCCAGCCGCTCTACGGCCGCGCGCCCGACGCCCGCCTGCCGGAGCCGTCCCGATGAGGGACGATGTCGACCGGATCATGGAAGTCATGGCCGCCGCCTTCGACCCCGAATACGGCGAGGCGTGGAATCGCGTTCAGGTCGAAGGCGCGTTGCTGGCGGGCAATTGCCATGCGATCCTGCTCGGGGCGGACGGCGCTTCGCCGGTCGACGACGAAGAAGCCGCCGGTTTTACTTTGTCGCGCACCACGCTCGATGAAGAAGAGCTGCTTTTATTCGCGGTTTCGCCGGAATTCCGCCGCCGGGGCCTCGGCGCGAAGATGCTGGAACTGCTGTTCCGGGACTGCCGCGCGCGCGGCATAGTCCATATCCATCTCGAGATGCGTCGCGGCAATCCTGCCGAGCGCTTGTACCGGGCACATGGATTCGAGCCCGTCGGAGAGCGTCCGAACTACTACCGAACTTCATCGGGAACACGGATCGACGCCATCAGCTTTCGGTACAGCCTGTAGATCGATGACGATGATTTACTGGTATTTCCCCTGAGATGACCAAAAATTCATTGAAGGCGTCCACATTTCGTCCTTGTAAATGGTCCGCAATGGAGTAATTGCCGGTCGTCGCACGATGCGATCAGGTAGCAGACGGACGCCGGCAAGTTCGTCGCCAGGCAAGGGGCCTAGCCATGGAAAACCAGACGGACATGAACGAAACGCTGATCACGCTTACTTCGGACATCGTGGCGGCGCATGTCAGCAACAATAGCGTGGCGGTGGATGAGCTTTCGGTGCTCATCAATAATGTTTACGGCGCGCTTGCGGGTCTGGGCGCTCCGGCCCCCGCTGCCGAGACCCCGCCGGAGCCGGCGGTCTCGATCCGCGCCTCGGTCAAGCCCGATCACATCGTCTGCCTCGAGGACGGCAAGAAGCTGAAGATGCTGAAGCGCCACCTGATGACGCATTACAACATGACCCCGGAACAGTATCGCGCGCGCTGGAACCTGCCCGCCGACTATCCGATGGTCGCCCCCAACTATGCCGAGAAGCGCCGCGAGCTGGCGAAGAAGATCGGTCTCGGCCGCAAGCCGGGCGCCCGCCGCGGCCGCAAGCCCAAGGCCTGACCCGTTTTATCCCGCCGCGGGCGCGCCCGCGGTTGCAGAATCGCCGCGCCGGCCTAATATCCGGCGCGGCGTTTTCTTATTCGAGTATCCCGTGCACCAGCCTATCGACATCGAAGCCCTCTGCCAGCAACGCGGCCTCCGCATCACGGAGCAGCGGCGCGTGATCGCGCGGGTCCTGTCGGAAGCCGACGACCATCCCGACGTGGACGAGCTGCACCAGCGCGCCTCGGCGATCGACAAGGGCATCTCGATCGCCACGGTCTATCGCACCGTCCGCCTGTTCGAGGAGGCCGGCATCCTCGACCGCCACGACTTCGGCGACGGCCGCGCCCGCTACGAGGCCGCGCCCGAGGCGCACCATGACCACATGATCGACGTCGAGACCGGCAAGGTCATCGAATTCGTCGACCCCGAGCTGGAGGCGCTGCAACGCCAGATCGCCGAGCGGCTGGGCTATCGCCTGGTCGATCACCGGATGGAGCTGTTCGGGGTCAAGCTGGACCGCAAGGACGGCTAGGGGCCAGCGCGCCGCAGATGGCCGCCGCCATCGCCAATCCGCCCCGCGGCCTCCCGCTCACCGGCAAGCTCCGGATCGCGGTGCGCCTGACGGCCATGGTCGCCTGGCTGCTGACCTGCATTCCCTTCCACTATCTCTGGCGGCTCGGCCTGCGCCGCCCGGGCAGCCCGCCGCGCCCCTGGCCCCGGCGGTTCCTCGGCGGGGTCTGCTGGATCGTCGGGGCGCGGGTCCGCGTCGAGGGCCGGCGCGCGCACCAGGGCGCCTTCCTCCTCGCCAACCACGTCTCGTGGATCGACATCCTCGCCCTGTCGGGGGCCAGCGGCACGGCCTTCGTCGCCCACGACGGGCTCGCCGGCGTGCCCCTGCTGCGCTGGCTCTGCGCGATGAACGACACGGTCTTCGTCGCCCGCCACGACCGCGCCAGCGTCCACCGCCAGGTCGAGCAGGTCCGCGCCGCGATCAGCGAGGGCGGGGCGCTGACGATCTTTCCCGAGGGCACGACCAGCGACGGCACCGGGCTGCTGCCGTTCAAGTCCGCCTTGCTCTCGGCCTTCGACCCACCGCCGGCCGGCGTGGCGATCCAGCCGGTCCTGCTCGACTACGGGGCCGAGGCGGCAAGCATCGCCTAGGTCGGCGAGGAGCCGGGGCTCGGCAATTTCCTGCGCATCCTCGCAAGCGCGCGGCCGGTCGAGCTGACCGTGCGCTTCCTCCCGCCGCTGGCGGATGAGGCCCTGGCCAGCCGCAAGACGATCGCCGCCGCCGCCCATGCCGGAATCCTGGAAGCGCTGCGGAGTTAGAGACTGATCCAGCCTAGCTGGATCAGAAGCGGCACCGCTTTCCACGCAGTGGATCAAATTCTAGGAATCATGGCCGTTTTCAAGTAACGGCCCGCTCATGCCTGCCACCCCGCCTCCGCAGACCTACCGGGTCAAGAGCTTCGGCTGCCAGATGAACGTCTACGACGGCGAGCGCATGGCCGAGCTGCTCGGCGCGCAGGGCCTGACCGCGGCGGACGAGGGGGCCGAGGCCGACCTCGTCGTGCTCAACACCTGCCACATCCGCGAGAAGGCGGCGGAGAAAGTCTATTCCGACATCGGCCGCTTGCGCCGCGAAGACGGCTCCAGCCCGCTGATCGCGGTGGCCGGCTGCGTCGCCCAGGCCGAGGGCGAGGAGATCATGGCCCGCGCGCCCGCGGTGCGGATGGTCGTCGGCCCGCAGGCCTACCACCGCCTGCCCGAGATGCTGCGCGCGGCGCAGGACGGCCGGCGCGTGACCGACACCGACATGCCGGCGGAGACCAAGTTCGCCGCGCTCCCGCAGCGCCGCCGCTCGGGCGCCTCGGCCTTCCTCACGGTGCAGGAGGGCTGCGACAAGTTCTGCACCTATTGCGTCGTGCCCTATACGCGGGGCGCGGAGACCTCGCGCCCCTTCGCCGACTTGATCGCGGAGGCCGAGCGGCTGGCCGAGGCCGGCGCGCTGGAGATCACCCTGCTCGGCCAGAACGTCAACGCCTGGACCGGCGAGGATGCGAAGGGCCGCGCCATCGGCCTCGACGGGCTGATCCGCGCCCTGGCCGCCCTGCCCGCGCTGCGCCGCATCCGCTACACCACCAGTCATCCCAACGACATGACCCAGGGGCTGATCGCCGCCCATGCCGAGGTCGACAAGCTAATGCCCTTCCTCCACCTGCCGGTCCAGGCGGGCAGCGACCGGGTGCTCAAGGCGATGAACCGCAGCCACACGGCGGAAAGCTACCTCAGGCTGCTCGACCGGGTCCGCGCGGTGCGGCCGGACATCGCCCTGTCGGGCGACTTCATCGTCGGCTTCCCCGGCGAGACCGAGGCCGAGTTCGCCGAGACGCTCGCCCTGGTCGAGGCGACCGGCTACGCCCAGGCCTTCAGCTTCAAGTACAGCCCGCGCCCCGGCACCCCGGCCGCGACGATGGACGGCCAGGTCGCGCCCGAGGTGATGGACGAGCGGCTCCAGCGGCTCCAGGCCGCGCTCCAGCGCTCCAGCCTGGCCTTCAACCAGGCCAGCGTCGGAGGGCCCTGCGAGGGCCTGGTCGGCGGCCGCGGCCGCCGCGAGGGCCAGTGGCCCGGCAAGTCGCCCTGGCTGCAATCGGTGCATTTCGCCAACGAACCCTGGGGCGAAGCGCGGATCGGCGACCTGGTCCGGGTCACGCTGGTCGAAGCCGGGCCGAACTCGCTCCACGCCCGCCTGCTCGCGCCCGTCGCCGCCTAGCGTTCACGATAGTTCCGGGAAAGCTGAACGGCGGCTGCAAGCCGCGTTCAAGCCGCCGACACGGCTCCCATGCGAAGCCTGACGCCATCAGGGCACAGGGGAGTTCAGCGCATGGCGAACGAAAGCGAAGACCAGGGGGAGCTGGTCCGCCTGCTCGAGGCATGCCTCGACCTCGCCGACCGGCTCGACCTTGCCCATGTCGGCGCGAAGATCGCCGAGGCGCTGGACCACCTGCGCCCGGCGACCGGCCCGGTCAGCCCGGGCGGCTGACCGGCCGCGCCCGGCCCGGCTCAGCAGCCGCGCCGCGCCCGGGCATGCTTCTTGTCGAGGTGTCGGCCCAGCAGGGCGCCGCCCACGCCGCCAGCGATCGTGGCGACCGGCCCGCCGATCACCGCATTGCCGATCACCGCGCCGCCGACGCCGCCCGCGACCGTCCCGACGGCGCCGTTACCGCCGCTGCACCGATGGTGATAGACCACGTGCCGGTGATGGGAGCGCCGCGTCCGCGCGTCGGCCTGCGCCGGCACGATGGTGGGCGCCATGACCGTGACGGCCAGGGCGGCGAGCACAACCTTGTTCTTCATTGCAACCTCCTCATCAACGCTTCGCGAAAGCGGTCCGATCCACGGGCTACCGGCGAAAGCCCTCGCGCTGCAAACGATTTGCGACCTCGGACGTTCCCGTAGCGCCCTGCCGAGGCGGCGCGGCGACGGACCGCATCCCGCCAGTTTTCCACCACCGCGCGGCCCGGCCGCGCTTGCGCTGCAACCGGGCCGGCCTATCTTTCGACCGGGCCGGAAGAATCGGCCCGGGGCCGCCGTGCGGCCTCGCATCGAAAGGAGCGCATGGCCCGCAAATCCGGACGCGCCCACGACGTGGCGCAATTTCGTCCCGAGTCCTCCCGCCGCGCCCGCGCGGAGCTGGAGTTCGATGAGCCCGCGGTCCTCGGCGCCCTGTTCGGGCAGTTCGACGCCAACCTCGTCCAGCTCGAGAACCGGCTCGGCGTGTTCATCGCCGCGCGCGGCAACCGCATCCAGATCGAGGGCGGCGAGGAAGCCGTGATCCGCGCCCGCGAGGTGCTCAAGGGGATGCACAACCGCCTCCAGGCGGGGCAGGAGCTGGACGCCGGGGCGATCGATTCGCTCGTCGCCATGTCGGCCGAGCCGACGCTGGAGGGGATCATCGCCGGCGACGTCGACGCCCCGCCGATCATGATCCGGACCCGCAAGAAGACGATCGTCCCGCGCTCGGCGACGCAGATCGAATACATGCGGGCGCTGGCCAGCCGCGACATCATCTTCGCGCTGGGCCCGGCAGGCACCGGCAAGACCTACGTCGCGGTGGCCCAGGCGGTCAGCCAGCTCATCTCGGGCTCGGTCCAGCGCCTGATCCTCTCGCGCCCGGCGGTCGAGGCGGGCGAGCGGCTCGGCTTCCTGCCCGGCGACATGAAGGAGAAGGTCGACCCCTACCTGCGCCCGCTCTACGACGCGCTCAACGACTGCATGCCGCCCGAGCAGGTCGAGCGGCGCATCGCCTCGGGCGAGATCGAGATCGCCCCGATCGCCTTCATGCGCGGCCGGACGCTGGCCGACGCCTTCGTCATCCTCGACGAGGCGCAGAACACCACGCCCGCGCAGATGAAGATGTTCCTCACCCGCTTCGGCCAGAACAGCCGGATGGTGATCTGCGGCGACCCGCACCAGGTCGACATCCCCGGCGGCGACGCCCAGTCGGGCCTGGCCGACGCGGTGCGCCGGCTGGAGGGCATCGAGGGCATCGCCGTGACCCGCTTTGACGCCTCCGACGTGGTGCGCCACCCGATCGTCGGGCGGATCGTGGAGGCCTACGAGGGGCCCGGCGCCTGATGGCCCGTGTCACGCTGGTCCGCGGTCCCGGCGATCATCCGGACGAGGACCCGGCCGCCCGGCAGGAGGTCGCGGACCTTTTCGCCGCCCTCTTTCCCGGCAACCCGGCCCCGGCCTTCGACGAGGCCCATACCGCCATGGCCGTGCTCGCCCAGAGCCCCAAGCTGGCCCAGGCCGCCGCCCGGATGAGCGCCGCGATCATCCTGGAGACCGCCTGGGGCCAGCGCGCGACCTTGCGTGAGCTGGTCTTCCAGACGGTGGGTCGGCACTTCGGCGACGCCTTCTCCACCGCGGCGCGGCAGAAGCAGGCCGAGGCCGCCGGCCTCTCCGCCGCGCAGCTCGCCGCGCTCGGTGACTGGCGCGGCTCGGACCTGTTCGACGCGGAGCAGCGCCTGGTCATCGAATATGCCGAGGCCGCCGTGACCGGCCGCGTCCCCGAGGCGCTGTTCGCCCGCCTGGTCGCCCGCTACGGCGAGCGGGAGGCGGTCGAGTGCACCGCAGCGATCGGCTTCTGGTCGTTCTGGGCTATGGTTGCGGGGGCGACGGGGCTGTAGCCGGGCAGCGCTTGAGCGTGCGCGGCGGATCGGTCTCGCTGCGGCGCGAATGCATCGTGTTCCGGTCGACCACCGTCAGCCAGATCTTCTGGCGGTTGCCGGCCATGGTCAGCACGCCGTCGTCGGTCAGCTCCCAGCGCGGGAACGGGCCGATGAGCGTGCCGTCGGCCTTGAACTCCAGCGCCGAATTGCATTTCGCCAGGTCCTCGGTCCAGACCCCGACCATGAACTCGCGCGTTGGCGGCGCGCCCTTGGCGGGAACGGCCGGGCCCGGCGCCGCCTCCTCCGCGGAGGCAGCGGGCTCGGCCGGAGATTCGGTTCCTCCGGCGGGAGCCTCGGTTGCTTCGGCAGGAGGCGCGGCCGCATCGGCGGGGGGCTCCTCCGCGTCGGAGGCCGGCGCGGCCGCCGTCTCGCCCGGCGTCTCGGTCGCCTCGGCAGGCGCCGCCGCCTCGGCCGGCGGGGATGCCGGCTCGTCGGCCGGAACGGCCTCGGGCTCGGCGGCAGGAGCCTCGGTCTGCTCGGCCACGGGCTTGGCCTTGCGGGCCGGGGCCTTCGCGGCAGGGTGCGCCGCGGTCAGCGCCAGCAGCGCGCCGGCGCAGAGGGTGATCCGGGGAAATCGCATGAGGGGTCCCTTTCCTTCGTTCAGTCGGCCGTGCGTTCGGCCGCGGGCAGGCGCAGCTTGACCAGCAGGCCGCCCAGGTCCTCGCTCTCGTCCAGCTCGACCGTCCCGCCGTAGATCTCCGCGACGTCGCGCACGATCGCGAGGCCGAGCCCGGTCCCCGGCTTGCCGGTGTCGAGCCGGGCGCCGCGATCGAACATGCGGGCGCGCTCCTCCTCGGGGATGCCCATCCCGTCGTCCTCGACCCAGACCTCGCACCAGCCCGCCCCCGCATCGGGCGAGACGGTGACGAAGACGCTGCCGCCGCCGTACTTGGCGGCGTTCTCGATCAGGTTGCCGAGCATCTCGTCGAGGTCCTGGCGCTCGACCGCGGCGACCGCCGTCCGGTCGCCGTCGAGGTCGAACCGGGTGCGCTCATAGAGCCGGCCGACCGCGCGCAGCACGGCCTCGACGCTGTCCCAGACCACGGCGCGCGACTGGCCGACCGCGCGGCGGCCGACCGCGCGGGCCCGGGCGAGGTGGTGGTCGACCTGGCGGCGCATCACCGCCGCCTCGCGGATCACGGTATCGGCGAGGTCGGGCGCCTTGGCCGTCGCGGCGTTCATCACCACGGTCAGCGGCGTCTTGAGCGCGTGGGCGAGGTTGCCGGCGTGGGTCCGCGCCTCCTCGGCCTGCTTCTCCGAATGGGCGAGCAGGCCGTTCAATTCCTGGACCAGCGGCTGGACCTCCAGCGGCAGCGGATCGGTCACGCGGTTGGCGCCGGTGGTCCGCATCCGCTTGATCGCCAGCCGCACCCGGCGCAGCGGCCCGAGGCCGTACCAGGTCTGCAAGCCGGCCATGATGAACAGGCCGAGGCCGAGGACCACGAAGGAATAGATCAGGATCGCCCGGATGCGGCGGATCTGCGCGTCGAGCTCGCCGCGGCTGGCGGCGACGGCGAACCACCACTTGGTCTGGCTGCCGGGCAGGATGATCGTCCGCTCGATCATCCGCATCGGCTCGCCCGCGAACTGGTTGCTGTCGTAGATGTGCGGGGCCGCATCGAAGTGGTCGGTGGGGACCTTCAGGGTGCGGTCCCACAGCGAGCGCGAGGGATAGTCGTCATGCCCCTTGCCGCTGATCTGCCAGTAGAGGCCGCTGTTCGGCTCGAGGAAACGCTGGTCGCCGAGCGGGCGGTTGAAGAACACCTCGCCGTCGGGGCCGATCTCGGTCGAGGCGGTCATCGCGCTCCGCACGGAGGGGGGCGGGCGGGCGAGGGCGCGCGTGCCCTGGCGGGTCAGCGCCCGTTCGAGCGCCAGTCCGCCGGGCAGCAGCAGGATGCTGACCCCCACCGCCGCGATCAGCATCATCCGCCGCGCGAGCGAGCCGGTCTGGCGCGTGGAGCCGGGGGGGACGTCAGCCATGGCCGGTCCTGCGGGAAGGTCGCCATCCCATCCCTAATTCGTCATGCTGAACTTGTTTCAGCATCCATCGGGCCTCACGCGCGATTCATCGGATGGCAGTCCGGCCGGGCCACCTTCCCGCCTCCGCCCGCTCCGGCGCAGGAGGAGAAATCGGCCCTGAAACGAGTTCAGGGCGACGGCCACTTGAGCGGCATTCCCTTCACGAGGCGCACCTAGCCCCGCCCGCCCTCGGCCGGATCGTCGAGGCTGTAGCCGAGGCCGCGGATCGTGGTGATGACGTCGGCGCCCAGCTTCTTGCGGATGCGGGTGACGAAGACCTCGATCGTGTTGGAATCGCGGTCGAAATCCTGGTCATAGATATGCTCGATCAACTCGGTGCGGCTGACCACCTTGCCCTTGTGGTGGAGCAGGTAGGACAGCAGCTTGTATTCCTGCGCGGTCAGCTTGACCGGCTCGCCGTTCAGCGTGACCCGGCCCGAGCGGGTATCGAGCCGGACGTCGCCGGCGGTCAGCTCGGACGAGGAATTGCCCGAGGCGCGGCGGATCAGCGCGCGCAGGCGGGCGATCAGCTCCTCGGTCTGGAACGGCTTGGCGAGGTAGTCGTCGGCCCCGGCGTCGAGGCCCGCCACCTTGTCCGACCAGGAATCGCGCGCGGTCAGGACCAGCACCGGGAAGGTCCGCCCCTCCTTGCGCCACATGCCGAGCACGGTGAGCCCGTCGATCTCCGGCAGGCCGAGGTCGAGGATCACCGCATCGTAGTCCTCGGTCGAGCCCATGAAGTGCCCGTCCTCGCCGTCGACCGAGAGGTCGACCGCATAGCCGGTCTGCTCCAGCGTGGACTTGAGCTGCTTGCCGAGGGTCGGTTCGTCCTCGACGATCAGGATGCGCATTACCTAGTTCCCCTGTGGCAGGCGGGTGCGAAAAGTCGCCCGAGAGATGGGGCGAAAGCCCAAGCGGGTCAAGCGCACGGTCAAGAAGGCGGCCTAGCGGGACTGGCGCAGGATCTGGCCCGAGCGCGCGTCGACATCGACGAAAACCACGCGGCCGTCGCGGATGAACTTCAGGCGATAGGCCATGGCCGTGGGATCGTATTCGGGGCCGAGGTACTGCATCCCCTGCATCTTGGGCAGGATCTCCTGCTCGATCTCGCGGAGCTGGCGCACGTTGCCGTCGCGGATGTCCTTGCGCACCTGGACCTGGGCGTCCCCCGGCGCGGCGAGCGCGGGGATGGCCGGCAGGCCGACCAGAGGCAGGCTCGCGGCGAGCAGCAGGGAGGCGAAAAGGCGCTTCATGGTGCCGCTGTGCCTAAGCCCGCCGCCTTGAACAAGGTGTGAATGCGGGTTCGGCCCCGTTCCGCCATTGCCAAGCTCCGGTCCCGCCCGCTAGGGCGCGCGCCATGGCAGCCGCACCGATCCTGAGCTGGGAAGGACTGGGTCTCGTGCAGGGCCCGGGCTGGCTGCGCCGCGGGCTGGCCCTGCCCATCGCCCGGCGCGACCGGCCGGCGCTGATCGGCCGCAACGGCGCGGGCAAGCCCACGCTGCTGCGCCTGATCGCCGGGCAGGTCGAGGCGGACAAGGGCAAGCGCTCGATCCAGCCGGGGACGAAGATCGTCATGCTGGAGCAGGACCCGTTCTTCACCGGCCATGCCACGCTGATGGACTTCGCGCTGCACGGGTCCGACTCCCCGCCGCGGCACGAGGTCGAGGCCATCGCCGGCCAGCTCGGCATCGACATGAGCCGCCCGGCGGAGAGCGCCTCGGGTGGCGAGCGCCGCCGCGCCGCCCTCGCCCGGGCGCTGGCCTCCGAGCCCGACCTGCTGCTGCTCGACGAGCCGACCAACCACCTCGACCTCGCGGCGATCGACTGGCTGGAGGACTGGCTCGGCCGCTACAAGGGCGCCTTCGTCGTCATCAGCCACGACCGCACCTTCCTGGAGCGCCTGACCAAGGCGACCCTGTGGCTCGACCGCGGCTCGCTACGACGCAAGGAGATCGGCTTCGGCGGCTACGAGGCGTGGATGGAACAGGTCTATGCCGAGGAGGCCCGCGCCGCCGACAAGCTCGACGCCAAGTTGAAGATCGAGGCGCACTGGCTGGAGCGCGGCGTCACCGCGCGGCGCAAGCGCAACCAGGGCCGCCTGGAGAAGCTGTGGGAGATGCGCGCGCAGCGCGCCGCCATGCTCCAGCCGCAGGGCGCGGCCAAGCTCGGCCTCGCCAGCGACGACGTGAAGACCAAGGCGGTGATCGTCGCCGATCATGTGACGAAGCGCTTCGGCGACCGCGCGATCATCAAGGACTTCACCCTGCGCATCACCCGCGGCGACCGGATCGGCGTGGTCGGCGCGAACGGCGCGGGCAAGACCACCCTGCTCAAGCTGCTGACCGGCGAACTGGCGCCTGACGAGGGCACGATCACCCTGGCCCGGACGCTCGACGGCGTGGTGATCGACCAGCAGCGCAGCCTGATGGCGCCCGACAAGCGGGTGCGCGACGTCCTGGCCGAGGGCGGCGACTGGATCGACGTGCGCGGAGTCCGCAAGCACGTCCAGGGCTATCTCAAGGACTTCCTGTTCGATCCCGGCATGGTCGACGCCAAGGTCGGCACGCTCTCGGGCGGGGAGCGCTCGCGGCTGCTGCTGGCGCGGGAGTTCGCGCGCAAATCGAACCTCCTGGTGCTCGACGAGCCGACCAACGACCTCGACCTCGAGACGCTGGACCTCTTGCAGGAGGTCATCGCCGACTACGACGGCACGGTCCTGATCGTCAGCCCCGACCGCGACTTCCTCGACCGGACCGTGACGTTGACGCTGGGCCTCGACGGCTCGGGCAAGGTCGACGTGGTCGCAGGCGGCTATGCCGACGGGGAGAAGCAACGCAAGGCGCGGAGCGCTCCGGCGAAGGCGGCCAGGGGCCCCGCCGAAGCCGCACCGCCGCCGCCCCCTCCTCCCCCGCCGCCGCGCAAGGGCAAGCTCTCCTACAAGGACCAGCGCGACTACGACCTGCTGCCCGCCCGGATCGAGGAGCTGGAGGCGGCCATCGCGCGGGACGAGACGGCGCTCCACGACCCCGCGCTCTACGCCCGCGACCCGGCCAGGTTCGCCGCCCTGACCGAGGCCGTGGCCAGGGCCCGCGCCGACAAGGACGCCGCCGAGGAGCGCTGGCTGGCGCTGGCGGAGCTGGTCGAGGGGTGACGGCGCGCCGTCCCCGTGGCGGCGGGCGTCAGCCCCTCTCCCCGCCGATCCGGTAGAAGTCCGCCACCCGGTCCAGCGCCAGGCCCAGCACCAGCTTGCCGCTGCGCGCCGGCCAGGCAAGCGCGCGCTCGGCCTGGGGCAAGCCCTCGCCCGCGCAGACCACCCGCCAGAGGATGTCGGAGAGCCCCGCCCCCGCCGCCGCGATCGCCCCGTCGAAGCGGCGGCGCGCGGCGATCTGGCGCTCGGTCGGGTTGAGGCCGCGCTCGCCGCCCGTGCCGGTGATCCGCACCGCGTCCCAGCGCGAGGTGATCGCAGGGGCGAGCTGGGCGCGCTCCCAGTCGGCGCGGAGGCGCTCGCCCGCGTCGAGCCGGCGGTCGGACAGGTGCCCGCGCGCATGGAGCCAGGTCAGCGGGCTCTCGGCCAGGTTGACGGTGACGCTGCGGGCGCCGGGCCGGGCGGGACGACGGGCGGGGCCGGCGACGGTCAGTTCGCGTTCGACGAGAGTGCGGGGCATGAGGGCGATCTCCTTGAGTGGAAATCACCGCTTGCCAAATCGGCCGCGTTGTAGGAAAGTCGAAAAACCAGATCGGTTAGGATATTTTCAATGATCAATCGCATCCGCGACATCCGCAAGGAAAAAGGCCTGACCCTGGCCGACGTCGCCGCCCGCTGCTCCCCGCCGACCACGGCCCAGACCATCGGCCGGCTCGAAACCGGCACGCGCAACCTCTCGCTCGTCTGGATGAACCGCATCGGCGCCGCGCTGGAGGTCGATCCCGAGTTGCTGGTCAAGGGCGAGCAGGCCGAGCAGCCGCGCCTGATCGCGCGCCTCCTCGCCAGCGGGACCGAGGCGCTGCACACCCCGCGCGACGCGATCCTGCCCACGGCGCTGGCCGGGGGGGCGCGGGTCGTCGCCCTGGCGATCGAGACCAGCGCGGGCGAGTACCGCACCGGCGACCAGGTCTGGCTGCGTCAGGTCGATCCCGAGGACTTCGCCAAGGCGCTCAACCGCGACGTCCTGGTCCCGCGCCCGAGCGGCCGCTTCGCCTTCGGGCGGATGATCGACCGGCAGGACAGCAAGGTCGCCCTGCTCCCGCCCGGCTCCGGCTCGCGCCAGATCGTGATCGACAACCCGCCCTGGCTCGGCGTGGCGGAGATGCTGGTGCGCAAGCTCTGAGCGGGATGGCCCGCAACGGCCCTCCCGCCTGAAGCGCCCGCATGCTCCGCGTCCTGTCGCTCAGCACCCTGTTCCCCAATCCGGCAGTGCCATCGCTCGGGCCCTTCGTGGCGAGCCAGATGCAGGCCGCCGCGGCGCGGGGCGACGTTGACCTCGTCATGGTCAATCCGCTGGGCATCCCGCCCTGGCCGCTGTCGCGGCATCCGCGCTATGCCCGGCTGCGGGAGATCGCGCCGGTCTCGCGGCTCGGCGCGCTGACCGTGCACCATCCGCGCTTCACCCTGATCCCGCGGATCGGCGCGCAGTCCAATGCCGCGCGGATCGCGCGCGGACTGCTGCCGCTCGCCCGGCGGCTCCACGCCGAGCAGCCGTTCGACCTGGTCGACGCGCAGTTCTTCTTTCCCGACGGCCCGGCGGCGGCGCGGATCGCTGCGGCGCTCGGCCTGCCGCTAACGGTCAAGGCGCGCGGCGCGGACATCCATCATTGGGGCACGCTGCCGAAATCCGGCCCGCAGGTGCTGGCGGCGGCGCGCCAGGCGGCCGGGATGCTCGCGGTGTCGGAGGCGCTGAAGGGCGACATGGCCGCGCTGGGGATACCGGGGGACAGGATCACGGTCCACTACACCGGGCTCGACCACGCCCGGTTCCGCCCGGTCGCGCGGGAGACGGCGCGGGCGGAGATCGCCGGCAGCCTCGGGATTCCCGTCGACGGCCCGCTGCTCGCCGCGACCGGGGCGCTGATCGAGCGCAAGGGCCAGCGGCTGGCGATCGAGGCCCTGGCCCGGCTCGGCCGCGGCGACGTGCGCCTGGCGCTGGCCGGCAAGGGCGCGGACGAAGGCGCCTTGCGCGCCCTGGCGCGAGAGCGCGGACTGGAGGCCCGGGTCCACTTCCTCGGCCAGGTCGGCCACGACCGCCTGCCGCTGCTCCTCGCCGCCGCCGACGCGATGGTCCTGCCCTCGGCCAGCGAAGGGCTGGCCAACGCCTGGGTCGAGGCCCTGGCCTGCGGCACCCCGCTGGTGATCCCGCCGATCGGCGGCGCGCGCGAGGTGGTGGCGGACGACAGCGCCGGGCGGATCGCCGAGCGGACGCCCGAGGGGATCGCCGGCGCCCTGGGCGACCTGCTGGCCGCCCCGCCGGATCAGGCGGCGGTCGCCGCCCACGCGGCGCGATTCAGCTGGGAAGCCAACGCCGCCACGCTGGTGGCGTTCTGGCGGGGAATCGCGGCTTCATAGCGCCTCCCCGTTTCCGCGCAGCGGGAATGGGGAGGTGGCAGGCCGCAGGCCTGTCGGAGGGGGAACGGGCACACCCTACCCCTCCACCACGATGGCTGCGCCATCGCGGTCCCCCTCCCCATTCGCTTCGCGAACAGGGAGGATCTAGAAGCTACCCCCGTTCCCGCGCCAGCCGCTCCTGGCGGTCCATCTCGCTCTCCACGGGCACGAAGCTCTTGGAGCTGACGTTCAGCCAGATCAGCATCGGCGCGGCCGCGTAGATCGAGCTGTAGGTGGCGACGAACAGGCCGAGGATCAGCGCGGCGGAGAAGCCGAAGATCACCTTGGGCCCGAGCAGGAGCAGGGCGAACAGCGCGATCAGGATCGTCACCGAGGTCATCACCGTGCGGTGCAGCGTCTCGTTGACCGAGAGGTCGAGCAGCTCCTCCATCGGCATCTTGCGGTATTTCTTCAGGTTCTCGCGAATCCGGTCATAGACCACGATCGTATCGTTGAGCGAATAGCCGATCACGGTCAGCACCGCCGCGACGATCGTCAGGTCGAACTCCATCTGGGTCAGCGCGAACAGGCCGAGCGTCAGCACCACGTCGTGGACCAGGCTGATCATCGCGCCGACGCCGAACTGCCATTCGAAGCGGAACCAGATGAAGATCGAGATCGCGATGCAGGCGAAGCCGAGCGCCTTGAACGCCGTCCAGCCCAGCTCGCCCGAGACTTTGCCCGAGACCGAATCGACGCCGTCGATCCGCGCGTCGGAATGGGCCGCCTTGATCGTCTCGCTGATCCGCTTGGTCATCGCCTCGGCTGCGCCCTCGGCCCGTTCGGCGCCCTCCGGGAGCCGCATCCGGACCGAGATCGCGTTGGGCGCGCCGAAGGTCTGGATGATCGGCTCGCCGTAGCCCAGGTGCTCGATCTCGGTGCGCAGCGCCGGGACCGGCGCCTCCTTGCTCTGGGTGAAGGTGACGCGGATCATCTCGCCGCCGACGAAGTCGACGCCGAAGTTGAGGCCATTGGTGAACATCAGGACGAAGCTGCCGATCATCAGCGCCAGGCTGATGATCGTGGTCGGCCATTGCCACCTCAGGAACTTGATGTTCGTGTTGTCGGGAACCAGCTTGAGCAGGGCCATGATCTGGGGTCCTCAGAGATGGATGTCCGCGGGCCGCGCCTTGCGCAGCCACAGCGCCACCCACATGCGGGTGAGGAAGACGGCGGTGAACACCGAAGTGACGATGCCGATCATCAGCACCACGGCGAAGCCCTTGATCGGACCCGAGCCGAAGGCGAACATCATGGTCGCGGCGATGACGTGGGTGATGTTGGCGTCGAAGATGGTCCGGCTGGCCTCCTTGTAGCCCATCTCGATCGCCTGGACGATCCGGCGGCCGCGGCGGCGCTCCTCGCGGATACGCTCGTTGATCAGCACGTTGGCGTCGACCGCCGCGCCGATGGTCAGGACGAAGCCAGCGATGCCCGGCAGGGTCAGCGAGGCGCCGACCACAGCCATGATGCCGAGGATCATCAGCACGTTGATGACCAGCGCGATGTCGGCATAGATGCCGAGCCGGCCGTAGCTCGCGGCGATCAGCACGATGATCGCAACCGTGCCGACGATCATCGCGATCATGCCCTTGCGGATCGAATCCGCGCCGAGGTCCGGGCCGACCGAGCGCTCCTCGATCACCTTGAGGTCGACCGGCAGCGCGCCCGAGCGCAGGGCGATGGCGAGCTGGTTGGCCGACTGGGCGGTGAAGCTGCCCGAGATCTGCGCCTGGCCGCCGAGGATCGGCTCGTTGATGTTGGGCGCGGAGAGCACCTTGCCGTCGAGGATGATGGCGAAGGGCTTGTGGACGTTCTCGCTGGTCAGCTTGGCGAACTTCTCGCCGCCCTGCTGGTCGAAGGTGATCGAGACGATGTTCTCGTTGGTCTGCGAGTTGTTGCCGGCGCGGGCGTCGGTCAGGCTGTCGCCCTTGATCCCGCCGAGCCGCTTGACCGCGATCATGCTGCCGCCTTCGGCATAGGGCACGATCTCGCTGCCCGGAGGGGCGATGCCCTGGGCGAGGTCGCTCGGCAGGGCGCTGGTGTCGACCAGCTTGAACTCGAGCTTGGCGGTCTGGCCAAGCAGCGCCTTGAGCGCCGCGGGGTCCTTGAGGCCGGGCACCTGGACGACGATGCGCTGGGCGCCCTGGCGGATGATCGTCGGCTCGCGCGTGCCGAGCGCGTCGATGCGCTTGCGCACGACCTCGGTCGCGGTGTCCATCGCGTTGGAGACGGCCTGGTCGATCCCCTCCTTGGTCGGGGTCAGGACGAAGCGGGTGCCGTCGACGACCTGGATGTCCCAGTCGCGCTGGCCGGTGAGCCCGGCGCCGCTGGTCAGCGGCAGGATCAGCTCGCGCATGGCATCGACGTCGCCGGGGTTCACGACCATGAAGGTCAGCGAGCCGTCCTTCGACGAGATGTCGCCGATCTGGATCGGCCGGGGGGCGCTGCGCAGCTTGGCGCGGACGTTCTCCTCCATGCCCTCCAGGCGCTGGCGGACGACCTGGTCGGGGCTCGCCTCGAGCAGGATGTGGCTGCCGCCGGCCAGGTCGAGGCCGAGGCTGATGACCGGATGCGGCAGGGTGGTCGGCCAGGGCGCGCCCGCGATCGAGAAGATCGACGGCAGCGCCGCGAGGCAGGCGACGGCGGTCAGGAACCAGTACCAGGCCTGCTTCCAGCGGGGAAAATCGAGCATCGTCAGCGCCTGCCTTGCGATCGATCAGTCGTTGGCCGGGGCCGAGCCGGTCGGCGGGATCACGTCGGAGATCGTCGACTTGAGCGCCTTGACCTTGACGTTGGGGCCAAGCTCCAGCTCCGCGTAGTGCTCGTCGACCTTGAGCACCTTGCCGAGCAGGCCACCGGCGGTGAGCACCTGGTCACCCTTCTTGATGCCCGCGATCTTGGCCTTCTGCTCCTTCTGCTGGCGCATCTGGGGGCGCAGGATCAGGAACCAGAAGATCACGCCGACCGCGATGAACGGCAGGAACTGGACCCAGGCCGGCGGCGCGCCGGGCGCGCCGGCCGCGGCGGCGGAAAGGAGTTCGAGGGTGGTCATGCTCATCCGTGGAGTGCTCTCGTGACAGTGCGAACCTGGGGGGCGGATGAAGGTCTCCGCCGGACCGCGGGCGACTAGCAGCTATGATCGGGGATGGCAACGAAGCCCCCGCCGACGCCGCCCGAAGGCGCTCCGAATCCCGCGCCGGAACCGCCTCGCACCGATCCGCTTGCCATCCCCCGCGGGGCTGCGTATAGGGCGCGCCTTCCGGTCGGGACGTAGCGCAGCCTGGTAGCGCATCACACTGGGGGTGTGGGGGTCGGAGGTTCGAATCCTCTCGTCCCGACCAAACCTTCCCCCGCTTGCACAGCCTTGGCGGCGAATCGCCGTTCCGCCCGCCGGACGATGCCGTCCGGGAGAGCCCGTTCGCGCCGACGTGGAAAGCTCCCCCTCCTCTCAGAGGGGATCATCTCGTGGCAAATCAGACCGGGCGGACGTTCCCACCCGTTTCGTCACCCCGGACTTGATCCGGGGTCCCGCTTTCCTTGTCCAGCGTCGCGCACGAAGCAGCGGGGCCCCGGATCAAGTCCGGGACGACGAGGTTCGTGATCGCCCCTGAAGAGGAGGGGGATTTCGGCTCGCCCTAGCGCGTTCCCGAGACCGGGAAGGTCCCGAACGGCCCGTTGGCGTTCTCGCCCGACAGCTCGCCGTCGCGCACGGTCAGGTCGTACTTGATCGTGATCGGCATGGGCATCGAGGCCTTGCCCTCGACCTTGATCCGGCCGTTGCCGAAGGCTCCGGCCACGTCGACCTTGCCCTGGTCGGCCGTGACCGTGCCAGTGACGACGTTGCCGGCGACCTTGAGGTCCATCACCGCCTTCTGCGGCCCGACCGGCGACTGGATCACGATGTTCCACTTGCCGGCGAAGTCCCCGGGCCGGGCCGTGCTCGCCTGGGCGGCCTTGAGCTTGTCGAGCAGGGCCTTGTGCTCCGCCGGGGCCTGCTGGGCGCGGGCACGCAGGTAGAAGCGCAGGGTCTCCAGCTCGGCGTCGGTGAACTGCGGGAAGGGCGGCATCCCGTTGAGCTTGAGCCCGCCCTCCTTCACCACGTGGCGGAAGGTCGCCGCGTCGGTGATGATCGGCGAATAGCGCAGGTCGGGCGCCGCTCCGCCGGCCACCGCGTTCCAGCCGTGGCAGACGAGACAGGCCTTGCCGGCGAACAGCATGGCCCCGGCCTGGGCGCGGGCGAGGTCGGGCTTGAAGTCCGGGTCGGCCGGCGGGACCGGCTCGGGCATCGCGAACGGCGGGATCGTGTCCGTGCCGCCGATGGCGAAGGTCAGGACCCGGCGCGGCAGGCGATAGTCGGTGCGGAAGGCCGCGTTGCCGAGCGTCTGCATCCCCGCGCCCTGCCCGCCCGCGCCGGTGATGACGGTGACGTACTGCTTGCCGTTGACGCGGTAGGAGATCGGCGCGCCGACGATCGGGCTCTCGGTCTTGAACGACCACAGCTCCTTGCCGGTCTTCGCGTCGCGGGCGACGAAGCGGCCGTCCATCTGGCCCTGGAAGACCAGGCCGCCGGCCGTCGCCATCACGCCGCCGGGCCAGGAGCCGGGCAGGTCCACCTTCCAGGCGAGTTGCTGGGTGACGGGATTCCACGCCTTGAGGTAGCTCCGGTGGTTGCCCGGCAGGTCGACCTCGGGGATCATCGTGACGCCCATGCCGGCCGAGATCTCACCGCCGCCCTTCTGGCCGTCGCCGATGACCGCGCCCGAATCCATGACCGGGACATAGACCAGCCCGGTCTGCGGGCTGTAGGCCTGCGACTGCCAGCTATGGGCGCCGGTCGGCCCGGGCTTGAGCACGGCCAGCGTCATGTCGGCCGTGGCGGTGCAGTCCCACTGCTCGCCGGGGCAGACCTGATAGTGCCAGCGGTACTCGCCGGTCTTGACGTCGACCGCGACGATCGAGGCGAGGAACAGGTTGTCGCCGCCGCCCGGGCTGCGCAGGGTCTGGTTGTAGGGAAAGCCGTTGCCGACGCCGAGATAGACCAGGCCCAGCTCGGGATCGTAGGCGAAGGCGTTCCAGGCCGTGCCGCCGCCGCCGCGGCGCGAGCCGTCGGGGTTGCTCCAGCCGCTCGGCCAGGTCTTGCGCATCACCTCCTCGGCCTTGCGGTTGGCCGGGGTCACGTCCTCGCCGGGCGTGGTGTAGAACCGCCAGGCGAGCTTGCCGGTCTTCTCGTCGTAGGCCGAGACGAAGCCGCGCGCCGGGCTGATGTCCGCCCCGCCGAAGCCGACGATCACCTTGCCCCCGAAGACCCGCGGCGGGCCGTTGGAATTGCGCGGGGCCTGGTCGGGATAGTCGTAGGTCTTCCAGGCCTCCTTGCCGGTCTTGGCGTCGAGCGAGATCACGTAGCCGTCGGTCGTCACCAGGAAGACGTGGCCGTCCGAATAGGCGATGCCCTTGTTGCCCCAGGACATCTGGAGCGCGCTGGTCGCCCGCTGGCGGGTGCCGCCGTCGTATTCCCACAAGAGCTTGCCGGTCGCCGCCTCGAAGGCGCGGATGTGCGAGTGGCCGGTGGTGATGAACACCTTGCCCTCGGCCATCAGCGGGGTGGTCGGCGAATAGCCCGGCTCGAGGTCGTAGTGCCAGGCGAGCTTGAGGTCGCCCACCGTGCTCGCGTTGATCTCCTCGAGCGGGGAATAGTGGGTCTCGTGGCCGGTGCGGCCCCAGCTCGGCCATTCGTCGGGATCGGCGACCATCGAGGCCTCGACCGGCTGGGCCGGCTTCGAACAGCCGGACAGGACCAGCAGGCCGGCGACGACCGGAACCAGCAATATACGAGCGAGATGTCCGCGCACTTCGATCCTCCCCCTGTGCCGGTGCTCCGGGCGGCCTCGCTCCGGTTTTTATGCACCACACTGTATCACAAGACCGGCGCCTACCGCGTCTTGGCGGCCGACGCAATGACCGAGCGGGGCGCGCCGCTCAGGCCGATGCAAGAAAACACTTTCCTACACGAACCGTTATGGTTATCTGATTCGACTTCCGTTCCCTTCGGAGGTCCTTCCCATGCCCCTGCTCGACACCATCCTCGGCCCGATTACCTCGATCATCGACAAGATCATTCCGGACAAGGAAGCGCGCGACAAGGCCAAGCTGGAACTGATCCGCCTGCAAGGCTCGCAGGAGCTGGCCGAGATCCAGGCCCAGCTCTCCGCGATCGTCGCCGAGGCCAGCTCGCAGGACCCCTGGACCAGCCGCGCCCGGCCGAGTTTCCTCTACGTGATGTACGCGCTGATCCTCTTCGCCCTGCCGATGGGGATACTCGCCGCCTTCAAGCCGGAGATGGCCACGGCGATCGGCCAGGGGATCAACGCCTATCTCGGCGGCCTGCCGGATTCGCTCTACATGCTGTTCGGCACCGGCTACCTCGGCTACACCGCCGCGCGCCAGTGGGGAAAGAGCGCGGGGGCCGGCAAGTAGGCGCGATGGACGGGAAGGCTTGCCTGGCCGCGGCCAGCGGCTAAGGAGTTCGGGCAAGCACGGCGGTCAGGCAAGACGGGGCAGGGTCCATGGCAAGCAATCTGGTCTATGTCCTCAACGGACCCAACCTCAACCTGCTCGGGATGCGCGAGCCGGAGATTTACGGCAGCGACACGCTCGACGACATCGCCGCCATGCTGGAGGACCGCGCCCGCGACCTCGGCCTGGAGATCGACCTGCGCCAGTCGAACCACGAGGGCCACCTGCTCGACTGGCTGCACGAGGCCCAGGCCGAAGGCGCCCGGGCCGTCCTGCTCAACGCGGGCGCGCTGACCCACACCAGCCTGGCGCTCTACGACGCGATCCGCTCGATCAAGACGCCGGTGATCGAGGTCCACATCTCCAACCCCCACGCGCGCGAGGAATTCCGCCACAAGAGCTATGTCGGCATGGCCGCCAAGGGCTCGATCGCCGGCTTCGGGCCGAAGGGCTACCTGCTGGCGCTGGAGGCCGCAGCGGGGCTTTAGGGGCGGCCTTTAGGGCTGGCTTTAAGGGGGTTGCGGGGCCCGGCGGGCCTCGCCATCTTCGCCCCATGGCAGACCATTGCTGCGCCTCGAAAGCCGGAGAACTCGAACGCCTCGCCCGCGTGGCCGAACAGCGCCGGGTGCTGGTGATCGTCCTCGTCATCAATGCCGCGATGTTCGTCACGGAATTCGGCGCGGGCCTGATCGCGGGCTCGAGCGCGCTGATGGCCGACGCCTCCGACATGTTCGGGGACGCCCTGGTCTATGCGGTGAGCATCTATGCGATCTCGCGCAGCGACCGCTGGAAGGCCGGCGCAGCCGCGCTGAAGGGGGTGGTGATCCTGCTGCTCGCCCTCGGCATCGTCTGGAACGTGGCCGAGAAGGTCGCGAGCGGGGTCCCGCCCTCCTCGCTACTGATGACGGTCTTCGGCACCCTGGCCCTGGCCGCCAACCTCGGCTGCCTCGCGCTCCTGTGGCGCTTCCGCGATCAGGACGTCAACATGGCCAGTACCTTCGAATGCTCGCGCAACGACGTGATCTCGAACTGCGGCGTGCTGATCGCCGCGGGCGCCGTCGCCCTGACCGCGTCGCCCTGGCCGGACATCGTCATCGGCGGGATCATGGCCGTGGTCATCCTGCGTTCGGCGATCCGCGTCCTGGCTAGCGCTGCGCCGGGGCTGCGCGCTCCCACCACGTCCTGATCGCCTCCGCGTCGGCCGCGATCACCTCGTAGCAGGGCGCGGCGAAGGCATGCCATCGCTCCTGGTTGCGCGGCGACACGGCGGTCAGGATCGGCACCCCGGCCTCCATCGCCGCGGCGAAGGCGGCCGTCAGGCCCGAGCGGCTTTCCGCCTCCAGCTTGCCGAACTTGCTGAGCACCACGAGGTCGCAGCCCGCGGCGATGTCGCGGCAGACCGCGGCGCAGGCGTCGACCACGCCGCGCGGATCGAGCGAGCAGGCGGTCGAGCCCGAACCGAGGTCCTGGAAGATCGGATAGCGCGCCCCGTCGGCGACATTGAGCAGGGTGTCGGCGCCGCAGACCCCGGAACCGCCCTCGGCGCCGGCGCCCTCCGGCACCTCGATCACCCCGGCCACGCGCGCCGGCCGCCACGGCGCGGTCAGCACATCGGCGAGCAGGCGCTGGATCGCCGCGCTCTCGGCGCCCTGCACCACGGCAATGGGCAGCGGGGCGATCGGCAGGGATGCGGTCACTCCAGCGGCACGCCCGGCAATTGCTTGGCCGTGCGGATGGTCAGCGAGGTCTTGACGCTGGCCACGCCCGGCGCCGGGGTGAGCTTGCTGGTCAGGAACTCCTGGAAGCTCTGGAGGTCCTGGCTGACGATCTTGAGGATGAAGTCGATCTCGCCGTTGAGCATGTGGCATTCGCGCACCTCGGGCAGGCCGCGCATGTGATCCTCGAACTGGCGGAGCGATTCCTCGGCCTGGCTCTTGAGGCTTACCAGGGCGAAGACGGTGATCGCGAAGCCCAGCTTCGAGGCGTCCAGCTCGGCATGGTAGCCCTTGATGACGCCGGAATCCTCCAGCGCGCGGACCCGGCGCAGGCAGGGCGGCGCGGTCAGCCCGACGCGGTGGGCCAGCTCGACGTTGGTGACGCGCCCCTCATTCTGCAATTCCGCCAGCAGGCGGCGATCGGTTTCATCCAGATTGGCCATCGCCCCGGTCAATACCCTCTATGTTCGCCGGGCCCGCCCGACACGGCTCCGCCCGAATAGCAATCCCCGATCCCGCAAGATTCACAGCTTTTCGAATAGGCTAGGATAATATTATTGTTTCATACTGCAATCGTCCCGCTTTGCAACGCACTGCTGCTGTCCGCTTTCGGCACGGATCGAACCTGCTAAGGTCGCGCCCGCATCCATGCGCTACGACGACCGCCTCGGCACGGTCCTGCGGCACAAGCCTGGAGGGGCGAGCGCCGCGAAGACCCAGTTCCGCCAGTTGCTCGACCTGCTCGGCACGCTGCCGAGCGAGGCGCGCAGCGCGACGGTGGACGACGCCTACCTGCGCCTGGCCGAGCTGGGCGAGGCGATCTCCCCCGACGAGAAGCGGCTGATGCTGGACGATCCCGGCCTGCGGCTGCGCGCGCCGCGCCTGCTCGCGCTGCTCGCCGGGGACGAGCCCCGCGTCGCCGCCGCGGCGATCGCCCGGGCGCGGCTGAGCGATCATGAGTGGCTCGACCTGATCCCCGTCCTGCCGGCCCCGGCGCGCGGCTTCCTGCGCCTGCGGAGCGACCTCGGCCCCGAGGTGCGCGGCCTGCTCGACCGGCTCGGCGTCCATGATCGCGGCCTGCCGCCGGCAGAGGATGCGGCGAGCGCCGGGATCGCCGCCGGAATTGACGAGGGAATCGGCGGGGAGATCGGCGACGGGCTGCTGGCCGCCTCCCCCGTAGTCGCCTTCCCCGTGGAGGATACGGCGACCCAGGGCATCGCCGCGCTGGTCAGGCGGATCGAGGCCTTCCGCAAGACCCGCGCGCCGATCGAGGCCGCCAACGACCGCAGCCAGGCCCCGCGCCTGCCGCTGGGCGAGGAGGCCTTCCTGCGCCCCCCGCGCGAGCTGCGCGCCTTCGACTTCGCCTGCGACGCCGAGGGGCGGATCGTCTGGGCCGACCCCGGCGTCGCGCCGATGACCGTGGGCATGAGCCTGGCCCAGGCCGAGGGACCGGGCGCGGGCGCCCTCGCCCGGGCACTCGGGCAGGTCCAGCCCTTGCAGGCGATCCGCCTCGACCTCGTCGGCGCCCCGGCGATCGCGGGCGCCTGGCAGGTCGACGCCGCGCCCTGGTTCGAGCCGGTCGGCGGCCGCCTCGCCGGCTGGCGCGGCCGCTTCCGCCGCCCGCCCGCGCCGGCCGACGCGGCCCCGCCCGCGTCGAGCGAGGCCGACCGCATCCGCCAGTTGCTCCACGAGCTGCGGACCCCGGTCAATGCGATCCAGGGCTATGCCGAGGCCATGCAGCAGGGCCTGTTCGGCCCGATCGGGCACGAATATCGCGCGATGTCGGCGGGGATCGCCGCCGACGCCGCCCGCATCCTCGGCGGGTTCGAGGAGCTGGAGCGCCTGGCCAGGCTCGACAGCGGGGCGATGGAGCTGGAAGCCGGCGCCTGCGACCTGCGCGAGGTCGTCGCCGCCGTCGCCGCCCGGCTCCAGCCCCATGCCGCCGCCCGCGAGAGCGGCTTCGACCTCCAGCTCGGCGACGTCCCGGCGCGGGTTCCGCTCGCCGGGATCGAGGCCGAGCGGATCGTCTGGCGGGTCCTCGCGACCCTCGCCGCCGCCGCCGCGCCGGGCGAGGTGCTCCGCCTGCGGCTGCGCCTGCGCGACGGCGCGGTCCGGCTCAAGCTCCAGCTTCCCGCCGCGCTCGCCGCCCGCGACGGGGAGGACCTGTTCCGCGCCTCGACCACCCAGGCGGCGAGCGCGCTGACCGCCGGCCACTTCGGCGGCGGCTTCGCCCTGCGCCTGGCCGCGGCCGAGGCCCGCGCCGCGGGCGGCGGGCTGGAGCGCCGGGGAGACCGGCTGCGCCTGACGCTTGCGGGCTTGACCGCGACTGCCATGCCCCATAGCCATGGTTCCAGCGCGGCCGGGCCGGGCTAAGGGGCAGAAAACGGGGCAAAACTTGGGGGAAACCCGTATTACCGACCGGCCGGAAGCCGGTTCCTTCGTCCGTTTCCGCACGGGGACG
>Ga0066256_1001152_pt1 | contig 39969 bp, 38 predicted proteins | sample ThiBio_1000_biof_FD_87107 | JGI IMG/M metagenome (GOLD analysis project Ga0066256, IMG submission 87107) | Wastewater bioreactor microbial communities from Cape Town, South Africa - Thiocy_expt_1000_biof (version 2) | ecosystem: Engineered > Bioreactor > Thiocyanate-remediating >... | reverse complement strand
CCCGGATCGAAGGTCATCCCGAGATGATGCTCGAGCGCGATCTCGGCGGCATTTCCGATCTGCTCATTGGTGCCGCCAAGCGCGGCGCACGGGGCCGCCGCCGCCATCGCGGACGCCGACCCGACCTCGCCCTGGCAGCCGACTTCGGCACCCGAGATGGAGGCATTGTACTTGATGAGCCCGCCGATTGCCGCCGCGGTCAGCAGCATGTCCGGGATCTTCTCGCGGGAAGCTCCGGGAACGAAATCGAGGTAGTAGCGGATCACCGCCGGAATGACGCCCGCCGCGCCATTGGTTGGGGCGGTGACCACCTGCCCGCCGGCGGCATTCTCCTCGTTCACCGCCATCGCATAGGCCTGCAGCCAGTCGACGGCAGTGTGGAGCGGTGCATCGTTGGCACCGCGCGCCGCTTCGAGCTTGCCCCTGAGTCCCGCAGCCCGCCTGCGCACCCGCAAGCCGCCCGGCAATTGCCCTTCGGTTGCGAGCCCCCGGTCGATGCAGCGGTTCATGGCTTCCCAGATCGCCGCGACGCCGGTGTCGAGCGCCACGTCGTTGCGCCCCGCCAGTTCGTTGGCGCGCTTCATCGCGGCTATCCCGAGGCCCGAGCGCTGCCCCATCTCAAGCATGATCGCAGCCGTGGCGAAGGGATAGGGCACATCGAGGTTGCCCGCCGCTGCACGGTCGGCCGTCATCTCCGCCTCGGTCATGACGAAGCCGCCCCCGACCGAGAAGTAGGTCTCGGTGTGAACGATCTCGCCATCGGCGCCGCGCGCGACGAAGGTCATGCCGTTGGGGTGGGCATCGAGCCGTTTGCCGCGTTCGGCGACGATGGCTGCATCGGGATCGAGCCGGATGGTGCGCTGTCCCACCCGCAGCCGATGCGTGTGCGACAGTTCATCCAACGCGAGGTCGGCACCATCACGCTCGTAGGTCTCTGGCGCCATACCCATCAACCCGCAGAGCGCCGCGCGGAACGTGCCGTGCCCCTCGCCCGTGTAGGCCAGCGAGCCGTAGAGATGCACCGTCAGCGTCAGTTCCCCCGTCGGCAACGGCATGGCCGCAAGGTCGTCGACAAAGCGACGTGCCGCAATCATCGGCCCCATCGTATGCGACGACGAGGGCCCTACGCTCAGCTTGAAGATGTCGAAGATACTGAGGAACATCGCATAGATGTCGGCTGTCGGCCGTCGCCGGTCAACTGGCTTCAGCCTTCATTTACCCGTTAACCCGAGCGCGGCTTCCCCGCCCCGCCCAATCCGATATGTTCTGCCACATCAGGAGCCCTGCGCTGCGGAAGGCTCCAATACATCCGCTGGGAGGCGGGGAAGGGTCGGACCCCAACGGGGCCGGCCCTTTTCAATTGGCACGATCCAGCCGCATCGCGGGAACGAGCGCGCACCACGTTACGTTAACGACACATCAAGGCCGTGCAGCACCTCACCTGGAAGCGCTGTGCCGCACGGCTGTTCATCATCACGACGAACGATCGGAGACTAACATGCTGCGCACTCTGCTGACCACCACGGCTCTTGCCGCCCTCCTGTCGACCGGTGCCATGGCCCAGAATACTGCCGGGCCCGACCTGCTCACCCAGGGCTACAGCATCGTCGATACCGACGGGCTTGCGAGCAAGCTGCTGGGCTTTCCCATCTACAATTCAGCGATGAACGACGCCGAGCGGATCGGTGAGATCAATGACCTCGTCATCGGCGAGAACGGCCAGGTGTCGGCGGTGATCGTCGGGGTCGGCGGCTTTCTCGGAATCGGCGAAAAGAACGTCGCGGTGAACTACGACAACTTGAAGTGGACCGTCGCCGAGGACAAATCCGAGCGGCTCGTTCTCGAGGGCGCCAGCAAGGAGCAGCTCGAAGCCGCGGTGGCCGTCGAGATGATCGACGACAACCCGGTCGATACGGCCGCCGTACCGGCCGACAGGCCGGTGGATGATACCGCCACCGGCACAGTGCCGCCCGCCGCCCCGGGCGTTGCCGTGGCACCCGGCACCACCACCGCTATGGACCCGCTGACCCGCCCCGATCTCGTCGACTGCGATGAGATGACGCTCACGGCCGAGCAGCTGCTCGGGACCAACGTCTACGGTCCGAATGACGAGCATATCGGCACCATCGGCGACTTCGTGCTCGGTGAAGGCAACAATGCCAGCGCCATCGACGCCGTGATCATCGATTTTGGCGGCTTCCTTGGCATCGGAACCAAGCCGGTCGCGGTGGCCTTCGAGGACCTGCAGTTCTTCGCCGACAAGAATGGCGAGAACCGCTCGCTGGTGCTGAACGTCACCCGCGACCAGATGGAAGCGGCGCCGGCGTTCAATCGCGACACCTATGCCGCCGATCGGGCCGGCCAGCGCATCGTCGTCGATCCGGCAATGGCCTCCGCAGGCTGATCGGCGAGATCATCCCAGAAATGCGAAAGGCCCGCTTCGGCGGGCCTTTTGACGTCAGGCGAAACGCGGTTCAGCGCATGTGGCGCAGCCGGGCGATCTCGTCATACTCGGCCTGCTCGGCCTTGTTGTCGGCGGCGGTCTCGCGGTCCTGCTCACGCTGGTCCAGCAACTCCACCTTCTTGAGATCTTCGACGGCTTCCGCCAGCGCGTCCTGCGCCGCCTCGAGCGTCCCCTTCATGTCAGCGGCCGACGCCAGCAGGTTGTCACGGCGCTGGATGGCGGCCTTGGCGAAGGTCGAGTAGGCGAAATGGGCAACGTCGGAGATGCCTGTCTTCTGCTGCTCGATTTCGATCTGCTGGTCGAGTTCGCTCGCCATGCGCTCGAAATCCGCGATCATCATCTCGATCTGCGCGACCTGCCGACGCTTCTCGTCCACCTGGAACTTTTTGAGTCGGATCAGGCTTTCGCTGCGCGACTTCATGACTTGTACTCCTTACACACCAAGTCGGCACTCACTTCAGGCATCCGCGCCGGCCTTCTCGACGATGGCCTCCAGCATCTGGTAGCCGTCGGCGATCGAGGTGCGTTCTTCCCGCTGCTGGCTGAGAAAAGTCTCCAGCGCCGGGTTGATCGCGATAGCGCGGTCCACCTTCGGATCCGATCCCTTCCGGTATGCCCCCAGCCGGATCAGTTCCTCCATGTCGGAGAACACCGACATGAGCTCCCGCGCCTTCTGCAGGGTGGGCCGGAAACTCACCGGCACGCATCCTGGCATCGTCCGCGAGATGGACCGGAGCACATTGACGGCGGGATAACGACCCCGCTCGGCAATGGAGCGCTCCATCACGATGTGCCCGTCAAGGATACCGCGCACGGCGTCCGCGATGGGCTCATTGTGATCATCACCTTCGACCAAAACGGTAAATAGTCCCGTAACGGAGCCCGAATTGACCAGCCCCGGCCCGGCCCGCTCCAGCAGTCGCGGCAGCTCCGCGAACACGGTCGGCGGATAGCCCTTGGCCGTGGGCGGCTCGCCGATCGCAAGGCCTATCTCGCGCTGGGCCTGGGCGAAGCGGGTCAGGCTGTCCATCATGCACAGCACGCGCTTGCCCTGATCGCGGAAATGCTCGCAGAGCGCCATCGTCATATAGGCGGCCTGCCGCCGCATCAGGGCCGCCTCGTCCGACGTGGCGACGACCACCACGGCGTTGCGGAGACCTTCCTCGCCGAGATAATCGACGATGAACTCCTGCACCTCGCGCCCGCGCTCGCCGATGAGGCCGATGACGGCGACATCGACTGTGGCATTGCGGGCCAGCATCGACATCAGCACCGATTTGCCGACGCCGGAGCCGGCGAAGATGCCCATGCGCTGGCCCTCGCACATGGTGGTGAAGGTGTTGAGCGTGCGCACACCCATATCCAGCGGCTCACCGACCCGCGCCCGCTCGTGCGCCGGCAGCGGCACCTGGCGCAACGGATAGGCCAGGGGGCCGCGCGGCAATGGCCCCTGCCCGTCGATCGGGTCGCCGTTGGCGTTGATCACCCGGCCGAGCCAGCCATCCGAGGGATAAGCGGCGCCGTCATGGCTCTTGAACACGGCGCGGCAACCGAGCCGTACGCCCGTCACGGCCCCGAACGGCAGGCAGAGCGCATGGCCGTCGCGGAAGCCGATGATCTCTGCATCGAGCGTACCGCCCGCGGTGCTGTCGATGGCGACCCGCCCGCCGACGCGAAGCTCGCGCACGGGGCCGACGATCTCGATGAGCAGCCCCTGGACCGTCTTCACCCGGCCGAACACCTCGACCTCGTCGACGGCGTCTATGGCTGCGATCAGCGCCTTCAATCTTTACCCCTTGCGCATCACGAATCGCCTGTGATTCAAGGTAACCGAACGTTAAGCAAAAAGCGTTAACCTCGACTTTGGACCTGCCTCCATGCGCCCTTCTGGCCGCCGCCGGTTATCCACATACCCGACACCGCAATCCCTGAGTCACCAGAGTCAACTGGAAGGCTTTCTTAATCTAATTTCTTAAGTTTTTGACTTGTCTTTTATCATTGGTTTTCAACGAGTTAGATAAAGATCACAACCCAGTCGATTGCATATTGCGGATCAGAATTAAACTTTGTTAACTAATGGCGCTTAGGTTTGAGTCATATCCAGTAGGGTTCGATTAGGGTTGACGGCATCGAGGTGCCGCCACCGGTTCCAGTCAGGAACGGATTTTAGGGGAATGGCATGCGTGTGCTCTTGATCGAGGACGACAGCGCGACAGCGCAGAGCATCGAACTGATGCTCAAGTCCGAAAGCTTCAACGTCTATACGACGGACCTGGGCGAAGAAGGCGTCGACCTCGGTAAACTCTACGACTACGACATCATCCTGCTCGATCTGAACCTCCCGGACATGAGCGGGTACGAGGTGCTGCGCACGCTGCGCGTCGCCAAGGTGCAGACGCCGATCCTCATTCTATCCGGCCTCGCCGGCATCGAGGACAAAGTGCGCGGCCTCGGCTTCGGCGCCGACGACTACATGACCAAGCCGTTCCACAAGGATGAGCTGGTCGCCCGCATCCATGCCATCGTGCGTCGCTCGAAAGGGCATGCCCAGTCGGTCATCCAGACCGGCGACCTCACGGTCAACCTCGACACCAAGACGGTCGAAGTCACCGGCGCCCGCGTGCATCTCACGGGCAAGGAATACCAGATGCTCGAGCTGCTCTCCCTGCGCAAGGGCACGACGCTCACCAAGGAGATGTTCCTCAACCATCTCTATGGCGGCATGGACGAGCCAGAGCTGAAGATCATCGACGTCTTCATCTGCAAGCTGAGGAAGAAGCTCTCGGTGGCCACCGGCGGCAAGAACTACATCGAGACCGTCTGGGGCCGCGGCTACGTGCTGCGCGAGCCGGACGAGAGCGAGGTTTTTGTCGAAAGCGTCGCCTGACGAGAGCGGCGGGGCTCCCCTCCCCGTCATCCAGGTTCGCCGACAGGCAATACGGTTTTGGAAGGTCCCGCCGGGCAAGCCCACGGGGCCTTTTGCATTTTCGGGTCGCGCTGTGGCGCTGACGGGTTTTCGGAGAAGCGGAACGGCCGCGCGATCAGCTGGCCTGGCGTTCGAGCTCGGTCGCGAACAGCGAGTCGAAGCAGCCCTCGAGAATATCGCGATCAAACGGCTTCATCATGAAGTCGTTGGCGCCGGCTTTCTTCGCCAGCGCCAGTTGGCCGATATCGCTTTCGGTGATGCAGTAGACCACCTTGGGCATGCTGCCGCCGACATAGGCCCGCAGCAGCTTGAGGAACTCGATGCCGCCCATGATCGGCATCTGCCAATCGAGCAGGATCGCGTCCGGCATTTCCTGCCGGCACTTGTCGAAGGCTTCCTGCCCGTCCTCGGCTTCGTCGACGATGAAATCCATATCCTCGAGCAGCCGGCGCGCCACCTTGCGCACCACGCTTGAGTCATCGACGATGAGACAGGATTTCATGTTGGATCACACCGGCAAGACGACGCTGCAGCCCGCACGATAGGCGGTGAGATACGGGCCTGTCGCAGTATCCCGCACATCTCCCTACGAAATAGTTAGCGAAAGCATAAGATCGCTCAAGTCGAGCGAAGCGTATCCGCCGAGCCCTGTTCCAGATGTTCCATCAACTCGCGGGCGGCCGCTGCCCCTGCCCGATTGGCCCCGATGGTGGAGGCCGACGGACCGTAGCCGACGAGATGGATCCGCGGATCCCGCGCCACCTGCGTAGCGAGACGCCCGGCCATGCGGATGCCGCCGCCCGGCTCGCGCAGCATGAGCGGCGCCAGGTGATCGAGCGACGAGCGAAAGCCGGTGCACCACAGGATCACGTCGGCCTGCAGCGACTGGCCGTCGGCCCAGCGCACGCCATCCGCAACGATCTCGTCGAACATGTCGCGCCGCTGCAGCGCGCCGCGGGCTGCCTCCGCTCGGCCGGCGGGGGCCGGGGCCGGCCCCGCCCCGGGGCGGGCGGGGCCGGGCGCCACCCCCCCGCGACCCCTTTCCGCGACGAGGGCCCCCGCCGCCCGCCCGGCCTCCATGCGGAGGGGGCCTTCAGGGACCGGCGGCGGCCGTGGGGTCCCCCAGGTCGGGCGGGTCACCGCCGATATCTCGTTGAGCAACTGGATGGCGGAGATGCCGCCGCCGACGATCACCACATGCTGGCCGGCGAACTCGCCCGCAGTGCGGTAGTCGCGGGTGTGAAGCTGGCGGCCTTCGAACCGGTCACGCCCCGGAATATCCGGCACATATGGGTTCTCCCATGTACCGGTCGCATTGATGATGCCCGCGGCGGAGAAATCCCAGCGATCGGTCTCGACCCGGAAGCGCCCGCCGCGCTCGCACACCACCGACACGGTCACCGGCCGGAAGACGTTGAGCGCAAATGCCTGCTCATAGGCCTCGAAGTATGCCGGTACCGCGACCGCTGCCTGCACCTCGGACGCCGACGTGTCGTTGGCCTCGGAAAAGGGCAGGCCCGGCAGGTCGTGGATGCGGTTGACGGTGCTGAGCGTCAATGATGGCCAGCGATACTGCCAGGCGCCACCGGCGCGCGGCGCGCGATCGAGGACGATGAAGCCGCGACCGGCCTCGAGTCCCCGCTGGCGCAGGTGGTAGGCGGCCGATAGCCCCGCCTGCCCCGCTCCGATGACGAGGATCTGCGTCTTGATGGCGACGCGCGCAGCGCTGGAATCGATGTCGGACAAGGCAAGCCCAGGAGCGAGTACCGCGCGTAGATAGGGCGCGGAACGCGGCTCCGGGAGTGGGATCAGGCGGCAGCGGCCTGGAGCGCGGGCGTTGCGGTGAAGCTGAACACGCTCTCGTTGACGCTGATCGCGAGCTCCATGCCCGTCATCCGCGCGAGCACGCCGGTGTAGAAGGGCTGGATCCCCCGCGCGTCGACGCCCTCGGCCGGGTTGCCTGCCAGCAGCGCTTCCGCGCCGGACGGCATCAGGGTCTTCTGCCGCTTCTCCGGATCGGACGTGCAGGTGAACCGGAACATCTCGCTGCCCGCAGCGCCGACGACCTCGACCTTGACCACGCCGCCGCGCGGTACGGACATGGCAGCGATCAGCAGCATGTTCATCAGCAGCTTGGCCTTGTGCTTGGGCAGCAGCATCGGCGTGACCAGCCATTCAAGATCGGCCTTTTCGATCTCGAAGAGCAGCTTGGCGACCCGCTCGCATTCGCGCGTGTCGAAGTCGGTGCCGGCCGTGGACGACGCGCCGAAGGCGAGGCGGGCAAACTCCAGCTTCGCGCGGGCATGCTTGGCGGAATTGGCGATCAGATCCTGCGCCCCGTCGAACATCGCGGCCTGTGTCGGGTCGGCCAGCACTTCGAGGCCATTGCCGATGGCCCCCACCGGGTTGATCAGATCATGGCAGACGCGCGAGCAGAGCATTGCCGCAAGGTCGGTGGCCGAGAGCTCGATGATGTCCGCCATCAGGGTTCAGTCTCCAAGAGAATCAGTGGGGGGAAGGATAGCCGCAACCGCACAACGGCCCTAGGGGCTCGCAGCAACCAGCGCGGTTTCGGGTCCGGGCTCGGGGCCGACAAGGCCACCCGACAGCCTGGTCCAGTTGATGGCGGCATTGCGCAGCGCCTGCTGGCGCGCCATCAGGAAGGCCTCGCGATTGGCCGCCGAGTAGAACAGGTAGAGCTTGACGCCCTCGATGACGAACAACTGCGGATTGCCGTCGCTGAAATAGCCGCGCGCCAGGCTCATTTCGCAATAGCCACCATGTTGCGGCGCATAGACCTCGGGAGCGCGCTGGAAAACGTCACGGTTGGCGGCCGACACGAAGTACCAGGGGACGCCGCGCCAGTAGTACTCGAAATCGGGCTTGCCGCGCTGCGGCTCCGTCTCGGTAAAATAGGTGACCGGATCAAAACCCTCGAGCGCGACGCCGGTCAGCGGATCGGTGACCACGGTGGTGACGACGGACTGCGCGCGCACGGCGCCCGCCGCCGCCGCGAGGACAACCACTATGGTTAAGATTTGTTTACAGATTTGCCGCATCATCGCCGCGAAGGAACCCTACGTTTCCTGTCCGCATCGGCCGAAAGCTAACCCGCTCATGGTGAGCGCTTCGTTAAGCACCGTGGCCACCGGAGTGCTCAATGCTCAAGCGTCTCGTTCTCAGCCTTGCCCTGCTCCTGCCGCTCGCCTTCGTGCAGCCCGCCAGCGCCCAGAGCGGTTCGGTCAGCGACACCTACGAAGCCAACGACCTGATCGATACCGGTGGCCAGTTCTTCGGGTCGGTCTCGCAGGGGCTCGCCTCGCTGGTGGAGCGTGCGGTCAGCCAGTTCGGCCTCCCGAACGCCTACATCCTCGGTGAGGAAGCCGGCGGTGCGCTGTTCGCAGGGGCCCGCTACGGCGAGGGCACCATGTACACCCGCAACCAGGGCGAGCACCCGATCTACTGGCAGGGCCCGTCCATCGGCTTCGACGTGGGCGGCGATGGCTCCAAGGTCATGATGCTGATCTACAATCTGAGCTCGATCAACGAGGTCTTCGGCCGCTACCCCGGCGTCGACGGTTCCGCCTACGTGGTCGGCGGGCTCGGCATGACGGTCATGAAGTACCGCAATGTGGTGATGGTCCCGATCCGCTCCGGTGTCGGCCTGCGGGCGGGCGTCAATGTCGGGTACCTGAAATTCACCCAGGAGCCGACCTGGAACCCGTTCTGACCGGGCTCTTTCCGGCCAGAACACCAGTATAGTCGACGCGAACGGCGATCGGCCGGACGGCCCGGTCCCGCGTGGCGTGACCGCGTCACGAAACTCCGTTAAGGTTACTCAATGGCAAAGATGGTCCGCGCGGGCCACCAGTGCCATCCTCGTCCCCCTGGCTCAGGCGGAAGGCCCGGGACCCGGCGAGGTCTCGGAGTTGAGTTATGCTTATTGAAAACATCATGTACTTCGCCCTGGGCCTGCTCGTCATGGGTCTTGTCGGGCTCGTGGTGATGCCCGCCGTCTGGCAGCGCGCCGTGCGCCTCACCAAGAAGCGCATCGAAGCCGCCACTCCAATTACCATGGCCGAATTCCGCGCGGATAAGGACCAGCTGCGGGCCGAGTTCGCCCTCTCCACCCGCCGGCTGGAAATGAATGTCGAGGCGCTGCGCCGCCGCCTCGCCGACCAGCTGCGCGACATCAACCGCCGCAAGACCGAGATGGGCGGCATGAAGGGCGAGCGCGAGCAGCACGTCGCCATCGTGCGTGAGCTCGAGGAGCGCGAGGGGGAGCTGCGTCGCCGCGTGCTCGAACTCGAGAAGGAAAGTGCCGACCTCGCGCAGAAGCTTCGGATGCGCGACCGTGAATATGCCGAGAAGGCGACACAGCTCGATGCGGCGCGCGAAAGCCTGCGCGGCAACCTGCCCCGCGCCTTCGCCCTCGACGGCAGGGCGCTGTCCGGCGACTACAATGCCGATATCGACGACCTGCTCCAGACGCTGGAGATCGAGCGCAAGCGTTCCGGCTTCCTCGAGACGCAGAACCGCACGCTGATCAGCCAGCTCGAATCGTCGGACAAGCGCACCACGCAGGCCGCCGCGGCGGCAGCGGAGATGCGGGCCTCGCTGGCCCGCCGCGACGACGCCTCCGAGAAGGCCACCGCCGAGCTGGTCGAAGCCGAAGCCCGGATCGCGGACGCCGAGCACCGGGTGAACGAACTGCTCGAACAGACCACCCGAACGGTGGAGGACGGCGAGCAGAAGCGCGGCATGCTCCTCGCCGAGAAGCTGACGCTGGAGGAGGAAGTCGCCCGGCTGCAATCGAAGGTGCAGACCGTCGAGGCGACCGTCATGGCCGACTGGGACAGCGACCGCATCGAGCAGTCCCATCTGCGCGAAAAGCTGAACGACATTGCGACCGACGTCAGCCGGCTGGTCTACGCCGTCGAGGGCCACGGGGTCCCGGACAGCGAAGAGAGCCTGTTCGACCGCGTGCAGCGCTATGCCGATGATGGCGTGGTCGTCGACGAGTTTCCGGTGCGCTCGGCGCTGCAGAACAAGCAGCAGGCCGCCAACGCCAATGCGGGCAATGTGTCCGAACGGCTCGCGGCGCTGCGCGAAATCCAGGACCGGACGTAGCGCCGGACCGGACTACTCGCTGAGCACGGGGATTTCGCGCACCATCTGGCCGGTCTTGCCGTCGAAGATGCGTACGCTGGTCATCGCCCCGGCGCGGTAGGTCACCGTCGGCCGGCCGTCGGCCGCCACCGCCGAGATGATCTCGGCGCCCGCCGGAATCGACATCGAGGCGATGACGTAGTCCGAAGCATTGCCGCCCCCACCGCCATTGCCGCGGAACATCAGCACGGCGCCGATCACGAATATGCCCACGACGAGGAGGCCGACCGAGAGCAGGAAGGATTTGCGTGCCCGCCCGATGATGATACGGGCTTCCGGGCTCAGTTCCTGGGTCTCTTTGGATGGATTGCTCATGCAGGACGTTTCCGGCGAGGATATGGATTTCGAAGTCGCGGCCGATGCCGGCATGGCTGGCGGACGGCTCGACGCCATGCTCGCCAGGGCCCTGCCGGCCTTTTCCCGCAACCGGGTGAAAGACCTGATACTGGCGGGCGCCGTCGCGATCAATGGGCAAACCGTCACCGAACCGCGCACCAAGCTGAAGGAAGGCGACGCGCTGGTGCTGACGGCACCGGAGCCGGTCGAAGCTGAACCGATGCCCGAGGCGATCCCGCTCGACATCCTGTTCGAGGATGAGCATTTGATCGTCGTCAACAAGCCGGTGGGGATGGTGGTACATCCGGCGCCGGGCAGCCTGACGGGCACGCTGGTCAACGCCCTGCTCTACCATTGCGGCGACAGCCTCGTAGGCATCGGCGGGGTGAAGCGCCCCGGCATCGTGCACCGGCTGGACAAGGACACGTCCGGCGTGATGGTCGCCGCCAAGACCGAGCGGGCCCATGCCGGGCTTTCGGCCCAGTTCGCCGACCACGGCCGGACCGGGCCTCTACACCGGCTCTACATCGCCTTTGCCTGGGGCCGGGTGCAGCAGGCCCGGGGCACCGTCAACGCGCCGCTGGGCCGCGATGCCGCGAACCGCCTGAAGCAGGCCGTGCGCCGCGATGGCCGCGATGGCCGCGAGGCGATCACCCACTATGCCGCCGAGGCGCGATATGGGGCCGAGGGCTGGGACATCCCCCGCTTTCCTGGCACCCGGGAGACGGCCCGACCCAACAAAGCCCGGGTCCACGTGCCCCATGGGGGCCCCCCGCTGGTGGCCGTTCCGATCTAGGCGCCCGGCTTGGCGACCAGGGCGAACAAGCTGCCGGACGACCTGCGCGATATCGTGCAACCCCTTGGCCGGAAGGCGCTTCATGCCGCGAACCTGGGGTTGGAGCCCCCCGCCACAGGCGAGGAAATGTTCTTCGAGGCTCCGCTGCCCGATGACCTGGCGGCTCTTGAAAACGCGCTCGACAGCTACGATTTATCTCGGCCCGGTGTTGGAACCTGAAGGCAGGGCTTCGGGTTTTCAGCTGTAGCCGGGCTTATCAACGCCTGAATTCAACCTATATATCCAGAACGACCAACCCGCGTGCCGGACGGACGCGGAGCACGGTCGGTCCGCCCGCTCGCGGGGGAAAGAAGGGGGTGCTCTCGTGGCCCAATCCAATCTTCCGGTCCTCTCCACCGAAGGGGGCCTCAATCGATACCTGCAGGAAATCCGCAAGTTCCCGATGCTTGAACCCGATGAGGAGTTCATGCTCGCCAAGCGCTACAAGGAACATGCCGACCCTGCCGCCGCCCAGCGGCTGATCACCTCGCACCTGCGGCTCGTCGCCAAGATCGCCATGGGCTATCGCGGCTATGGCCTGCCCATTTCCGAGGTGATCTCGGAGGGCAATGTGGGCCTCATGCATGCAGTGAAGCGGTTCGAGCGGTGGAGCCTCGTCAGGATCGGCACCACGGCGGCGCAGAAGCGGCTGTTCTTCAACCTGCGCAAGGTCAAGGGGCAGATCGCCGCGCTGGACGACGGCAACCTGCGCCCCGGCCAGATCAAGCAGATCGCGACGACCCTCAACGGCACCGAGAGCGACGTGGTGTCGATGAACCAGCGCCTCACCGGCGACGCCTCGCTGAACGCCCCAATGCGGGCCGACGAAGGCGCTTCGGAATGGCAGGATTGGCTCGTCGACGACTCGCCGGACCAGGAGACGACGCTCGGCGATTCCGAAGAGTACGAGGAGCGCATGGGCCTGCTCGCCAATGCCATGGGCGACCTGAACGAGCGCGAGAAGGCCATCTTCCAGGCCCGTCGTCTGCAGGAGAACCCCGCGACCCTCGAGGAACTGGCGCAGCAATACAGCGTCAGCCGCGAACGCATCCGCCAGATCGAGGTGCGGGCCTTCGAGAAGGTGCAGGAAGCCGTGCAGCATGCGGCCCGCGAGAAGGCGGCCCGGCAGCGCGAAGGCGCCGAGGCCTAGCCGCCCACCAATTCCACCCAGCGCGCGGTGAGATCATCGCGCGCGCGAGGGCCCGCGGCGTTGAGCCCGGACTTGTCGTCGACCAGCAGGTAGGCAAAGACCACCGGCGCCCGCTGCTCCGCGCTGGCCCAGCCGATGAACCAGCCATACTGGCGGCGGCCGAGCTTGCCATCGGACTCCCGGACATAACCGGTTCCCGTCTTGCCGTTGATCACCCATCCCTCTGCGGCGGCGAAGGAGGGCGTGATCGACATCGCCTTCGCGATGGCTGAATGAGCAACCGGCAGATTGCCATTTATCAACCGGTGGACGAACGACAACTGCTCGCGCGGGGTGATCAGCAAAGATGTGTTGAGCCAGGAATGGGTGAGGCCATTGTTCGCGCCCCGCTCGCCGGAGACATCGACATTGCCATATCCGAAGGCAGTGACGTAGCGCGCGAAGCCATGGGCGCCGAGCAGGTGCACCAGCCGGCGCGAATACCACAGCACCGATTCCCCCATCCACGATTGCGGCGTATGCGCCTGCCGATCGACCCGTCGGACGGCGCCATAGCTCGCATCGTAGGGCCATTCAGGGGTCGCCGGATCGCTGAGGATGCCGGCGTCGAACCCCATCACGGCCAGCGGCAGCTTGAAGCTCGACGCGGGCCCGATGGCCATGTCGCACCCGGCACCGTCCTCGTGGATTACCTTGAGCGTCCGGGCATCGGCGACCAGCAGGCACGCAACGCCGGCGCTCGCGGGCGAGGCGAAACCAAAAAGCAGCAGCGCGATGGCGATAAGACGCGTCGTCAGGGAAGCGGCCTCAGGCCGGAACCTCTTCTTCGTGCTTGTCCTTGTCGCGGTTGATCTGCCACTTGCGCTCGGTGCGGTGATGGCAGTTGAAGCACTCGTCGACGGCAATGATCTCAACCTTTTCCTCGGTCCAGGTGGTGACCTTGTTGAGGCCGCGCCCGGTCTTGTCGCCCTTGATCGGCTCGATCTTGCGCTTCTGCTCCAGCCCGAGGACATCTTCATGGCGCTCCACCTCGCGGATACCGAAGGCGGTGCCGCATTTGGGGCAGACGGAGCGGGCCACACCCGAATTGTAGCGCAGCCGATAGGTGAGGAACGCCGCGCCGAGGCCGAGCACGACGACCAGTATCCAGCGCCAGACATCGCCCAGATTTCCCGACAGCCAGAAGGCCAGCAGGGCCACGACCAGCCCGACGATCACGCCGGTGATGATGGCATTGGTCGTGATCCTGGTCTTCAGGCCCTGCTGTTCCGGTGTCAGATCCATGTGAGGCGCTCCCTGGGCAGGATTGCATTGTGCCGCGTTGGCGGAGGCCTGCAAAGCCTCACGCGATGAGGATCTCGGCGATGAGCCGCATCAGGTACTTGCGATCGAGGATGAGCAGGTACGGGGCGTGGATGCCCTCTTCGGGGTAGACCTCGAACTTGCCGGTCAGGGCCCGGTTCGATGTTCCGGTGCGGACACCGGGGGCGAGCTTCACGGCATCGAGCGGATACTCGAGACCATCCGACCGCCAGAAGGTCACCGGCGCCAGCGGATGGATCGACACCCGGTCGCCCGGATCAACCTCGAAGACGATCGCATCGGTCAACCCGAGCGCGATGTCGTACTCGTCGACGAGGATCACCCGGCGGCGCGGCGCATAGCGGGCAACGGCATCGAGCGCGGCCAGCGTATGATCGAAGCGGCCACCGGTCATCCCCAGCGCCACCGTCACCGGGGCACGGGGGGCCGACGGCGCCTTCCGGACGCGGGTGGCTCCGTCCGCGGGACCCGGGGTGGCCGGGGCCTCCCCCAGCCGGCCGGGCGGATCGGCGAGCGAGCCGAACCCGCCGATGCCCACCCCCGGCTTGGGGCCCGCCTTGACGATCGGATGGGCGCCGGCATCGGCCCCGGCCGGCCGCCCGCCGATCGCATAGAGCTCGCGGAGCAGGTCGAGATCGACCACTCCACCGCCCACGATCACGAGCAGATCATCGAATTCGGCGATCTGGGTTTGCAGCACGCGCCCTTGCACGGCTCGGTCACTCTGTCTATGTCTGAAGCGTCTCGCTGGGGTGCCCTGGACTTGTCCGGGGCTGAGAAAAACCCATTGAACCTGAACCAGGTCATGCTGGCGGAGGAAGTTCGAGATGGCAAGGGCGCTATGCCCTAACCATTGACGTTCCACCTCTTTTCCACGTGGCCGCATCCGAAGGGAACGACCATGTTGCTATCCGTCCGCTTCGCGCTTGCGGCTTCTCTCGCTCTTGCGGCGCTTCCCGCCGCGGCCGAGGAAGTGCCGATCTTGCGCGTCCACACCTACGACAGCTTCGCCGCCGAATGGGGCCCCGGCCCGGCCATCAAGGCCGGCTTCGAGGCCACCTGCGGCTGCGTGGTGGAATACGAAACCTCCGACGACGCCATCTCGACCCTCCGCCGCGTGCAGCTGGAAGGCGACACCACGCGCGCCGATGTCATCGTGGGGCTCGACACCGCCATCGCCGGCGAAGCGCGGGCCACCGGCCTGTTCGCGCCGCATGGCCTGACGCTGGAGGGCCTTGCCTTGCCCCAGGCCTGGACGGACACCGAGTTCGTGCCGTTCGACTACGGCTACTTCGCCTATGTCTATAACAAGGAGACGCTGCCCAATCCGCCGCGTTCCTTCGAAGAACTGATTGCCCTGCCCGACGACTTCAAGATCGTCATCCAGGATCCTCGCTCGTCGACGCCGGGGCTCGGCCATGTCATCTGGGTGGCAGAGGCCTACGGCGACCGTGCCCCCGAAATCTGGGCCGGCCTCAAGCCGCACCTGCTGACGATGACCCGTGGCTGGTCGGAAGCCTATGGGCTGTTCCTCGACGGCGAGGCCGACATGGTGCTGAGCTATACCACCTCGCCCGCCTACCATGTCATCGCCGACAACGACACCCGCTTTGCCGCGGCGCTGTTCGACGAGGGACATGTGGTGCAGGTGGAGGTGGCCGGCATGCTGAAGTCGTCGGGCCAGCAGCAGCTGGGCCGCGATTTCCTCGCCTATCTGGTCTCTCCCGAGGCGCAGAAGGTGATCCCGACCACCAACTGGATGTTCCCGGTGATCGACATCGGGGCCGACCTGCCGGCGGCCTTCAACGACCCCGGACAGCCGCCCAAGGTCATCCCAGTCGACGAGGCGGTAGTGACGGCGAACGGCCGGGCGTGGATCGCAGCAGCCCTTGCCGCGCTTCAATAGCCTCACGCTGCCGGATCGCCCGATCCGGATCCTGATCGGCGTCGCGATAGCCATCGGCATCGCGGCGCTGGTCGTGCTGCTGTTCCTCGCCATTGCTGGCGCGGCAGCGCAGCAGGATGCCACGCCACACTCGACCATCGACCTGCCGCACCTCCTGGTGATGACATCGACGCAGGCGGGGCTGACCACGATCCTGTCGCTGACTGTCGGGACGGCACTGGCCTGGGCCCTGAACCGGCTGCGCTTTCCGGGGCGCGATCTGGTGGTGGGCCTGTTCGGCTCGGCCATCGTCACGCCGGGCATTCTCGTCGCCTTTGGCCTGCTTGCGGTGTGGGGACGGTCCGGCTGGGTGAACGGGCTGTGGCGCAGCCTGTTCGGCACCCCGCTCGACATCCCGATCTTCGGGCTCGGCGGGATTCTGGCGGCGCACCTGATCCTCGACGGCGCCTTTGCGGCGCGGGTGCTGCTGGCTCGTCTCGACGCCATTCCGACGGCCCGGCTGAAGACCGGCCAGAGCCTCGGGCTGACGGCGCTGCAGCGCTTTGCCATCATCGACTGGCCGACGCTGCGCGGCACCTTGCCGGGACTGGGCGCCATCATCTTTCTCCTCGCCTTCACCAGCTTTCCGGTGGTGCTGCTGCTCGGGGGCGGACCGGCCAACCAGACGCTCGAAGTCGCCATCTACCAGGCGGCGAAGCTCGATTTCGACCTGACTACGGCGGTAACGCTGGCGCTGACGCAGGTCGCCGTCTGTGCGCTCATCGTCATCGCGGCGGCCGCCTTCGCGCCGGTGCCCCCCAGCCTCGGCAGTTCCCGTTCCCCGACATGGCAGGACGCCGCCGGCCCCCGCACGGTGCAATGGATCGTGCTGGCGGCCGGCATCCTGGGCTTCGCACTGCCGATGCTGACGATCATTGTCGATGGGCTCAGCGGCATCGGACCGGTGCTGGCGCGCCCCTCGTTCTGGAACGGTGTGCTGACCAGCCTCATGATCGCGAGTGCAGCGGCGACGCTGACCCTGCTGCTGGCCTTCGGGCTCTGTCTCGCCCGGGCATCGACCGACCGCGCCGGCCTTCGCCTCACCGTGGCGGCGCCCTCCTATGCCTATCTCGCGGTGCCGGGAATCGTGCTGGCGCTCGGCTTTTTCCTGTTGGTGCGCACCATGGGCATCCTTCCGGCGGCCGCCGCGCCGGTGGTGGTCGTTGTCGCCAATGCCCTCCTCGCTCTGCCCTTCGCCGTCGCCACCATCGGGCCGCCGCTCGACGCCATTGCCCGCAGCCGGGGCAAGCTCATCCGCTCGCTCGACCTGTCGGGCGTCCGGCAGTTCCTTGCGGTGGAATGGCCGCTCGTCGCGCCGGAGGCCGGACTCGTCGTCGCTCTCGCCTTCTGCTTCTCGCTGGGCGATCTCGGCGTGATTGCGTTCTTCGGGACGCAGGATTTCGCGACGCTGCCGCTGCTCCTCAGCCGGGCGCTCGGCGCCTACCGCACCAACGACGCCGCCGCGATTGCCGCCATCATGCTCGTGCTCACGGTCGCGACCTTCGTGCTGCTGCCCAAACTTTTCGCGAGGTCTGCCCATGCTCGTGCTTGACGACGTGACCTACACCCATCCCGGACAGCCGGCAGGCTATCGCTTCAGCATGGAAGCGGCGGCCGGCACGGTGACGGCGGTGCGGGGCGCCAGCGGCTCGGGCAAATCCACGCTGCTCGATCTGATCGCCGGCTTCCTGCGCCCGACCGCCGGCCGGATCGAACTGGATGGCGCCGACCTCGTTGCCCTGCCGCCGGAGCGGCGGCCGATCTCCATCCTGTTCCAGTCCGAGAGCCTGTTCGAGCACCTGAGCGCCGCCGAGAACGCCGCACTGGGCCTGCCGCCGTCCACCGCGCGAGCCGAACGCGACCGGCAGGTCGCGACGGCGCTGGCGGAAGTCGGGCTCGACGGGATCGGGCCGCAGCGGTCCGAGACGCTTTCGGGCGGGCAGAAGCAGCGTGTGGCGCTGGCCCGCACCCTGCTGCGCAACCGTCCCGTGCTGCTGCTCGACCAACCCTTCTCGGCGCTCGACGACGACACCCCCGCCGCCACCCGCCCGCTCGTCAGCACCTCGATGTCGCGGCATGGCTGGATCACCGTGCTCGTCAGCCACCACGTCGACGACATCGAGGTGCTGGCGCGGCGTGTCTACGCGATCGAGAATGGCGCCCTGCTGCGTGAAGAGACGACAACGGCGCCGCGCTGAAGCGCGACGCCGCGAGATGTGTCTGCCGGCGATCAGTTGGAGGCGGTCTGGCCCCAGGTCGCGAAGACATCCCGGAACAGCGCTTCGGCCGTCGCGTCCTTCTCCAGCGTGATGATGGCGCGGATTCCCGTGGCGTAGATCAGCGCGAGATCCATCCACTTGCGGCCGGTCAGCAGCGCAGTGTTGTTGTTGAGGTCCTCGGCCGACGCACTGAGCGCGAAGAGGAAGGAGTTGCCGACGACGCGCGCCGACGCACCGACCAGCGGCGTGCCCTGCACCAGTTCCTCGTTCTTGAGCAGCACGCCCGGCAGCCCGGCGATCGAGCCGCCGATGAAGCTGTCGCTGACCCGGAAGTTGATTTCCATCAGATGGCTGGCCGGCAGGCTGGGATCGGCGTTGCGACGGATCAGCACGTCGACGGCGAGATTGCGCGCCGGAATGCTGGCCTTGCCGATGAGGGTCGGCTGGCCCATCTCGTCGGCGCCCTTGCTCCAGTCCACGGTGCCCGAGAACGGCACGGCCCCGGTGGTGCCATCGGCCGAGGCTTCGAGCAGCAGCGACTGGCTGCCTGCGAGTGACGCGGAATCGAGCGCCGCGACCGCCGCCTCGGCTGTGCTTGCCTGATCCGCGGAGACCAGCCGATCCTCGGCCGGCGCGGCGGGCTGGCTGGAGGCGGCAAGCGCCAGCGGCTGGTTGCCGGTAAGCGCCGGATCGGGCGTCAGACGCTCGGTCCCCGCCAGTTCCGCGGCAGGCGCGGGCGTTGCAGCGGGAGCAGCGGGGCTGCCCGGTCCGGTTGCCGGCGCAGACGCCTCGGCAGTGACGGTCACCGGCGCGCTGGTGGCCGCCTGCTGCTGGCTCGACCCGAACATGCTCGACAGATCGAGATAGCCCTGGCTGACCGCCCAATAGCCGGCGCCGCCGGCACCAGCCAGCAGCACGATACAGACGATCAGGAAGATGGTGACAGCGCTCATGCCGCCACGATCGCGCTCCTGGCGGGCGCGCGGAAAACCGGCATCGCGATCATCACGATTGCTGGCGCGGCCGGCGAGCGCATCGCGCCCCGCGCGGCCGGAGGACTTGGCTTGCCGCGACGGCGGGGGAAGCTGCGCCTGGCCCTGCGAGCGGAAAGCGGGCTTGCGGCCCGACATCAGATTGTTGAGCGTCCCCTTGGCCTTGCCGTTCCGGGGCGGCGCGATCTCTTCGTGCTCGGCACCATTCAGCGCCGACACCTGATCGCCGCGGGCCTCGCGGTCCAGCGTCGCTATGGCGCGATCGATGGCGCCCTGCGGATCTGCCGGCTGCGGCTCGACCTCGACTTCGCGCACGGCGGACATGGCCGCGGCGATGCGCGGCTCGTCGATGAATGCAGCGGGCTCGACCATCGGCTGGCGCGCAACCGCCTGGTTGCCGCGAGCTGCCGGCTCCAGCCGGGGCGCCTGGCGCGGCTCGATATGCGGTGCGCGGCGCTGGGCGTCGCCCGCCGGAACACCGAAAGCGGTCGAATTGGAGCGCCCCTTGGCGGCCTCGGCGCGCGCCACGATGGAGGGCAAGGGCCGGCCATTGGCTTTTGCGGCGGGCTTGGGCGGCAGGAGATCCGTCTCGACGGACTCCTCGTCGTCTTCCTCGTGCTGCGGCTCGGGCGCCGACTGCTTCGGCACGGGCGAGGCAAGGCGCATCTGCACCGGCTTCGTGGCCGGCCGCTTCGGCTTTGCCTCGGCCGGCGCCTCGGCATTGGCGGCGGCGATGATGTCTTCGATGCTGCCGCCGGCCGGCAGCGCCTTCGGCTCGCGCGGCACGAGGGTCGGCTTGGCCGGCGCGGGCTTGCTCACGGCGGGCCGGGCCAGCTGCGGTTTGGCGATGTTGGCGGGCTCGTCGAAATAAACCGGCGGCGGGGGCGTATCGCTCGCGCCGCCGCCCATTCCGGCGATCACGGCCTCGCTCGATTCCTGCTCCACCTGGCGGATGCAATCCTCGAGCTGCAGGCGATGCGTGGTGATGTCGCGGGCGGGGAGCGGCGGATTGATGGCGCGCAACTGACCGACGAGAGCGGCCCTGGCCTTCTCGTAAACCGCGCGACGCGCGGCGCCGTTATTTTCCGGAAGGGCATCGACCGCCTTCCTTAACAGCTCTTTGTAGTCGGCCATTCGCCCTTTACGCTCGCAAATCAGTGGCTACTTTTAGCCAAATTCCCTCAGTCTTGGAACGGGTCATGGACGAGGATCGTATCCAGCCTCTCCGGGCTCGTGGAAAGCATCGCGACCGGCGCCCCGATCAGCTCCTCGATGTACCGGACGTACTTGACGGCCTGGGCCGGCAGCTCGTTCCAGCTCCTCGCACCCGCCGTCGTCTGGGACCATCCCTCCAAGGACTCATACACAGGCTTAACAGCTGCTTGTGCCCCCATTGAGGCAGGCAGGTGGTCGATCCGCTGGCCCCCCAGCTCATAACCGACACAGACCTTGATCTCCTCGAGACCGTCGAGGACATCCAGCTTGGTGAGGGCGATTCCCGTGATCCCCGAGGTGCGCACCGTCTGCCGCACCAGAACCGCATCGAACCACCCGCACCGACGCTTACGCCCTGTAACTGTGCCAAATTCATGACCGCGTTGCCCGAGGAAATCACCGATCTCCCCAAAATCCTCAGTCGGGAACGGTCCCTCCCCGACGCGGGTGGTATAGGCCTTGGTGATCCCCAGCACGTAGCCGATCGACGTGGGCCCGAGGCCCGAGCCCGCCGCCGCCTGTCCGGACACGGTGTTGGAGGAGGTGACGAACGGATAGGTGCCGTGGTCGTTGTCGAGCAGCGCGCCCTGCGCTCCCTCGAACAGGATGCGGGCGCCGGCCCGGCGCTTTTCGTCCAGCAGCTGCCAGACGCGATCCATGTAGGGCAGGATCGCGTCCTTGACCTGCAGCAGCTCCTGGTGGAGCGCGTCGGCGCTCAGCTCGGTCAGGCCCATGCCGCGCCGCAGCGCATTGTGGTGCGCCAGCAGCCGCTCGACCTTGGCCATCAGCGTATCGGGCTCGGCCAGATCGCAGACGCGGATGGCGCGGCGGCCCACCTTGTCCTCGTAGGCCGGACCGATACCGCGCTTGGTGGTGCCAATGCGCAGGCCTGAATTGGCCGATTCGCGGATGCCGTCGAGTTCGCGATGCAACGACAGGATGAGCGGCGCATTCTCGGCGATCTTCAGCGTCTCGGGGCTGACGATGACGCCCTGCGCCGCCAGCTTCTCCACTTCGGCGACGAAATGGTAGGGATCGACGACGACGCCATTGCCGATGACGCTGAGCTTGCCGCGAACGACGCCGGAAGGCAGCAGGCTGAGCTTGTAGCTCGTGCCGTCGATCACCAGCGTATGGCCGGCGTTGTGCCCGCCCTGGTAGCGCACCACGACGTCGGCACGCTCGCTGAGCCAGTCGACGATCTTGCCCTTGCCTTCGTCACCCCACTGGCTGCCGACGACAATCACATTGGCCATGAACGAACATCCTCGCGAAAACACAGCGCCGTGCGGGGCGCCTCAGGAACACCGGCCGCTTCGCGGCAACAAATTCGCTGGAAGGGCGACGAGGTTTAGACGACAAGAAGCGCAATGACAAACCCGACGTCCCGCCCGTCCAGCGGACTTTCCACGTTCTGGAACAGTCCGGTCCTCGTTCTCGTCTTCACCAACCTCTTCTGGGGCGGCAACATCGTGGCTGGCAAGCTGGCGGTCGGCCACATCGACCCGTTCCTGCTGATGATCATCCGCTGGATCGGCGCCATGATCCTGGTTCTGCCGTTTGCCGTGAAGCCGCTGCAGCGGAGCTGGCCGACGCTGCGCCGCTACTGGCTGCTGTATCTGTTCTACGGCGTCGTCGGCTATGCCACCTTCAACGTGCTCACCTACCTCGCGGCCTACTTCACCACCGGCGTCAACATCGCCATGGAGCAGGTGACCATCAACATCCTGGTGATGGCGCTGAACTTCGCGATCTTCCGCATCCGCGTGACGGCGCTGCAGATGCTCGGCGCGGCACTCACCATCGTGGGGGTCGCCTTCATCGTGACGCATGGCGACCTGGGCCGCATCCTGGCGCTCGAGATCAACCTCGGCGACGGGCTCGTGCTGCTGGCCTGCATCGCCTGGGCCATCTATTCGCTGGGCCTGAAATACCGCCCGTCGACCGACTGGCTGAGCTTTCTCGTTGCGACCTGCGCCGGGGCGGCGCTGGCATCGGTGGTGTTCCAGCTGAGCTTTGGCGGCGGGCTCGCGGTGCTGCCCGAAAAGCTGGCCGCGGTGAGCCTGCAGGGCTGGCTGATCAGCCTTTATGCCATCGTCTTTCCGAGCGTCCTGGCGCAGATGTTCTACGTTCGCGGCGTCGAGCTGATCGGCCCCAACCGGGCGAGCCTGTTCATCAACCTGCTGCCCCTGTTCGGCACCATCGGCTCGGTGCTGGTGGTGGGCGAATCGCTGCAGCCCTTCCATTTCTACGCCGCAGGGCTGATCGTGGTCGGCATCCTGCTGGCCGAGTGGAGCGCGCGGCGGGGTCAAATCGCCGTGTCGGAGCCCTGACGCGCGGCCGCCGCGACACCATATACTGGCCATCCGAGCACGAGAGGATCGATCGATGACGACGACAACCGCGTTTCCCGTCACCCGCACCGACGCCGAATGGCGCAGCCTGCTGTCGCCCGAGCAGTACCGGATCATGCGCGCCCACGGCACCGAGCCGCCGGGCTCCTGCGCCCTGCTCGCCGAGAAGCGGCCCGGCACCTTCCACTGCGCCGGCTGCGACACGGCACTGTTCGAGGGCAAGGTGAAGTTCGAGAGCGGCACCGGCTGGCCCAGCTTCAACGACCCCATCGCCGGCAGCGTAGAGACCTCGGTCGACCGCGCCTTCGGCATGGTGCGCGAGGAGGTGCATTGCGCCACCTGCGGCAGCCACCTGGGGCACGTGTTTCCCGACGGTCCGCCGCCGACCTTCCAGCGCTACTGCATCAACGGTGTGGCGCTGAACTTCGTGCCGGCCTGAACGGCTGCGTCCCGGCGAGCCTCTGGGCTCCCGGGATTTTCTTCAGTCTGCCGCGAGATGCGGCGCGGGCGGGACTTTTGTCCCGAAAAGCCGGTAGACCGGCAAGTTAGGCGTGGGACTATCGTCCCGCCCGTCGCGATCGGCTTGTTGCAGACTACCCCCGGTCGGATGCGAACCCGCCGAGCTGCCGAGGGACGGCGGCCCGCCCCTCCCCGATCCCCCACCGCAATGCTCCGTCAGCGCCGCGCGCCGGTGGGGTGCGTGGATTGTGCAGGGTGTGTGGAAGGAGGGGATTAGTTTTGTGGGCTTTTGCTGGCTGCGAGGGAAGCCCCTCACCCGGCGCTGCGCGCCAACCTCTCCCCGACGGGGAGAGGAAGGGTGGTGCTGACTGATGGACCCCTCATCCGCCCTGTCGGGCACCTTCTCCCACAGGGGGAGAAAGCGATGGGGCGGCAAGGTCGGGCATGGTTGCGGATATGGCAGTCGGGATGCCTTCTCCCCTTGTGGGAGAAGGTGGATCGCGCGTTTAGCGCGAGACGGATGAGGGGTCGGGCAGTCGGCATTGCTGCCCCTCACCCGGCGCGGCGCGCCGACCTCTCCCCGTCGGGGAGAGGAAAGACGGTGCTGACTGATGGACCCCTCATCCGCCCTGTCGGGCACCTTCTCCCACAAGGGGAGAAGGCAATGGGGCGGAGGGATTTGGGGTGGGGGGTCAGAACTTCAGGGATTTTGCCTGCTTGACGCCTTCGAGGGAGGCGACGCGCTTGAGCTGGGTTTCGTCGAGGGCGCCGTCGATCGAGAGGAGCGCAATGGCATCGCCGCCGACTTCGGCGCGGCCGAGGTTGAAGTTGGCGATGTTGATGCCGAGCTCGCCGAGCAGCGTGCCGAGGCGGCCGATGTGGCCCGGCTTGTCCTCGTTGGTGACGTACAGCATGGACGGGGTGAGCTCCGCTTCCATGCTGATGCCCTTGACCTGGATGACGCGCGGCCGGCCGTTGGCGAAGATGGTGCCGGCGACCGCCCGCTCCTGCCGTTCGGTGCTCACAGTGAGCCGGACATAGCCTTCATAGGCGCCCTGCTGGTCGCGCGAGGTGACCTCGACGCTGATGCCGCGATCCTTGGCGATCTGCGGCGCGGAGACCATGTTGACCTCCTGCATCTGCGGCTTCAGCAGGCCGAACAGCGCCGCGGCCACCATCGGCTTGGTGTTGAGGGTCGACGGCGTGCCCTCGAACTCGATCTGCACGCCCTTGATGGCGCTCTCGGTGAGCTGGCCGGCGAACGAGCCCAGCGCTTCCGACAGCCGCACCCACGGCGTGATGCGGGGCGCTTCCTCGGCCGAGATCGAGGGGAAGTTGAGCGCGTTGGTGATCTCGCCGCTCATCAGATAGGCCGAAATCTGCTCGGCCACCTGCAGCGCCACATTCTCCTGCGCTTCGGTGGTGGATGCGCCCAGGTGCGGCGTGGCGATGAAATTGGGCAGCTCGAACAGCTCGTTGCTGGTCGCCGGCTCCTCGACGAACACGTCGAAGGCCGCGCCGGCGATCTTGCCGGCCTTGAGCGCCGCCGCCAGCGCCGCCTCATCGACCAGGCCGCCGCGCGCGCAATTGATGAGCCGGACACCGTCCTTCATCTTAGCGATGGCGGCGGCGTCGATGATGTTGCGCGTCTGCTCGGTGAGCGGGGTGTGGAGCGTGATGAAATCGGCGCGCTTCAGCAGCTCGTCGAGATCGACCTTCTCGACGCCGATGGCCTGGGCACGCTCGGGGGTAAGGAACGGATCGAAGGCGATAACCTTCATCCTGAGGCCCTGCGCGCGATCGGCGACGATGGAGCCGATATTGCCGGCGCCGATGAGGCCGAGCACCTTGGAGGTGACCTCGACGCCCATGAAGCGGTTCTTCTCCCACTTGCCGGCGCGGGTCGAGGCATCGGCCTCGGGGATCTGGCGCGCCAGCGACAGCATCAGCGAGATGGCGTGTTCGGCCGTGGTGATCGAATTGCCGAAGGGCGTGTTCATCACGATGATGCCCTTCTTGGTGGCCGCGGGGATATCGACATTGTCGACGCCGATGCCGGCGCGGCCGATCACCTTGAGGTTGGTCGCGGCGCTGATGATCTTCTCGGTGATCTTGCTGGCCGAGCGGATGGCGAGGCCATCGTACTGGCCAATGACCTCGAACAGCTTGTCCTTGTCCTTGCCGAGATCAGGCAGGTAGTCGACCTCGACGCCATTGTCCTTGAAGATCTGGACGGCGGTCTTGCTGAGCTTGTCGGAAACGAGAACTTTGGGCACGGAGGCCTCCATGAAATCTGGTGGGTGGTCAGCCCCTCCCCGTCCCTCCCCATGAAGGGGAGGTGTGAGCGGGCGGATGTGGCACAGTTCGCGCCTCATCCGCCGACAGCCGGGAGGGTCGTCGGATTGAACTAGGCGGCCTTGGCCAGCTCGGCCTTTTCGAGCGCGAAGGCGTAATCGAGCCACGGCGTCAGCGCGGCGAGACTGGCGGTCTCGACGGTGGAGCCGCACCAGATACGAAAGCCCGTCGGCGCGTCGCGATAGTGGCCGATGTCATAGGCGACACCCGCCTTGTCGAGCCGCGAGACGATGGCCTTGGCGAACGCCGCCTGCTTCTCGTCGTCGAGCGCGGTGATGGCCGGATCGGCGATCACGAGGCAGACGGACGTGTTGGAGCGGGTTGCCGGGTCCCTGGCGAGAAAATCCACCCAGTCGGTCTTTTCGACCCAATCGGCAATCGCCTTGGCATTGGCATCGGCACGCGCCTGCATGCCCTCGAGGCCGCCGACGGTGAGGCCCCATTCCATCGCATCCACCGCGTCCTCGATGCACAGCATCGAGACGGTGTTGATGGTGGCACCCTGGAACACGTCGGCCATCAGCTTGCCGCCCTTGGTGAGGCGGAAGATCTTGGGCAGCGGCCGATCGGGCTTGAAGGTTTCGAGGCGCTCGACGGCGCGCGGCCCGAGGATCAAGATGCCGTGCGCAGCCTCGCCGCCCAGCGCCTTCTGCCAGGAGAAGGTGACGACATCGAGCTTGGCAAAAGCGAGGTTGTGCGCGAAGGCGGCCGAGGTGGCATCGCAGATGGTGAGGCCCTTGCGATCGGCCGGGATCCACTCGCCATCGGGGACGCGCACGCCCGAAGTGGTGCCGTTCCAGGTGAAGACGACGTCGTTGTCGAAGTTGACCTGCTGGAGATCGGGCAACTCGCCGTAGCCGGCCTTGATGGTGCGGACGTTGTCGAGCTTGAGTTGCTTGGTGATGTCGGTGACCCAGCCGTCACCGAACGATTCCCAGGCGAGGACATCGACGCCGCGGGCGCCGAGCATGCCCCACAGCGCCATCTCCACGGCGCCCGTATCGGAGGCCGGCACGATGCCGATGAGGTGGGTGTCGGGAACCTGAAGCAGCTCGCGGGTCAGCGCGATGGCGCGCTCGATGCGGGCCTTGGCGGGCTTGGCGCGATGCGACCGGCCGACCAGTGCGCCGGCAAGCGCATCGAGCGTCCAGCCTGGACGCTTCGCACACGGACCCGATGAAAAATTCGGATTTGCCGGTTTTACCGCCGGCGCGGTCAGGGGCATATCAGCCATGGCGACCCTCCCAGGTCGAAAGCCTCACGTTAGGGTGAGGTGTCCTGAGGCGGGCTGATACTCCTCCGCATTGTCATGCGCAAGGGGACTATGCGGTACGGCTGACGAATCCTCCGTGCCGGTGGATCACAGCGGCGGCGGCGCCTGCATTCCGTTGCGGCGCGAAAGCAGCCGCCAGCCGGAAATGGCGAGCACGATGACCGTCAGAAGGTACGGCAGCGTATTGAGCAGTTCGCTCGGCAGGCCGAAGCCCTGCAGCCGGTCGGTGAGGGCGGCGGCAAAGCCGAAGAACAGCGCGACGAGGAATACCTGCAGCGGCCGGTGCCGGCCGAAGACCACGGCGGCAAAGGCGATGATGCCGCGGCCGGCAGTCATGTTGTCGGTGTACATGCCGAGCAGCCCCAGCGACAGCTGTGCTCCAGCCAGCGCGCAGCAGAAGGCGGTGATGGCGATGGCGCAGTAGCGCATCAGCCGCACGTTGATGCCTGCCGCCGCAGCGGCCTCGGGCTTTTCGCCGACGGCGCGCAGGGCCAGCCCGAACGGCGTGCCATAGAGGATGAACACGAACAGCGGCAGCGTCAGCCACGACAGGTAGGTGAGGATGGTGTGGCCGCTGAGCAGCGGCCCCAGGACCGGCAGCCCGTCGATGAAGGGGAGCCGGATGAAATCGAGCTGCAGCGGTGAAAACGCGCCGCCGGTCTGTCCCAGCATGGCGTTGAGCAGGAAGATCGTGCCGCCCTGCGCCAGGAGCATGAAGCCGAGTGCCGAGATGATCGGATCGGCGCCCATGTCGACCACCACCCAGCTCCACATCGCCGAGAGCACGATGCAGGCCAGCCCGGCCAGCAGGATGCCCAGCCAGATGTTTCCCGTGAGGATGGTGAAGGCGACGCTGAAGAAGCTGCCGAACAGCATCACCCCTTCGAGCGTGAAATTGAAGACGCCGACCTGGTGGCTGAACATGCCGCCCATGGCAGCAAGGATCAGCGGCGTCGCCACCACGAGGGTCGAGCTGAACAGCGAAAGCGTGAGGATGTCCATGGCGCCTCAGGGACCGGTGCGGCGCTTGAACAGCGCGTTGATCTGGTCGCGCAGCCGATAGGCGGAAACGACGAGGATGATCGACCCCTGCAGGATCCAGATGATGCTCTTGGAGACGCCGAGCGTCCGCTCGATCTCGGTGCCGCCCGCCTTGAGGATGGCAAGGAAGATGCCGGCCGGGATGCAGCCTGCGATATTGCCCCCTGCCAGGAGCGCGACGAGGAACCCGTCGAAGCCGAAGCCGGGATCGAACTGCGACACGAACCGCTGGTTGATGCCGATGCTCTCGGCCGCGCCGATCATGCCGGCCAGAAAGCCGCTGACGCAGAAGGCGAGAATGAGCCGGCGCCCCGTCGGCAGACCCGAATAGAATGCATAGAGCGGATTGGCACCGGTCAGCCGTACTTCGTAACCGAGCCGCGAGCGCTGCATCAGGTAGTGTGCGACGATCGCCACCGCGATCGAGACGAACAGCATGACCGACACGTTGCCGACCGGGAAGAACGACGGCAGCACGGCGTCCGGCGCCACCTTCACCGACATGAGGAACGCCGCCGAGGTTGGATCGCGGAAGAACTGCCGGACGAGGAAATCGGAAATGCCGATGGCGACGTACCAGAGCATCAGCGAGGTGACGATCTCGCTGGCGCCAAGGTATCGGCGCAGCAGCGCCGGGATCAGGGCCCAGAAGCCGCCGGCAACACCGCCGCCGAGGATCGCGACGGCGGGATGCAGGCCCGCCGGCAGATCGATGGTGAAGCCGAGGAGCGAGCCGACCAGCCCGCCCAGATAGATCTGGCCGGAAAGGCCGGCATTGAACAGACCGGCCTTGAAGCCGATGGTGACGGCGACGCCTGCGAGGATCAGCGGAGTGGCCCACCGCAGGGTCGAGGAAATTCCGAAGACGCTGCCCAGCGCCCCGCGCAACAACGCGGCATAGACATCGAGCGGGCTCTTGCCGATGCTCAGGATGAGCACGGTGGTGAGCAGCAGGCCGGCCAGCGTGGCGATGAGCGGCATCTGGATCGATTGCCAGGCCCGGGCAACAAAGCCGTTGGCGGGCGGCGCGGCGGCCGGCCCGCCCGTGGTCGCGTCGGCGCTCATGCGGCCTCTCCGGTGGTGGACGGCGCGTCCGGCGTGATGCCCGCCATCAGCAGGCCGAGTTGCTCCGCCGTCAGCGCTTCGGGCGCGGCCTCGGCGACAATGGCGCCGCGATACATGACGAGGATGCGGTCGGAGAGGCGCAGGATCTCATCGAGATCGGACGAGACGAGAATGACGCCGGCCCGGTCCCTGCGGCCGAGGAGCTGCGCATAGACGAACTCGGCCGCGCCGATGTCGACACCGCGCGTCGGATGCGCCGCGACGATGATCTGCGGATCGCTGTCGAGTTCGCGCGCGATGATCGCCTTCTGCATATTGCCGCCCGACAGGCTTCGGGCATCGGCATCGATGTTGCCGGGCCGCACATCGAACGCCTGCACCAGCCGCGTCGCGTGTGTACGCGCCGCAGCGCGGTCGATCCACATGCCCCGGCGGATCGGCGGGCGGGCATGCGCGCCGGTGATGAGGTTGTCGAGCAGCGAGGCGGTGGGCGCGAGCCCGGTGGAGATGCGGTCCTCGGGAATGTGGCCGACGCCCGCTGCCCGCATCGCCTTCGGGCTCGCCGTCGCGGTGACATCCTGGCCCTTGAGCAGGATGCGGCCGGCGTGCGGCACCCGCATGCCGGTGATGACCTCGATCAGCTCGGACTGGCCATTGCCTTCGACGCCCGCGATGCCGACAACCTCGCCCTGCCGCAGCGTGAAGGACACCCGATCCAGCCCGATGCCGCCACCCTCGGGCGTACAGACGACGCCCTCGAGCCGGGCCAGTTCCCTGCCCGGCGTCACCGGTTCGGCGCGACTCTCGACGACGAGCGTACGCCCCACCATGGCGGCGGCAAGCTGGTTCGGGCTGGTGTCGGCGATATCGACGCTGAGGACAATCTTGCCGGCGCGCATCACCGTGACGCGATCGGCGACGGCCATCACTTCCTTGAGCTTGTGGGTGATGAAGATGACGGTCTTGCCGAGGCTCTTGAGGGAGCGGAGGTTATCGATCAGCGCCAGCGTTTCCTGCGGCGTCAGCACCGCAGTGGGCTCATCGAGGATCAGCACTTCAGGGTTGCGGTACAGCGCCTTGAGGATTTCGACGCGCTGCTGCACGCCGACCCGGCAATCGGCGACGCGCTGCCGGGGCTGCACGGCGAGGCCATAGGTCTTCGACAGCTCGGCCACGATCTCTTCCGCCTTGCGACGCTGCAGCAGGCCGAAGCGGCGCGGCGGATTGGACAGCACCACATTCTCGGCGACGCTCATGGCATCGATCAGCGAGAAATGCTGGTGCACCATGGCGATGCCCCGTGCCATGGCGATTTCGGGATTCTTCAGTTCGACCGGCTCGCCATGCAGCAGCACGCGCCCCTCTTCGGGGACATGCAGCCCGGCCAGCGTCTTCATCAGCGTGGATTTGCCAGCCCCGTTCTCGCCGACGATCGCATGGATCTCGCCGGGCTGGATCGTGAGGTCGATGGCATCATTGGCAACGAAGCTGCCGAAACGCTTGGTGACGCCGATCAGCTCGATTGTCGGTTGAGGCATTGGCAACTCACAGGGGGAAGCGGCCCGGCCTTTCGGCCGGACCGCTCTAATCCTCAGAGCTCGGGCGTGCCCGAGATGGTGACGGCACCGGAGAGAATCTGCTCGCGCAGGTTGGCGATGGTATCGACGATCACCTTGGGCAGCTGCGAGCCCAGCTTGTGGTCGGCATCGCCGAACGAGCAGATATCGACGGCACCTTCCACGAGGCCCACCTGGTTGTGGCCGGGCGTGAAGCTGCTGGTGCGCACCTGGTTCATTACATCGTACACCCACTGGTCCAGCTTGACGAGAACCGAGGCGACGCAGGTGTCCGGGTATTGCGGGCACTGGTCGTTGTCCATGCCGATGGTGAGGTAGCCACCGCGGGCGGCGGCGCTCAGCACGCCGTGCTGGCTCTTGCCACCGCTGACGCCGATGATGCCCGCGCCACGCTCCTTGAGAACGGCGGCAAGCTGCGCCGCCTTCACCGGATCCTCGAACGGCGAATTGCCGCCGATGACGTTGTGGATGATCGTGCCGTTTGTGTTGGTGCTCTTGAAGCCCTGCTGGTAGCCGGCGAGGTAACCGTGCTGCTCGCCATTCTCGACGGCGAGCACGACGCCGAGCGTATCGCTCTGCACGCCGAGGAGCTTTTCGGTCGAGATCATGCCGGCAAGGGCGCCAGCGAGGTAGGTGCCGTCCTGCCCCTTGTGCCACACCGACTTGAGGTTCGGCACACCATCGGGAACGATGCCCACGAGGTTGGCGAAGTAGATGTTGGGGAACTGCCTGGCGGCGCGCTCCAGCGGATCGGCCATCGGCGGGAACAGGCCGATGATCAGATCGGGATTCTCCGCGGCGGAGGCCTCGAGAGCCCCCTGATACTCGCCCTGCAGCGCCTCGACGACGCGGACATTGTAATTGAGCTCGCCCGCGCCGCGATTGAGCCCGCTGATCATCGCATCGACGGGGCCCAGATCGCCCGCGCGCTGGATGGTGATCATCACCGCGTTGAGCGTCTCGCCGGAGGCGGCCTTCGGATCGACGACATCGTTCGCCATCGCGGCCGACGGCGCGATCACTGCGCTGGCGAAGGCGTACGCCGCCGTGGTCGACATGCCCAAGGCGACTGCATTGCTCAGCAGCTGGCGACGGGTAAGGCCACCGCTGTTGTAGCGCTGCTCAAGGTCAAGCCACTTTTCGAACATCCCATGATCCCCTTTTGATCAATGCCCGACGATCCTCCCGTCGCGCTTCATCCTGCATACAGGACAACTGTATGATATACAGAATGAAACACCTCGATTGAAGCGCGTCAAGGGGCCATTGGTGGCATCGCCTTGGCTTCCGGCGGCTCGGAGGTGCTTTACGCATACTTGACGCAGGGACGGAAACGGGCCCCGGCGGCCCTAGAAAAACCCCGAAATCCGGGCAGAACAGGCGGCGATCCGGGTCGGCAGCCGGTCCCGATGGCCGTCCGCTTGACAAACCGGTCGGGCAGCATCCAATGTTCTGTATATCGCACACTATTCTACATACAGGATTATTGGCATGTACGAAGACGTCAGGGAGCTTTATCTGAAGAGCGGTTTCGGCGGCCGGGTCGGCTTTGGTCGCAAAGCCGCTATCGTCGTGATCGACATGGCAAAGTCGTGGCTCGACGAATCGTCGCCGCAGGGCTCGTCGAAGCTCGGCTCGGTGCTCGACAACGTGCTCGCCCTGCTCGACGTCGCCCGCCGGACCGGGCACCCGGTCTTCTTTACCACCATGGCGTTCGAACCTGGGGACGTGGTGGGTGCCTATGGCAGGAAGATGTTGCACCTGAGCAGCCGTGGCTCGCTCGATGCCGGCAGCGACATGACCGAACGCGATCCGCGCCTGCAGCGCCGCCCGGACGAGCCTCTGCTCATCAAGCAGCGCGCCTCCGCCTTCTGGGGCACGCCGTTCGACAGCTTCCTCGTCGGGCGCGGGATCGACACGCTCATCATTACCGGCTGCAGCACCAGCGGCTGTATCCGCGCGACGGCCGAAAGCGCCCACAACCTCAACCTCAATGCCATCGTGCCGCGCGAGGCGGTGGGCGACCGGTCGGAGACGGCACACACGGCCAACCTCACCGACATCGACATGCGCTATGCCGACGTGGTGAGCGTCGCAGAGACGATCCGCTATCTCGAAGGCGCCGCCGCAACACAGGCCTGAGCGGCCACTGCCGATCCGGCAAGCCGCAATCGCCCGCGTCAGGCGAAGCCGCTGAGGAACGACTTCGCCCGCGGACCTGCCGCATCCGAGAAGAACTGCGCCGCGGGCGCATATTCCGCGACGCGCCCCGCCTCCATCAGCACCACGTCGGTGGCGAACTGCCGCGCAAAGCCCATTTCGTGCGTGACGCACACCATGGTCATGCCCGACGCGCCGAGATCGATCATCGCCTGCAGCACGTCCTGGATGACCTCGGGGTCGAGCGCCGAGGTCGGCTCGTCGAACAGCATCAGTCGCGGCTCGAGGCAGAGGGCCCGCGCGATGGCCACCCGCTGCTGCTGCCCCCCGGAGAGCTGGCTCGGATATTTCGCCGCCTGCTCGGCAACGCCGAGCCGCTCCAGCAGGGTCATGATCCGCCGGCGGGCCTCGGGTCCGGTCACCCGCGCCACGTGGCGCAGACCAATGGCGCAGTTGTCGTAGCAGGTCATGTGCGGGAACAGGTTGAAGTGCTGAAACACCATGCCGCAGCGGCGGCGCACTTCCGCCAGCGCGCGCTCATCCGTCGTCACCGCCAGCCCATCCACCCGGATCTCGCCGGCATCGTGGGATTCGAGGCCGTTGATGCAGCGGACCAGGGTCGACTTGCCCGAGCCGGACGGCCCGCACACCACCAACCGCTCGCCGCGCCGCAGCCGCACCGATACGTCGTCGAGCACGGTAACATCGCCGAAGCGTTTGCTGAGGCCGGAGATTTCGAGGGCGATATCGGCCGTCGTGGCCGGGGGCGTCGAGCTGTGCATGTGACGAGTGTGCCGCCCGCCCGACGGCGGCGGAATGGCATTGCGGCTAACCACACTTGCGGATAGCGTAAGTTAATGACCCGCCAAACGGCCCGTAAGCTCTTTCACCTTGCGCACGCTGACCTCGTAAAGCTCCGCATCTTCGCCACCATCGTCCGGCTGCGCGGCCTTTCGGCTGCGGCCGAGGAACTGGGCGTGAGCCTTCCCACCGTGAGCCGTGCGCTCGCAGACCTGGAGCTTCGCATCGGCATGCCGCTGTGCCGGCGCGGCCGCAGCGGCTTCGCGCTGACCCAGGAAGGCGCCGAACTGGCGACCGCCACCTCGGAACTGCTCGACGGGGTTTCGCGCTTTGAAACCGAAGTGAACCGGGTGTCGCGCGTCCACCGCGGCAGCCTGCGCATCGGCATCATCGACAACGTCATCTCCGACTCCGATTTCCGCATCTCGCGGGCGCTGAAGGCGATCAACGCGCGCTTCCCCGGCATCTACCCGGAAGTGCTGATGCTGCAGCAATCGACGATCGAGGATGCGGTGCGCAACCGCACCATCGATCTGGGCATCACCGCCGATCCGATGTTCTTCCAGTCATTGACCTATGACGAGATCTTCGCCGAGCAGAGCTCGTTCTATGTCGCGGCGGGATCGGCGCTCGACCAGCGGCTGATCAACGGCGAGCCGCTGTCGCACCTGCCCTATATCCGCAGGCGGCACAAAGCCTACTCGTTCCAGAATGTCGAGCAGCGCTACGACCTGCAGCCCGGCGCCACGGCCGACGGGCTCGAAGCCGCTGCCATCATCGTGGGAGCCGGGCTCGGCATTGCGCTGCTGCCGGAAAACTACGTCGAGCAGATGATCTCGATGTCGCTGCGCAAGGTGGAGCAGGAAGGCACACCCCTGCGCGTGCAGTTCTATGCCGTGACCCGGACGACCGCACCAGCGGCGCCCGTGGTCACGCAGATGGTCAAGATCCTCAGCAATCCGGAGCTGACCGAGGCCTCGGCAGCCTAGCCGAGCAGCCGGCCCAGGAACTCGACGACGATGTGCGTCCCCAGATAGGACGTTGCCCCGGTGCCGACATCGAGCGACGGGTTCACCTCGACGAAATCGAAGCCGACGACGTTGGTGTGCTTTGCCAGCGCGGCGAGACCGCGGCTCAGCTCTTCGTAGGTGAAGCCGTTCGGCTCACCGGAGACGCAGCCCGGCACCAGCGACATGTCCAGCGCGTCGATATCGATGCTCACATAGACCGGCGCGTCCTTCGGCAACCGGCCGATGATGGCTTCGGCGCCCTCGCGGCGATACTCGCCGACGGGAACGACGTTGCCGCCATTCGCCTTGACCTCACGCAGGATCGCCGGCTCGCCGCGCAGGCTGCGGATGCCGATCTGCGTCAGGCTCTGGACATTGGGCATGCCGTGGATGTGGCGGAACGCATGGCCATTGGTATGGCGCAGGCCGCCCTCGAAGGTGTCGTAGTCGAGATGCGCATCGAACTGCACCACGTGCAGCGGCTGATTGAAGGCCCTGACGATGGGATAGGTGATCGAATGGTCGCCACCCAGCCCCACCGGCATCACGCCGCGATCGAGGATACCGCGCACCAGGCTGGTGATGTTTTCAAAGGTCAGCTCCACATTGGTGGAGGCGATATCGACGTCGCCGACATCGACAATCTTGCCGGTCCGCACCGCATCCGCCAGATAATGGTGGCCGGTTTCCATGTCCTGCCAGCCATCGGGCGAGAAGCGGAGCGAGTGCTCGCGCAGCGAACGGGGCCCGAAGCGCGTCCCCGGCAGGAAAGGCGAGCCCTCGTCAAACGGCACGCCGTAAATGGCGGCCTTGGCGCTCAGCTGCGACAGGTCGGAACAGTAGTTGGAACGCAGAAAAGTCGGAATACCCGTGAAGGCACGGTTGAGCCGGCTGGGATCGTAGAAATTGCTTGTCACGTGAAAACCCTCGGTAGCACGGGCTACGCGGCCTGCTGAGCAGGCGGCTCGATCAGCCCAACAGGGCATTCTGTCTCAGGACATGGCGCACCGTTGCAGTGCGAAAGGCGCAAGTGAATTTTTGCTTTCGGCAAGCGGGAAAGACATGCTTTCAATTCCGACAAGTGAGCTTAGCATGATGACGCTAGATGCCGGATTGGCTAGTGAAGCACTCTCGGCCCCTGAGCGGACGCAAGGGATCCGTTCGTTGGCACGATGCCAGGGGAGGAACTCCATGACCGATATTTCACGTCGTACCTTTTGCGGCCTTGCCGTGGCGGCTACCAGCACCATGCTGGTCGGCAACGCCTTCGCGGCAACCGAAACCACGCTCGAGAAGATCCGCCGCACCGGCCAGATGACTGTCGCCACCGAGGCGGCCTATGCCCCCTACGAATTCGTCAAGGACGGCAAGATCGTCGGGCTCGGCGCCGACCTGCTCGCCATCGTCAGCGAGGAGCTCGGGGCGAAGGTCGAGCAGCTCGACCTGCCTTCCAGGGCATCCTGCCCGGCCTGCTGGCCGGCAAGTTCGACTTCGTCGCCACCTCGATCGGCCTCAACGAGGAGCGCGCCTCGCGCTACGCCTACACGATGCCGGTAGGCGATGCGTCGTCCTACCTGTTCAAGAAGGCGGGCAACACCGCGGTCAACGGCGCTGCCGATCTCAACGGCAAGATCGTCGTCATCCAGCTGGGCGCCACCGACGAGCAGGTCGTCGCCGATCTCGATGCCAAGCTGAAGGCCGAGGGCGGCCAGGGCTTTGCCGAGATCGTCAAGGTCCCGGGCTTCCCCGAGCAGGCGCTGGCGCTTGCCAATGGCAGCGCGGATGTCGGCGCGGCCGGCCTCGTGCTGATCGCCAACCTGATGTCGGAACGCCCCGGCTTCGTCGAGCTCATCGAGCCCGCAACCGACCACATCACCTACATCAGCTGGGTCACCCGGCCGGACGACACCGACCTGCGCGACGAGCTGAACCGCATCTTCGTGAAGGTCGTCGCCGACGGTCGCATGGCCGAGCTGCAGAAAAAATGGCTCGGGACCACGGTCGATCTGCCGACGGAGGGCTACCTGCCCCAGGGCGCCATCTAGTCAGAGCGATACGGCCGGAGGCGAACATGGATTTCGATCCGATGGCCATGATCGCGGCCCTGCCCCAGATCGGGCAGGCCTCCCTGACCAACCTGTGGATCGCCGTCGTCGCGACGGCGATCGCTCTGGTGATCGCCACCGGCATCACCGTGCTGCGTGCCTTGCGGATCCGAGTGATCACGACGGTGCTCGACATCGTCGTGAGCGCGGTCCGCGGCACGCCGATCCTGATCCAGATCTTCCTGTTCTACTACGGCCTGCCGACCCTCGGGCTGGATATCCCGCCGCTGATCGCCGGCTTCTGCGCTGTCGCCTTCAACAGCTCGATGTTCGTGAGTGAACTGCTGCGCGGCGGCCTCACCGGCATGGATCGCGGCCCGATCGAAGCCGCCGTGGCGCTGGCGCTGCCGCGACGGGTGATCTGGTCCCAGGTGGTGCTGCCCCAGCTTTACCTGCGCGTGCTGCCTGCGCTGGTCGGCGAGATCACCATGGTCGTCAAGGCGACGGTGCTGCTCTCCTCGATCACCGTGGTCGAGGCGCTGCGGACGGCCCAGCAGCTCGCCTCCGCCAACTTCCGGTTCCTCGAGATGATGCTGGCGGCAGGCATTCTCCTCGCCCTCATCAACCTCGCCATCGCCTTCATCGGGGCTGTGATCGAAGGACGGCTCGCCGTCCGGAGAGGGTGACGATGCGGTTCGATCTCTCCATCATCTTCGACAACTGGCAGCTGTTCGCGAACGGGCTGCTGACCACGCTGCTCATCGCCGTGATCGCGCTGCCGCTCGCCTTCGTCATCGCCATCCCCATCGCCTTCATGAAGCTGTCGCGGATCTGGCCGCTGCGCGCGCTGGCGATCGTCTACATCGAGGCGTTCCGCAACGCGCCGTTCCTGATCGTTCTCTACGTCATCTTCTATGCACTGCCGACGCTGCATATCCGCCTGCCGGCGCTGGTCGTCGGCACCGGCGTCCTCTGCCTCTATGCCAGCTCCTACCTTGCGGAGATCATTCGCGGAGCCTTCCTCGCCGTGCCGAAGGGGCAGCTGGAAGCAGCACGCGCCGTGGGCATGTCGCGGCTGCAGGGGATCGTGCAGATCGTCGCGCCGCAGATGCTGAGCGGGCTGATCCCGCCCTCCACCAACATGGGCATCATCCTGATCAAGGAGACCTCCGTGCTGGCGCTGATCTCGGTGGCAGAGCTGACCTACCAGGGCATGTCGGTGCAGGCGGCGACCTTCGCCGCGTTCGAAGTATTCCTCGTTGTCGGCGGCCTCTACTGGCTGCTCTGCGCCACGCTGAGTGCCATCGCCACGTCGGCGGAGAAGCGGTCGGCGCGCTCCATCGCCGGCGCGCGCCGGGCCTCCGTCGCCGACTCCTTCCTGTCGCTCGAACCACGCGGGCGCAAATGAACGCTCCCGTCCTTTCCGCCCGCGGCGTCACCAAGATTTTCGGGTCCTTCACGGGCCTCGACGGCGTCGATATCGATGTCGCGCGCGGCGAGATCGTCGCCGTCATCGGCCCGAGCGGATGCGGCAAGAGCACCCTGCTGCGCTGCCTCGTGCAGCTCGAGGAGCCCAACAGCGGCACCATCCTGCTGGAAGGCCAGCCGTTCGGCAGCGTCGCCGCGGACGGTCGCCGACAGAGCACCCGGACCATCGACCGGATACGCCCCAAGATCGGCTTCGTGTTCCAGTCGCTGAACCTGTGGCCGCACATGACGGCGCGCGACAATGTCGCCAAGGGGCTGATCTCGGTGCGACGCATGCCGGTCGCCGAGGCCCGCGAGCGGGCGCTGGCGCTCATCGCCCGCTTCGGACTCGCGGCCAAGGCGGACCGCCGGCCTGCCGACCTTTCCGGTGGCGAGCGCCAGCGCATCGCCATCTGCCGCGCGCTCGCGATGGAACCGGTGGCGCTGCTTTTCGACGAGCCGACATCGGCGCTCGATCCCGAACTGGTGCTCGGCGTCCGCGATATCCTGCGGGAGCTGGCCGGCACCGGCATCGGCATGGTGATCGCCACGCACGACCTGCGGTTCGCCCGCGCCGCGACCGACCGGGTCATCTTCCTCGATCGCGGCAGGATCGCCGAACAGGGTCCGACCCAAGCGACGCTGGACAACCCGCAGTCGAGCCGGCTGCAGGCTTTCATCAAGAGCGTCGACCACATCTAGCAGCAGGAAATCTCCAACGTGAAAGTCCTCGTTCTGGGCGCGGGTGTGATCGGGGTCTCCACCGCCTATACGCTGGCTAAGGCCGGCCACCAGGTCACCGTCGTCGAACGCCTCGACGCCGCGGCGTCCGGCACCAGCTACGCCAATGCGGGACAGATCTCGCCTGCCCTCTCGGCGCCGTGGAACACGCCCGGCCTCGTCGGCAAGGCGCTCAAGTGGATGCGGCAATCGTATCCGCCGCTGATCGTGAGCGCGACGCCCAACCTCGAGATGCTGAGCTGGCTGTGGCGCTTCTACCGCGCGGCGAACCCGGCCAGCTACGACCGCGCCAAGCGCGCCATGGTGGCGCTGGGCGAGTACAGCCGGGAGCGGCTGCACCAGCTGCTGGCGGACGAGAACATCGACTTCAGCGGCCGCCGGGGCGGCACTTTCGTGCTGTTCCGCGATGCCTACCAGGTTGCGGCCTACGAGCGCGACCTCGAGGCGCTGGCCGAGCTCAACGTCGATGCCCGGCGACTGACACCCGACGAACTGGGAACGCTGGAGCCGAACCTCGCGACCTCGAAGCTCGCCGGCGCCGTGCTGCTGCCGGGCGACGAGACCGGCGACTGCCGCGCCTTCACGCGGGCGCTGGCGGCGCGCGCCGAAGCAATGGGGGTCAACTTCCTGTGGCGGACGGAAGTGCGCCGCATCGTCGTCGAGGGGCAGACGGCGAAAGCCGTGCATACCCAGAGCGACGTGATCGAGGCCGACGCCGTGATCGTTGCCATGGGCGTCTACAGCAAGGCACTGGTTGCACCGCTCGGCATCGACCTGCCGATCTATCCGGTGAAGGGCTATTCACTCACCATCGAGGCCGACAGCGACGCACTCGGCCCCATCTCCACGGTGTCGGACGAGACCTACAAGATCGGCGTCACCTCGTTCGGCGACAGGGTCAGGGTTGGCGGCACGGCCGAGATCGCCGGCTACTCGCTGAGCCAGCCGAAGCACCGCTTCGAAGGCCTGCGCTTCGTGGCTGGCGACCTGTTCCCGAAGCTGCCGCGACACAGTATCGACAATGCCGCCGAATGGAGCGGGCTGCGC
>Ga0066256_1001151_pt1 | contig 40002 bp, 32 predicted proteins | sample ThiBio_1000_biof_FD_87107 | JGI IMG/M metagenome (GOLD analysis project Ga0066256, IMG submission 87107) | Wastewater bioreactor microbial communities from Cape Town, South Africa - Thiocy_expt_1000_biof (version 2) | ecosystem: Engineered > Bioreactor > Thiocyanate-remediating >... | reverse complement strand
ATCCGGGGGGCAGGGCGCCATCTGCCTGCGCAAATTGGGCTGGGATGGACGACTCCCCCCAGCCAATATTATTCGGCGTCGGACTGGCACAAGTCAGCCCGCGGAAGATCGAATGCCACATCGGAGATCGCAAAAATCGGCAGATACTACGCCGTCTCATTGACCGATCTGGCTGGTCAGCGGCCATGACACCCGCCATTTCTCGCGGCGAGCCTGCAAACCGAGTCCCCTATTCCACACTGACTCACGCCCTCCTCGACGCGGTCGATCGATTTCCCGAAGGCCAGTTCGTCCACGCAATAAGACATGGCACTCTCTCGACCATATCCTATCGGGACACGCTGCAAAACGCGAAGCGGCTCGCCCTCGCCCTTCAGCGACGCGGCCTGAAGGCAGGCGACGACCTCGTCATCAATCTTCGGAACAGCGAAAATTTCATTCCCGCGCTTTGGGCTGCGCTTCTCTCCAATCTCTTGGCTGTGCCTCTCGTCCAAAACGCAAGCAAGCAGTTCGGAGCAACACGACGCAGAGAGATATTCTCCTTTTTGAGCTCGGTCCTAAGCGATGGATATATCCTCACCGATGATCCAGACCTGACGGACACACCGGATGCGGCCGCATCGGGATTGAAGATTCTCCAATTCGACGAATTAAACAACGAAAGGCAGCCTGCCGAGATCGCTATGATCTCTGAAAATCAAGGCGGTGCGCAGCTTGCGGTGCTGACGTCCGGAACGACAGCACAGCCAAAGCTCGTGGGGTTGACCGCAGATGCCGTCCTGGCACGCTGGTGGGCGAAGGTGCCTGACGCGCGGGACGCGGTAACCTTCCTGTCGTGGTCACCCTTCGACCATATCATGGGCCTTGGCCTTGCAGCGCCCAACACCGCGCGCAAGATCCATCTCGATGCTGAATGGTTCGCGGCAAATCCGCTCTCTTGGCTCGATGTTGTCGAACAGACGGGCACCACGCACGCGACCATGACGAATTTCGGCATGTCACTGATCATCGATGCTCTCAAGAGCCAACCGGGACGGAAATGGGATATTAGTCGCGTCCGGAAAATCGGCATCGGTGCGGAGCAAATTTCCCGGCCCCTGTGCCGCAGCTTTCTTAACCTCCTGACACCATTCGGCCTGCCTGCCGACTCGATCATTCTCGGTTACGGCCTCACGGAATGTGGCCCCGTGGCCGGAGGCGGCGCCGTCTTTTCGCCAGATCTAACGGAGGAAGGACCGGTCGTCCTTGATCGACCGACCGCAGGTCATGCCGTACGGATCGTCGACGACAATGGGACCATCTTGGCGGAAGAAGCCATCGGCCTTGTCGAGGTGCAGGGTCCGACCATGACGTGCGGCTATCTGGGAGACGAAGAAGGCACCGCCGACCTGCTGACGGACGATGACTGGCTGCGGACCGGCGATCTAGGCTTCCTCCGCAATGGTCTTCTCACAGTTGTCGGCCGCGAGAAGGATCAGATCGTCATCAATGCCAAGAAATTCTCATGTCTGGAGATCGAGAAAACTATCGCCTCCGAAAGCCGATTTCGCCAGGTTTATGTCGCGCCGTTTCGGGAAAGTCTGATCCGGCGCAGCCCGGCCTCAGGGAAACCGGTAGCCATCTTCGCTGTGGCCGAAAACGACGAAGCTTACGAACTGGCAGATGCAGCCGCCGAGATTCGCTCCATCGTGACCTCGGCCTATCATTTTGTTCCTGCAGTCGTCGGATTGATCAGAAGCGAGGACGTGCCACGAACACCCCTTGGAAAGGTACAGCGCTTTTCGCTTGCTGCGATGGTTGGCGATCCACGCTTCAGCGAACAACTTCACGTTCTCGCTGGACCATCTAACAACGAGGTGCCGGATACGAAATTGATCGGTATCGAACAGATTGTCGCCGAGATCTGGTCCAGGCTTTTGAAGTGCGGTCCGCTCAGTGATTCACACGCCGACTTCTTCGCGCTGGGTGGAGACTCCGTGCTCGCGCTTCAGATGTGTTTCGCGATTGAGGAGCGTTTCGGCCTCTATCTTTCCCCGGAAGATTTTTCTGAACATTCCAGACTATCGGACTTCGTAAACCTCGTTTCCGCCCGGACAAAAGAATCTCCGGGATATCAGGACAACAAGCTCTCACCGGAAAATGCACCGTCCCTTCCGGAATGGGTCGGCGAGAGAATGAGCGAGTTTCTGGCCCAATGGCCGGGGCGGCCCGCTTCGGAGGGAGGCTTCCTGCGTCGCGTGGGAACGGCACAAGCCGGAATTCCCCTCTTCTGGTGTTTGCAAACCAAAGAGGAGGCCTTGCAGTTCGGCCGGATCGTCGGTTCGCGCCGACCGGCCTATATGATGAGGTCTGGATATTTATTTCTCGACTACAATGCACCGGCAGCGAAGGCATTCGTCACTCGCTATGTCGACGAGATCAAGAAGGTTCACCCGAAAGGGCCTTATGTGATCGGAGGCAATTGCCAGGGCGCCATGATTGCGCTCGAAGTGGCACGCGCACTTCTGGCGGAGGGGCGCAAAGTGCAACTCCTTGCAATTGCAGATACGCCCATCGTCGACTTATTCGCAGATCGTCCCTTTGAAGAACCTGTTGCGCTCTTTCTTCCCAATGGAAGCAAGTTCAATCCATACAGAAGGTTCAGATTTCCAAATGCCGGCCTGAAGAAGCTTTTTCCCGCTGGCCATAAAACCTCTGTCATATCCGCCGGCTACGCGTCCATCATGCGCGGTAAGGCATCCGAGCGATTGGCGGAGAGTCTGGAAGAAGCCATTGCGTGGTCTGCGCAACAACTGCCTTGCGATACCGGCCACAAGACGGCCGGCAGCTATCCTGAGTCGATCTACGCAGGCACGATAACGGGCCCCTATTCCAAATTGACTTTACGACCCGGTCAGCAGCTTCGAATCGACGTTGCGATACAGAACCGCAGCCCGCTGGACTGGAAGCCTTTTGATGAAAGCGGCATCGCGCTCGGCAACCATTGGCTGTCGCGCAATGGTGAAGTGATCATCTGGTCCGATGGAAGAACACCCCTGACGCAAACGATCAAAGCCGGTGCACGCAGCCGAATGTTGATCGACACCATCGCACCTCATAAACCCGGCGAGTATCTCCTGGAGCTTGATCTGGTGGAGGAAGGGGTCCGCTGGTTCAGCGAAAAGCATATGTTTCCTTTCCACATTTCCGTTGCGGTCGAGGATAGTCTTGCTGCACTCGCGAGCGATATCTGGAAAACGGGCGGCTGGCGAAGGTGGTTACGAACCGCCTGGCGTTCTCTGTCAACGCGACATCATCGGTAGCTTCTGCTAACGAGAATCCCCTGACAATATGAACACGCCGGAAGCACGTGACCGGCTGAAGTAACGATGTCCTTTTGAGGCTGACTGCCACTCCTTGTTGAGGTTGCTATGTCGAATGATTTGAAGCGTCGGCGCCCTGAAACAGCACAGGATTTACGGAGCCACCGATGGTTCGGTCCGGATGACATGCGCTCGTTCGGCCATCGTTCGCGCATGAAGCAGATGGGCTACGCGCAAGAGGACTTCGAGGGAAAGCCGATTATCGCGATCGTCAACACGTGGAGCGGATTTGCACACTGCCATGCACATTTTCCGGATCGCGTGGAGGACGTGAAACGCGGCGTGCTGCAGGCCGGAGGATTTCCGATCGAAATCCCGGTGATGGCTCTGCCGGAGAATTTCGTGAAGCCATCGACTATGCTGTATCGCAACCTGCTCGCGATGGAAGTGGAAGAAAATCTCCATGCGCAGCCGGTCGATGGCGCGGTTCTGATGGGCGGTTGCGATAAGACAACGCCAGCGCTGCTGATGGGAGCCATCAGCGCCGGACTGCCTGCGATCTATATGCCCGCCGGCCCCATGCTGCGGGGTAACTGGCATGGACAGGTCCTCGGTTCGGGAAGCGATCTGTGGAAGTACTGGGACGAACGGCGCGCCGGAAACGTCAGCGACGCTCAGTGGAACGAAATGGAAAGCGGCATCAATCGCTCCAACGGCGTCTGCATGACAATGGGAACAGCCGCCACTATGACAGCAATGGCGGAAGTTCTGGGTCTGGCCCTTCCGGGCTCGTCCTCAATTCCCGCACCCGACGCCAGTCATCCCCGCATGGCAGCAGCTTGCGGACGACGGATCGTCGAGATGGTTTGGGAAGATTTGCAACCAGCCGACATCCTGACCGCGGGCTCATTCGACAATGCGATCATCACCAGCGCCGCGATCGCAGGATCGACCAACGCCATCATTCATCTGATCGCAATCGCCCGACGCGCCGGCATCAACCTCGCGCTCGAACGTTTTGACGAACTGTCGGCGCGCGTCCCCGTTATCGCTAATATCCGCCCGTCCGGAAAATACCTGATGGAGGATTTTTATTACGCGGGCGGGTTACCGGGCCTGATGAAGAGAATTTCAAACCATCTCGACCTGTCACAGAAGAACGTGCTCGGCCACACCCTCGCGGAGGTGCTGGACGAAGCCAATGTCTGGAATGACGACGTCATTCGCACGGTCGATCAGCCTATATCCTCTGCCAACGGTCTCGCGGTTCTGCGCGGCAATCTCGCGGCGGGAGGCTGCGTAATGAAACCTTCAGCCGCGGAAGCGCGGCTTCTCAAGCATCGCGGGCCTGCTCTCGTTTTTAACGATTACAACCATATGGCATCGCAAATTAATCGCGACGATCTCGACGTGACGCCCGATCACGTTCTGGTCTTGCGCAATTCAGGACCAAAGGGCGGCCCGGGCATGCCAGAATGGGGCATGCTGCCGATTCCGACCAAGCTGGTCAAACAGGGCGTGCGGGACATGGTTCGAATTTCGGATGCGCGAATGAGCGGCACGAGCTATGGCGCGTGCGTGCTCCATGTCGCGCCTGAAAGCTACGTGGGCGGCCCGCTGGCGCTCGTCAGGACCGGCGACATGATCGAGCTCGATGTTCCGGAAAGGCGCATCCATCTGGATATCGATGATGCGGAGATAGAAATACGCAGGGCCACATGGATCGCCCCTCCGCCGCGTTTCACACGCGGATATGGCGCGATGTTTTCACAGCATATCGGGCAAGCCGATATCGGCTGCGATCTTGATTTCCTGCAGGCGGGCGCCGCGACGCCGGAACCCGAAATCCACTGAGGGGTGCTGTCGTGCCGTCAGGCGCCGGATTCTCAACGCTGCAGGATAGCCTCGATGGCAGCAGCTATCTCAAGCAGCTTGCGGTCCGCGTTCCTGCGGCCGATCAGCATGAGTCCAGCGGGAAGCCCGTTGATGGGCAAAGGCAACGATACCGACGGGCAGTCGAGCATATTGGCAACGCGCGGATTGCGCAGCACCAGTCCGTTGGCCTCATGGAATCCTGCATCGCTTTCGACCGCCGACAAGAGCGGCGCACGGATGGGCGTGGTCGGCACGATGAAGGCTTCGTCAGATTCGAACGACGCTTCAAAAGCACGAACCGCCGCATCGCGAAGCCGAACCATGCGAACGTAATCGACCGCCTTGATATTGGCACCTGCCTCGATGCGCACGCGCGTCTTGGGATCGATGCCATCGAGGCTGGTGACGCCGAGGCCGACGAGAGTCGCGCCCAGTTCGATCGAAGGAAAAGTCCCGATCTTGTCGATGGCGGCAACGTCATCGAGCGCCTTGTCCATCGAACCGTCCGCGATCCGGAGGCCCGCCTTGCGCAGCCGCGCCAAGGCATCTTCGAATGCGGCCAGGATTTCCGGCTCGCAGCGATCGAACAACCGTCCGTGCGCCACTGTCAACTTAAAGGACTCTGCAGGCGCTGCACTCAGCGCACCGCTGCCTTCTTCCGACAACACCTGATCGGTGAGCGCGCAGTCACGCACGCTCGATGCAATGGGACCAAGAGTATCGAGGCTCGAGGACAGCGAGAATGAACCGTCCAGCGGTACGCGGCCACGCGTCGGCTTGAAGCCGACAGCGCCGGACAATGCCGCCGGAATGCGGATCGAGCCACCGGTATCGCTGCCGATGGCGATCTCGGCCATACCATCCACCACCGAGACCACCGCGCCTGACGACGAACCGCCCGGCACCCACTGACGATCGCGCGGATTGCCCGGCGTGCCGTCATGCGGATTGGTGCCGAGTGCCGAGAACGCATATTCCGTCATCTGAGTCTTGCCGATGATGACCGCTCCTGCCGCACGCAAGCGCTGTACGACGGCAGCATCCTTCGCGGCAGGCGGCAGGCCGCGCAGAACCGCCGAGCCCGCCGTAGTCACCGTGCCCGCCACGTCGTACAGCGCCTTCACCGAGACGATGCGACCGTCCAGAGGCCCGAGCGACTGCCCTGACGTCTCACGCCGATCGGCTGCCTCGGCCTCACGCCGGGCGCTCTCCGTAAAGACAGCGGTGAAAGCCTTCTTCCCTTCCAGATCGGGCGAGGCAATGCGCGCAAGCGCGGCTTCCAGACGTTGAACAGCAGACATCGGCAAGGTCTCATGCGGGAGTTGGTGAGGAAGATGTATCCGGCCAGCGCTCAGGATACGACCGGAAGCACCTTGATATCATAAGCATAGTTCAGTGAACGCTTCAGCACCGGATCGTGCAGTTCCATCTCAAAGCGCGACGCCGGACGGATACCACCAATCGCGCCAGGCGTGCCGCAGAACATCAGCGTGCCGGGCTGCAATGTTTCGGCATCGGCATACTTGCGGATAAGGTCGCGCGGCGTCCGCAGGCTCGCGACCTTGCTCTCCTGATATAGGACGCGCGCGCCATCGATGACAGCCCACGAACGCAGGGTGAGTTCGTCCCAGTGTCCTTCGACATCCGCGTAGGACCAGAGCTGCCGCCCCACCGGCTTGCCGCAAAGCTGTTTTGACAGCGCAATACCAGCGGCTTCCGCCTTGCGGTCGGTGTGGTCGGAGCCGATGCCAATCCACAGACCATCAGCCATGGCGACCACGACCGGCTCGATCTCGCCGGAACTGTCCGGGCCGAGAACGGTAAGCTGGTCGGCCTGAGTCAGCGTCTGCGCCGCCACCCGGTAATAGAGCGGCGTGGTCGAAGGGCGCGGCACGCCGATCGCCGCCAATTCCTCAATATGATGCTCGATCGCGGCCACGTCACGCCCCGCCCAGCCGGCGATCACCAGAGTCTCGATGTTGATACCAATCCGGTCCGTTCGGTCCTTGGCGATGCGATCAAACTGCAGAAGCATTCTCGTTCTCCGCTAGATGCGTGGATTGTTCGGAAATTTCGCCGCGCTCGATCCGCAAGGTGCGATCGGCGATCGCATTGAGTAGCGCGGGCGTGGATTCGGTGATGAACAGCGCCAGATCCGGGCGGTGCTTGCGCAGTTCGCCCAGCGTCCGCGCATAGTCCAGCGCGAGCGCCGGAGCAAGCCCCTGAAACGGTTCGTCCAACAGCAGCACCTTGCGTGCGACCATCAGCGCGCGGCCCAGCGCCACCATCTTGCCCTGACCGCCGGACACCCCGCCGCCCGGCCGCAACCGCATCACATGCAACTGCGGAAGAAATGTATAGATCTCTTCGAGCCGTAGCTTGATCTCGGCCTTGTCGAGATCAAGCGCAAGCCCCGGAAGACGGATGTTTTCCTCGACGCTCATTTCCGGCACCAGACGACGGTCTTCGGGCGCGTAGCCAATTCCGGCACGCGCGCGATAATGCGCCGGCTGCTTGCGCAAATCCTCGCCATCGAGGCGGATGTCGCCGCCGTCGAGCGGCAGAAGCCCCATGATCGCGCGCAGCGTGGTGGTCTTTCCCGCGCCATTGCGTCCGATCAGAATCGTCGTCTTGCGTTCAAGAATCTCGCAGCAGACGCCGCGCAGGACCGGAACGCCTTCGATCGAGACCGCGACCTTGTCGAGCGCCAATGTCATGCGACACCTATGACATTTTTCAGGACGCGCTCATCCTTGAAGATTTCGTCGGGATGCCCCTGGGCCATGATGGTGCCGGCGTTCCAGACCAGAACACGATTGGCATAACGCGCCACCACATCCATATCGTGCTCCACGAACAGCGCGGTGATGCTGCGCTGACGAAGCGCGCTCATCAGCGATTCCATCAGCGAAAACCGTTCGAGCGTGCTGACGCCGCTGGTCGGCTCATCGAGCAGCAGCAGGCGCGGCTTCAGCGCCAGCGCCACCGCGATATCGAGCAGTTTGCGGTGACCTTCTGGCAAGGTACGGCTGACGCGATTGCGATCATCCCGCAATCCGATCAGGTCCAGCAGCGCTATCGCCTCGTCGCGCCGGGCTCGCGATCCGAGCGGGCGCACCATGGTCCACAGACCGTCCTTCGCCGCAAGCGCCAGCATCATGTTGTCGAGCACGGTCTGGTCAGAGAACAGTTGCGGGATCTGGAAGGCCCGCGCGACGCCACGACGCGTGATGGCGCGCGGCGTCAGCCCGGTAATCGCATGGCCGTCGAGAAGAACACTGCCTGACCTCGGCCGGACGTACCCGGTGCAGAGATTGAGCAGCGTTGTCTTTCCGGAGCCGTTCGGCCCGATCACCGCGAGAAATTCACCCTCATTGATGTCGAGGCTGACGCCGTCGGCCGCCTTCACACCGCTGAATTCAACGTGCAGATTTCTCGCCTGCAGAATCGGAGCGCTCATTGGGCCGAAACCTCGCTACGGGAGAAAAGACCGTAAAGCCCTTTCGGCAGGAACATGATGACGGCGATCAGCGTCGCCCCCACGATCAGATTCCAGGCATCGGTGTAAGCCGCGGCCTTGGTGTGCAAGAGTTCAAGAAACAGCGCCCCGATAAAGGCACCGGGCACGCCGCCGATTCCGCCGAACACCGCGACCAGAACGAGATGGCCCGATGCCGTCCAGAATGCGAAATCCGGAACCACGCGGCCGATAGCGAAAGCGGAGATCGCGCCGCCAATACCCGCGAGCATCGCCGACAGAACATAAGCAACCAGCAGAACAGCCCAGACAGGAACGCCAAGATATTCGAGGCGCACCTCATTGGTGTGAACCGCCGACAGGGCATGACCGAGCGGGCTATCGAGATAACGATGAACCAGAAACCCTACCAGCACCATTAACGCCACGCTGCCGTAGAACAACACGTTCTTGAAGGCAGGCTCGCTGAGTGCAAGGCCGAACACATGCGGCACGGGAACCGGCATGCCGTCGGTGCCGCCAGTGATGCCGTAAAGCTTGGCGAACAGCGCATAGAACACCATGGAGACCGCAAGGTTGAGCATCGCGAAAAAGATGGCGCGATAACGGACAAGAAAAGCGCCGACCACCGCTCCCGCCATCCCCGCAACAACCACCGACAACACCAGCAGGATGCCAAAATCCGATATGCCGCTCCCCGCGAAGAAAGCCACGCCATAGGCGCTGATGGCAAAGAACATGGCATGACCGATGGAGATTAGGCCGGCGCGCAACAGGATGGCGACACCGAGCGCAGCGAAGCCCTTGGCGATGGCGATCGTGAGCACGAATTCGAGCCAGGGCGCGACCGTGGGCGCAATGACAAGCGCAAGAACCGCGAGGACAAAGACAAGGGTGCGTATCATATCCGCCTCGCAGTGACCGAACCAAATAGACCATAGGGGCGAACCAGCAGGACGATCAGCATCGCGGCATAGGGTGCAACCGCATCCAGCGAGGGCGCAAAATAGATCGCAAGTACCCGCGCCAGCGCAACGATCAGCGCAGCGAGCGCGGCCCCCTCGATCTGGCCAAGCCCACCGATGGCCGCGACAGCGAATGCCAGCACCATCGTGTCTGCGCCCAATCCGGGGGCAACCCCCGAGGTCGGCACCGCCAGCGCGCCGCCGAGGGCAGCCAAGAAAACGCCGAGCGAAAAGGCAAGAATGAAAATCCTGTGGGTGTCGATGCCGATCGATTGAGCCATCTCCCGATCGAACACCACGGCGGTAATCAGGCGGCCATATCGCGTATGCTTGATGAGGAGGCGCAGACCGATAACGACGAGGACCGCCATCGCGATCAGGGCAATCTGATAGTTGAGATAGACAATGCCGCCGATGGCCGTCGAGCCCATCAACCGCATGGGCGCATCCTCGTAGAGAGACTGAACGCCGAACACGATACGCTGCACATCTTCGAGAATGAGAAACAGGCCGAAGGTGATAAGGATCTGAACGGCCTCGGACTTTCCGTAAGTCCAGCGGATCAAGGTGCTTTCGATCAGCGGCCCGAGGATCACGGCGACGAGAACGGCGCTGAACAGCAACACAACAAACGAGAGATAGGGATTGAGCTGCCGGCTAACGATAAAGAGGCAGAGCGATGCCGCGACATAAGCGCCGATCGAATAGAAGCTGCCATGAGCGACATTGAGGACGCGCAGCACGTTGAAAACGAGTGTGAGTCCCACTGCCGCAAAGAAGATCAGGGCAGCACTGGAGAGCGTATCCAGCGCGAGCGGGATGATTGCATTCATCGTCGGTTCCATGCTTTCCGGCACGGCCTCCCGCGGATATGTCGCGGGAGGCCAGCTGTCACGGATTACTTGTAGCTACCGGGCTTCGGAAGCGAAGCAGCAAAAGCCGGCGTCAAGGTCGAGATCCAGCCGATCGGATCCTGTCCTTCCTTCGGCATCAGCGCATCGCCTTTGTAACGCACCATCTCGCCGATCACCGGGAAGCTCTGGTTAGGCGACTTCACCGTCACGCCGACGATCTGATCGACCATGCCATCATTGTCCGCACGCGTCACAGTGGTGCCGGTGAGCGTCGGCACCTTGCTTCCGCGCATCGCATCGACGAGTTCGGCGCGGCTCGGCCACTTACCACCGTTCTTCTTCATCGCGGCTTCATAGGCTGCCTTCACGTAGAGCAGCGTATTCGCCATCTTGATCGACGGGAACACCGGATACTCGCCATACTTAGCCTTATACGCGTCGACAAACTTCTTTGTCTGCGCGTTCGCCGCAGCGTCTGGCGACATCCACCAGCCATCGCCGAGCACGCCGACGATCACACCCTCCGGCAGCGGCACGCGCTGCAGCACAGTTTCGCCGAGCGCAAGGACAACTTGGCTGGAGCTGAAAAGACCGCGCGGCTGCGCTTGCCGCACGAAGTTTTCGAGATCCGCACCCCAAAGGTTGGAGAACACGACATCTGGCCGCGCCGTGGTCAGGCGCGAAATTTCGGTCTGGTAGTTCGGCGAGCCCATCTTCGGGAAGAGTTCGGCCACCACCTGGATATCCGGGCGCAGGGCTTTCAGCGCGGCCTTGAAGATCGTCGCCGCATCATGTCCGAACGCATAGTCCGGATTGATGATCGCAACCGTCTTTACATCCGGCTTACGGGCCAGAAGGTAAACCGCATAGGCGACGAATTCGGGAACGGTGTTGCCGTTCGGACGGAACACATACTTGCTCTTGCCATCCAGCAGAAGATGATGCGTATCGCAATTCCAGCCCACCGTCGGCACCTGAAGCTGCTCGGCGAGAGGCGCCAGCGCGAGACAGTTCGCACTCGACAACGCGGCAATCATCACCTGATTGCTCGCCTCGCCAGACAGGCGGCGATACTCCGCGATGACGCCTTGGGCGCCTTGGGCTTCATCGACATAGGTCGGCACGATCTTCACGCCGCCGATGCCGCCGGCTGCGTTGATCTGCTCGATCATCAGGTCCGCAGCGTTCTTGCCGGGCATCCCGTAAGCAGCGGCCGGTCCGGACGTAAACGTGAAAATACCCAGCCCCAGCGAATCCGGCTTGGTCTGAGCGACCGCAGGCATGGTCGCTCCCAGGCTACCGACGAGCGCAAGTGCGGAAAGTGCCGTCCTCAACTTCATGATTGTCTCCTTAAAGTGAAAGCGGCCTTCGCGAACAAGTGAAGGCCGCCCTGTCCTCAGACCGGATCGAAATAATGGATTTCAACGAGCATGCAGCCATTGATGGACTTGAACGGTCCATGCTTCGCATGCGGCGGGCGGCAGGCGTAGGTGTTCGGCTGAAAGCTCTCGCCACCTTCGCCGTTCGCATCATTGCCAACAATCAGATCGCCGGAGATGAGATACACTTCTTCCCAATAGTCGTGGGAGAACGGCGCAGTTGTGTAGACGCCCGGTTCAAAGCGAAGCAGCCGCGTCCGTGTGCCGCGGTTGTTTGTCTCATCAAGAGAACCGGACAGAATCTTTTGCTGGATGCCTGCCGGATAGCCTGCCGGGGTTTCCCAACCGCTCTTCAGGTCAATCGTGTGGAATTCGTCATGCTTCTTGTTCACTGGCATTGTCGTTCTCCTTGAAGAATAAATCAGGCGGTCCTGCCCTGCGCGGCAACAATGCCGCTCGGGCCATAGAAATCAAGCGTCGGCCGGTAACGCGAACCGAATTCGGAACGAACCGCGCCCCGGCCGAGCGAGCAGAACGTCTGCGCGATCGAAGCAGCCTTGGCGATGGTCGGGTCTTTCCGATCAAAACAGGAATCTCCACTGCCGGCATGTCAGTAATGAATGGGGAGTGGCCACTCGGGTGTCCGCTCGGCTTCATCAACCAAATCGCGATAGCGGCCACGGAAGAAAACCAGCGGCGCGGGCGAGGACGGATGCGATGAATAGCGAACGACGCGCACCACGAAAATAACGTGGTCGCCGCCATCGTAAGTCGCATAGGGTTCGCACTCAAAATGAGCTAGCGCGCCGGAAATCAGCGGAGCTTCGGCATGACCGACGCTCGTCTTCACCTGATCCCATTTGTTGGAGAGAGCCCGCGCGAATTGATTGGAAACGTTTTCCTGCTCGCGCGCCAGCACGTTGATTGCGAAGCCTTTGGCTTCCTGCATCGCCGGCAGGCTGAGAGCCTTTCGATCGACGCTAAAGAGGACAAGCGGAGGATCGACGGAAACGGAATTGAACGAACTCATCGTCATTCCGACCAGATCATCGCCCCTGCCGCGCGCCGTCACCACGGCAACGCCGGTCGCAAATTCCCCTAACGTACGCCTGAAAGCACGATCCTGCACGGACGCAACCTCATTGACGAAACCAGCCCCATGTTCATTTGCAATATTAGCTTTAATATAAAGCCAATATGACGGCAGTCAACACGTTTTGCCTCTGCCTAGCAAGCCACTCCCGCCGCCTTTCTGCACCAAATATAGGGCAGACGCTGCTGTTGTTGTGGGCAGCGGCAAACGCAATGCGCCTCAGCCGGACATGCGGACTCACGACGTATAAGCGCAAACCGTCTTCAATTCGGAGTAGAAATCGAGCGACCACGTCCCGCCTTCCCGGCCGATGCCTGAACGCTTGAAGCCGCCGAAAGCCGCCCGCTCATCGCGCACCCGCCAGCAGTTCACCCATACCGTCCCGGTTTCGATTTCCGTGGCGACCTTGCGTGCCCGCTCCATGTTTTTCGTCCACACCGTCGATGCGAGACCGTAACTCGAATTGTTGACCCGCTTCACGACTTCGTCGTCATCATCGAAAACCGAAATATGTCCGCAGGGGCCGAACACCTCTCTTTGACAGACTTCCGCATCGTCAGGCAGGCCGGTCCAGATCGTCGGCGCGACCCAATAGCCATCCGCGAAAGACGCAGGCATCTGCAACGCGCCTCCGCCGGTGACGACCTGGGCGCCTTCCTGCTCGGCCCGGCGGTAAAAGCCCAGAACCTTGTCGCGTTGAATATCACTGATCGCCGGCCCCAAGGTCGTCACCGCAAGGTGCGGGTCGCCCGGCTGAAGCTTCTTCGTGAGATCCGCAAGACGCTCGACAAACGGCGCAAATATCTTGCGATGCACAAAGATGCGCTCGGTCGTCAGACACACCTGCCCGCAATTGTCGAACATGGAGCGGACCGTACCCGCAGCTGCGGCATCGAAGTCAGCATCATCGAAAATGACCGCGGCGTTCTTTCCACCAAGTTCAAGCGAAACCGGGCGCGGACCCATGGCCGCAGCCTTCATGATTACCTCGCCCGTTCGTGTTTCGCCCGTGAACGTGATCGCACCGACATCGGAATGCGACACGAGGAAACTTCCGGCCGCATCCGCGCCGTGACCGTGCACGACGTTGAGCACGCCATCAGGCAGCCCGACCGCATGCGCGATTTTAGCCAGCAGAACAGCGGTGCGCGGTGAATGCTCCGAAGGCTTCACGACAATGGTGTTGCCGCAGACAAGCGCTGGCGCAACCTTCCAGGTCAGAAGCAGCAGCGGGAGATTCCACGGCGCGACAATCCCGATGACTCCGATTGGCTGTCGCAGCACCATGTTGTCCGCGACGCCTCCCGCGAGCATATTCGTCTGAAATGGCTTGAGATGATCTTCGCGGGCAATCGCCGCGAACGCCCGGAAATTCGCGATAGCGCGCGGAATTTCGACATTACGGGTCGCGGTTATGGGCTTCCCGGTATCCTTGATTTCTTCGGCGACGAGTTCATCGATGTGCTCATCGAGCTTGTTTGCAAGGCGTTCCAGGAACGCAGCACGCTCGAGCATGGTGGTGTTCTTCCAGGGACCTGACAGCGCTTTGCGCGCAGCATCGACAGCACGATCAACCTGCGCCTGGTCCGACTCGACCACCTTCGCAATGACCTCTCCGGTCGCCGGATAGCGCTTCTCGAAATAGTTGCCGCCCTGCTCGCTCTTGCCGCCGATGAAACACGAAATCACGTCGAAGTTTTGCATCATTCACCCACGGGTCCAGCAGCAAAGGACGTTTACGATTCGTCAGGGAAACAGCGCGACGAAAATTCGCGCCAGAAGTTTTGGACTTAGCCACCTCAACGGCTTGCAAAAGCACACCGGAATGCCGACGCCGCGCGCCGTTTCTCCGACCGTCGAAATATCAAAAAATACTAGCTAACTTACAAAGCTAGTCAAGCAGCACGCAACTCGTCCCCGCGAGGAAAAATTTCGGTGCTGCAGCACAGCGAACATCAGCCACTCTGCAGCGTGCAAACGCGATCAACCGCTGGTCGGTCAACAATTGGATTGGAGGAAGGACGTCTTGCAGCCGATCAGGCTGCACGCCTTTTGCTTTTGCGCTTCTCTATGGAATTCGCAGACTTCACAGCTGGCGCCTTCGACCACTTCGACGTGAAAGCGAGCATCGAAACCGCCTTGTCGCCGCAAGGGACGAGGCGCGCCAGCATCGATGACAACAGCGCAAACTCGGCGGCGCTGAGACAGCCGAAAAGAGCGTCGTTGACGGGAGCCTGAATGCTGGCAAGCTCATCGAGCAGCCGCTTCGCTTTGGGCGTCACCGTCAGCAAGACGCGACGGCGGTCGCTTTCGTTGACCCGCTTCTTCACGAGATCGGCTTCGACCAGCTTCGACACTTCAATGGTGACAAATGCGCCCGACAGATGAAGGTGCTCGGCAACGCGGCTTACGCCGACTCCCTTCTCACCCTGCAGGTAGGCGATCGATATCAGGGTCGTATATGCGATGCCTGAAATTCCGAGACGCTCGCCGAATCCAACCCGGCATTGGTCGACACGCGCGCTAAATGCCAGAAAGTCGTGAATGAAGGTGCGAAAAACCGCATCATCCCCTCCGGGCATCAGTTCTGGTTTTGTCACCGTCGATCCCGGCACGCGGGGCAACTCCTGATAGTTCGACTGGAATCAATTCAGCTTACTGGCTAACTGTAGGTATTAATTCAACGAGGGACAACGCAATATTCGCGCTCCCTTGGCTGCGTCATACCTGCTGATCCGTGTTCCCGGCCTGCTTATGACCTCCTCAGAGCGAGCGATCCGGAGTCAGTTGCTTGCGGTTGACGCGAAGTTCGATGATCGCGGGGCCACCCGCGTTAACCGCACGCGAAAAGGCCGCCGGGAAATCGTCATGTGCGTCGATGGCTTCGCCATACGCACCATAGGATTTCGCCAGCGCTGCAAAATCCGGATTCAGCAGATCCGTCCCGCTGGGGCGGTTCGGAAAGCTCAATTCCTGATGCATGCGGATCGAGCCGTACATCGTGTTGTTGACGATGATGATGACGACCGGGAGCTTCTGCTGAACGACGGTTGCGAATTCCTGCGAGGCCATCATGAAACAGCCATCCCCGGCGAGACAGACAACCCGGCGTTCGGGATGGCGCAGTTGCGCGGCGACCGCGGCGGGCAGTCCATACCCCATGGTGCCGGACTTCGGAGCGATCTGGGTGCCAAGGCCGCGATAGCGATAATAACGGTGCAGCCAGACCGTGTAATTGCCGGCTCCGTTTGTTACGATCGCATCGTCAGGTAATGCGGTGTTGAGGTGATCAATCACCTTCGCAAGATCGAAAGGCGGAAAATCCGGTCGCGGCGCCTGATACTCGACATAGGCCAGACGCGATTCCGCCCGCCACGCATCCCAGGACGAATGATCGAGAGGATCGAGCTGCGCGAGAGCTTCGGCAAAGCGAGAGGAATTGGCAGGAATGCCGAGTGTCGGCACATAGACTCGCCCGAGTTCTTCCGGCCCGGGGAAAACATGAATCAGTGCCTGCTTCGGCGTCGGCACATCGAACAGCGAATAATGATTGGTGGTGACGTCGCCGAGACGATCACCGATCACAAGAAGCAGGTCCGCCGTCTTTACCCGCGCCATCAGCGGCCGGCTGCAACCGAGGCTGATGTCGCCGATATATTGTTCGGAGCGATTGTCGAGCACGTCCTGCGACCGGAATCCCGCGACAACCGGCAGATTGTTTTGCTCCACGAAGGTGCGGAACCTGGAAGCCGCCTCTACATTCCAACCGAGATTCCCAACAATAACCAATGGACGCTGCGCCTGCTGCAGAAGCCGACGTACATCGGCCATCTGTTGGGCCGACGGCGCGGCATCAATGGTCGTCGCCGGCGCAGCATCGGCGACACTGCTTGTCGCGCTCAGCACGTCTTCGGGTATCGACAAGACCACTGGTCCCGGGCGCCCCTGCATCGCGACATGGAAAGCACGGCTGACAATCTCGGGAATGCGATCGACGGAGTCGATCTCCACCGCCCACTTCGTCATATCATCGAACGTCCGGCTATAATCCATTTCCTGAAAGGCTTCGCGGCCGCGATGGCTGCGCGGCACCTGGCCGACAATCAAGATCATCGGCGTGGAATCCTGCCATGCCGTATGTAAACCTATCGCCGCCTGCATCGCGCCTGGGCCACGGCTTACCACGCAAATACCGGGCCGCTTGGAGAGCTTACCGTCAGCCTCCGCCATGTGGGACGCCGTCGCCTCGTGCCGGCACATAATGAACCGGACACCAGCATCAGGCTCATAAACAGCGTCGAAAATCGGCAGTGCGCTTTCACCAGGCACGCCGAACATGCGATCGGCTCCATTGCGCCGCAACGCAGACACCAGAATTTGCCCGCCATTGCGCAAGCCGGCTTCTCCGGTCACGGCCTGCGCCGATTGATGCTTGTTCATGTTGTTAGTCCCGATCTCAATTGGAGGCGCGACAACGAGCCGTCGTCACTCCTGAAAGACTTCCTGGCGGCGCTTGCTGATGGAAGGCATCAGGATCGAAATCAGCAATCCCAGTGACAACAGCAGCAGAACGAGGCTAATCGGCCTCTGCAGAAACACGGTCGGATCCCCATGCGCCGTGATCAGGCTGCGGCGGAAATTCTCCTCCAGCATCGGACCGAGGACAAATCCCATCAGCAATGGCGCCGGTTCGGCATTCAGCTTGCGCAGGATGTAGCCGAGCGCCGTGAACCCGACCGTCATGTAAATGTCGAAACTCGAGTTGTTGACCGAGAAAACGCCAATCGCGCAAATCACGACGATGACAAGATAAAGGATCCGGTAAGGCACGTTGAGCAGACGGACCCAGATTCCAATCATCGGCAGGTTGATGATCACCAGCATCGCATTGCCGATGAACATGCTTGCGATCAGCCCCCAGAACAGATCCGGCTGGCGCGAAATGATGGTCGGCCCCGGAGCAATGCCGTGCAAGGTCAGCGCACCGACCAGAAGCGCCATGGTTGCGCTGGTCGGAATGCCCATGGTCAGGAGCGGAACGAAGGACGTCTGTGCTGCCGCATTGTTGGCCGACTCCGGCCCCGCGACGCCCTCAATAGCTCCATTGCCGAAGCGCTCCGGCGTCTTCGAAACGCGCTTCTCGAGCGCATAGGAGGAAAAAGATGCAATGGTTGCGCCGCCACCCGGCAGAATGCCGAATAACGTCCCCAACAGGGTCCCGCGCGTGACTGCGCCCCAGGCGCCACGCAGTACCTTGAACGACGGCCAGATGCTGTTGATCTTGGAGTGATTGACAATCCGCGTTGAAACGCCTTCCAGATTGGCAATGACCTCGGCAACACCGAACAGACCCATCACCAGTGCAACGAAGTTGATGCCATCCGACAATTCGATCAGACCGAACGTCATGCGCGCTTCGCCGGTATTGAGGTCCATGCCGACCATGCCAAGCAGCAGGCCGAGGAAGATCATCGCGATCGCATGAAAAGCCGATCCGTTGGCGAGCACAACGGCGGAGACGAGACCCAGCACCATCAGCGAAAAATAATCAGGCGACGCAAATTTCTGTGTCATCACGGCCAACGGCGGTCCGAGCAGCGCAATAATCACGGTTCCAAAACAGCCCGCGATGAAAGAGCCGATGGCGGCGATGGCAAGCGCCTCGCCCGCCCGCCCCTGCTGCGCCATCTTGTAACCATCGATAGCCGTCACCACCGACGTGGACTCGCCCGGAATGTTGACAAGGATCGCCGTGGTCGAACCGCCATACTGCGCACCGTAATAAATGCCCGCGAGCATGATGATCGCACTCACCGGATCGAGTGCATAGGTCGCCGGCAGAAGCAAAGAAATCGTTGCCACCGGTCCGAGTCCCGGCAACACGCCGATCAGCGTGCCGCAAATGGCGCCGATCAAACAGAACAACAGGTTGAGAGGCGTGGCCGCGACAGAGAAACCGTGGCCGAGAGCAGCGAAGATATCCGTCATGGCAGCACGTTCACCGGAATCTTGAGAAGCCAGACAAAGACGACGGAAGACGCGACCGCCAGTGCAATGCCCGTAATGACGCTCGCAAGCCAGGTGCTTTCACGCGAGGCGAAATGCGCGATGGCGACCTGCATCAGAACCGCAATCACGAGGCCAGCACGTTCGATCAGCAGGCCGAACACCGCGAAGGACAGCAGGATAAAGAAGAGCGGGCGGAGATGAATGGTGCCGACCGGCGAGCCCGTCGCGGCAAGGCCCTTGACCACAAGGACAAGTCCCATGCCCAGCAAAATCAAGGCAAGACCGAGAGGAAAATAGCCCGGCCCCATGTCGAGCACGGTACCGATCGTCAGAGTGCGGATGTACAGCAGCGCCACAGTCGAGATGGCAACGAGAAGAAATCCCGAATAGACGTCGGTATTTCCACGCCGAGCGATAGATTTCATTGGCAAGCTCCCATGCCGCCGGAAGACAGAAGGCGAGCGGTGAGACCTAGCTCACCGCCCGCCGATCGCTGAAGCTCAGGTCTTCTTTTCCGAGATTTCCTTGAGCAGCGCCCGCCACTGATCGACTTCCTTGGCGATCTGCGCGCTATATTCGGCTGGCGTCGTGAACACGGTCGACGCGCCTGCGACCGACATCTGCTTCTTCACCTCGGGATCGGCTGCCATCTTCTTGAGGGCATCGGAAACCTTTGTGACAATCGCATCGGGCGTCGAGGCCGGTGCCATGACGCCGTTCCAAGACTCAACCGCATATCCAGGCAGGACAGTCTCGGCGACAGTCGGAACCTTCGGGGCGAACTCGCTACGGCCTGCCGACGTCACTGCGAGAGCACGAACGGTTTTCGCCTCGAGCTGCGGCAGGGCATCCGTCATGTTGGTGAAAGACAGGTTCACCTCGCCCGCGACCACGGCGGCAGTTGCCGGCGCTCCGCCCTTGAACGGCACATGAGTCATTTTTGTACCGACGCGGCTATCGAACAGCGCGACCGAGTAATACATCAGGCCACCGGCGCCGCTCGAGCCGAAGGTGAGCTTTCCGGGATTGGCCTTGGCATACTTAACCAGATCGTCCATCGAGTTGATCGGCAGCGACGGATTGACGATTACCATCTGCGGGATGGTGCTGACGATGCTGATCGGCTTGAAGCTTTTAACCGGATCGTAGGACGTGGTCTGCGCCACCGGAGCAATCGAGATTGCGCCCACGCTGCAGATGCAAAGCGTATAGCCGTCGCCGGGGGACTTCGACACCAGATCAGAACCGACGATGCCGCCTCCACCCGGACGGTTGTCGACGATCACCGTCTGCCCGAGTTCTTTTTCAAGAAAACGCGCAGTAATACGACCGACGGAGTCGGTATATCCTCCGGGAGCATAAGGCACGACGAGCTTGATCGCCGACTTGCTCGGCCATTCCTGCGCGGAAGCAGTAGAAACGCTTAGTCCGGTGCCCACAAGCAAGGCTGCTATAAGAAGTCGCTTCATTGGAGTTTCCGATCGTTGAGAGGTTTAGTGAGACGGCCTTATGCAACGTGAATTTATGCGATGTTCGATCCGTCGATCCCGAGCGACTGGATCGCCGTATTGGCACCCGGTGTAAAATCGCCAAGCTCGATATCGGTTTTGGCAAATTCAACACGCCGGAACTTGTCCTGATCCTCAAAAGGCACCGTTGCGTCGATACCGAGTTTGGTGCGGATACCATCCTTGCTGACACGAACATATTCGTGCCCACGCGCGCCGGGAATGAGGAATAGATCGCTCGACGCTTCCATGCGTGTTGCGATCGCGTACTCGACATCGATCGGGTCGCGAATATCGATATCGTGATCGACCACAGTGATCAGATCCAAATCCTTCAGCGCGCCGAACGCCGCGAGAATGGCGTTGCGCTGCAATCCATTGTGCTGACGGCTCCGCTTCTCGACCTGAATGATTGCATGAAAACGGTGCAAACCGCCCGACGTCATCTCAACATCCGTCACGATCGGGATTGCAGCCTGCAATACCTTGAGAAGGCTCGCTTCCAACACGTATTTGCGCAGGATAATCGTCTCGCGGCCGAAGCCGTTGATGACGTGATAGATCGGCCGCATGCGGTGGGTCACCGCCGTGACCTTCAGAATGGGGGCATCGGCCGCGGGAGCGGCGAACCCGACGAACTCGCCGAACGGTCCTTCCGGAGCAACCTCGTCAATCGAGATTTCGCCTTCGAGCACGAACTCGCATTCGGCCGGAACGATCATGTCTTGCGACACGGCCTTCGCAACCGTCAACGGCCGCCCCGCAAGGCCACCGGCAACTGCAAGCTCGTCAGCCGTCTCAGGCATCTGCGAGCCCATCGTGGCGGCGGTAAAATGCAGCGCAAGATCCGTACCGATACAGACGGCGACCGGCAGCGACTTGCCGCGCGCTTTGGCGCGTTCGAATGCCAGACGAAGATGCCGGCCGAAGTCGAGCTTGATTGCGAAGCGATCCGGCCCCAGCAACTGCAAGCGATGATAGGATGCGTTGTAGATACCCGTCTCAGGATCTTTGACGATCACGATCCCCGCGGTGACGTAGCGCCCTGCATCACCCGGCGCGTGGAAAAGCGCAGGCAGCAGCTTGGTGACATCGAATCCGGTTTTAAGAACAACCTCCTGCGAAGGCGCATTCGTGACGAGTTCCGGCGGCAATGGTCCGCCGAGCGCGCGCTGAACCAATCCGCGGATGCCACGAAAATCGAGATCAAACGCAGCCTCGCAATTCTCCTTCGAGCTGAGAAGATTACCGACCAGCGGAACATCGTATCCCTTGACTGCGGGAAACAGCATCGTTTGGCGGCCATCGTGCTTCTTCAAGACCGCTGCGATTTCAAGATGGGGGTCCGCCGTCTTTTCAAACGTCAGGATGCGATCTTTCTTGGCAAGACGCGCCAGCGCCGAACGAAAACGAGTATCGAGAATTTGCGGCTGCGCCATATCAGGTCCTGTCCCCACAAGAAATTGCATTGGACGATAGTTAAATTACAAAGCTAGTCAAGAACACGAAACAAGCATTCGCTGATTAAATTAACAGCGTGCACCGCACTATGCAGAGAGCCTGGCGGTCGCGCCGAGAATGACATCGACCTCAGCAGAGACTTCGATCGTTGAGGAATCGGCACCAAAGCACCGCACAACGTCTGCCAGAATGCCGCGGACCTGATGTCGCGAGAGTGCGGCCGGTGCCCGTGTTTTATGCTGCAGCCAGTTGCCGAGCAGATCGTTCTCGATCTGCTCAGCCTGAAGCTCATCGGCCTTGATGCGCGAACGCAGCTGGTCGGTTTCAGATGTTGGAGCGGGCGCCGGTCCAGACTTCAAAGCGGTTCGCAGCGCACGCAGAGGATGAACGACCTGCTCGCGCCATGGACGGCAAACACCGTCCAGTGCTTTCACATCTTCAAAGGACAATGAGATATTCTTTTGCGACGCAGCGAATAAGACAGCAAGAAGCATCATCACATCGACGCCCGCAATAGATTGCAAACGAAGGCACGCTTCGGCCACGCCGGACTCCGCATAGAGACGCAACGCGAAAGACCAGCTTTCGTTCGAGAAATTCTCGCCTTCCTTTGCCATTCGCGCCCTCCCCCAAAGACCCGTTGCAAATTAACCCGTCACTGATCTCGACTTTTACTCGGAGTAAGCCCTTCCCAGCGACGGACGACATCCGTCTTGATCGCGAAAAGATCCAGCACGCGCCCCAACGTCTGATCGACCATCTGATCGATGCTTGACGGCTTGGCATAGAAGGCCGGAACCGGCGGATAGACGATCCCGCCCATTTCAGTCACCGCAACCATCGATCTGAGATGACCGAGATGCAGCGGTGTTTCGCGGACCATCAAAACCAGACGACGGCGCTCCTTCAACACGACGTCGGCGGCGCGCGTCACCAGTGAAGATGTTGCGCCAGACGATATCTCCGCCATACTGCGCATGGAGCACGGCGCGATTATCATGCCCATGGTGGCGAACGATCCGCTGGAAATCGTGGCTCCGATATTCTCCGCCTGATGGACGACATCGGCGAGCGCGAGGACATCGGAAACCTTGATATCCAGTTCCTGCGCCAAGGTGATCTTGGCCGACTTGCTCAGCACAAGATGTGTTTCCACGTCAGTCTGCTGCAATAGCTGAAGAAGCCGGACGCCATAGATGGCACCGGACGCTCCGGTCATGCCGACGATCAGTCGCCGCGGCTCGGTTTCAGCTTGGATCGAAATGGCGCGCCTCCGTCAACACATGGCTTCCCGTGCAGGCCCCATGGGCCGCATTTGCCGCATGGCAAGTAGCTTCGTAGGCATTCGGTCAGCCGACCCCTCCCCGCATCTGAACCGGCGATGACGACATCGGCGGTGAACAGATGCACCTTTATATTCATGGACGAATGGTTCGGCTGTGTAAACGTCTGCCGCAGCGGATCATCATCCGCCGCACCATCTGGCTGCTCGATATCTTGGCTAAGCTCCGCTTACCGAACGCCGAGAAATATAGCCTCAGCACGCAACATCACGACGGATCGACAGCGCGCAATCCATCGTGAAGGGTGTCGGCGATAATGGCCGACCTTCGGTCTATCCGATCAAGCGACCGCGCGGGACGCCGGAGATTTTCCACCGGTTGTGAGTTCATCCGCCAGATCGTAGCTGGACAGCATCTTGTCGAGCAATGCAGTCGACTGCGCCCAATCGAAGGTGCGGAACGCATGGCCCTTGGTGACGAAGGTCGCGCCGGCAAAGAACATTTCGTATTGCGAATGCCGCGATGCAAACTCGGACCCCACCGCATCCCAGGCAAGCTTGTAGAACTTCACCTTGTCGACGGCATTCGCCGCCGGCGACTGCTGAGTCTTTCCGATCAACGCCGCCAGTTCGGGATTTGCGAAATCCTTCACCGAGGAAGGCAGCATGATCATGCCGCCGCCGGCGAGTTCGCGCAGTGTGTTGATGACCTTTGCATAGAGCTGCTGGGTCAGCACCTGTGCTCCGTACAGGAGCGCCCGGTCTGGCGTGAAGTATTGACCGCGCTGCGTGCCCTTGGCTTCCATGCCGAGCACGAAAGCTTCCACCATCGAGACTTCGGCGGCAAGCTGACCGAGCATTTCCCGAACCTGCGGGAAGCCGACGATGCCATTGATCTCGGCAGTGCGATGCGCGACACCGGTAAGAAAGCGCAGCTTGACCGTCAGCCGGATCATTGCCTGATAGTTCTGATATACATGCGCCGGCGTCGCATGGAACTGCTTCTGGCACATCGCGATGTCCTGATCGATGAACACGCGATCCCACGGCACCTTCACGTCATCGAAATAGAGCACCGCGTCGTTTTCGTCGAAGCGGCTGGAGAGCGGGCTATCGAATACCGAATTCGCGCCGGCTTCATAGGATTTGCGCGACAGGATCTTCAGACCCTTGGTATTCATCGGAATGGCGAAGGACACCGCGTACTTCTCGTCGCCGGGCTGCAGCGGTTGAATGCAGGTGACGAAAACTTCGTTGGCCATGATTCCGCCGGTGGCCAGCATCTTGGCCCCGCGGATGATCAGACCATCTGCCTCACGCGAAACAACGCCCGCCGACAGGAACGGATCAGCCTGCTGGGCCGCACTCTTGGAGCGGTCAGCCTGCGGATTGATGATGACGTAAGTCAGATAGAGATCGTTGTCGCGCGCATGGCGATAATAGTCAGCAAGAGCCTTTGCACGTTCGGGATTATAAGCCTCGAACACATCGAGCCCCATGAACATTCCCGCGATGCAGGATGCGACATGGTCCGGCGCGCGGCCCATGAATCCCGCATGAAGTTCGGTCCATGCCTCAAGGCCCTTACGGCGCTTGACCAGCGCGTCGTAGCTGCCCGGCAATTCCCATATCCGGTTGGCGCGGGTTCCGGTCTCAGTCTCGAACGTCATGAGATCGCGATTTTCCGGCGCGCTCTGGAAGTCGAACATACGTCCGATTGAAGCGACTGCTCCGCGATAGGCTGGATGGGTGGTAACGTCCTTGACCAGTTCACCATCGAGGTAAACCTCGCGGCCGTCACGCAGGCTGGCAATATGCTGTTCGCCGTTCTTGATCATGATGCTCCCCAATTCCTGCAATGCTCACCGGCATGGCGGCCACTCAATTAACTTTGATGCAAAGCTATAATGCCAAGTGAGAAGGCGTCAAGTGGCGACTGTCCCGTTTCACCCGCCTTCTCGGATCGATTCGGAGGGGCATGCTCAGCCGTTCCATTTGGTCAGGCGACATGGGCTGAAGCAGATGCTCATTTCCGATGCGCTGAACTGCTTACGTTATGTGCAACCGAACAAATTCCAGTACCAAGCTGGTTCCGCGGGCGAAATCATACGCTTAACCGCGATCTGATGGTTTGCGTCAATACGTGCGACGCGACTGGCTTAATCATGGCAAGGCATCAACGCCTTTATCTAAGCTGCTATCTGATTGCATCATTCGTCATTGCTTAAAGATCTCACACAATCCGCACGTCGGAAAACTGGAACACTCATTGCATGATCCTTGCATGGAGACGCGCATTTCGCGCAACCGATGCAGGAATAACAAGTGCCCGAAACTGTCGCCTCGATCCTTGCATCGCATCGTGCACGGACCGTTACGCCCGAGCAGACGATCGCGCGGACGATCACCCGTATCCGCGCGCATGGCGATGCGGCTATCTTCATATCGTTGCGTGACGAAGCGGATCTGCTTGCCGAAGCGCGGGCACTAGGCGCGAAGAACCCTGAGGATTATCCGCTTTACGGCATTCCTGTTGCGATCAAGGACAATATCGACGTCGCGGGTCTGCCCACCACGGCGGCCTGCCCTTCCTTCACCTATATGCCGCAGCATGATGCGACTGTTGTCGGAGGGTTGCGCAAAGCCGGCGCGATTATTGTCGGGAAGACAAATCTCGATCAATTCGCCACCGGCCTCGTCGGTACGCGCTCGCCTTACGGCATTCCGCGCAATCCCCTGAATCCGGACCTCGTGCCCGGCGGCTCAAGCTCCGGCTCCGCCGTCGCCGTGGCAGCAGGCCTGGTGCCGCTGGCTCTCGGCACTGATACTGCCGGTTCAGGCCGCATCCCCGCCGGACTGAACAATATCGTTGGCCTCAAGCCATCGCGCGGGATGCTCTCGACCACAGGCGTCGTCCCGGCCTGTCGCTCGCTCGATTGCGTGTCCGTCTTCGCGCTCACTGTCGACGATGCCTTTGCCGCACTGCAAGTCATGGCCGCTCATGATCCATCGGATCCGTTCTCGCGATCCATTCCGCCGGGTGAGCTGCTTCCGTCAAATCCTCACGTCAAAATTGGCGTCCCGCGGCTGCAGGATCTCCATTTCTTCGGAGATGCTCAAGCCGAAGCTTCATTTTCGTCTGCGATTGAAAATCTTGCCCAGTTGAATGCAGAGGTGATCGAGGTCGATTTCACCCCGTTTCTGGAAACAGCGCGTCTTCTCTACGAAGGGCCTTGGATCGCCGAACGCTACGCGGCGGTCGGCGCTTTTATTGAAGCTCATCTCCCCGATATTCATCCAATCACCCGCAATATCATCATGGCGGGAAAGACCCCATCTGCCGTCGATACGTTCCGTGCATTCTATCGGCTCGCAGAATTGCGCACGCAGGCTATCGGCATCCTGAAGACCATCGACATGCTGATGGTGCCGACCGTACCGGCTGTCTACACGGTCGCGCAGCTCGACGCCGATCCCATCGCCCTCAACAGCAATCTCGGCACCTACACCAACTTCGCCAATCTGCTCGATCTGGCCGCCATCGCCGTACCCAATCGCATCGCGGCAAATGGAACGCCTTTCGGGGTGACGCTGCTGGCGCCGGCCAGGCAAGACGCGACGATCGCCGGGTTTGCTGACAGGTTGCATCGACAGGCCGATTTGCCGCTCGGAGCGCTGGGGATCAAACGTCAGGCAAACACGAATCTTGGTCTCAACGCGTCGCATCCCGACAAAGTCGCGCTTGTGGTCGTTGGCGCGCACATGTCCGGCATGCCTCTCAACAACGAGTTGCGCATTTTGGGCGCGAACTTGATGGAGCGTTGTATCACCTCTCCGGATTATCGTCTGTTTGCTCTTCCCGGCACCGTTAACAAGCCGGGTTTGCTTCGCGTCAGCGACAACGAAGGTACCTCGATTGAAGCTGAAATCTGGTCGCTGAGCTTCGAGGCATTCGGGCGCTTCGTCGCCACTGTGCCGCCGCCGATGAGCATCGGAACAGTTCGCCTTGCCGACGGACGCATCGAAAAAGGCTTTCTCGTCGAAGCCGCAGCGATCAATGGAGCGCGCGACATTTCCGAATTTGGTGGGTGGCGGCCCTATGTCGCATCAGCAGGAGCTTGAGACGGTGATGATCTTGGCATCGCTCTTGCTTCGTCAGTATCTGACTGCCGCCATCTCAAGCGGCGAACCAACTGATTTCTATCCAGCAAGGAGCACCGAGCATGATTCGTCGTCGTGATTTTCTGATTGGCGCAGGTATCGCAACCATCGCGGCCCCTTCGATTCTTCGTGCTGAAGAACCTGTCGTTATCAAGATGGGCGCGCTCAAGCTGATCCATTCGATCGCGCCTTATTTCTACGACAAATTCACGCCCGCCGGATATCGCGTCGACGTCATCCCGTTCGAGAGTCCGACTGAAGGCAAAAATGCCGTTGTGACCAAGAGCGTCGATTTCGGCATGTTCGGCATCGCCGCCGCGACGCTGGGCGCGGCAGCGGGCGAGCCGATCACGGTGATCGCCAGTGCCTGCAATCGCGGCATGGCGGTGGTCGCAGGCGCAAATGACTCTAGCATCAACACAATCAAGGACCTGAAGGGCAAGAAAGTCGCGATCTGGCCCGGCTCCACGCAAGAGGTCTTCATTCTCGAACGATTGCGGATGGAAGGCCTGTCGATCAAAGACATCACGCCGATCCGTGTATCGTTCAGCGAAATGCATCTCGCGCTGGCGCGCGGCGACGTCGACGCCTATGTCGGCGCGGAACCCGGCCCCGGTGTCAGCCTCGCGAGCGGGATCGGCAAAATCGTCGAATATCCCTACAGCACGGCTATGGGCTCACTGAATATGGTGTTTGGCGCCCATCGCGATACGCTTTCAAGCAATCCGAAGATCACCACCGTCATTCTCGACATCCATCGTAAAGCTTCGGAGTTCGCGATGAAGAACCCGGGTGAGATGGCCGCGATGGCAACGGCAAAGCTCGGCCAGAAGCGCGAGGCCATCGATAAATCCGTCCCGAATGTCGAGCTGACCTGGAAGTTCGGCGACAAGGAAGTCGCTCAGTCCGAGACCTATGCGGAACACATGCTTTCCCTGAAACAGATCAAGCGACTGCCCGACTTCGCAACATTCTTCGACACCAGCTTTGTCAAGAAGATGGAGAAGCAGGCTTGAGTTCGTCGCTCGACACCGTGTCCAATATTACGCCGTCGCGAACCGAGGTGGAGCGATCGCCATCACGGATCGCGCCGATCTGGACAAAATTGCGAGGCCTAGTCCTCGCAATCCTGTTCCCTATTGCAATGCTGATCATCTGGCATCTTCTGACTTACGGTCGGAAATACAGCCTGATTCCTTCGCCCACCGACGTTGCACTGTCACTTTACGATCTCGCCTTTGGCGGGATCAACGACGATGCCTACAGCCAGTCGTTGATGACTCACCTCCTGGCATCTGTCAGCCGAGTCTATGGCGGCTTCGCCATCGCCGCGATTGCTGCAGTGCCGCTCGGGCTGATGATCGGGCGAATTCCGCTTATCCGCAGTCTGCTCGATCCAACTTTGCAGATCATGAGGCCCGTTCCGGTGACGGCATGGCTGCCGCTGTCGATGATCATGTTCGGGCTTGGCCCGCGCTCGGCATTCTTTCTGGTGTGCCTTGGCGCGTTCTATCCCATTCTGGTGAACACGATATTCGGCGTCCGCTCCGTCGATCCGCGACTTTTCGAAGCCGCGAGCATGCTCGGCTGCCAGGGACCCGCGCAGTTTTTTCGAGTCGTTTTGCCGGCAAGTCTTCCGGCGATTTTCACAGGCCTTCGCCTCGGTCTTGGATTTGCTTGGGTGGTGATTGTGGTCGGCGAAATGACCGGTGTTCAAACAGGTCTTGGCGCGATCATCATGGAAGCCCGCCAGTTGTCGCGCACCGAGATCATCATTTCCGGAATGATCATTATCGGCGTGGCCGGATTCCTGTCCGACCGCATGGTGATGTGGCTTGGTAAATCTCTTCTGCGATGGAGTCCAAATTTTGTCTAAAGCTCCGATCCCGATTATTGATATTCGCAATGTCAGCAAGCAGTTTGAAATGCAGGGCCAGCGGATCGACGCGCTCCGTGACGCCAATCTGCGCATCAACAAAGGCGAGTTCGTTTGCTTGATCGGCGCCTCGGGTTGCGGAAAATCGACTCTGCTGCGTATCGTCGCCGGTTTCGAGACCCCGACCAGAGGCGATGCGCTGATGTGGGATGTACCGATTCCTGGTCCCGGCCCGCAGCGAGGGATGGTGTTTCAGGACTATGGCCTGTTTCCATGGCTGACAGTGCGCGGGAATATTGCGTTCGGACCGAAATCGCGCGGACGCAGCACTGCAGAGGTACGAGACACAGTCGAGCGGTTTATTTCGCTTGTGGGATTGCAAAAATTCGCCGATGCCTATCCGCACCAGCTCTCCGGCGGCATGAAGCAGCGCGTCGCGATCGCCCGCGTGCTGGCGAACGATGCCGAAGTGGTGCTGATGGACGAGCCGTTCGGCGCGCTGGATGCGATGACACGCGACCGCCTGCAGGATGAACTGCTCGATATCTGGCAGCGCACAGGATTAACGGTACTCTTCGTGACCCATTCGATCGAAGAAGCGATCTTTCTGGCGGATCGCATCGTGGTCATGTCGCCCGGCCCCGGCCGCATCGATAGCGAGATGGAGATTTCGCTGCCTCGTCCGCGCGATGTTGTTGCTTCGGATTTCAACGACATCCGCCGCGAGCTATCGCTGCGTCTCCATAGTCACCACGGCCGCAAAGCTGCGTAATGGATTAGCGCAGTTAAACGATGAGCTATGTCTGCCTGTAAATGCAGGCAGGATGATTATCGCTAATATTATCAGCGGGCAGATGCAGCAGCGGTAAATCCCGTCTTCAGTTTCTTGCGCAGGAATTCAACGAATGCGCGAACGGCGCGTGGAACATGGGATGCATAAGGCCGGATCGCAAACAACTGATCGCCGAAGGCACCCACCGGGCGCCAATCGTCCAGCACCGGAACCAGCCGTCCCGCCGCGATATCATCCGCGGCACTGAAGTCGGGAAGCAGCGCGATGCCGAGGCCGGAAAGCGCGGCCTCGCGTAACGCTTCGCTATTGTTGGCCGCGAAAGGCCCGGAAATTTCGACATTGACTCGGCCGTCCTTGCCCTTCCCGCGCTCGAATGCCCAGGTCGGTGTCGTGCTTCCACGCAGATAATGGATGCAGTCGTGACGCATGAGATCCTCGGGGGCTTCTGGAGCGCCCCGGCGCCGTAGATAGCTTCGTGAGGCCACCAGCATCGATGTGGTCGCACACAACCGCCACGCGACATGCGTGTCCGGCACTGTGGCCACATGGCGAATGGCGAGATCGAATCCCTCCTTCGCAAGCGAAACCAGATGATCCGACAGTTCAAGCTCGACACGCACGCTCCCGTGCAGCCGAATGAACTCCGGGATCAATGGAACGATCCGCTGCCGCCCCAGCGCGACCGGCGCTGTGATTCGTAGCAACCCCTGGGGCTCGCCCGCGAGATCCTTCACCTCGGAGAAATGCCGCTCGATATCCGCGAAGGACGACCGCGTCGCGTCAACGAGAAACTGCCCGGCTTCCGTCAGCCGCACCGTTCGCGTGGTTCGACGGACCAGCGGCACGCCCGCCGAATGCTCCAGTTCGTTGATGCGCAGGCTGACCGCGGCCTTGCTGACCCCGAGGCGCTCTGCGGCCGCCGTAAAACTTCCCATCTCGGCCAGGATGCCGAGCCAGTGAACGTGCGACCAGAGGCCATCGATTTTCTTAGTCTTCATACGTCTATTGTTCACTATTCTGAACAGTAAGTCCAACTTATGCGCCTGTTTCTCCCGTCGAAGGCGTCTTAATCCTGCTCCCGATAAACATTTCCGGGAGACTGACAATGACCACCGCACCGTTCACAGCGAAAGACGACGTCGGCCACTATATTCACGGCAAGCGAACTGCCACCGCCGACGGCAAGCGCCAGCCGATTTACAACCCCGCCACCGGCGCGGTGTCCCGCCAGCTCGCCCTCGCCACTCCCGCTGAGGTTCAGGCCGCCGTTGAAAGCGCGAACCGCGCATTTCCGGCATGGGCGGACATGCCGCCGATCCGCCGCGCCCGCGTGCTGAACAAGTTCCTGCAATTGATGAATGAGCACACCGACACGCTGGCTGCGATGATCACCGCGGAACACGGCAAGGTCTTTTCGGATGCCCGCGGCGAAGTTGCGCGCGGCATCGACATCATCGAATTCGCATGCGGTATCCCGCATCTTCTGAAAGGCGATCATACCGACCAAGTCAGCACCGGCATCGATAACTGGACCATGCGCCAGCCTCTCGGCGTGGTGGCCGGCATAACCCCGTTCAATTTTCCCGTCATGGTGCCGTGCTGGATGTTCCCGGTCGCGATCGCGGCCGGCAACACCTTCATCCTGAAGCCAAGCGAGCGCGATCCCTCCCCATCAATCTTTATGGCCGAACTGTTGCGCGAGGCCGGATTGCCCGACGGCGTCTTCAACGTCGTTCAGGGCGGCAGGGATGTTGTCGACGCCTTGATCCAGCATCCCGACGTCGCCGCGGTCTCCTTCGTCGGGTCGACGCCGATCGCACATTATGTCCATCAGCAGTGTTCGGCGCATGGCAAACGCGTTCAGGCGCTCGGCGGAGCCAAGAACCATCTGGTGGTCATGCCGGACGCGGACCTCAATCAGGCTGTCGATGCGCTGATCGGCGCAGGCTATGGATCGGCTGGTGAACGCTGCATGGCGATCAGCGTCGCGGTCCTGGTCGGCGATGTCGGCGACAGGATCGTGCCCTTGCTCGCAGAGCGCGCCAAGGCGCTCAGAATCAAGAATGGCATGGATCCGGATGCCGAAATGGGCCCGATCGTGACACGCGAAGCGCTCGAACGCGTCGAAGGTTACATCGATCTTGGCGTCAAGGAAGGCGCCACGCTGGTCGTCGACGGCCGCAACCTCAAGGTCGCGGGCCATGAGAATGGCTATTTTACCGGCGGTACACTGTTCGACAATGTCACGCGCGACATGCGCATCTACAAAGAGGAAATCTTCGGCCCCGTTCTGTCGTGCGTCCGGGCCAAGGATTTCGCGGAAGCTGTGCAACTCGTCAACGATCACGAATTCGGAAACGGCGTGTCCTGCTATACGCGCGACGGCAATATCGCGCGCGAATTCGGGCGCCGCATTAAGGTCGGAATGGTCGGCATCAACGTCCCGATCCCGGTGCCGATGGCCTGGCATGGGTTCGGCGGATGGAAGCGCAGCCTGTTCGGCGACACCCATGCCTATGGCACCGAAGGCGTTCGCTTCTACACCCGACAGAAATCGATCATGCAGCGATGGCCGGAAAGCACCGAGAATGGTCCGGAATTCGCGATGCCGACTGCGCGCTGAGCCTTCGGCTGAGAAGTCATCGGAAAGCAAGATGCCGGCCCACGGGCCGGCATCCTTATGCAATCGTACTGGCTCATAACTCCAGTTTGATCGAGCCAAGACATGGAAGGCCCAGAGCGCAGCCTTCGTCGTGAAACCGGCCTATTGAAACAGCTTCATGGCATTGATGAGCGTTTGAGTTACGCCCGCGAGAAGCGGGATGCCTGCAATGCTCCAGGCCAGAATGAGACGCAAAGTGCTCGTATTGGTCTCAACATGCTCCATTTATCACTCCTCTTGCTCGAGCAAGTTTTTGATTTCAATTGATGGTCCATGCCGAGGCCCAACGCAATCGGCCTCGACATGGACATCACGTTTCAAGCGCGGCTGGGCACAGCATCGGCTGCACCCGCATCGACTTCGCCCGGCTTTTTCATGTGCCACTTCGAATCCACTGCGCGGATCGCCAAATTGCAGATGAATCCGACAATGAATAGACCGGCCATGATGTACATGGTGGTGTTATAGGCCTGCGCCTTCGGTACGCCGTGCGTCACGTTGTATTCACGGATGTAATTGATCAGCACGGGACCGGCGACACCCGCCGCTGACCACGCTGTCAGCAGGATGCCGTGGATAGCGCCGACGTAACGTGTGCCGAAAAGATCGCGCAGATACGCGGGCACGGTGGAGAAGCCACCGCCGTACATCGAGACGATGATCAAGAAGCAGCACACGAACAGCACGACATTTCCGCTGCCACCCGCGTAAGGCACCGTGATGTACATCACAAAGCCGAGGCACATATACACGAAGTACGTATTTTTGCGTCCGATATAGTCGGACAGCGAGGCCCATGAGAACCGGCCGCCCATGTTGAACAGACTCATCAAGCCGACGAGACCCGCCGCAGCGATTGCGGTGATGTGACCCGGGAACATTTCCTGGCTCATGGCGGAAGCCTGACCTAGCACGCCGATACCGGCCGTCGTATTGACGAACAGAACAGTCCAGACAAGCCAGAACTGCGGAGTCTTGACGGCGTCGTACACGAATACGTCGTTCTTCGTGACCATCTTCTTGCCGGTGTCTGCGGACGGCGTGTAGCCCTTTGGCTTCCAGCCGGGAGCAGGAACACGAACGATCGCCGCGCCGAACATCATGAAGCAGAAATAGACACAGCCAAGCACGATGAACGTGTTGAACACGCCGACATCCGTCGCTGTCTGGAATTTGCTCATCAGCCAGACCGACAGCGGCGACGCGATCAGTGCGCCACCGCCGAAGCCCATGATCGCCATGCCCGTCGCCATTCCGGGACGATCGGGGAACCACTTCATCAGTGTCGATACCGGTGAGATGTAACCAACCCCGAGCGCGCAACCGCCAATCACCCCATAGCCGAGATAGATCAGCCACAGCGTATGGGTCTTGATGCCAAGTGCGGAAATCAGGAAGCCGCTCGCCCAGCAGATGGCGGCGGTAAACATCGCCTTGCGCGGTCCCCCCTCTTCGACCCAGCGCCCAAACACTGCGGACGAAATTCCAAGGAACAGCATCGCAATGGAGAATATCCATCCGAGCTCGGTCAGCTTCCAGTCTTCCGGTGCGGACTGAGTGATGCCAAGCAATTTGGTCATGGGCAGGTTGAACACGCTGAACGCGTAGGCCTGACCGATGCACAGATGCACGCAGAGCGCCGCAGGCGGAATCATCCAGCGGCTATAGCCCGGCTTTGCAACCGTCCTTTCCCTGTCGAGAAATGGAATCCACGCCTTGGCGTAGGTCTCCGAGGTATCCATCATCACAGCCATTATGTCTCCTCCCGATGGGTCATTGCCCGTTTGCGCGGTTGTTGGTCCGCGTAACCTTCACGTTTATTTCCGGCGATCAGTTCACTGCAGTTTGTTGGCTGGACCGCTCATGGCTCAGTCCGAAGCCCATTCGCCACACGACGCGACATGTCCGTAAAGGCGTGCAAAGCGGTCCCTCCCGTTACATGCCTGCTTCCCGAAGCATGGAGCGGCACGCGTTATTGCTTGGGTACCGACCAGCATCCGTTTCTTCCGACGCGGCATCATCATGTGAAGCCGCTTCAGAGAATCCGGATATCGATCAGAACGATTTAAAAGATGGAGGGAGGTGAATAGTTTTGACAAACGAGAAATATTGGCGACATAAATCGATTATATCGAATTTATCGGCTACAATATTGATATTACGTGCTTATTTATCTCGAAATGCATCAAAATGAATTTGGTACGCCGATAGTATAAGCACTGATATTCATATATCCGATATTATTGGAGCCACGTGATGGACACCGAACTAGCGCGCACGTTTCTGACTGTTGTCGCATCCGGAAACTTCGTCAGCGCCGCAGAACAGCTCCATGTCAGCCAATCCACGGTCAGCGCTCGAATCCAATCTCTCGAAGAGCAACTGGGATGCACCCTGTTCGTCCGCAACAAGGCTGGCACCATGCTGACTCAGGCAGGACGTCAGTTTCAACGCCATGCCTCTACTCTCGTTCGCACTCTTGAACTCGCACGACACGACATCGGACTGCCGGCTGGCTTCACTGGAACGCTCACGATCGGCGGGCGCATCGGACTGTGGGAAGAATTCCTGCTGCGATGGCTGCCTGATATGCACCGGAGCAACCCCACCATCTCCATCCGCATCGAAAGCGGTCTCGAGCCTGAGATCATGCAGGGACTGATCGAGGGGCGGCTGGATATCGGCGTAATGTATACTCCGCAAATCCGCCCGGGCCTGCAGATACAACAACTCTTCGAGGACCGCCTGGTGATGGTCTCAACGGAGCCGAGCAGCCCGCCCACACCGCAAGCCGGCTACGTCTATGTCGACTGGGGACCGGAATTCTATGCACGTCACAGCGCCAGCTTCCCAAGCTTCGGCGGCTCCGCGCTGAGCGCCAATGTCGGCTGGCTTGGAATGCAACACATCATCAAGAACGGAGGATCCGGCTATTTCCCGGCACGCATCGTTGCAAATCATATCGCGGCCAAGGAACTTCATATCGTCGCGGGAGCGCCCGAATTCTTTATGCCGGCCTATGTCGTATTTCCGATCGATCGCGATGACAGGGTAATCGACAACGCTCTCACGATCATCCACCGCATCGCCAGTCAACAGAGCATAAGCCCCCGCGAAAGCCAGCGACCAAAACGAACACGCGCCGCCAAATTCTGATCAATTAAGTCAGATATCTTTCATCGTTGTTTGCGTCATCCAGCGAACAACACATCGGTCATAATACGGCACAGCTCACAGAAAGACTTGAGTGGACGAATTGTGATGTTCTGTGTGATGATTGATGAAACCACCTCCTTCAGCGGGACACGCTCTTTACGGATAGGACCACGATGACCGCCTACGATACGCAAAACGTCTTTGCCAAGGTTCTTCGTGGCGAGATCCCATCCTACAAAGTTTACGAGAACGACCATACTTTCGCGTTTCTGGACATCATGCCCCGGTCACCCGGACATACGCTTGTGATCCCCAAAGCCCCTGTTCGTGGCCTTCTGGATATTTCGGTCGATGATTTCACCGAGGTGGCCCGCACCACAAAGAAAATCGCTGTTGCCGCCGTGAAAGCTTTCGGCGCGGACGGCGTCATCATTCAACAGTTCAGCGAGCCGGCCAGCGGCCAGGTGGTCCTTCACCTTCACATGCACATCATGCCGATGAAGGAAGGAATTGAGCTTCTTCCGGCCCAGACCGTGAAGGCAGATCCCGGCGTGCTGGAGCAGCATGCCGCCACGCTCATTGCGGCACTGGCTGACTAGAATGATGCCGCAGGGATCTTTCCCTGCTCTCCATCAAAACCGTCAGACGCCCAGATAGCGCTGGAGAATCTCAGGACGCGCCTTGATCTCCTGCGCTGGCCCCTCATGGGCAATATGGCCGTTGTTGATGATATAGACGCGCTGCGCGAGAGCCAGGGTCGCAGCCAAATTCTGCTCCACCAGCACGATCGTTTGGCCCGCAGCTGCCAGATTACGGCATGCCGTCATCAGATCGCGGACGATCACCGGCGCCAAGCCTTCGAACGGCTCGTCCAGCAGGACGATCTTCGGATCCCGCACCAGAGCCCGCGCGATGGCCAGCATCTGCTGCTCGCCGCCCGACAAATCCGTCCCGCGGCTGGTACGGCGCTCCTTGAGGCGCGGAAACATTTCGTAGATGCGGTCCAGCGGCCAGCGGCCCGATGCAGTCAGCCCGGCAAGGATGATATTTTCCTCAACATTCAGACTGCCGAAGATCCGGCGATCTTCATGAACCAGTTGCATACCGGCCTGGGCAATCGAATGGCTTTTCTTGCCGGCAATATCCACGCCATCGAACACGACCGAGCCCGAGCGCGGAGTGATGACTCCCATCAGGCTCTTTAGGGTCGTACTCTTGCCTGCACCATTGCGGCCGAGCAGCGCCACCACCTCGTTGCGCTCCACGCGCAAAGAGACATCAAAGAGAATATGCGAGTCGCCGTAGTATGAATTCAGGCCATTGACCTCGAGCAAACTCATGATTCGAGCACTCCACCGAGATAGGCTTCCTGCACCTTGGGATTGCTCTTGATTTCCTCCGGTGTGCCTTCGACCAGCACGCGACCTTCCTGCAAAACCGTAATACGGCCAGCCAGTTCGAACAGTGCATCCATGTCATGATCGATAATGATCATGGTCCGTCCCTGACTGATGGATTTCAGAAGCTTGACCGTCTCGATCCGCTCGCGCGGACTCATGCCTGCGAGAGGCTCATCAAGCAACAGCAGGCTTGGCGAATTCGCCAGCGCCAGACCGATTTCAAGCCGCCTCTTCTCGCCATAAGCCAGTGAGGAAACCAGAGCATCCGCCCGCGCCGTCAGATTAACCATCGCCAGGGTGTGATTCACCTGATCGCTGACGCCCGGAAAGGTCTCGGCGTTGCGCAACACATCCAGCCGGAATTTCCCACGTAGCTCAGCAAGCACCGCAATCGTTACATTCTCACGCACAGTCAGGCGGGAGAAAAGCTGGTTGACCTGATAACTCTTGGTCAGACCGAGCTGGCAAACATCGGTGACGTTCTTGCCGGTAATGTCGTGGCCTTCAAAGATGATCTTGCCGGATGTGGGCGGAATCTCGCATGTCAGCATCTTGAAGAAGGTCGACTTCCCAGCGCCGTTCGGGCCGATCACGCCACGTAACTCCCCGTGCTGAACAGTGAAATCGATATCGCTGTTCGCCATCAGCCCGCCATAGCGCTTGCTAATCCCGGTCGCCTGCAAAATAGGGCCGCTATAGCCATCCAGTGCACGATGCCGGGGCGGCATCGGAGCTACGGCCGCCTCCGCAATGACTTCCGCTTTAGCGGCCTTCTGCTCCTGCTCTGCCGTCAAACCAGAAGCGGCCTCATCCGGTTCAGCGACGACTGTCTTCCGCCCGAAAGAAAGATCGATGAGATCCTTGAGACCGCCGATAATGCCGCGGCGCAGGAAGCAGACGAGCAGCACGAAAATAACACCGAGCGCCAATTTCCACGAGGCGCCAAGACCGACCGTGTCCTGCAGGAAGTCTCGAAGATAAAGCCAGACCGCGGCGCCCACCAGCGGGCCGAACAATGTGCCGAGGCCGCCGATCACCGTCTGCATCACGAGCTGACCGGACGTGTCGAACGTGAAGGCATCCGGCGGCATATAGCCCTGCATGACGCCGAGCAGACCCCCGGCCAATCCCGCATAGGCCGCAGCAATCACGAAGACGAGCAGCTTATAGCCATGAACGTTGTGACCAAGGGCAGCGGCCCGCAGCGGATTATCGCGGATCGCCACGAGAATGTGCCCGACGGGCGAATGCACGATACGCCGCGCGATGACGATCCCAATCAGGTAACATGCGGCCAGAAAACCATACATGGTCCAACCGCTGCCAATAGCGATACTCTTAAATCCAAAATTGAAGATGGGGGCCGGCACACCCGGAAGGCCGTTTTCACCGCCGGTGAACGCCGCCAACGGCGAGTTCTCGACGAAGAAGAACACCTCGGCGATCGCAACCGTGATCATCGCAAAGTAAATTCCGGTACGGCGCAACGCGATCAGACCGACAATATAGCCGACGACCGCCGCAACCAGCATTCCGATCACGAGAGCGGCCACAACGCTCGGGAAGCCCATGCGCGTCAGCAAGTATGCAGCGACAAAACCGCCCGTACCAAAAAACGCCGACTGTCCGAACGACAGCAGGCCGGTGTAGCCAAACAACAGATCGAACCCGATACCGAACAGACCGAGCACCAGAATACGGCTCATGGTATCCGGCACGAAGCCGAAGCGCGGCAGAATGAATGGTGCGGCGACAAGAACAGCCAGGGTGATGACGTCGGGGAGCCAGCGCATGCGCACCCAGATTGATGGCCCGGACGAACCAGGCTTTGAGGACGGTGTTGACATCATTCAGTTCCGCCCTTGCGATCCAAGTAACCCGTGCGGCCGCGCAACCAGCACGATCGTCATCACGATGAACAGCATTGCGTAGGAATAGCCGGGGTTGATCATCGAGGTGATGCTGAGAATTTCGCCTGCGATCAGGCCTCCCAGCACGGCACCGGGGAACGATCCGACGCCACCGATCACGATGACCACAAACGTCTGCACCAGAATGGCGTCACCAATATCCGGCGTAATGGGAGCTACAGGCAGGTTTACGATGCCGGCAAAGCCGGCCGCCATCGCCCCGATGCCGAAGACGATCATAAAAATCCGGTACACATTGATGCCCAGAGAATCGACCATGACCGAGTCTTCGATGCCCGCACGAACAATCATTCCAAGCCTCGTGCGGTAGAGAACGAGATACAGCGCCAGAAGCGCCACCGCGACGATGCCCACCACCGCGAGGCGATAGGTCGGATAAAACATGAAACCAAGCGACGTGATGCCAGACGCCCATGGCGGCGAAGGCATGGAGCGCGACAGGCTTCCAAAGAAGAAGCGGATGATTTCCACGAAACAAATGCCGAGACCGAACGTCACCAGGATCTGGTCTTCGTCCGGGCGGCTGTAGAAATGGCGGATGATAACCCGCTCCATAACGACGCCAGCCAGCAATACGAACAGCGAACCGCAGAGCACAGCGGCGACGAAGGATTCGGTGTAGCTATAGCCGACATAGCCGGCGTAGCCGCCGACCATGAACATCGCTCCGTGCGCGAGGTTGAGCACGCCCAGCGTGCCGTAAATGATGGTCAGGCCGGAGCTGATGAGCGCCAGAAGCGCCCCCAGCACCAGGCCGTTGAACATCTGTGAAACAAGATTAGCCCAGTTGACCACCAGAAGCCTCGCGCACGGAAAG
>Ga0066256_1001148_pt1 | contig 40021 bp, 40 predicted proteins | sample ThiBio_1000_biof_FD_87107 | JGI IMG/M metagenome (GOLD analysis project Ga0066256, IMG submission 87107) | Wastewater bioreactor microbial communities from Cape Town, South Africa - Thiocy_expt_1000_biof (version 2) | ecosystem: Engineered > Bioreactor > Thiocyanate-remediating >... | reverse complement strand
TGGCGAGCGCCTGCAGCAGGTTGCGGACGCGCAGATCCGGCCAGGCGCGCAGTTCGAAGGCGGCGATGGCCGCAAGCAGCGCCGGAAGGCCGTAACCGACCGCCAGCGCGTTGAAGACCGGGCGCGTGCCGAGATTGTCGATACCGACGATGGTGGGATCGGCGGCGATCTGCGCCAGCACGAGAACGCAGGCCGCCGCCATCGTCCAGGGCAGCATCGCCCATGGTCGGATGCGCGTGGCGAGGACGAAGGCAAAACCGATGATCGCCGTGCCGACGATCACCTGCACATCGTGGACAAGGCAATGCAGGGCGAAGACGAAGGTGGCAAAAGCGCCGGCGATGAGCCAGTTGAGCGAAGCCGTGCGGCCGTCTCCGTCGTCCCGGCGCCACAGCCATTCGGCGCCGGCGAGATAGGCGAGGCCAAGTCCGATGGCGTAAAGCGCATGTGTCCAGTCGCGGCCGAGATTGCCGAAGTTCAGGAAACTGATTCCGGCGCCGATCAGCGGCACGACGACCGCGAGCGCGCACCGCAGGGGCGAAAACTGCGGCTCGGCGCGTCCGTGGCGGTAAAGGAAGGCAAAGCCGAACAGCACGAACAGCGCCCCCAACCCAAGGCAAAGGACGATCTCGGTGCCGTAACCGATGCTTGCAGCCGCGGTGCCGGGTTCGGCGGCCAGGCCGATCATTTCCGGGTAAAAGCTGGTGACGGCCAGCAGCATCATGCCGGCGATGGCGCCAAGCGCGGCAAAGATGGCGGCCAGCGCCGCATACAGCCGGCCGGCGCCAAAGGCCGCGACCGTGGCGATCAGGGCGGCAAAGGCAAAGGCCGGATCCATCGTCGAAGGCGTCGGCACGGCGATCATGGCGAGCGGCGGCAGCATGGCCGCAAGGCTGGCGGTGACAGTCAGCGCCGCCGGCGGGCGGGCGAAAAGGCGCTCCCAAGGTCCCGGCTGCCAGCCATGGCTGGCGGCGGGCGCCGCCGGGGCCGCGCCTGCAACGAGCTCGGCGGCATCTGCATCTACCGGTTCGATCGACGCGGGGGCATCGCCGAAACTGCGGCCCGGCCAGAGAAAGAGGGTGCCGGCCAGCATCACCAGCAAGGCGAGCGTTGCCGGAACCGGATCGATGACCGGCGCCTTGACGATGTAGGTGAGGGCCCAGATCGCCATGCCGGCATTGGCCAGCGACGGCACGATGGTCCAGCGGCGGAAGCGCGCCGCCGCCGCCGTCGCCAGCCAGCTGATGCCGAGGAAGGCGAACAGGGCGCGGATATCCGGCGCATCCGTGGCGATCAGCGCCGGCGTCAGCATCGAGCCCAGCAAGCCGACGCCCGCCAGCGCCTGGCCGTGCAGCAGCGACAGGCCCAGCGTTGCAAAACCGACGAGCGCCAGCATGAAGAAGGCCGGCGTCGGGCCGATGAAGCTGTAGATCGCATAGGCGGCGTAAACGACACCGAACAGCGTCACCGCGCCAGCGGCCGTCAGCACGCCGGGGATCATGGCGTTGCGGAAAGCGTCCTTCTCGAAAGGCAGCGCCCGGCGACGCACCACTTCGCCGGCGCCGAACAAGGCGAGGCCGAAGACGGCGGCCATCACCAGCCGCACAGCGGGGCTCAAGAGGCCGCTTTCGATGGAATACTTGATCAGGAAGATGCCGCCGAACGCCAGGGCGAGGCCGCCGACCCAGACCGCCCAGCGGGCACCGAGCCAGCTTTCGAGGCTCTCCCGGCTCGGCAGCTCCCGGGCGGCGATTTGAGGAGAAACATCCTCCGCCGGCGGTATCGTTTCGGTCGGTTCCGGTGCCTCCGGCGTCACCGGTTCGGTCGCCGTTTCCACCTGTTCCTGCACGTCTGCCGTCTCGACTTCAACGGGCGCAGGGCTGGCGGCTTCTGCGGCCGTTTCGACTGCTGCCGGTGCCGCAAGCTGCATCTCGGCCAGTTGCGCTGTCAGCCGGTTTAGCTCTTTCTCCATCTGCCGCAGGCGTCGGTCGTTGCCGCGTTGCGTCGCAAAGCCGATGATGAAGACGAGGATAAGGAGGATTTCGAACATGCCCCACCAGAAATCGAGAAACCGAGTCCACCAATCTAATGCATTGGCGGCACACGGAAAGGCGGCCTGGCCGGCATTCGGCGTATTTCGCAACACAGCTTGTTGACCGCCGTCGAGAGGACGGGCGCCTGCAACGGTTTATTCGGCCTATTCGGCGGGGTAGAATTCCATCATCGCCTGGGCCTCGCTGACCGGCCGCGGCGCATTGACGTAATACCCCTGGATTTCGTCACAGGCTTCCTTCTGCAGCAGCGAGAACTGTTCGCTGGTTTCCACGCCCTCGACCGTGATCGCCATGCCGAGTGTCTTGCCGAGGAAGATGATCGCCCGGATCAGCGCCAGCGCCTGCTGGTTTTCTGCGATATCGTCGACGAAGGACTTGTCGATCTTGATCTTGTCGAACGGGAAGCTGCGCAGGTAGCTCAGCGAGGAATAGCCGGTTCCGAAATCATCCATCGAGATGCTGACGCCATGGAATTTCAGGTCGTGCAGCAAAGCGAGCGTCTGGTCGCGGTTCTGGATGATGACGCTTTCGGTGATTTCCAGGTCCAGCCGTTCCGGCGGAAGCCCGGCCACAGCCAGCGCCGAGACGATGTCGCCGAAGAGATCGGCGCTCTTGAACTGGATGGCGGAAACATTGACGGAGACTTTTACCTCCTCCGGCCATTGCGCCGCATCGAGGCAGGCCTGGTACAGCACCCAGCGGCCGAGATCGACGATCAGGCCCATTTCCTCCGCCAGGGGAATGAAATCGACCGGCGACACACGGCCGCGCTGCGGGTGGTTCCAGCGCAGCAGCGCTTCGAGCGTCGAGACCTTTTCCCGGTGAAGATCGTAGATCGGCTGGTAATACAGCTCGAATTCGCCGTTCTGCACCGCTTTCCGCAGGTCGGCCTCCAGTTCGCGGCGCGCCTGCTGGCGGGCATCCATCTCCGGCCTGAAATACCGCAAGGTCTTGCGGCCTTCGGATTTGGCGCGGGCCAGCGCCATGCCGGCGCTGCGCAGAAGAATATCGAGCTGCTGGCCGTAGTCGGGCGCGATGACGATGCCGATCGAGGTGCTGAGCAGGATCTGCTTGCCATCGACCGAAAACGGGTGACCGAGCTGGTCGATGATCGCGTGGGCGAGATCGGTCGATCCCTCGGGCTGGCGGGCCTTCGTCTGGATGATCACGAATTCGTCGGATCCGAGCCGTGCGACGACATCCTGCGGTCCCAGGCACTCGACCAGCCGCTCGGCGGCGAGCTTCAGCACCTCGTCGCCGGTCGAGGCGCCCATCGTATCGTTGATCGTCTTGAAGAAATCGAGATTGAGTTGCAGCAAGGCGAGCTTTTCACCGTCCTTCAGCCCGGCAAGCCGCTCCTCCAGTTGTTGGCGGAAGGCGAGACGGTTGGCGAGGTTGGTCAGCGGATCGCGCAGCGCGATCTCCCGTAGCCGGTCCCCGGCCTTGCGCTCCTTTGTCGCGTCCTGGTGGATGGCGACACACTGGCCGTCCGGCAGGAAGGTCAGGACGACATGGATGATCCTTCCGTCATCCATTTCCCATTCGCGAAATTCGGTGCGTTGCGGCTGCGTGGTCTCGGATGCCTGCGGCAGAAGTGCACTGCGCATGCTCTCCTTTCCCTTGACCAGCGGGCGCAGCGTCTCGAAGTTCACCCCCGGCTGGACGCTGGCGGACGGAAGACCGAGATGCTGGCAGAATTGCTTGTTGCAGGCGACGAGCGTGCCGTTCCTGTCGAACAGGCTGATGCCGACAGGCGCATTGTCGAGGACGTTCTGCAAAAGCGCATTGCGTGCCTTGGCGGCGGCAAGACGGAAATCGAGGTCTGCCGTCGTCGCCTGGTGGACGGAGCGCATCTTGCCCATCGCCTCTTCGGCGAGGCGGATTTCCGTCTGGTAGTCGCGGTAAGCTCCGACGACAAGATCCATCAGACGCTCGGAATCGATCGTGCCGCCCTCGGCGGCGAGGCGCCATTGCTGGCTGAACTGGAGTTCAGGCGAGAGCATCATTGCATCTTACGAATGCGTCGGACGGGAGGGAGAGACATAATGCGGTACGTACCGCAAAATCAATCGAATCATCTATTATTTTCTCCGCAGATAACAAGATAACGATATCCAAAAATGCCGTAACTGCCGAATCCTCAACGAGAAAACGGCATTGAAACATAATGCGATCCGAGGAAAATCCCCCACCTCCAGATTGGGTGAGCGAGGTTAATATTCTGTTGATTCCGTCTTCCTCGCAGCGACGCCGGACGAAGAATTTCCGGCCGGCGCCAATGCCCGCATCCGCCTGTCCCATGTTCCCCCGCTGCGCCCAGGGGGAACCGCATGCCGGCTCAGGCGTTGGGCTTCCAAGTGATGAAAACAGGATCGAGGAAGGATCTGCGATGAGAAGCATTCTTTTGTCGGCGTTGGCGGTCATCGCCCTTGCCGCTCCGGCGGCTGCCCAACAGACCCAGAACGCCATCGCCAATTTTATCGGGGCCGATGGCAAGGAGATCGGCCGTGCCGCACTGACCGGGGGCAAGACCGGCGTACTGATCGAAGTCGAGGTTTCCAACCTGCCCCCGAACAGTTGGGTGGCCTTTCACGTCCATGAAAATGGTCGCTGCGACGCCGCCTCCCATCATGAAAGCGCCGGTGGTCATTTCAATCCGGACAAGAAGGAGCATGGGTTTCTGGCGGCCGAAGGACCGCATGCTGGCGATATGCCGAACATTTATGCCGGCGCCGACGGCACGGCACGTGCGCATGTCTTCAACGAGCTGGTGACGCTGAACGACAAGAATGCCATTCGCGGCAAGGCGCTGATGATCCACGCGCGCTCCGACGACTATCGCAGCCAGCCCTCCGGCGATGCCGGCGACAGGCTCGCCTGCGGCGTGATCCAATAGGATCGCCTTGGCCGCGCCCCTTGTGTCAGGTGCCGGCCGGCGCGTCTTCCGGTTGCTGATAGAAAGCGCGTTTGACCGCGCGGCGCACGGCGCGTGTAGTCTCGTCCCAATGGCGGGTGCCCGCCCAGTAACGCAGCGTCAGCGTCACCTTCGTGTCGGTGAGATCGGCGATGAACGTGTGTGGTGCGGGCGAAGCCTCGACATTCGGCACCTGCCGGGCGAGTTCATGGAGTTTCCTTTCAGCATCCTGGAGGTCGTCCTTGACGTCGAGCACGATGCTCAGGTCGTGGCGGCGGGCCTTTTCACGGCTGTAATTGGTGACCGGCGTGTTCCACAAGGTGGAATTGGGTGCAAGACGGTAAAGCCCATCGGCGGTGCGCAGTTCGGTGGCGAACAGACCGATTTCCTGCACGGTGCCGGAAACCGACGAGGTTTCGATATATTCCCCGACCCGGAAGGGACGCAGCACCAGCAGCATGATGCCTGCGGCGATGTTCTGCAGCGTGCCTTGCAGGGCAAGGCCGATGGCGAGGCCCGCCGCACCCAGGGCGGCGATGATCGAGGCCGTCTGGACGCCGAATTGCCCCAGGACGGTGATGAAGACGAGAATGAGAATCAGATAGCGGATGAGATTCGAAAAGAATCCGGCAAGCGTTTCGTCGATGCCGTGGACGCTCCTGAGGCCGCGATGCGCCCAGCGGTGCAACAGGCCGGCCAGCAGCCAGCCGATGATGAGAATGACGATCGCGCCGATGATCGAGAACGAATAATGCACCGCCAGCGCACCGGCCTGGCTGACAGCCGCGCGGCTGGCGAGAATGAAATCGGTCGCTTCCTGGTTCATTGTCCGGTGATGGCTCCAGCTATTGATGGTGCAACAGAACATGGAGCACCGGGCGGGCCGGTCAACCTTTCCGGGCTGGATCAGATGGGTCGGTAGGCGAGGCTTCAGGAGGAAGCAGTATCGTCGGACGGCAGGAGCGGAAGGACGAACGGCACGTTGCCGTCCGTGTCCGCACCACGACCGATGGCGCGCACTGCTGCGACCAGCCGGCCGTTCCGCCCGAGCATGTGATCGCCGATTTCGACCAGCCGGGCGTTCGGCGTGACGTATCGGGAGACCTGCCGCAGGCGGTTTGCCAGGGCCGCGTCGTCCTGATCGGGATGGAGCGCGAGAACGGTGATGAGGGCGGCAGCCGGCGAGCGGGAAATGCCCATCCAGCAGTGAATGAGCACGGGGGCCGACTGATCCCAGCTCCGGGCGAAATCGATGATCTGCCCGACATGGCTCTCCTGCGGCGCAACCAGGTCGGGCGTGCCGGCGAAGCTGATGTCGTTCATGCCGAGAACGAGGTGCCGCGCCTTGTCGATGACCGCCGGCCGATGAAAATCCTGGCCCTTTGCCAGCAGGCTGACCATTTCCCTTGCGCGGTGCTTGACCGCCATTTCGGCCATGCGGACGAGGCGAGAGACGACGATCATAGTCACTTGGCCGTCTCCTTCGTTTCCACGCGTTGTGTTTCGATGGCGGCAAAACGGTTTAGGAAGAGCCGCTGCGCCTCGATGGCCGGCAGTGGCGACATCATCAACATGTCGAGGGTGATGCCGCGTGGCTGGCCGAAAAACTTGCGGGCTTCCTCCGGCGTGAAGCCGGCCAGTTCCGTCGCCTCGAAGTAGGCGGCGATGCGGTCTGCCTTCTTGATCTGGTCCTTCAACTCCCGGGAGGCATGCGCCGGCAGGCCGAAGCGCCGGTGTACGGCTTCTTCAAGCCGTTTCTCGACGCTCTTGTATCCACCACCGACAACGGATTTGAACGGTGAGATCATGTCGCCGATCACATATTCCGGCGCGTCGTGCAACAGGGCCATCTGCAGCTCGTCGGCCGTCGCCTTGTTGCAGCGGCGAAAGATTTCTTCGACGACCAGCGAATGCTGCGCCACCGAAAAGGCATGGTCGCCGGATGTCTGGCCGTTCCAGCGGGCGACGCGGGCAAGACCGTGGGCGATATCGGAAATCTCCACGTCGAGCGGCGAGGGGTCGAGCAGATCGAGTCGACGGCCGGACAGCATGCGCTGCCAGGCGCGCGGCGCCTTTTCCGGTGTCACGCCCGCGCCTCGTCGGTAGAAGTCGGAAACGAGAGACCCGTCCACGCGGGCAGTCGCGCCGATACCGGCACGTCGCCGGCAAACACGCCGCTGCCGTCGGCGATCGCTTCGCCCACCCGGTCGATACGGATGATGGCGAGGCCCTCATTGCCGACCACCGTGCCGAGTGTCCCGACCGGCTTGCCGCCGGCGGTCAGTTCCGTGCCGGCGGGCGGCAGCGGGCTTTCGGCGGAAATGATCGCCACGCGCCGGCGTGCGGTCGAACGATGCTGCATGCGGGAGACGACCTCCTGCCCGACATAACATCCCTTCCTGAACGACAGGCCGCCGTTGAGATCGATCAGCGCATCGTGCGGAAAGGCATCCTGCAGGGCAAAATCGCTGCCCGAATGGGCGATGCCGGCGCCGATGCGCAGGGCGTCGTAGGCCTCCGGCCCGCCATCGCCATGCTTGCCCGGCTGCCGCGTCAGCGGCAGGCCGGCCCTGGCGAATCGTCCGTCGATGATGCCGCCGCCTTCGCCGTCCCAGAAAACGGTGACGCCGTCTTCGGCTTCGGCGGAAATCTCGACCGCGGCGCGCAGCTTGTACATGGCGAGCCGTTTCAGCAGGCCGTCCCGCTGGGCGGCATCGGTTTCGAGCAGGAAACCGCCGGCATCACGCCAGATCAGGAAATCGAAGAGGATCTTGCCTTGCGGCGTCAGCAGCGCCCCCGGCCGGGCTTCGCCTTCCGGCAGTCCCTCGACGTCGGTGGTGATCAGGCTGTGAAGGAAAGCTTCCGCGTCGCTGCCGCCGATCCGGATCAGCGCACGTTCAGGCAGATAGGCATGTGTCATTGTCTCGGCCCATTCCGGTTCGTCCGGTGAACGAGGTAAGAGGTCGCGACGACGACCGCAAGGCTTCGACGCGCCTCAATCGCCGGCGACGAAAAATTTCCACTGGCCATCCGGCGAAATGCCGACACGGTAGAAATTGTAGCCGCCGAATTCCAGCATGTCGGAATAGTCGCCGGCCGTGATGATGCGCAGCAAATCGACCTTTTCCGGTGGCGTCAGCGTCGAGAGGCTCTTTTCGGTGAAATAGGGCCAGACATACATTTCATCCGGCGTGCCCTGTCCGGTATGCACGAAACCGGTCGAGATGACGTCGAGCAGGATCGCCAGCACCTCGATGCCTTCGGAATCACCCGACAGTTCCTTGAGCGCCCGGATCGGGTCGTCGGCGGTTTCGCCGATGGTCACCTGCGTCTGGTTCGGGCCCGGGTTCATCAGTGCCCGCAAGCGCTCGATCTCCCCGGACGCTGCGGCCTCGACGATCAACTGGCGCATGCGCCGCACCGGCTCGGGCGCCTTGTTGACGTCGTAGAGGACTTCGACCGGCTTGCCGTCGTCCGTTTGCGCGGTCTTGTTCGTCGGGTCGATCAGCGGATCCGGCTGGGGCAGGCCGTCTGCGGCACCGGCGTCGTCGGCCGGTTCATCGCTGTCGGCGGGTGTCTGCGGGGTATTGTTCTGTGTGGTTGTCTGGCCCGGAACCTGCTTCAGTTCCGACAGGGCGGCTGCCGGCTGCGACAGGGCGAAAATCAGGCTTGCACCAAAAACACCGGCCAGAAGGCGGGACGTCAGGGCAATCCGGGCAGATGTCTTCGCCGAAATCAGCATCGTCACACTCCCACGTCTTACTGCAGGCAACGCTTGGGAGAAAATTCGCCGGCCAGGATGCGTTCACGCAGGGAATCGAGCATTGCCTCCGCGCCGTCCTCGCCATGAATGCGCACGGTCTCGCGCATGGCGAGCACGATCGCCGCATCGGCGATGATTTCCGGCTCGATGCCATCAGCCATGCCGTCAGCCCAGGCTTCGTTCTGGTATTCCAGGGCGGCCTGCATCTTCTCGTGCACGATCATGTCATCGATGTCGTTGAGGCTTGCTTCCATCATTCTATCCTCGAGAGCGTCCGGTCGTTACCGCTCGGTTAACGTCTTAGCAGTCTTTTCTTAAAACGGCACGGCATGCCATGAAAAGAGGTTAACAATTCGCTAATTTCCGAACCGCGCGGTAATTTCTGCGGCCAGTGTTGCACCTTCGATACGGTAGCGTTCTTCTGCCATGACGGCTGCCGGGGTGCAATCGGTATAAACCGATGCGAAGGACCGGTATCCGCGGTTGAAAGCGGCCGTCAGTACCTCGCGCCGCTTCGGTTCGTTCTGTGTTTCAGCGTCGAGAAGCTGTTGCATCACGCTGCGCCAATCATCCTCCTTGCCCGGATTGCAGAGCCCGCGCAGGTAGTGCACGGAGCCCAGGATTTCCGCCAGGCGGCCGAGCTTGTCGTCGTAAGGAGCCGGTTTTTCCTCCGGCACATTGACCGCAGGCGTTTCGGCTTTGGCGGTATTTTTCTGCGCATAGGCTGGCGCCAGGCTGGAGCCGCCACAAATCAGGAGCGCGCACAGGAGAAATCTGGGATGAATCATGCGCTCAATTGACAGCGTCAACCGGCGGGACGCAAGCACGGAAGCGCATTTTTGGTCACGTCCGGGCAAGCAGAAGCCTGTCGATGCAATCGATGACGCTTGGCGGAACGGGCAGGGCGCGAATCTCTTCCGCCGTGTACCAGCCGAGGTCGGCGGCATCGTCGGCCGCCAGTGCAACGGCGTCCGGTTCACCGTCGACCAGGAACACCGACAGGAAAAAATGGCTGCTGACACTGCCGTCCTCGGCCAGCGTCTTCAGGTCGTAGGTGGCAAACAGGCGGGGATTGCAGACGGTGAGGCCGGTTTCTTCGAAAACCTCGCGGATTGCCGTCTCGGCAGGCGTTTCGCCCGGCTCGGCCCGGCCGCCGGGAAAGGCGTACATATCGGCCGCCGGCGGGTTGGCCCTTCGCACCAGAAGGTAACGGCCGTCGCGTTCGAGAACGGCGGAAGAGGCAGGCGATGGGCGGGAGGTCATGGCGGCTGGATCCGTTGATGATGCAGGCTGGAGCAATTCCAGCAAAAGTGCGTAGCGGTGTTGCGTCCGGAATTGCGTAGAAACAAAAAGAATAGAGCGTTTTCGCGTTTCGGAGAAAAGCGGAAATGCTTCAAAGCTATAAATAGTCCGGCCCGGGCCGCCAAGGGTTGGTTTCCGTCCAGCGGCCGAATAGGTTTTCGGCAGAAGGGCACCGGGCGATTCCGCCCGGCGAAAGCAGGAGGCGTCCCACACATGTCGCTGGTGATCTATGCCTTTGCCGCCCTGGCCGAGATTGCCGGTTGTTTCGCCTTCTGGGCATGGTTTCGCCTCGACAAGCCGGTCTGGTGGCTGGCGCCGGGCCTTGTGGCGCTTGCGGCCTTCGCCTGGCTGCTGACGCTCGTTCCGAGTGAAGCCGCCGGCCGCACCTACGCCGCTTATGGCGGCATCTATATCCTTGCCTCCATCCTCTGGCTCTGGATCGTCGAACAGCGCGTGCCGGATCGCTGGGACGTGTCGGGCGCATTCGTCTGCCTGCTCGGCGCCGGCATCATCCTGCTCGGGCCGCGCGGCTGACGCCGATCCTTGACCCCCCGGACCCGCAGTGCCAAGTAAGAACCATGTGTGGACGGTTTGCATTGACGGAAAAACCCGAGTTGGTTCGGGATGCGTTGAACCTCGCGGAACTGGAAGGTTTTCCGGCGCGATACAACATCGCGCCGACACAGCCGATCCTCGTCGTCATCGCCGGTGAACGGCAGGAGCGCGGCAGCAATCTGCCCGAACGGCGCGCCATGCTGGTGCGCTGGGGTTTCCTGCCCGGCTGGGTGAAGGACCCGCGGGATTTTCCGCTGCTGCTCAACGCCAGGTCGGAGACGGCGGTCGGCAAGGCGTCGTTCCGCGCCGCCATGCGCCATCGCCGTATCCTCGTTCCGGCAACGGGTTTTTACGAGTGGCACCGTCCGTCGAAGGAAAGCGGCGCAAAGTCCCAGGCCTACTGGATCCGGCCGAAACGGGGCGGCATCGTCGCATTTGCCGGGCTGATGGAAACCTGGTCTTCCGCAGACGGTTCGGAGGTCGATACCGGCGCGATCCTCACCACCTCGGCGAACCGCTCCATGGCCCGCATCCATGATCGCATGCCGGTCGTCATCCGTCCGGACGATTTTTCCCGCTGGCTCGATTGCAAGACGCAGGAACCGCGTGACGTCGCCGACCTGATGGCGCCGGTGCAGGAGGATTTTTTCGAAGCCGTGCCGGTGTCGGACCTCGTCAACAAGGTGAGCAACAGCGGACCGGAGATCCAGGCGCCGGTGGCCGAGGTCCTGGCGGTCGAAAAACCCAAATCCACAAAGCCCGATTCGGGCCAGATGAGCCTGTTCTGAGAACAAGCACGGCCGGGTCTGTGGTGCTGAAAAGGAATAATGTGTCGCCGTCGCCCTGTCGCATGCGACAATGATCTACAGTGGAACGGTCTGTTGCGCCGCTCGCAGAACCCGCCTTCAGGCGGGTCGCACATCATTGAGGAACGCTCGGCTCCAGATCCCGACGTGATGCCGGGAGGGATATCAGGCGAACTTCTTCTTCTGCTTCGGCTTCTGCATCAACGCCGCGGCCAGCACTGCCTTTATGCCGAGCGGACGGTAGAGCGAGGCCAGGTCGGTCTTCTGCGGTTTACCGGCTTGCGCTTTTCCCGGCGTAGTCTTCGGCGCGGTCATTTCCATCTCCTTCACGTGTTTCCTGCCTTTTGTTGTGCATTTGCGATTCCATCACGGATTCATGACGAAAGCGAGGCCGCGGAGATCAAATTTAATCAACGTTGACCATATTTCGCGAGAGCGCCGCTTATCAGGCAGGTTTTAAAGAAGATTTAAAGAAGAAGTGCAGGGAGATGCTTTCCCCAACGGAGTTTAGATGCCGCGGTCGAGATCGTCTTCCTTGGCGGCATCATCCGTCGAATCGGCGTGTACCGTATCTTCGATGATAAGGGTGCCATACTTCTTTTTCCAGGCATGAGCGCCGAAGGGCAGGGTGGCAAGGTAGGTGATGACTGTCAGCGACAGCACCTGCCAGGTAAAGCTCATCAGCAGGGCGACGTAGATGACGACGGCGAGCATCAGTGGCAGGACCAGGTCGCGCCGGACGCGGCTGCCGCCGGATTTTCCCGACCAGACGGGCAGGCGGCTGACCAGCAGCAGGCCGATGATCGCGGTATAGGCGGAAGCGATATAGGCGAAGGTTTGGCTGATCTCGACGCCGAGGAAACCGATATATACCGGCAGCAGCACGATCATCGCACCGGCGGGTGCCGGCACGCCGACGAAATATTCCGATTGCCAGCTCGCCTTGGTCTCACGCTCCTCCATGACGTTGAAACGCGCCAGGCGCAGGCCGGCGGCAATCGCATAGATCAGCGCGGCGATCCAGCCGATGGAGCGGGCCTGGTCGAGAAGGAAGACATACAGCACCAGCGCCGGTGCGACGCCGAAATTGACGATGTCGGCGAGCGAATCCATCTGCGCGCCGAACTTTGACGTCGCCTTCATCAGCCTGGCGATGCGTCCGTCGATGCCGTCGAGAAACGCTGCCACCAGCACCATGGCGACGGCCAGTTCATAGCGGCTTTCGAATGCCAGCCGCACGCCCGTCAGGCCGGCGCAGATCGCCAGGATGGTGATCAGGTTGGGGATCATCAGCCGCAGCGGGATCTCCCGCAGCCGGGGGCCGCGGGCGGCATCGTTGGGTCCATGCGGTTCGAAAGGCGGAAAAGGCGTATCCATCGGCGCTTCCTTGCAGGGTTCAGATACGGCGGCTGACGACCGGTCCCTTCGCCGAACCGAATTCGGCAAGAACGGTTTCGCCGGCAATCGCCGTCTGTCCGAGGGAAACGCGCGGTGCGGCGGACGGTGGCAGGAAGACGTCGAGGCGCGAACCGAAGCGGATCAGGCCGAAACGTTCGCCCGCTTCGAGAGGCTCGTTGACGGCCGACCAGCAGATGATGCGGCGGGCGACCAGGCCGGCGATCTGCACCACGCCGATTTCGCCATGGGCCGTATCGATGACCAGGCCGTTGCGCTCGTTCTCGTGGCTCGCCTTGTCCAGTTCGGCGTTGAGGAAGCTGCCTTCCTTGTAGGCGATGCTGCGGATGCGACCGCGCATCGGCGCGCGGTTCACATGGCAGTTGAAGACATTCATGAACACGGTGATGCGCAGCATCGGCTGGTTGCCGAGGTTCAGCTCGTCCGGCGGCGTCACGATCTGGATCGATGACACGCGGCCATCGGCCGGGCTGATCACCAGGTCGTCGTCCTGCGGCGTCATGCGTTCGGGATCGCGGAAAAAGTAGGCGCACCACAGCGTCAGCACCAGTCCCGCCCAGAAAAGCGGTTTCCAGAGCAGGCCGAGCACCACGGAAACCACGAAAAAGGCGGCCACGAACTTCCAGCCGTCCCGGTGCACCGGAACGAACGTGCTGCGTATCGTTTTGACCAAACTCATATTCGGGAGTCTCCTGTTGTTCTTATATTTGCATCGGAGGCGTCGCTCTTCGGGCTTAACCTAGGCAACGGTTTCAAGGCGCCAAGGCTTTTGCACCATCTTCCCGGCAATGCCCCCGATTTCGGGAGCTATGCAGTAGCGTGAAAAAACAGTGGGAGCAATGCGCCGGGGCACGCTGCCACCGTTCAATCTTGGGCCTGGCCTGCCGCACACGGTAAATGGCCGGTCGCGAACGGATTGCCAAAGGGACGCCCCGCGCCATCTCAGTTTGCCGGCGCCTTGCGCACGACGATGCCGAGATCGTCGTTTTCGCGCACCTGCTTCAAGCGCTCCTCGGCCTGCACCGCCTCGCGCTGGCGATCCCACATCGAGGCATAGAGGCCGCCCTCGCGCTGCATGAGCGCGGCATGCGAGCCACGCTCGGCGATCTCGCCGCCCTTGAGCACGATGATCTCGTCGGCGCCGATGACGGTCGATAGCCGGTGTGCGATGATCAGCGTCGTGCGGTTCTTGGACACGACGTCGAGAGCGGTCTGGATTTCCCCTTCCGTCGTGGTATCCAGCGCCGATGTCGCCTCATCGAGAATGAGGATCGGCGGGGCCTTGAGCACGGTGCGGGCAATGGCCACGCGCTGCTTCTCGCCACCCGACAGTTTGAGGCCGCGTTCGCCCACCTTGGTTTCGTAGCCGTCGGGCAGGTGACTGATGAACGTGCCGATCTGGGCGATCTCGGCCGCAGCCTTCATCTCTTCTTCGCTTGCCGCGGGGCGGCCGTAGCGGATGTTGTAGGCAATGGTGTCGTTGAACAGCACCGTATCCTGCGGTACCATGCCGATTGCTGCCCGCAGGCTCTTCTGGGTGACGGTGCGGATGTCCTGGCCGTCGATGGTGATGGAACCCTGCTGGATATCGTAGAAGCGATACAGCAGCCGCGAAATCGTCGACTTGCCGGCGCCGGAGGGGCCGACGACGGCGACGGTCTTGCCGGCCGGCACCTCGAAGGAGATGCCCTTGAGGATGGGACGTTCCGGGTCGTAGTAAAAATGTACGTCCTTGAAGACGATGCCGCCCTGGCGGATGTCGAGTTCTCGTGCGTCCGGCGCATCGTTGATTTCGGCCTCCACTTCGAGCAGCTCGAACATCTGTTCGATATCCGTGAGGCCCTGGCGGATTTCGCGGTAGACGAAGCCGATGAAATTCAGCGGTACGGCAAGCTGCAGCAGCATCGAATTGACGAAGACGAAGTCGCCGATCGTCTGTTCGCCGCGCTGCACCGCAAGGCCGGACATCACCAGCATGACGGTGGTGCCGAGCCCGAAGATGACGGCCTGGCCGAAGTTCAGCCAGCCAAGCGAGGTCCAGACCTGCGTCGCCGATTTTTCGTAGCGCTCCATCGACGCGTCGAAACGGCGGGCTTCCATCTCCTCGTTGCCGAAATATTTGACGGTTTCGAAATTCAGGAGCGAATCGATCGCCTTGGTGTTGGCGTCCGTGTCGCTGTCGTTCATCGAACGGCGGATGGAGATGCGCCAGTCGCTGGCGCGCACGGTGAACCAGATATAGGCCCAGACGGTCACTGCGGTGACGAGCAGATAGGAAAAGCCGTAGCCCCACCAGAAGATCGCCGCCGTCAGCAGGAATTCGATGAAGGTCGGCACGCTGTTGAGGATGGTGAAGCGGACGATCGTCTCGATGCCCTTGGTGCCGCGTTCGATGATGCGCGACAGGCCGCCCGTCTTGCGTTCGAGGTGGAACCGCAGCGACAACTGGTGCATGTGCACGAAGGTGCGGTAGGCGAGCTGGCGCACGGCATATTGGCCGACGCGGGCAAACAGCGCGTCCCGCAGCTGGTTGAGCCCCTGCTGCAGGATGCGCGCCACGTTGTAGGCGATGATCAGGGCCGTGGCGCCGAGCATGATGGCCGGCAGGATGCCCGCCGCGTCCATCTTGCCGTTCAGCGCATCGGTGGTCCACTTGAAGAAATAGGGAACGGAGAGCAGGACGACCTTTGCGATCACCAGAAGAACGCTGGCCCAGATCACCCGCGATTTCAGGTCGGGACGCTCCGTCGGCCACATGTAGGGCCAGAGGTTGAGCAGGGTATGAAAGGGGTTCCTGGAATCCGCCGAGATCGTCTTTTTCTTCGTTGCCATGCGGCCTCCTGGAAATGCCCAGCGTCAAATACAAAAAGCGGCGGGCCCGCAGAGGCGCCGCCGCATCACGCACATAGGTTCTTTGCCCCGTGAAGACAATGGCGCGGTTGCAACTTCACCGGCCGGGCCTCAGATGGAAACGGGCAAAACAACGGCACGCAGGGTTTCCCCTGCGTGCCCGAAAAGCGGATGGATGGGGCGGCTCAGTTGAGCGGATCGCCGTGCAGGCGCTTGCGGTGCAACTCTTCCGAATCCGGCCGGGCATCCTTCGGCAGGCCGAAGATCTGGCCGGGGCGGATGCGGTCAGGATTGTTGATCTGCTCGCGGTTGGCCACGTAGATCGTCGTATATCGCACGCCCATGCCGTAGACCCGGCGCGAAATCTGCCACAACGTGTCGCCGCGGCGGATGATGACGGAGTTCTTGCTCTCCGTCAGCGGTGCCTGGGCGATGACCACGGGGTCTCCGCCAGCGCCGGCGCTCGAATTTGCCTCGGCATTGGCGCTTTCCGCCGTGCTTTCGCTTGCCGGCTTCGGCCGTGCCACCGTCTCTTCGTCGATTTCGTCGCCGAATTTCAGGGTGTCGGCAATCAGCGCGCCGACCCTGTCGAGGGCTGCCGCCATCGCCTTGGCGTCGCGCGGAACGGCTTGCAGCGCCTGCAATGCCGTGGCTGCGCTTTCGGAGGTTTTTGTCGCAATCGTCTTGAAGGTATCCGGCGCATCGAGCGCCGGGCGGAATTCCGCCAGAGATTTCAGGGCGATTTCCGTCGACGAGCGGGCGGCGGCCAATTCTTCTCCGCCCGGAAGGCGACCGTTGGCGAAGAGGTTGCGAAGCAGCGTATAGGCGGTCGTCAGGTCGCTGCGCAGACGCCGGAACTTGACGTCCGTCGTCGCCTGGGCACCGATCTCTTCCGCAGCAGGCGTCTGGGCCGCGACGGTGATGTTGCCGGCTGGACGGTTGAACGGAACCGAGGCACGCACCAGCGGCTTGCCGGCTGCATCCAGCATGTCGACGCCGATGGTATGATCGCCGACGGCAAGCTCCATGACGCCTTCGACCACGAAATGGCCCTCGGGTTCGGTCACCGATCTGCCGATCAGCTTCTCGTCGGCATAAGCGGCAACGGTCGCACCCGACCTGGCGGTGCCGGCGACGAAGATCTTGTTGCCCTCGATCTCGACGGCAGTGACCTTGATCTGCGGTTGCTGCTGCGGCTTGGTGGTGATGGCCGCCTGTTCTTCGGACGTCCCGGAGGTCTTGGACGCCGTATCGTCGGTGGCGATGGCCGGTGCGGACGAGGACAGGTCGTTGGAGCCGGCGGGCAGGTCAGGCAGGCCGACGGCGGTTTCCTGGCTGTCCTGCTGCTGGTTATCCTGGGTCTGCTGCTGTGCCGGCTTCGCGTCGCCATTCGTTTCCGTCGGGGCGGTGATGATCCGGCTGGCCTTGCCGGGCGTGGTGATCATCGCCAGCAACTCGCCGCCCTCGGTCTTCGGTATGGAAACAGTGGCGACTTCTTCGGAAACGGTGGTCTTGCCGTCCTTGTCGGTGGCCTTCAGCGTCAGCTGATGGTCGCCGGCCGGCAGCGGGTCGTCGAGAACTGCAGCGAAGTCGCCGGTGGAATCGACGCTGAGCGAGCTGATCACCGTCTCGCCGTTGAGGATGTCGAGCTTGGTATTGGGCTCCGCCTTGCCGGCAATGACGGTCGATCCGTCCGGCTCGACGCGCAGCACGTCGAAGGCGGGAACCGTCTCGTCGGAAGCGGTCTGTCCCGACGCCTGCTTTGAGCCTTGATCGGAGGTCTGCCCCGAGTCCTGGCCGGAAACTTGCGATGCATCCGAAGCCGCGTCATTGGACGTGCCGGTGCCGGCAGCAGGCTTGTCTTCCGTCAGCGGCAGAGAGGCGTCGCGCGTCGTTTTCTCGGCCGTTTCGACCGGCTTGCCCGTCAGGAAGCCTTCCAGCTGGTTCAGCGCCTCGAGTGCGGCGGCGGGCTCGACCGGCAGCGCCTGCAGGATGGTGAGGGCCTTGGCGGCGCCGTCGCGGAATTTCGCCAGCGAGGCGGTGACCGTCGCGTCGAGGCCGGCCGGCAGTTCGAACTCCGCAATGGCGCGGATCGTTGTCTCCGCCTTCGCCTTGGCGCCGGCGAGCGCCTGCGCTTCCGGTGCCTTGCCGCCGATGAACAGGGCCTTGAGGTCTGCCGTCGCGGCGATGGCATCCGCCGAAAGACGGCCCATCTTCTGGGTGACGGTTGCGGCATCCTCGACCGCCGGGATCTGTTTTTCGGGCTCCGTCTTGGTGTCCTGGGCGGTGTTGCCCGCGGTCTCGCTGACGATCTGGCTTGCCTTGTCGCCCGCCGGCTGCTTGTCGCCGGTCACCCGCGGAAGCACGAAAAAGACCATCAATGCGGCGGCCGCCACAAGGACCAACAGTGCCAGCAAACCGGCCCGGTTATTCTTCATCTCGATTCTCCAAGCGGATCACCCGCCATATCCCCACTGCATGTCCTCAAGCTTTGAAACGTCTCTGCAGGGCCGGTCCTTGCGGACCCGCCGCGCCTTGCATCCGTGGCGCCTGGCAACAGCCGGCTCCGGTCAGGTCGAGGACCTTGCCGAACCGGCATCCCCGCAGCATGGACGCGTTGACGCGCACTGGAAAAACTTGAGGAAACCCTACTGAAACTGCTAACGATTCCTGCTGCTTTGCACAAGCATTCTCCGCCGCCGGCACAGGTTAAGCGCCGATTTTTCCGTCAATTTTCTTGACGCAGCAGGTGCAGCATAGTTCTCTGCACCCATGACTGATCAAACTGTTCCGATTCGATCCATCTGCGTCTACTGCGGCTCCCGGCCGGGGCGCGACCCTTCCCATATCGAGGCAGGCCGTGCGCTCGGCAAGTCGATTGCCGAAAACGGGCTCTCGCTCGTCTATGGCGGCGGCACAAAGGGCATCATGGGCGCCGTTGCCGGCGGCGTCTGGTCCCGGGGGGAAAGGGCACCGGCACTGACCCGAAAGTTTTTTGTCAATGGGGGGCCACCCCGCCACTCTCTCGGAGAACTCGACGAATTGATCGTCACGCCCGACATGCACGAACGCAAGCATCGGATGTTCGAGCGCGCCGATGCCTTCGTCGCCTTGCCGGGCGGCATCGGCACGCTGGAAGAGATCGTCGAGATCATGACCTGGGCGCAGCTCGGCCGGCATCGCAAGCCGATGGTCTTCGCCAATATCAACGGTTTCTGGAACCCGATGATGGACCTTCTGCTTCACATGACCGAGCAGGGTTTCGTGCACACGTCGCACCTGGTGCAGCCGATGTTGATCGACCGCGTCGAGGACATCGTCCCCGCCATTCGCAAGCACTCGGTCGAGGGTGTCAGCCGCGAAGGCGAGAAGGCCGTCATCGACAAGCTGTAAGGCAGTTCCGGCGCCTTGCGGCCTTCCATGGCACATGCCCCGATTGACTGACGGCCGTCACGCCGCGTCGCGGCGGCTGCTCCTTATCATCGACCAGGTGTAGACCACCAGCGCCAGCCAGATCAGCGGAAAGGCGATCATCTTTTCCGGGCCGAAGGGCTCGCCGAAGACGAAGACGGCGATGATGAAGATCATCGACGGGGCGATGTATTGCATGATGCCGATGGTCGAGAGCTTCAGCAGCTTGGCGCCGTTGGCATAGATGATCAGCGGCCCAGCGGTGACGATGCCGGCGCCGATGAGAAGGGTCGTGTCGCTGGCGTTGCCGGCAAAGAAATGGCTCTGCCCCGTCGCCTGGAGATAGATGATGTAGCCGAGCGCCGGCAGGCCGAGGATCAGCACTTCCAGGAAAAAGCCCTGGTTGGGGCCGATCGGCAGGGTCTTGCGGAAGAAGGCGTAGAACGCCCAGCTGACGCTCAGTGCCAGCGCCACCCAGGGCAGCGTGCCGGCCTCGACGGTGAGCACCAGGACGCCGCAGGCGGCAAGCCCGATCGCCACCATCTGTGCCGGCTTCAGTTTTTCGCCGAGCAGAACGGCGCCCATCAGCACGCTGAGCAGCGGGTTGATGAAATAGCCGAGCGCCGTGTCGAGGGCGCGGCCGGAGCCGATCGCCCAGACATAGAGGCCCCAGTTGACGGTGATCAGCGCTGCCGTCAGTGCTGCCATTGCCAGGATGCGCGGTGTACGAAGCGCAGCCTTGACATCGGCGGTACGGCCGACGGCGACCAGGACCGCCCCGGCGACCGGCAGAGACCAGATGATGCGGTGAGCGATCACTTCCGCCGGCGAGATATGCGCCACGGCCTTCATGTAGAAGGGCAGGAAGCCCCAGAGAAGATAGGCCGCAAGCGCAAAGGCGAAACCACGCGCGCTGTCTTCGTTCTTGCGTTCCGGCGCCGCTTCGACTGCCATGGTGTACCCGCCCGATTTTTTTGTTTAATGCCGGGCCTTAACGCAACGGGCGCGAATACACCAATTCATTTCCGTGAAGAATGGTAAGGCCGGCGTACCTCTCGCCTATTCGGCAGCGATCTTGCCGGCGAGCGCGCGGTTCTTCATCAGCTTGTAGATGACCGAATCCATCAGCGCCTGGAACGAGGCGTCGATGATGTTTTCCGACACGCCCACCGTCCACCAGCGCACGCCGTCGCTGTCAATCGATTCGATCAGCACGCGGGTGATGGCTTCGGTGCCGCCGTTGAGGATACGCACCTTGAAGTCGGCGAGCAGCAGGTCGTCGATTTCGTGCTGATACTTGCCGAAATCCTTGCGCAGCGCCCGGTCCAGCGCGTTGACGGGACCGTCGCCCTCGGCGACCGACATCAGCGTCTGGCCGTCGATCACCAGCTTGACCACCGCCTCCGAGACGATCTTCACCCGCCCGTGGGAATCGAAGCGGCGCTCGACCATCACCCGGAAGCCGTCGATCGCGAAGAATTCCGGAATGGTGCCGAGCGTGCGGCGGGCGAGCAGTTCGAAGCTCGCATCCGCACCTTCGTAGGCGTAGCCGGAGGCTTCGCGTTCCTTGACGATGGTGATCAGCTTGTCGAGGCGCGGATCGTCCTTGCCGACCTCGATGCCGCGCCGCTTCAACGCGTTGATGAAGTTCGACTTGCCGCCCTGGTCGGAGACCATCACCTTGCGGAAGTTGCCGACGCTTTCCGGCGGCACGTGTTCGTAGGTGCGCGGGTCCTTCAGCAGCGCCGAGGCGTGGATGCCGGCCTTCGTGGCGAAGGCGGAGGCGCCGACATAAGGCATCTGGTGGTCCGGCGAGCGGTTGAGAAGCTCGTCGAAGGCATGGGAGATGCGGGTGAGTTCGACCAGCCGTTCGGCATCGATCGCCATGTCGAAACGGCTCTTGTAGGTTTCCTTCAGCGCCAGCGTCGGGATGATCGTCACCAGGTTGGCGTTGCCGCAGCGTTCGCCGATGCCGTTCAGCGTGCCCTGGATCTGGCGCGCGCCCGCTTCGACGGCCGCCAGCGAATTGGCGACGGCCTGGCCGGTATCGTTATGGGCATGGATCCCCAGACAGTGCCCCGGAACGCCCGCGGCAATCACGGCGGCGACGATCTCGCGCACTTCCGCCGGCTGCGTGCCGCCATTGGTGTCGCAGAGCACCACCCAGCGCGCGCCGGCCTCATGGGCGGTGCGGGCGCAGGAAAGGGCGTAGTCGGGGTTGGCCTTGTAACCGTCGAAGAAATGCTCGCAATCGACCATCGCCTCCTTGCCGGCGCCGGTGGCCGCGACGACGCTGTCGCGGATGCTCTCGAGGTTTTCCTCGTTCGAACAGCCGAGCGCCACCTTGACGTGGTAGTCCCAGCTCTTGGCGACAAAACAGATGGCGTCGCTTTCGGCCTGCAAAAGCGCCGCCAGCCCCGGATCGTTGGAGGCGGAAACGCCGGCGCGCTTGGTCATGCCGAAGGCGACGAAGGCGGCCTTTTCCGTGCGCTTGCGGGTGAAGAAGGCGGTGTCCGTGGGATTGGCGCCCGGATAACCGCCCTCGACATAATCGATGCCGAAGTCGTCGAGCATGGCGGCAATGGCAATCTTGTCCTCGGTCGAAAAGTCGATGCCGGGTGTCTGCTGCCCATCCCGGAGCGTCGTATCGAAGAGGTAGATTTTTTCGCGTGTCATTGCCATGTCCGTCGTTCCCTCCCGAGGAACTGATGTCTTGTTAACAGAGGGTGCGGTTTGCCCTTCACCCTGATCCTCTCCCCTTTTTGCGGGCAGAGGTAAAAGCCGGAAGGCGGATGAGGGGCCGTGCCCTTATCCGATCTTCCCGGCAAACTTGTCGGTCGCATAGATCAGCCGGTCGAGGATGCCGGGCTCGGAATAGGCATGACCGGCGCCCTCGGCCAGGTAGAACTCCGCTTCCGGCCAGGCCTTGTGCAGCGTCCAGGCATATTTTGCCGGGCATGGCATGTCGTAGCGGCCGTGAACGATGACACCCGGAATGCCGGTGAGCTTGTGCGCATCGCGCAGCAATTGCCCTTCTTCCATCCAGCCGGCATTGACGAAAAAGTGGTTCTCGATGCGGGCGAAGGCGTGGGCGAACTCGTCCTCGCCGAACTTGTCGCTGGTCGAGGGTTCCGGCAGCAGCGTGATCGTCTCGCCTTCCCAAAGGCTCCAGGCCTTGGCGGCGGCAATGCGCACGGCCTTGTCCTCATGCGTCAGGCGGCGATTGTAGGCGAGCATCATCTCGTGGCGTTCTTCCGGAGGGATCGGCGCGATGAAACGCTCCCACTTGTCGGGAAACATTTCCGAGACGCCGAACTGGTAGTACCAGTCGAGTTCCGCCTTGGTCAGCGTATAGATGCCGCGAACGATCAGTTCCGAGACGCGATGCGGGAATTTTTCCGCATAGGCGAGCGCCAGCGTCGAGCCCCAGGAACCGCCGAAGACCTGCCATTTTTCGACGCCCGCCATCTCGCGCAGCCGCTCGATATCGTCGACGAGATGCCAGGTGCTGTTGGCATTCAGCTCCGCATGCGGCGTCGACTTGCCGCAACCGCGCTGGTCGAACAGCGTGACGTCATACAGTTTGGGGTCGAACAGCCGACGATGGCTCGGCGAGAAGCCGCCGCCGGGGCCACCATGCAGGAAAACCGCCGGCTTGGCGCCGGGCGTGCCGGAACGCTCCCAGTAGATCACATGGCCGTCGCCGACATCCAGGTGCCCGGAGGCATAAGGCTCGATTTCCGGGTAAAGCGTGCGAAAACTGTCGGTCATATCTTCAAACCTTGCGACGGCCAGGCGTCGGTATCGTGGTCGGGATGCTGGAAGGAGATGATCTCCTCCTGGCGGCTGTAATAATCGGGATCGTCATGCACCGGCTGGTCGAAGATGGTTTCGACCCAGGGCAGGCGGGCGGAAAAATTCACCTGGATCTGCGGCGCGAGATCGGAGCGGTCGTCGAAAGCGCCGATCGCCAGTTCCAGGCCGCCGGGATGCTTGTAGGCCAGCGGCGTGCCGCAGTTCCTGCAGAAGCCGCGGGCGATGTTGATCGACGACTGGAAATAGCTGGGTTCGCCCCGCGTCCATTCCAGGCCCTCTTCGGGCACGGTCACCAGCGGACCGAAAAAGCCGCCGAACTGTTTCTGGCACATGCGGCAATGGCAGATCGACGGGCGACCGAGCTTGCCGCTGATACGGAAGCGCACGGCGCCACATTGGCAGCCGCCGGTACGGACGGTCTCGCTCATGATTTTTTCTCCGCTGGCCAGGTAGTGGTGTCGTGATCGGGATGCTGGTAGGACACGATGTCGAGGATGAACGGGGCTTCCTCGACATCCTCTTCGGTGAGCCGCCCCGGCAATTGGTGAAGGTGATCGACAAAGCCGATCTTGCCCTCGACGCCGAACTGCACGGTCGGCGGCAGCGCCGCCGGATCGTCGAAGGCGCCCGCCGCGATCGCCACGCCGTCCGGCGCCTCATAGGTCAGCGGCGTGCCGCAATCGCTGCAGAAACCACGATGGGCGAAATTCGAGGACTGGAATTTCTTCACCGTCCCGCGTGTCCAACTGAGGCCGGCACCACGCGTTGAGACCAGCGGCGCATAATAGGCGCCAAAAGCCTTCTGGCACATGCGGCAATGACAGATCGAGCTGTCCCGAAGTTCGCCCTCGACCCGGAAGCGGATCGCGCCGCACTGACAGCCGCCGGTGTAGATGGTCATGGTGCGGCCTCCTCCAGCCAGTTTTCGACCTTCAATCCGTCAACGCGCAAAAACTCGCGGACATTGTTGGTGACGAGGATCAGGTCCAGCGATCTGGCGTGAGCGGCGATGAAGAGGTCTCCCAAGCCGATCGTCTGACCCTTTCGTTCCAGATCGCTGCGGATCCTGGCATAGGCATGGGCCGCTTTATCGTCGTAAGGCAGCACGGTCAGCCAGCTCAGAGCCTGCTCCACCCGTTCAACGAGGCGAGCAGAACCTTTTTTGCAGGCGCCATAGCGCATTTCCGATGCCACGATGGCGCTTGTGCATATGACGTTTTCGTCGAAGCGCGCGATATAATCCTTGGTTCGTCCAAATGGATTCCGGATCGCATCGGACAAGATGTTGGTATCGAGCATATAGACCACGTCACTCACAACTCGAATTCTCGCGGCGGAGGATCTTTTTCATCCAGATCCGGAAAGTCTTCATCGAGAGGCTCCAAGGTCTGAAGCCATTCGATCAGGTTGCCTTTCTTCTTTGCCGCTTCGATCACCAACCGGTCGCCTTCCTTGCGCATGATTGCCTCGTCTCCGGGCAACTCAAATTCCACGGGGATACGAACGGCCTGGTTGCGGCCGTTGCGAAACAGCTTGACGTGACGTTCTGCTCCCATCGTGTCCTCCTTTGGCCTATGCCTCAAGCATAGGCCGATCGATCCTGTCCGGCAACCGCTACCGCTTCACCTCCCAGGTGGTGATGCGCTCACCGGTCGCCGGGTCCTTGCCGTCCTTGAGCTGAATGCCCTTTTCGGCGAGATCGTTGCGGATCTTGTCGGCTTCGGCGAAATTCTTGGCCTTCAGCATTTCCAGCCGCATGGCGACGAGCGCGTCGACGGCGGAGGCGACGGCTTCGTCGATTTCCGTCTTTTCGGGCAGGACCCCGAGAAGGGCGGCGCTGGCGGCGAAGGTGGCAAGCTGCCCGGCGTCGCCATGGGCGCCCTGCGCCAGCGCGTGCAAGGCCTGCACGGCGGCGACGGTGTTGAGGTCATCGCCCAGCGCTGCCAGCACGGTTTCATCGGGGGCAGCATCGCCGGCTTCGGCGGCCGGCCATTTGGCAAGCAGCCGCTCGGCTTCCTCCAGCCGTTTGACGGAAAAATCGATCGGCTCGCGATAGTGGGTCGTCAGGACTGCAAGCCGCAGCCCGTCGGCCGGCCATTTGCGGCCGCCGAAACTTTCGGTGTGCAGCGGGTCGTAGATGGTGCCGAAGTTGCCGTCCGACTTCGACATCTTGCGGCCTTCCACCTGCAGGAAACCGTTATGCATCCAGACCTTGGCCATCACGGCCGTGCCATGGGCGCAGCGGGACTGGGCGATCTCGTTCTCGTGGTGCGGGAAGATCAGGTCGAGCCCGCCGCCGTGAATGTCGAAGACCTCGCCGAGGTAGCGGCCGCTCATCGCCGAGCATTCGATATGCCAGCCGGGACGGCCGCGGCCCCACGGGCTCTCCCAGCCGGGCTCGTTGTCATCAGACAGCTTCCACAGCACGAAGTCGCCCGGGCTCTTCTTGTGGGCGTCGACGGCGATGCGGGCGCCGGCCTGCTGTTCGTCGAGCGGCCGTTTGGACAACTGGCCGTAGTCGGCCATCGACTTGGTGTCGAACAGCACTTCACCTTCGGCGACATAGGCGTGGCCCTTGCCGATCAGCTTTTCGACGATGTCGATCATCTGGGCAATATTGTCGGTCGCCCGCGGCTCGACGCTCGGCTCCAGACAGCCGAGTTCGGCGACATCGTCGTGGAACTGCTTTTCGGTCTTTTCGGTCACGGCGCGAATGGCGTCGTTGAGCGGCAGGTGCGGGAAGTCGCGCAGCGCCCGGGCGTTGATCTTGTCGTCGACGTCGGTGATATTGCGGGCATAGGGGACGTGGCTTTCGCCGTAGACATGCCGCAGCAGCCGGTAGAGCACATCGAAGACGATCACCGGGCGCGCATTGCCGATATGGGCGAAATCGTAGACCGTCGGGCCGCAGACGTACATGCGCAGGTTCTGCGGGTCGATCGGCTGGAATTCCGCCTTCTCGCGCGTCAGCGTGTTGTAGAACTTGAGCGTCGCGCCCATAAAAACCTCCCAAAGGCAAGCGGCCGGCTTGACCGGGTCGTTTGTCTGCTTCGTGAGCTTTTCAAGGAGACGAAAACGGCCAGGCCAGCGGAAGCGCTAGCGAATAATAATCCAGCAGATGCGAATTGCCGTTTTCATGGGCGTGGTTATGGCCCGCAGCAGGGATTTGGTCAAGAGGGGGGTAAGACGCGGTCGGGCAAAGCCCGGGCAGTCGATCCGGCGGATCGACTGCAGTGTCGAACGCCCGGAGCGCAAGCGAAGGGCCGGGCGCGGAGGAGAGAGCAGGCTTGATCAGGCAGCCTGTATCTGTGTCAGCCCCCTTACGTCACTCCGGCATGCGGTAATCGACGATCTGCCTGTCGCGCACGATGAACAGCTTGCCGGTCTCGCTCTGCTCGGGGCCGACCAGCGGCAGCAACGCTGCGGCGACCTCGGAGGGATGCGGCAGCGTCGTCGGGTCTTCGCCGGGAACGGCCTGCGCCCGCATCGCCGTGCGCGTGGCGCCGGGATCGACGCAGAGGATGCGCAGGGCCGTGCGCTGCGTTTCGCCGGCCCAGGTTCGGGCCAGCGCCTCGACGGCGGCCTTCGAGGCGGAGTAAGGACCCCAGAACGGCTTGCATTTGTGCGCGGCGCTGGACGACAGGATCAGTGCCCGGCCGGCATCCGACTTGAGCAGCAGCGGCTCGACGGAGCGGATCAGCCGCCAGGTGGCGTTGACGTTGATCGTCATCACCTTTTCGAACACCTTGGCTTCGACATGGCCGATCGGCGAGATGGTGCCGAGAACGCCGGCATTGGCGACGAGGATGTCGAGCTTGCCCCAGCGCTCGAAGATCGAGCCGCCGAGCTTGTCGATGGCCGTCATGTCGCCGAGGTCGAAAGGAACGAGCGTTGCCGAACCGCCCACGGCCTTGATCGCATCATCCAGCTCTTCCAGGCCGCCGACGGTGCGGGCGCAGGCAACGACATGGGCGCCGGCCTTGGCCAATTCGAGCGCGGTGAAATAACCGATGCCGCGCGAGGCGCCGGTGACCAGGGCGATCCGGTCCTTGAGGTTGACAGTCATCGTTCCTCCCAATCGAATGTGCGCGCGGAAGCCCGATGGCCCCGCGCCGAACAGATCTTTGAATAAAGGGTCAGCCGTTGCTGGCGAGCATCGACAGTTTGCGGCCGGGCGTCTCGCCGTTCTTGTCGAGCAGCCGGGTCGGATAGTCGCCGGTGAAATAGTGGTCGGTGAACTGCGGCTGCGCGGCATTGCGCGGCGCACCGCCGACAGCCTGGTAGAGGCCGTCGATCGACAGGAACTGCAGCGAGTCGGCGCCGATGTAGCGGGCCATCGCCTCGACGTCGGCATACTGGTTGGCGAGCAGCTTGTCGGCATCCGGCGTGTCGATGCCGTAAAAATCCGGGAAGAAGATCATCGGGCTGGCAACGCGGATATGCACTTCGGTGGCGCCGGCCTCGCGCATCATCTGCACGATCTTCACCGAGGTGGTGCCGCGCACGATGGAATCGTCGACCAGCACGACACGCTTGCCCTCGATCATCGCCTTATTGGCCGAATGCTTCAGCTTGACGCCGAAGGCGCGGATCTGCTGCGTCGGCTCGATGAAGGTACGGCCGACATAATGGTTGCGGATGATGCCGTATTCGAAGGGAATACCGCTCTGCTGGGCGAAACCGAGTGCCGCCGGCGTGCCGCCATCGGGAACCGGCACGACGACATCGGCCTTGACGGGCGCTTCCTTGGCGAGGTTGATGCCCATGTTCTTGCGCGCCACATAGACGCTGCGGCCGCCGACGACCGAATCCGGCCGGGCGAAATAGACATATTCGAACAGGCAGAGGCGTTCCGGCGGCGGATTGACCGGCTTGCGGGAATCGATGCTGATCGAGCCGTCCGGCTGGATCTCGCAGATGATCAACTCGCCGTTTTCCACGTCGCGGACAAATTTCGCGCCGATGATGTCGAGGGCGCAGGTTTCCGAGCAGAAGATCGGCTTGCCGTCCAGTTCGCCCATGACAAGCGGGCGGATGCCGGTAGGATCGCGGGCGGCGATCAGCTTGGTGCGCGTCATCGCCAGCATCGAATAGCCGCCTTCCATCTGGCGGATGGCGTCGATGAAGCGGTCGGCGGTGGAGGTGTGGCGCGAACGGGCGACGAGATGGAGGACGACTTCGGTATCGGAGGTCGACTGACAGATGGCGCCGGTGGCGATGATCTGGCGGCGCAGCGTCAGGCCGTTGGTGAAGTTGCCGTTATGGGCGATGGCGATGCCGCCGACTTCCAGTTCGGCAAACAGCGGCTGGACGTTGCGCAGCGCCACTTCGCCCGTCGTCGAATAGCGGGTGTGGCCGATGGCGATCGAGCCAGGCAGCTTGGCGAGGATCGCCGGATCGGTGTAGTGGTCGCCGACCAGGCCCATGCGCTTTTCGGTATGGAACTGCTTACCGTCGAAGGAAACGATGCCCGCCGCCTCCTGTCCGCGATGTTGCAGCGCGTGCAGGCCGAGCGCCGTCAGCGTCGCGGCGTCGGGATGCCCCAAAATGCCAAACACCCCGCACTCTTCATGCAGGGTGTCGCCGTCGATCTCGTCATCGATGCGGATGGAATGGGAATGGGTCATTGCTGCAGGCCTTTGCTTCTACAGAACGGGTCGGGCAATCTTGGAATGCCTTTGGCTCCGTCCGGCTGCTGCCTGGAACGGAGCGATGTTGCGATGCCACAAATGGCCCCGGCCATCAAGTGTTTCAAGACGCAAACGGAGTGTCAACCGTTCGTTGCGGGTACGTCTTCTTCCGGGGCGGGTTCGGTCGTGGTGTTCGGGTCGGTGCTGTTTTCAGCCGGGGCTTCCTTGCCGAGGATGCGGGCACGGATCTGCGGCTCGATATCTTCCGGCAGCACGCCTTCGAGCTTCAGCACCAGCGCATCGAGGAAGGGTTTCGACTTGGCGTTGTTGACCCAGTCCGGGCGGTGGTTGACGTCGACCAGCCAGTTCCAGAAGGCGACGGCGACGACGAGAAGCAGGATGCCGCGGGCGGCGCCGAACAGGAAGCCCAGCGTACGGTCCAGCGCGCCGATGCGGCTGTCGATGATGAAATCGGCGATCCGCATGGTGATGAACGAGATGACGATCAGCGCGATCAGGAAGATGACGGCGGCGGAACCGGCAACGGCGATGCGGTTGTCGTCGGTGTATTTCGACGCGTAGGGAACCAGTGTCGGATAGAAATAATAGGCCGCGGCGGCGGCACCGCCCCAGCTGGCGATCGACAGCACCTCGCGGGAAAAACCACGAACCATGGCCAGCACGGCTGAAAACAGGGTGACGCCAATGACAATGCCGTCAAAAATCGTAATAGGCATATTTTCGAACTCCATGACGGTCCTGCAGAATCGCCCGGCTGCCGCTGCCGGACGCGCTCGCTCCTATAGCATCACCGTGCCGTGGAGCGAAAGGATCAATCCTCGTCCTCCACCTGTCTTAACGCACCCTTGGAGCCGGCGATGCGCGCCACCAGATCCGGCAAGGCCTCGACCTCGCTCCAGCGGCCGGCGGAAACCTTCGGCAGATCGGCCGAGGCGGCTGGCAGAAGGGCTGCGGAAAACCCCAGTTTCTCGGCTTCCTTGAGGCGCTGGGCGGTGTGCGCAACCGGCCGGATGGCACCCGACAGGCTGACTTCGCCGAAATAGACGCAATCGGCGGGAAGGGCAAGACCGGCGAGTGACGAAACCAACGCGGATGCGACGGCAAGGTCGGCGGCCGGTTCGGAAATGCGGTAGCCGCCGGCGACGTTGAGATAGACGTCATGCTGGCCGAGGCGAACACCGCAATGGGCCTCGAGCACGGCCAGGATCATCGAAAGCCTGGCCGAATCCCAGCCGACGACGGCGCGCCGCGGCGTGCCGAGCGAGGTTGCCGCCACCAGCGCCTGTACTTCCACCAGCACCGGCCGCGTGCCCTCCATGCCAGCGAAGACGGCGGCGCCCGGCGCCTTGGCATTGCGCTCGCCAAGGAACAGCTCGGAGGGGTTGGCGACCTCGCGCAGGCCGATATCGGACATTTCGAACACGCCGATCTCGTCGGTCGGCCCGAAGCGGTTCTTCACCGTGCGCAGGATGCGGTAATGATGGCCGCGATCGCCCTCGAAATACAGCACCGCGTCGACCATGTGCTCGACGACGCGCGGCCCGGCGATCTGCCCTTCCTTGGTGACATGGCCGACAAGCACGATCGCCGCACCCGTCTGCTTGGCGAAGCGGATCATCGCCTGCACGCCGGTGCGCACCTGGGTGACGGTGCCGGGGGCCGATTCGGCCGTATCGCTCCACAGCGTCTGGATCGAATCGATGATCACGAGATCCGGCCGCCTGCCTTCGGCGAGCGTCGCCAGGATGTCTTCGACATTGGTCTCGGCGGCGAGCAGCACGTCGGTCTGCGCGGCGCCGAGGCGCTGGGCGCGCAGCCGCACCTGGGCCACCGCCTCTTCGCCCGACACATAGATGATCCGGTGCCTGTTGCGGGAAAGAGCCGCCGCCGCCTGCATCAGCAGGGTGGACTTGCCGATGCCGGGATCGCCGCCGATCAGCACCGCCGACCCGCGCACGAAACCGCCGCCGAGCGCCCGGTCGAGCTCGCCCATGCCGGTATGGATGCGCGGCGCCTCCTCGATCTCGCCGGACAGCGCCGTCAGCGCCACGGCGCGGCCCTTCTTCGGTGTCTTGCCGGGGCCGGCGCCGATGCCGCCCATCGGGTCTTCCTCGACGATCGTGTTCCACTCGCCGCAGCCGTCGCACTTGCCGGCCCAGCGATTGTGGACGGTGCCGCAGTTCTGGCAGATGAATTGGGTACGGGCTTTCGCCATCAATCGGTACTTTCAAAGTGTTCGTGAGAAATGTCCTGGCGTCCATGCAGGATGCGCAGGACGATCACCTCGTTCTCGCTGGCCCTGACATAGATTCCGCGCTGCTTGTAGGCGAAACTGCGGATGTCTTTTCCCAGATCTTCTCTGCCTATCCCGGTCAGCCCAAGTGCGGCGAACGTTCGGAGCTTGCCTTCAAGGTCGAGAACGAACCTGGCGGCGGTTGAAGGATCCTGTCGTGCGATGAAAATGTAATCTTCGAGGAGATCGGCGCGGGCGGTAGCAGTCCAGACGAGTGTCCTGTTCCTAATGGCCGGTCCCCGTTTTCTGCATGCGTTCCGCGGCCATTTGCCGGATGTCGGCAAGGAGATCTTCGCCGGAGACATATTGATGGATCCGACCCGCTGCAACGTCGTCCAGGCCGGTCTGGATGAGGCGCTGCTCCTCCATCAACTGGCCTTCCTTGCTGTTGAGCAACCGTAGTCCCGCCGCCACCACGGCGTCGGCATCCTTGTAGATACCGGCCTTTACCTGCGCCTCGATGAAATCGCGATCTTTCTGACTGAGATGTATTTCAGACATATTGATCTCCTTTTGTTCTCGTATAGCACAGGCAATCAGCCACTCCAAGCGTCAATCGGTTGGCTGGACATAACGCCGTTCGTAGCGCAGGCCGAGGCTAGTCAGGAGTTCGTAGCCGATGGTGCCGGCGGCGCGGGCCGCGTCGTCCAGGGCGATGTTGGGGCCGATGAGTTCGATATAGTCGCCGGCGCGGACCGCGTTTTCGGGCAGGTCGGTGACGTCGAAGATCGTCAGGTCCATCGTCACCCGGCCGACGATCGGCACCTTGCGGCCTGCGACCCAGCCGTAGCCGCCGGCAAGGCCGGCATTGCGCAGGGCGACGCCCGAGCCGGAGAGGTTGCGGTGAAAACCGTCGGCATACCCGATGGAGGCGACGGCGAGGCGGCTGTCGCGGTTGAGGATGCCGGTGCCGCCATAGCTGACGGTCTCGCCGCTGCGGGCACCGTGCACCGTCAGGATGCGGGCTTCCGCCGTTGCGACGTTGCGCATGCGGTTCGGCAGGCCGTTGACCGATTCGCCGCCGTAGAGCGCAATGCCCGGGCGGGTGAGGTCGAAATGATAGTCCTCGCCGAGCAGGATGCCGGCGGAAGCGGCAAGGCTGGCCTCGACCCCCTCAAACGCCGCCGCTACCATCCGAAAACTGTCGAGCTGCGTGCGGTTCATCACCGCCGTCGGCGTGTCGGCGCAGGCGAGGTGGCTCATCACCAGCACCGGCGAAAAGCTTGCCGGCCGCGACGTGTCGTCGGCAAGCATCAGGGCATCCTCGACGGAGAGGCCGAGGCGATTGAAGCCGGTATCGACCTGCAGGGCGCAGGGATAGTCGCCGTAATCGGCGAGCACCGCCATCCAGAAGGCGAACTGCTCCTGCGAGGCGAGCACCGGCACGAGGTCGTTTTCGAAAAACAGTTCTTCCATGCCGGGCCAGATACCGGAGAGGACGAAGATCCGCGCCTCGGGGGCAAAAGCGCGCAAGGTCGCGCCTTCGGCCGGCAGGGCGACGAAGAAATCGCGGGCGCCGGCGAAATAGAGCGCAGCGCCGACATCCTCGATGCCGAGCCCGTAGGCATCCGCCTTGACGACCGCAGCCGTGCGGGCGCGTCCGGAGCGGCGTGCCATCTCGCGCCAGTTGTCGGTGATGGCGGCAAGATCGACGGTCAGCCGCAGCGGGGCGGAATCGAAGGGATCGGGAAGGTCGTGCTCGTCGGGGGAAAAGGTCATGGCATCAGTCTTGGCAGAGAACGGGGCAGGGAGCGGGAAACAAGCCCTAACACAAAATGCCGGAGGAAAAAGTGTCACTTTTATACAAGACGCCGTTTCGTTGTGCGCTACAATGGCATCATGCAGAGTGTGTCGCAAAAGCAGGCCGCGGATGACATGCCGCTTTCCGGTTTCGAGGAAACCCGTTTCTGGAGGGCGTCGCGATTCGGCGGCATGGAATGCCTGAGTGCCACCTTCCATACCCATGAATACGCCCTGCATGCCCACGATACCTTCAGCATCGGCGCGATCGAGAAGGGCAGCCAGATCGCCACCATCCGCGGCACGCGCGAGGAAACGGGGCCGGGCGATCTCTATCTGATCAATCCCGGCGACGTGCACGACGGTGCGCCGGGCGATGCGGGTTATCGCTACCGGATGATCTATCCGGATGCCCAGCTGGTGGCCGGCGTGCTGGAGGATGTGTCGGGCCGCAGCCTGCACGGCATGCCGTCCTTCGCCACCCGCCTGCCACGCGACCCGCAGCTTTCCGCCGCCTTCACCCATGCCCACCGGATGATGGAGACGGGCGCCGGCCAGCTCGAATCGGATGAGGCGATGTTCCGGGTGCTCGCCGCCCTGTTCGTTCGCCACGGCAGCATGGTGCTGTCGCAGCTTGCGAGCCGCGAACGCTCCGCCGCCGGCCGCGTGCGCGATTATCTGACGGCACATTTCGACAGCGACATCGGGCTCGACGAACTGGCGCGCATCGCCGGCCTCAGCCGTGCGCACATGATCCGCGCCTTCCGCCGCGAGTTCTTCATCACCCCGCACGCCTTCCTCACCGACCTCCGCATTCGCGAGGCGCGCCGACTGCTGCGGCTGGGACAAATTCCGGCCGAGGTGGCGCTTGCCTGCGGTTTTGCCGACCAGGCGCATTTCACCCGCCACTTCAAGGCGCGTACCGGCGTGACGCCCGGCCAGTTTCGGCATCGGTGACACTTTCGTTCAAGACGGGTGCGGTTCGGGCGGTTAGAACCCGCATCCCCGATACAGCAAGTCTTGAGATATCAGATGACGAAATGGAATGAGGCGCTGGCGGATATCGCTGCCGGCGCGCGAAGAATAGCACCGTTGATCGTGGCGGTGATCCCGATCGGAATGGTCTATGGCGCGGTGGCCGCGACCAAGGGCCTGTCGCCGCTGGAGACGGTGCTGATGAGCGCGCTGGTGTTTGCCGGCGGCTCGCAATTCGTGGCGCTGGATATCTGGACGCATCCGGCAAGCTGGGTGAGCCTCGGTTTCGCGGCGTTGCTGGTGAATGTCCGCCACGTGTTGATGAGCGCCTCGCTCGGCACCAAGCTGCAGGCCTTTTCCGGACCGCAGAAGGTCTTCTCCATGCTGTTCCTCGCCGACGAGATCTGGGCGATGTCGGAGTTTCGCGCCCGCGAGACGGTGCTGAAGCCGCTGTGGTATCTTGGCCTCGTGCTGCCGTTCTATTGTGCCTGGGTCCTGTCGGGCCTCGCCGGCAGCCTGCTCGGCGCCTTCATCGGCGATCCGGCGCTGATCGGGCTGGATTTCGCCTTTCCGGCGGTGTTCATCGTGCTGGTGATGGGTTTCTGGAAGGGCAGTGAAACGGGCCTGGTCCTGCTTGCCAGCGCCACCTGCGCGCTCACGGTCCATCATTTCGTTCCGGGTGTGTGGTACATCGCTGCCGGTGCCCTCGGCGGGCTTGTCGTCGCCGCGCTGATCGGCGGCGAAAGCGAGGAGGTGCCGGCATGACGGTGGAGCTCACGACCCTGGCGGCCATCGTGGCGATGGCTGCGGCAACGGTGCTGACGCGGCTGAGCGGGCTCCTGCTGCTGCGCTACCTCAACTTTTCTGCGCGCAGCCGCCGTGCGCTGGATGCCATTCCGCCGGCGGTGCTGATGGCGGTCGTCGCGCCGACGGCGCTGGCGACCGGCCCGGCCGAAAGTGCCGCCTGCCTGGTCACCGCACTGGCAGCCTTTCGTTTTCCGATGCTCGCGGCCGTCGCGCTCGGTGTCGCGACGGTGGCATTGCTGCGTTTCCTGGGTCTCTGACCGCGGATCAGTGCTCTTCGTATTGCGTGAAGGACGGGTCGGCCAGATCGGCAAAGCGGGTGAATTCGGCCTGGAAGGCGAGCTTCACCGTGCCGGTCGGCCCGTGACGCTGCTTGGCGATGATGACGTCGGCCGTGCCCTTGACCTTGTCGAACAGGGCTTCCCATTCCGGATATTTCGGATCGTGGATATCGCGGGGCTCCTGGTTCTTGACGTAATATTCCTCGCGGAACACGAAGAGCACCACGTCGGCGTCCTGCTCGATAGAACCCGATTCACGCAGGTCCGAAAGCTGCGGCCGCTTGTCCTCGCGGCTTTCCACCTGACGGGAGAGCTGCGACAGGGCGATGATCGGAATGTTCAGCTCCTTGCCGAGCGCCTTGAGGCCGGTGGTGATCTGGGTGATTTCCTGGACGCGGTTTTCGTTGGATTTGCCCGAGCCGGTCATCAGCTGCACGTAGTCGACCACCAGCACGTCGAGGCCGCGCTGACGCTTCAGGCGCCGGGCGCGTGCGGCCAGCTGGGCGATGGAAATACCACCGGTCTGGTCGATGAACAGCGGCACCTTCTGCATCATCATCGAGCAGGCGACGAGTTTTTCGAAATCGGTGTCGGTCAGCTCGCCGCGGCGGATCTTCGAGGAGGAGACTTCCGTCTGCTCGGAAATGATACGGGTGGCCAGCTGTTCCGACGACATTTCCAGCGAATAGAAACCGACGACGCCGCCGTTCCTCGCTTTCATCGTTCCGTCGGCCTGGACTTCGCTCTCGTAGGAGGCGGCGATGTTGTAGGCGATGTTGGTGGCGAGCGAGGTCTTGCCCATGCCCGGCCGGCCGGCGAGGATGATCAGGTCGGAGCGCTGCAGGCCGCCCATCTTCGAATCGAGGCTGTGGATGCCCGTGGAGATGCCGGAAAGCCCGCCGTCGCGCTCCTTGGCGGCGGCAGCCATGTCGATCGCGGTCGCCACGGCATCGTTGAAGGCCTGGAAGCCGCCGTCATAGCGGCCGGTTTCGGCCAGCTCGAACAGCCGGCGCTCGGTATCCTCGATCTGCGCCTGCGGCGGCATGTCGAGCGGCGCGTCGAAGGCGATGTTGACCATGTCCTCGCCGATGGTGATCAGCGCGCGGCGCAGGGCGAGGTCGTAGATCGCCCGGCCGTAATCCTCCGTGTTGATGATCGATACGGCTTCGGCGGCGAGGCGCGCCAGATATTGCGACACGGTCATCTCGCCGACCTTGGCATCGGCGGCGAGGAAGTTCTTGATCGTCACCGGATTGGCGATGCGGCCCATGCGGATGATATCGCCGGCGACCTCGAAGATCTTGCGGTGCAGCGGTTCATAGAGATGCGTGGGCTTGAGAAAGTCCGAAACGCGGTAATAGGCGTCGTTGTTGACGAGAATGGCTCCGAGCAGCGCCTGCTCCGCCTCGATGTTGTTCGGCGCCTCGCGGTAATGCGGCTCCGAGGGCGAGGGCGGCGTGATCTTGCGCACGGTGTCGTTCATGTCTTTACCTATCTTCTGCTGCGCGGGAAGCGCTTACCCTAGCGGAGTTCACCCGCCAGACCATCGCCAAAATGGCTACCCACAGCGATCCACAGGGACAGCGCCGGTCTTGCGCAAAATTCCGGCAAAATTAGCGAATCCGTTTGACTGTGATCGTCGTCGGCCATTGCCGCGAATCGAATGGCCTGAGTAGCACGAGGCCACCTCGTTGCGCCTTTAAAAAAGAAAGCCCGGCTGCGATTGCAACCGGGCCTGATTCCCTTCGCGAAGGAAGGAAATTCTTATTCTTCGTCGCTGTCGCCGTCTGCATCCGGATCGAAGAAGTCTTCCGGACGCAGGGCGTCTTCGTCAACGCCGTAGATGGCGTCGGCAGACGTCAGGGTTTCACCCTTCAGCTGGCGTTCGGCTTCGTCGGCCGAACGGGCAACGTTCAGCTGGATGGTGATTTCGACTTCGGAATGCAGGTGCAGGGTGACGTCGTGCAGGCCGATCGTCTTGATCGGGTTGTTGAGGTCAACCTGGTTGCGGCCGATGTTGAAGCCGGCAGCAGCCAGCGCGTCGATGATGTCGCGGGCAGCGACCGAGCCGTACAGCTGGCCGGTTTCGCCGGCGGCGCGGACGACGACGAAGGACTTGCCGCCGAGAACGTCGGCAACCTTCTGGGCTTCGGACTTGCGCTCGAGGTTACGGGCTTCGAGCGTCGCGCGTTCGGTTTCGAAACGCTTCTTGTTGGCTTCGTTGGCGCGCAGCGCCTTGCCCTGCGGCAGCAGGTAGTTACGGGCAAAGCCGTCGCGAACCTTTACGGTTTCGCCCATCTGGCCAAGCTTGGCGATGCGTTCGAGGAGAATGACGTCCATTTCAGTGTCCTTTCAGATGCTAGATGTCAGGTGTCGTTTCATTGTTCTTGGATTGCGGAGCGCCCGAAGGCGTCAGCGCAATGGCCCGCCGCGTGTCGGTCAGGCCGAGCACGAGGATGGCCAGCGCCGGCAGCACCATGGTGGCTGCCAGGTATGCGAGGATCAGCGCCGGCACCCGCCAGGACTTGCCGCGCGTGCGAAAATGCAGCGCTGCAAAACCGGCGATGAGAAAACCAGCGCCAAACGTGCCGAATACGGTTGCGCCCACCAGCGCCGGCACGCCGCCGAAAAAGCAGGCGAGCAGGCCGCCGAGGAAGACGAAGATGGCATTGCGGTTCATGCGCAAGGCCGACGGCATGTCCTCGCGCGGACGCAGCGCCCGGCCGGACGCGCCGACCAGGCGCGTGGCAAAATAATAGGCGGCAAACAGCAGGATGACCCAGAGGCCGCCCTGCGTCATCGGCAGCACCAGCACGACCAGCCGCTTGGTCTGGTCGATCACGTCGACATTGCTGGCGAAGGTCGGGTCCTGCTGCTGCATCTGCGTCATCATCACGTCGACCAGCTGGTCGGTGAGCTGCGGTCCGTAGCCGATCATGAAACCGACGATGACCACCCCGACCGTCACCATGGCGCAGAGTTGCATCAGGATATCGGAAAGCGGATACCAGGCGGTCAGATGCGACGGGCCACCGAGTTCGGAGGCCGGCCGCGCCAGGTTGGCGAGATGGCTGATCCAGCCCGCAGGCGCCAGCGTCACCACGGTCATGACCACGGCAAAGCTCGGGCTGACCATGACGGCGCCGAGTGCCGCGGCGGTAACGATGGCGGCGATGGTGCAGAGATTGCCCCAGCCGAGGCCGGCGATCAGGATCGGCAGGGCGGAAGCGGCATAGAGGATCGCGGCAAAAGACGGCTGCGCATTCGCCCCAAGCACCAGGAGTGCGGCGGTAATGCCGGCAAGAATGCCGAAAAGCAGCGTTTTTGGTTCCGGTTTCTTCACGTCGCTGTCCTGCTGTCGAGCAGTTAGGGGAAGCATGGCCTAACGAAGGCCGGTCCCCAACATGGGATTTTCTGGTCTCGATCCGCGCCCACCGCGGAAGGAGGAAGGGAAGGGCGAGTGAACCGCCTTTCCCGCAGTCATGCCTGAGAGTCAGGCGCCTAACCTGGGATCAGGCGAGGACGTAGGGCAGCAGGCCGAGGAAGCGGGCGCGCTTGATCGCCTGGGCGAGTTCGCGCTGCTTCTTCTGGGAAACGGCCGTGATGCGGGAAGGAACGATCTTGCCGCGCTCGGAAATGTAGCGCTGCAGGAGGCGAACGTCCTTGTAGTCGATACGCGGCGCATTGGCGCCCGAGAACGGGCAGGTCTTGCGGCGGCGATGGAAGGGCCGGCGCGCCGCGCCTGCACCCGAGCTGCTGGTATCGGACATGGATCAGCTCTCCTGATCAGGACGGGGAGGACGAGGACCACGCGGCGCATCGCCGTCGCGGGGCGGACGCGGGCCACGCGGCGCGTCGCCATCACGCGGCGGACGGTCACCACGATCGGCCCGGAAGCCGCCACCCTCGCGCGGCGGACGATCGCCGCGATCGCCGCGGAAGCCGCCACGGTCACCACCGCGATCGCCGAAGCGGCCGCCGCCACCGCGCGGACCGCGGTCGCCGCGATCACCACGCTCGCCGCGCTCGTCGCGGTCGCCCTTGCGCATCGGCGCGGACGGCTCGGTCTCGTGCGCCTCGACCTTGACGGTGAGGAAGCGGAGGATGTCCGTCGACAGGCTCATGCGGCGCTCCATCTCCGCAACTGCCGCCGGCGGGGCGTCGATGTTGAAGAGCGAGTAATGCGCCTTGCGGTTCTTCTTGATCTTGAAGTTGAGGGTCTTGAGACCCCAATATTCGGACTTGGCGACCTTGCCGCCGCCGGCCTCGATGATGTCCGAGAATTCCTTGGTAAGTGCCTCGACCTGCTGGGTCGAGACGTCCTGGCGTGCCAGGAACACGTGCTCGTAGAGCGCCATGCTCAGCCTTTCTCTCGTTTCTGTCCCCTCCGGCGCAAAGCCCCTTATGGGCCCGGGAAAGGCCCACCAGGCACCCAAAGAGCGTAGACCCGGAAAGCCGGACCAGTGGTCCTGCGGCGATTGCCGCCTTTCCTCGAGCCTTCGACCGGAGCGGGTGATGGGGCGCTTTATACCTGGAATTGGGCCGCTGACAAGGGGCGTGATCGGCCCTGGCGGATCGAAAAGGCCGCCACGCGGGGCGCGCGGCGGCCTTCTTGCAGTGCCCGTAACTCTTGGCGCCGGCAGGATTTAGAAGTCCATGCCGCCCATACCACCCATTCCGCCCATGCCACCGCCGGGCATGGCCGGCATGCCGCTATCCTTCTTCGGCAATTCGGCAACCATGGCTTCCGTCGTGATCAGAAGGCCGGCGATGGACGCGGCATCCTGCAGGGCGCAGCGCACGACCTTGGCCGGGTCGATGACGCCCTGGGCGACCAGATCGCCGTACTCGCTGCTCTGGGCGTTGTAGCCGAAAGCGTACTTGCTGTTCTCCAGCACCTTGCCGACGATCACGGAGCCGTCGTCGCCGGCGTTATGCGCGATCTGGCGGGCCGGCCACTGCAGCGCCTTCTTGACGATGTTGACGCCGACCTTCTGGTCCTCGTTGTCGACGTTGATCTTGTCGAGGGCCGCAATCGCACGCAGCAGTGCCACACCGCCGCCCGGCACGACGCCTTCCTCGACCGCTGCGCGGGTCGCGTGGAGTGCGTCGTCGACGCGGTCCTTGCGCTCCTTCACCTCGATCTCCGTGGCACCGCCGACCTTGATCACCGCAACGCCACCGGCGAGCTTCGCCAGACGCTCCTGCAGCTTCTCACGATCGTAGTCCGAGGTCGTCTCCTCGATCTGCGCCTTGATCTGCTTCACGCGGGCCTCGATGTCGGTCTTCTTGCCGACGCCGTCGACGATCGTGGTGTTCTCCTTGTCGATCGAGACGCGCTTGGCGCGGCCGAGCATGCCGATCGTCACGGTCTCGAGCTTGATGCCGAA
>Ga0066256_1001147_pt1 | contig 40028 bp, 41 predicted proteins | sample ThiBio_1000_biof_FD_87107 | JGI IMG/M metagenome (GOLD analysis project Ga0066256, IMG submission 87107) | Wastewater bioreactor microbial communities from Cape Town, South Africa - Thiocy_expt_1000_biof (version 2) | ecosystem: Engineered > Bioreactor > Thiocyanate-remediating >... | reverse complement strand
GGGTCATCGCCATGGGGTTGTGGGTGGCGATGTTGATCTTGCGGCCGCCGTGCTTGATGCCGCGTTGGATCTCCTCGACCGGCACGCCCCAGGTCGGGGGCATCTTGCCGCCATACTGGTTGATAACGTCCTGCAGGTCCTGCGGAACGCTGGACGAGCCGTGCATGACGAGATGGGTGTTCGGCAGCAGCTTGTGGATCGCCTCGATGACATGCATCGCCAGGATCGCGCCGTCGGGCTTGCGGGTAAATTTGTAGGCGCCGTGCGAGGTGCCCATGGCGATGGCGAGCGCATCGACCTTGGTCTCGGCGACGAACTTCACGGCTTCGTCGGGATTGGTCAGGAGCTGGTCGTGGCTGAGCTTGCCCTCGAAGCCGTGGCCGTCCTCCTTCTCGCCCTCGCCGGATTCCAGCGAGCCGAGCACGCCGAGCTCGCCCTAGACCGAAATGCCACCGAGATGGGCCATTTCGGTGACGGTCTTGGTCACGCCGACATTGTAGTCCCAGTCGCCCGGGGTCTTGCCGTCGGCCTTGAGCGAGCCGTCCATCATGACGGAGGTGAAGCCGGCCTGGATCGCGGTCATGCAGGTCGCCGGCTCGTTGCCGTGGTCGAGATGTACGCAGACGGGGATATGCGGGTAAATCTCGGTGACCGCGTCCATCATGTGCTTGAGCATGATGTCGTTGGCGTAGCTGCGGGCGCCGCGCGAAGCCTGGATGATCACCGGCGCGTCGGTCGCATCGGCCGCCGCCATGATCGCCAGCGCCTGCTCCATGTTGTTGATGTTGAAGGCGGGCACGCCATAGTCATTCTCGGCGGCATGATCGAGCAACTGGCGAAGCGTGATACGGGCCACGATGGCACTCCCCTTTGGTTTATCGGTCTGAGGGTGGATTTAGTCCGTCGGCGCCGGTCGCGCAAAGCGAAACCGGCGAAAACCTTAAAATGCGAGCGGCCGCTCCGTTGTCGAAGCGGCCGACGGTATCGTCCTGTCGAGGATCAGGCCTTCCTGAGCGCCTCGACGCCCGGCAGGGGCTTGCCTTCCATCCATTCGAGGAAGGCGCCGCCCGCCGTCGAGACATAGGACAGGTCGTCGGCGACGCCGGCATGGTTCATGGCCGAGACGGTGTCGCCACCGCCCGCGACCGCGACCGCCACGTCGGCGGCGCCATAGGCCGCGATCACGAAAAGAGCCGCTGCAGAAAGTATGAAGCAGAGCTGGCTGAGCAGCGAGATCGCGCGATCGATAGCCCGAAGCATTCGGGGTCTCCTCACAGATAGCGGGGACGCTCGTAAGAGTCCCCGCGCCGGTGTACGTGATGGGCCTACTTGGGCGACTTTGCTACCCAGTAGTCGAACACCTGCTGCGCTGGAGCACCGAGACCGCGTGCCTTCATCTGCTCGAGCCAGAAGGCGCGCATGTCCGGAACGCGCGCGTTCAGCTCATTCTGATTCTTGAATTCGACTACCTGCACGCCATTTTTCTGAAGGAAGGCTAGCGCTTCTTCCTCTGCCTGAGCAATCGCTTTGACCGACCGCGCAGCTGCCTCGGCGCTGACTTCCGTGAACAGCTTCTTGACCGACTCGGGCCACTTCTTGTGCCAGAGATCGTAGTTCACCCAGACCGGCCAGGTCGACAGCGCACCGAAGTTGGCAGTGCTCAGTTGCTTCGCAACCTCGTATTGCTTCAGGTCCACGATAAGCTGGTATGAGAAGTAGGTGCAGTCGAGGCGTCCCCTATCCAGCGACTCGTAGACCTCGTTCGTGAGCACGACCTCGCCAACCGCATCGAGCGCCTTCCACATATGTGGAACGTAGGCACCATAGCTTCTCATCCGCTTGCCTTTGAGATCCGCTAGGGCGGTAATCGGCATCTTACACAAGACCCGGTAAGGACCGAGGCTGTTCCAATACAGCGACCAGACGCCGTTCTTTTTCTGCTCCTCTCTCATCGCAGGAACATCGGCGATCAAGCCGTCCTGTACCCGAGCCGCCTCTGCGTTGTCGCGGAAGATCATCGGCAACGAGGTCGTGACCCCGTTCAAAGGGAGCTCGGAGGGATAGTACGAGGCCGGCGTCGCGCCGAGCTCGATCGCGCCGCTGTCGGGCCGCACGACGCCGGCCAGCACCTTCATCAGCGTCGATTTTCCGGCGCCGTTCTCGCCGACCACGGCATGGATCGTGCCGCGTTCGACACGGAGGTTCATGTCCTCCAGCGCAACGACGCCGCCATAGCGCTTGGCCAGGCCGCGCACGCTGATCATCGTGTCACCGGACATGCTCTCCCCTCGGACATGTTCTTCGATAAAAACAGGGGCGGCCATCAACCGCCCCTGTTTTTCGATCGGCAACCGATCTTGGCGCGGAATTTCGCGCCAGTCACTCGGATTCCGCTGAAATCGGCTTCGGCGCCGCCGAAAGCGTGTCCGCCGTCAGCGTTTCGGTCCACGGCTTGTAGTAGGCGGCCGTCGCGACCGGATCTGCCGCCAGCTTCTGTGCCTCGTCGAAGGAGATCGGCTTCAGCCCATTGCCCATGTCGACCTTGTCTGCGGTAACGATCTGCGAGCCGGCATTGTAGAAGCCCGGCTCCAGTTTCTTGCCGCCCTTGATAGCGTTCGCGAGCAGTGCGATCGGCAGGTAGCCCTGGACGAAGGCGCTCTGGCCGATCGTGACGTAGGCATGGCCTTCCTTGATCGCCTTGAGGTTCAGCTCCGTCAGGTCGTAGCCGCCGGCCACGAACTTGTCGCCGTTGGCGGCGTTGAGCTTTCCCAGGCTGGTGACGTCGGGTGCGCACAGGCCGATGAGCGCCACCGCTTCCGGGTTGGCGCCATAGAGCTGTTCCCAGCGGTTGTAGTTGTCGACTGCCGAAACCTTGACGTCGAACGGGCCGAGGACATGCAGGCCTGGGGCCTTCTTCAGCGATTCCTCGACGCCCTTGGCGCGGTTTTCCAGCACCGGGAAGCCGGGGAAGCAATTGCCCAGGATGACGGTGCCCTTGGCGCCTTCGCCACCCAGTTTTTCAACGATCATCCTGCCCAGGATGCGGCCGCTTTCGACCGACTTTTCGCCGACATAGGGGGCCTCGACCTTGGTCGAGAGCAGGTTGAACTGAACGATCGGCACGCCGCTGCCGAGGATCTCGTTGAGGCCCTTGGCCATGGATTCGCCCGGCACGGAGGTTGCGATGCCCTGCGCTCCGGAATTGGCGAAATTCTGCACCAGTTTCATCTGGCCTTCCGGCGCGCCGCCGGCCTGCTGGGCAACGACCAGCTTGAGGCCGAAATCCTTGGCGGCGGCCTGCGCGCCATCCTGTATCTGCTGCACGAAGGGGTCGCCCTGGGCATGGGCGACGAAGCCCACGGTAACGTCCTCGGCGTGGGTCGACGATGCGCCGAGCGCCAGCGCCACGGCGCCGAGCACGAGCATCGATCCGGTCTTGCATGTGGCCATCATTTCCTCCCGTTTCGCATTTTCTGCTGGTTGTTCTGGCAGTAACCGCCCGCGCGGGCGGTCGTCGTCGGTCAGATCGCGGTCAGGCCGCCGTCAACGAACATGAAGGAGCCGGTCATGTAGGAGGCGTCGTCCGAAGCCAGGAACGCCACGGCGCCGGCAATCTCCTCGGGCTCGGCGCCCCGCTTCAGCGGTATGTTCTGCACCTGCCACTCATAGACCTTGGGGTCCGCGACCAGTTCCCTGACGATCGGCGTTAGGGTGAAGCCCGGAACGACGACGTTGACCCGGATGCCTTCCGGCGCATGGTCGACCGCCATGACGCGCGAGAGCCCGTGGACGCCACCCTTGCTGGAGCCGTAGGCGACGTTGGCCGGGGTGCAGCCGGACATACCGGTCGGCGAGCCGGTGAGCACGACCGCGCCCTTCCCGGCGGTGGCCTTGATGGCGGCAACGCCGTGCTTGCAGCTCAGATACATGCCGGTGAGATTGACGCCGACGATCTCGTCCCAAACCGATTTTGGCAGGTCGTCGACCTTGCCGTCGCGGGCGCCGGAGAAAATGCCGGCGTTGGAGACGAGGATGTCGAGGCGGCCGAACGTGTTGACGATCCGCCCGAAGGCTGCCTCCACCTGCGCCTCGTTGCTGACGTCGGTGCGTATGGCGATGGCTTCGCCGCCTGCCTCGCGTATGTGCGCGGCCGTCGCGTCGGCGCTTTCCTGGTTCCAGTCGAGGACCGCCACCTTGCAGCCTTCCTCGCCGAGCCGTTGAGCCGCGGCGCGGCCGATCCCGGAGCCCGCGCCGGTGATTGCCGCGACTTTCCCCTTCAAGCCCCGCATGGCCATACCTCCCCTTGGCGTCCGCGTGCACTTATGGCGTGCTTCAGCGTCCGCTCAGGAAAATAATATCGTTTCCGAGATTGCTGTCAAGATTGCGGAGATAAACATGGATTCTGCAACGAAACTCCAGCCAATGAATTGAAATGTAATGGAATTAGCCAAATTCAATGTGGCATGAATATCTGTATCGTTTCAATAAGGTCGCCGAAAACGAACAAGCGCATACGGTTGCGAAATCCGGCGCTCACGCCGGATCCGGACGTCAGCCGGCCGATGGAAATGGCTGTCAGATGAGCTTTGCCCGGGCGAGGTCGCGCATGAGGTGGCTGGCGCCGTAGGTCCAGTGCGGGCAGTCCGGCGACAGGCGTACCCGGTTGACCAGCGCGCCGAGCTTGTCGGACGAGATGGTGACGATGTCGCCGACCTTGTGGGTGAAACCCTTGCCCTTCTCGCCGCGATCCTTCGAGGGCACGAACATGGTGCCGAGATAGAGCGCCAGCCCGTCGGGATACTGGTGATGCGGCCCCATCGCGGCTCGGACCAGTTCTTCCGGCGAGCGGCTGATCTCGGCCATGGAACTCGCGCCCTCCAGCGAGAACCCGTCCTCGCCCTCGACGCTGAGCCGTACCGTGGCGCGCTTCACGTCGGTGATGGAGAAGGTTTCGTCGAACAGCCGGATGAAGGGGCCGAGCGCGGCGGACGCGTTGTTGTCCTTCGCCTTGCCGAGCAGCAGGGCCGAGCGTCCCTCGACATCGCGCAAGTTGACGTCGTTGCCAAGCGTGGCGCCGACGATGCGGCCGCTGCTGTCGGTGATCATGGCAATCTCCGGTTCCGGATTGTTCCATGTCGAGACGGGGTGCAGGCCGACATCGGCGCCGAAGCCGACCGAGGCCATGGGCTGGCACTTGGTGAAGATCTCGGCATCCGGACCGATGCCCACCTCCAGATATTGCGACCAGGCCCCACGCTGGATCAGCTTGGCCTTGATCTCCATCGCCTCCGGCGAGCCGGGCTTGAGTTTCGACAGGTCGTGGCCGATCAGCCCTGCGATGTCGGCGCGGATGGCGTCGGCCTTCTCGGCCGAGCCGCGTGCCTGTTCCTCGATGACGCGCTCGAGCAGGCTCACCACGAAGGTGACGCCGGAGGCCTTTACCGCCTGCAGGTCGACGGGTGAAAGCAGGACGGGCTTGCCGGCGTCGCGTCCGGCCTCGAAGCTGTTCGCCGCGATCTCGGCAAGCGCGCCGATTGTCTTGCCCTTGGCCGACCGCAGATAATCGACCGGATCCCTGAGCTCACAGAGGTCGCGCACCGTGGGCGTCGTGGTCGAGGTGACGTCGACGACCTGTCCGTCCCGCACTGTGACCACCAGCGGGTGCGCGGACTCACTGATCCTTGCGCGACCAACGAAAATTCCGTCGGCGGGCAGGCGGGTCGGATCGGTCATGACGATGTTCCTCTCGATTGTCGCGCGGCACTTTCCCCGGATTTGTCCGAAACGTCCATCCCGTCGTTGACGGCTAGGACGCGTCCATCCTTTCGGCCAATGGTCGACTGACTCACAGAAACGGTCTTTCAAATTTGTGAAATTAGCACTAGGATTTTCACAGAACTCAAATCTGGCAGGTGGTCCTTGTCCGCTGAATTTTCGGATCCGGTCTGGCGGAAGCCTCAAGTGATCCCGGCGTTGCTGTCGCGACCTCCAACCAGCGGCACGCTGGACGCGGTCATCGTGGGCGGCGGCATCATGGGCCTTTCGACCGCATTGCAGGCCGCGCGTTCCGGGCTTTCGGTTCAGGTGCTGGAAGCCGGCGCGTTAGGGCAGGGCGCGTCCGGTCTGAATGGCGGCCAGGTCATTCCAGGCCTCAAATACGATCCTGAATGGCTGATCGAGCATTTCGGCAAGGAGCGCGGCGAGGCATTGATCGCGTTCGCCGCGTCGACGGCCGATGCGGTCTTCGCAACGATAGAGGACGAGAAGCTGGCCGTGCCGTTCACCCGCAGCGGCTGGATCCAGGCCGCGCATACCGAGACGGCGCTGAAGGCGGCGGAAAACCGCGATCGCCAGTGGCGGCGGGCGGGCCGGGGCGGCGCACCCGGGGGGGGCGCGCGCACAGACCGCCCAGCGGGGGCGCAACCGCGCCCCCCGCGCCGGCCCCGGCCCCCCCGCCGCCCGCCCCTCCCGCCCGCGCGCACGCCCGGAGCCGGCCCCTGGCTCGACCGCCGCGCCGGCGTTATCGATCCGCTTGCCTATACGATGGAACTGGCCCGCGTCGCGTCGTCGGCTGGCGCTGGGATCGCCGAGCATCAGAGAGTGGTGAAGCTTGCCAGGGAGGCCAGTCTCTGGCGGGTTTCGACGGAAGCCGGCGCCGAACTGCGCGCGAAATCGGTCGTGCTCGCAACCAATGCCTACACGGACGGCCTGCTGCCGGGCCTCGCCCGGACGATCGTGCCGCTGCATTCCTTCCAGATCGCCACCGCGCCGCTGCCTGCCGGGCTTGCTGGCACCATCCTCCCCGGCGGCCAGGCGGTTTCGGATTCGCGCCGGATCCTGGTCTACTACCGCAAGAGCGTCGACGGACGGCTGGTGCTCGGCGGTCGTGGCCGCATGGCGCTGCCGACTGGCGCCTCTGACTGGGCACACCTCGAACGTGCGCTCGTCCGCCTCTATCCGCAGCTTGCTGGCCTCGCGATCGAAAAGCGCTGGTTCGGCCGCGTGGCGATGACGCCGGATCACCTTCCGCATCTGCATGAGCCGGAAAAGGGTCTGCTCGCCGTGGTCGGCTGCCAGGGCAGGGGTGTGGGGCTGATGAGCGCCCTCGGAGCGCGCGTGGCGGACTATCTGGCGAGCGGCGACGTCAAGCTGTTGCCTTTCCCGTTGTCGCCGATCCGGCCGATACCGCTTCATGCTTTTCGTCAGGTCGGCGTCGCCGCCACCATCGCCTGGTACAGGATGCTCGATGCGTTCGAGCGCTGATCGTGAACTTCCGTGGGGCGATTTCAACTTGACAGTTTCACAAATATGAAAAAGCTTTAGGAAATTTCAGAAATCCGATGGGCATTGCCCAGCAGGCAGTCCGATGTCGATCATCGTCGCAGCACGGCCATCACAGGAAGCCCGCGTCTCGCCCGGGTTCCGCTTCGCCATGCTTCTACCCGGCGGGCTGGTCACCTTCTTCCTGATCCTGTTCGCGCTCGGCCTTGTGGTGTTCCTTGCCTTCCGGGGCAATGACGGCTCGCTGCTTGGTGCCGGCATGACGGTGGCGAATTTCGTCACCGTCGCGACCGATCCGCTCTACTGGACGGTAACGTTGCGCTCGCTTGTCATCGCCGGGCTGGTGACGCTGGCGACCGTCGTCACCGCCTATCCGGTGGCTTACTATCTCGCCTTCCACGCCGGTCGCCGGCGCAGCCTGCTGCTCTTCCTGGTGACGCTGCCGTTCTGGACGAGCTATCTCCTGCGCGTCTTCGCCTGGAAGATCGTGCTTGCCTACAATGGCGTGCTCAACTCGGCCTTCATCGAAAGCGGGCTGTGGTCTGAACCGACGCTCGCCTTCCTCAACACGCCGGCGGCCGTTGTCGTCACGCTCGCGCACGCCTACGCGCCTTTCGCCATCCTGCCGATATATGTGGCGCTGGATACGATCCCGAGATCGCTGCTCGAAGCCGCTTCCGATCTCGGCGCGCGCCCATTCACCAGCTTCCGTCGCGTCGTATTGCCCAATTCGATGCCCGGTGTTCTCGCAGCCGCTCTCGTCGTCTTCGTGCCCACGGTAGGTGATTACGTCACGCCGGCCATGGTCGGTGGTCCGGCCAGCACCATGATCGGCACGCTGATCCAGTCGCAGTTCGGCAAGGCCAATGACTGGCCGTTCGGCGCGGCGCTGTCGGTCTGCGTGATGCTGGTGATCCTTTGCGTGGTCCTTGTCGCCCGAGGCGCGGACCGCAGGTTCGGCAGCCGCACATGAGCACGGCGCGCGAGGAGGCGAATGCAGGTGGCCGCTGGCTCGGCTTCTACGTCCTTGCCTATCTCGTTTTCCTCTATCTGCCGGTCCTGCTGATCCCGCTGTTTTCCTTCAACGATTCCATCCAGGCGGCGTTTCCGCTGCAGGGCTTCACGCTCCAGTGGTACCAGACGCTCTACGGCAATCCGGCGCTCTCCGGCGCCCTCGCCAACAGCCTCGTCATCGGCGTCATCGCCGCTTCCGGCGCGACGCTGTGCGGCATTACCGTCTCCTACATGGATCTCTACGGCCGCTCGCCGCTCGCGGCGACGATCAGCGCCGCCGCCCGTCTGCCGATCCTGATTCCGGGCGTCATCGTCGGCATATCGCTCTTGATCCTGGTCAACCTGATCGGCCTTGGCCCGTCGCGTATTTCCATCGTGCTCGGTCATATCCTCGTCGCGCTGCCGACCACGGTCGTGGTGATGCGCAGCCGTTTCGCCGCCATTCCGAAGACGATCCGCGAAGCAGCACTGGACCTCGGCGCCTCCGACTGGACGACGTTCCGGCGTGTCATGCTGCCGCTCAGCCTGCCGGCCGTGCTTTCGGCTTTCATGCTCGCCTTCCTGATTTCGTTCGACGAGTTCATCGTCGTCTTCTTCCTCGCCGGCACGGAGCCGACACTGCCGCTCTACATCTGGAGCCAGCTCCGCTTCCCGCGTTCGCTGCCCACCGTCATGGCGCTTGGAACGGTGATCCTCGGCGTCTCCTTCATCATCGCCGGCACCGCCGAGATCCTGCGCCATCGTGGCTTCGGGACCTCGCGCCGCGTCGCCAAACCTGCCTGAACCACAACAAAGAAAGAGGAGAACGGAAATGGCATTCCACCTGAAATCGATCACCGGGCACAAGGCCCGTGCCGGTCTCGCCGCGCTGGCCCTGGCGCTGTCGTCGACGGTCGCGCTGGCCGCCGAAAAGCTGCAGTATTTCACCTGGTCGGGCTACGAGTTACCGGACTTCAACAAGAGCTTCCTCGCCGCGCATCCGGATGGCGTCGAGGCGACGATCTTCGGCGACGACGACGACGCCTTCACCAAGGTCAAGGCCGGCTTCCGTCCTGATATCGCGCATCCGTGCTATGACAAGGTGGCGCGCTGGAACAAGGAAGGCCTGCTGCAGCCGATCGACACCAAGCGCATCAAGAACTGGGATTCGATCTTCCCGGTGTTCAAGAACCTGCCCGACCTGCAGGCCGGCGACGGCAAGGTCTGGATGGTGCCGTGGGACTGGGGCAACACCTCGATCCTCTATCGCACCGACCTCGTGAAGAACCCCGAGGCGAGCTGGAACCTGCTTTGGGACAAGCAGTATGCCGGCCGCATGGCGACCATCGACGCCGTGCACGACACGCCGATCGTCGCGGCGCTTCTCGCGGGTGTGAATCCCTTCGACATGACGCCGGACCAGATGGACAAGGTGGCTGCGAAGCTGCGTGAGCAGCGCCCGCTGCTGTCGAGCTACACCACCGACATGACCTCGGTCGAGCAGGCCCTGGCGAGCGGCCAGCTGGTCGCCGCCATGACCTGGAATGCATCGGCCACCTCGCTCAAGAAACAGGGCGTGCCGGTCGAGTTCATGAAGCCCAAGGAAGGCATGCTCACCTGGGCCTGCGGCTTCGTCATGCTGAAGGACGCCAAGAACGTCGATCTCGCCTATGACTTCATCAACAGCCGGCTCGACGCCGACTCGGGCAAGTTCCTGATCCAGTCGTATGGTTACGGCAGCTCGTTGAGCACCGCCTTTGCCGGCGTGTCGAAGGAGGAGCTCGACAAGCTGCAACTGCCGTCGGATCCGGACGTGATGCTGAAGAGCACGATCTTCACGGGCCCGATGAAGCAGAATGATGACGTGGCGAAGATGTTCGAGAAGGTGAAGGCGGGCGGGTGAGGTGGCCAATCATCGAAACTCGTGCTGCCCCTCACCTGCCTGCCGGCATCCTCTCCCCGTATAGTGACGGGGAGAGGGGCGCCGTCGCTGCCTGTTTCGCCAATCGTCGGCGCTACAGGAAGGGCGCCGGCTTCGCGGCCAGCTCCTTCTCCCCGTCACTATACGGGGAGAAGTGCCCGGCAGGGCGATGAGGGGCGGCGCCGACGCCGATGGAATGTGAACTCGATTGAGGCCGGCTGATCAGCCGGGCGAAGGCACGCAAACAAGGACCAAGGCATGGAAATTGTCGACGAAGCCGCCGAAAAGCCGAAGGACGACGCCGATGTCCGCGTCGGCCGGCGCGTTCGCGCGCTGAGGTTGGAGCGCAACCTGTCCCTGGCCGAGCTTGCGGCAAGGGCCGGCATCTCCATCGGTGCGCTCAGCCAGATCGAACGCGGCATGTCTTCCCTGCGCGTCAAGGTCATCTGGCCGCTTGCGGCGGCGCTCGACATCGAGCCTTCGGCGCTGATCGCCGACGGCAACGAGGCGGTCAACGATCTCTATTGCGTGCGCGCGGACAAGCGGCGCGCGATCCCGGTGAAGTCCGAGGGCATCGCCAAGGCGCTGCTCTCTCCGCCGGCGGCAACGCTCACCGGCATGCTGGTGACGGTCGAGGCCGGCGGTGGCACGGCGGAAGCCTATGCCCATGCCGGGCACGAGTTCGGCTATGTGCTGACGGGGGAGGTCGAGCTGGTCGTTGACGCCGCGACCTATGTGCTCAAGGCTGGCGACAGCTTTGCCTTCAAGAGCACATTGCTGCACGCCTTCCGCAATCCCGGCGCCGAGCGCTGCCAGATCCTCTGGGTCAACACCACCAAGCCCTCCGAGGTGCGCGATGGCGCCTGACATGCTCGTTCGGCTGGACAAGGTCTCCAAGCTCTTTCCAGGCGGCATTGTCGGGCTCGATGCGGTCGACCTCAAGATTGCCGAGGGGGAGTTCCTGACCCTGCTCGGCCCCTCTGGCTGCGGCAAGACGACCAGCCTTCGCGTCATCGCCGGTTTCGAGAGCCCGACAAGCGGCAATGTCCTGCTCGAAGGTCGTGACATCACCGGTCTCAGGCCTTTCGACAGGCCGGTCAACACCGTCTTTCAGGATTACGCGCTGTTCCCGCACATGGATGTCGCCGCCAATGTCGGCTTCGGCCTGTCGCTGCGAAAGCTGTCCGGCTCCGAGCAGGCGCGCCGCGTCGGCGAGGCGCTGGAGATGGTCGGGCTTGCCGACAAGCTGCGCGCGCGCGTCGCCGAACTGTCGGGCGGCCAGCGCCAGCGCGTCGCGCTCGCCCGCGCCATCGTCTGCGAGCCGCGCGTGCTCCTGCTCGACGAGCCGCTGTCGGCGCTCGACGCGCATCTGCGCGAACAGATGCAGGTGGAACTGAAGCGGCTGCAGTCGCGACTCGGCACGACCTTCGTCATGGTCACCCACGACCAGACCGAGGCGCTGTCCATCTCGGACCGCATCGTCGTCATGAACAAGGGCCGAATCGAGCAGATCGCCCCACCGGCGACGCTTTACGACCGGCCGGCGACCCGCTTCGTCGCCTCCTTCATCGGCACGATGAACCTTCTGCAATCGCGCTTCGTCGGCCGCGACGGTGAGCGCCTGCGCTTCGCCTCCGGCGAACTGCCGCTCGAAACTGTCGTCGAAGGCAGCGAAATTCCGGCCATAGGCGACACGCGCACCATCGGTGTGCGCCCCGAGGATTTGCTCGCGGCGGCCGAGGCTGCCGAAGGCACCGCGCCGGCCCGCGTGAGCGGCGTCGTCTTCCACGGCCGCACCTTGCGGCTCCATGCCGAGCTGGGCAAGGGGACGCCGGTCGTCATCGACGCGCCGCGTCGCGCCGACGGTTTTCAATTCAGCGTCGGCGACGTGGCGCATATCAGCCTTCGGCGTGGCGCTAACTGCCCTATGCTCGCAAGCTAATCTCCTCGCCATTTCCAGATAACGGAGCCCTGTAATGAGCAATCATCTTAAGTTCTTCATCGACGGCAAATGGGTCGACCCGGTCAAGCCGGCAACGCTGGACGTCATCGATCCCTCGACCGAGGAGGCTTACACGAAGATCTCCGTCGGCTCGAAGGCCGATGTCGACAAGGCCGTGGCCGCCGCCAGGACCGCCTTTGCGTCCTTCTCCCAGACGACCAAGGCCGAGCGCCTGAAGCTCCTGAAGCGCATCCTCGAGGTCTACAATGAGCGCTACGAGGATATCGCCCAGGCGGTCAGCCAGGAAAACGGCTCGCCCATCACCTGGGCGCGAGAGGCGCAGGCCTGGGCCGGCCGCGCGCATATGGAAGCCACCATCAAGGCGCTGGAGGACTACGAGTTCTCCGAAAAGCGCGGTGGCACCATGGTGGTCAAGGAGCCGATCGGCGTCTGTGCGCTGATCACGCCGTGGAACTGGCCGCTGAACCAGATCGTCTGCAAGGTGGCGCCGGCGATCGCCGCCGGCTGCACGGTCGTGCTGAAACCCTCCGAGATCGCGCCGATCAGCGGCATCGTCTTCTCCGAGGTGATGGAGGCCGCAGGCACGCCCAAGGGCGTCTACAACATGATCAACGGCACCGGCCCGGATGTCGGCCAGATCATGGCCGGGCATCCTGATGTCGACATGGTCTCCTTCACCGGTTCGACCCGCGCGGGCATCATTGTCGCCAAGACGGCGGCCGAGACCGTCAAGCGCGTGGCGCAGGAACTCGGCGGCAAGTCGGCCAACATCGTGCTGCCCGACGCCGATTTCGAGACGGCGGTGCGCAAGGGCGTCGAAGGCTGCTTCGGCAACAGCGGCCAGTCCTGCGACGCGCCGACACGCATGCTGGTGCCGGCCGCGCGCCACGACGAGGCGCTCGCCATCGCCAAGAAAGCAGCCGAGGCGCACAATGTCGGCGATCCGCGCTCGGAGGAGACCAAGCTCGGCCCGGTCGTTTCCGACATCCAGTTCGACAAGATCCAGCGGCTGATCGAAGCGGGCATCAAGGAAGGCGCGACGCTCGTCACCGGCGGTCCCGGCCGGCCGGAGCATCTCAACCGCGGCTATTATGTGCGCCCGACCGTGTTCGGCCATGTGAAGCCGGGCATGTCGATCGAGAAGGAGGAGATCTTCGGGCCGGTGCTGTCGGTCATCTCCTATGATGACGAGGACGAGGCTGTGAAGATCGCCAACGACACCGTCTATGGCCTCGCGGCCTATGTGCAGTCGAAGGATATCGAGCACGCGCGCAAGGTCGCGGCGCAGCTGCGTGCCGGCCAGGTGTCGATCAACTATCCCGACTGGGACACCTTCGCGCCCTTCGGCGGCTACAAGCAGTCCGGCAACGGCCGTGAATATGCCGACTGGGCCATCCATGACTTCCTCGAGGTCAAGGGCATCATCGGCTACGGCGGCTGATCGAGCGCCGCAGGCCCTGGCGCGAAAGAGGCGCGGGGCGCTCATGATCGAAACAATCCGCCGCGCGGCCCTTGGCCGTGCGGCGGTTCCATAGCCCTTGGGACACTTCAGCCGCATGCGTGATTTCCAGCTTCCCGGCCGCTCGCCGGCGCGCGCCACCGAAGGCATGGCCGCGACCTCGCACCCGCTCTCGACGCTTGCCGCCATCGACATGCTGCGCTCCGGCGGCAACGCCATGGATGCGGCGGTCTGCGCAGCCGCCGTGCAAGGCGTGGTCGAACCGCAGTCGACCGGGATCGGCGGCGATTGCTTCGTGCTCTATTGCCCGAAGGGCGAGGGCGATGTGATTGCCTTCAACGGCTCCGGTCGCTCGCCGGCGGCCGCGACGATCGACTGGTATCTGGAGAAGGGCTTCGGCGAGTTGCCGAAGCAGGGGCCGCATGCCGTCACCGTTCCGGGGGCGGTCGACGCCTGGTGCCGGCTGCTGGAGGATCATGGCCGCAAGGGGATCGCCGACGCGCTCGCCCCGGCCATCCACTATGCCGAGAATGGTTATGTCGTGCATGATCGAGTTGCCTTCGACTGGCACGATCCCGAGACCGACCTCTCGGCCGATGAGGCGGCCAGACGCATCTTCCTGCCCGGCGGCAGGCCACCCAGGGCGGGTGACGTGCATCGCCAGCCGGAACTGGCTGCCACGCTTCGCCTCATCGCCAGAAAGGGTCGCGCGGGCTTCTACGAGGGCGAGGTCGCGGACGACCTCGTCAATCGGCTGCGCCAATTGGGCGGCCTGCACACGCTGGATGACTTCGCCGCGACGAAGGGGGACTACAGGACCGCGATCGGCACCGCATATCGCGGCCATGACATCCATCAGATGCCGCCCAACAACCAGGGCCTGACGGCGCTCCTGATGCTCAACGTCCTGTCCGGTTTCGATGTCGGCGGGCTCGACCCGGATGGCGCCGAGCGGCTGCATCTGGAGATCGAGGCCGGGCGGCTCGCCTATCGCGACCGCGACAATCTGCTCGCCGACCAGGATCATGTCGCGGTGCCGGTGCGGGAACTGCTCTCGGGTGCTTATGCCGACCGGCTGCGCGCGTCGATCGATCCGGAGCGCGCCATGACCGGGTTGCCTCGTATCGATCTGCCGGGCAGCGACACCGTCTACATCAGCGTCGTCGACCGCGACCGCAACGCGGTCAGCTTCATCAACTCGACCTATTATTCGTTCGGCAGCGGCATCGTCGGGCCGAGGACCGGCGTCGTGCTGCAGAACCGGGGCTCGAGCTTTCGTCTCGATCCGAAGCATCCCAACTGTATCGCGCCCGGCAAGCGTCCGATGCACACCATCATGCCGGGAATGATGACCAGGAATGGCCGCGCCGTGATGCCGTTCGGCGTCATGGGCGGCGGCTACCAGCCCTTCGGCCATGTGCATCTGCTGACCAACATGATCGACTTCGGCATGGATCCGCAGCAGGCGATCGATGCCGCGCGCGTTTTCTACAATCAGGACGTCGTCGAGGCCGAGCGCGGCGTGCGCGCCGATGCGATCGAGGGCCTGCGCCGGCGCGGGCACCGGATCGTGGCACCAGAGTCTCCGCTCGGCGGCGGACAGGCCATATTGATCGATTGGGAAAAGGGCACGCTGACCGGCGGCTCCGATCCCCGCAAGGATGGCCTCGTGCTGGGGTACTGAGCCGTCCTGACGTCACCCACGATCGGAGGCGTATCGGCGCCGTTCGGATGGGCGGCTGTCGAGGGCAGGTGTTGTTCTTGCAGAATGTTCTCTGTTTGTTCTAGATTGGTCCTTTGGACGATGTCAGAAAGGATCGGCCATGAACGGAGAACCGCATTACGGGACCAGCAACAACGGGCAGACCCATTTCGGCTGGGGCGATCCGATCCCAAAGCGGAAGCGGGCGAAAGGGCCGCATTTGTTTTATGGTGTCCTTGTCGGGACGCCAACCAGCGACCTGCTTGCGCATCGGGGGCAGGCATATTGTCGGGAGTATAGGCTGCCTCGGGCGTGGCTGACACCCGCCCAACAGATGCATATTAGTTTGATCAGTCTCGGCGACGGTAGAGACAATGATGCGATCGATGCCGCCTGTTGCATCGGCTCTCTGATACAGGCAAAGCCCTTCGACGTTTGCTTCGACCGGTTGTCGGCCTTTGGCGGCGGCGCGCTGGTGCTCCGGAGCAGCGATCATTCGCCGGCGCTGCAAGACTTCTGGCGCAAACTCTCAGCCTTTGTCGATGACAGTCCGCTAAAGTCCTTCGTGACCAATTCGCTTGAGCCGCATGTGACCCTTCTCCGCGATCGAGCAAGCCTGCCAAAGATACCGGAGCGGCTTGTCGAGCCCGTCGGATGGACAGTGCACGGTTTCGCGCTGATCCACAGCCACGAGGGGAAATACAAATTGCCCGGTACCTGGCAATTGGACGGCCAAGACGACGCTCTGGCCGTCATGTGAGCATCGACCAACGTTATCTTCTACCCGCTGCCGCCATCGCCATGCTGACATGAATTGTCACCTTGAAGCGGCGCATCGGTGGCAGCCGAATGATCGAGCCCCTACCTGAAATTCGTCTGAACAGGAGGAAATCATGACCACTGCCGACATTGCCAAGGATTTCACCGAACGCCTCAAGCAGGGTGACAGCGAGGGTGCGGCCGCGAAATACAACGCCGACGACATCGTCAGCTACGAAGCGATGGAGGGGCCGATGGCCGTCTGCCGCGGCAAGGATGCCGTCAAGCAGAAGGGCCAGTGGTGGCAGGACAACCACGAAGTGCACGGTGGCTCGATCGAAGGCCCGTACGTGAATGGTGACCAGTTCGCGTTGCGCTTCAAATTCGACGTAACGACCAAGGCCAGTGGCGAGCGCTCCACCATGGACGAGGTCGGTCTCTACACCGTGAAGAACGGGAAGATCAGCGAGGAGCGCTTCTACTACTAGGATACGAGGGGCGGGGCGCTTCTTGGCGGCCTGGTTCGCATTGATGGAGCTCAAGTGGCCAGGATGATGTCCTGGCCGCCTTTCGAGACGTCAGATCGTCTTCGCATAGTCCAGAAGCTGGTCGGTCACCGTGCCCCAGCCATCGAAGAAGCCCATCGCCTCGTGGTTCCTGCGCGTTGCCTCGTCGCGATGGATGGCGGTCGCGGTATAGCGGGTGCCCTTGCCTTCGGTGGCGAAGGTAACGACGGCGGTGATGAAGGGTTCGCCTGACGGCCGGTAGCCTGGCAGAAGAGCATCGGTCCAAACCAGCCGCTCGTTCGGGACGATATCGAGATAGCAGCAATGGCGGTCGCTGACTTCCTCGCCGTCGGGCGATTGCATGCGCGCCCGGAAAAGGCCGCCCGGCCTCAGGTCGATCTCGCAATCGGTGACGAGCCACGGCTTGGGCGTGAACCATTGCTTGACATGCTCCGGCGTTGTCCAGGCTTTCCACAGAAGTTCGCGCGGCGCGTCGAGAAAGCGCTCCAGCGTAAGGTCCAGTTTCGGGTCCGGCTTGAACGGATAGCTCACGTGTCTTTCTCCTTCAGGGTCATCACATAGGCGTCGAACTGGTCGAGGCGGCGCTCCCACAGCGCGCGCTGCTCGGCGAGCCAGTTCTCGGCAAGCTTCAGAGGCTCGGGCGAGAGACGGTAGGTTCTTACCCGGCCGGCCTTTTCCGACTGCACCAGGCCGCAGCCTTCCAGCACCTTGAGATGATCGAGGAAGGAGGGCAGGGCCATGTCGAAGGGCTCCGCCAGTTCGCTGACAGAAGCAGGGCTTCTGTTCAGCCGCTCCACCACGCGCCGGCGCGTCGGATCGGCGAGGGCGCGAAAAATGCCGTCGATTGGCGGCGGACTTTGAGTGGCAGTCTGCAAATTAACCCTCGCATCCTCACGGCACAGCCCGATTTTGGTCCCCATAATAGTTAGGTAAAAACCTAAGTTTTGGCAAGTGCGGGAACCCGAAGAATCCCAAACCGCTGGCAAAGCGGGAGGGGCGGGCTTAGGGTTCGGCCAGATTCGCTGATCCATCTGTCCGAGGGCTGTCTTGACGATCACCATGTACGGCATCACCAACTGCGACACGATCAAGAAGGCGCGCGTCTGGCTGGAAGGCCATGACGTCCCCTACCGCTTCCACGACTACAGGGCGGAGGGGATCGAGGCTGGTCGGCTGGATGGCTGGGTCGGCAAGGTCGGCTGGGAAAAGCTGCTCAACAAGGGCAGCATGACCTTCCGTGAGTTGTCGGAGAGCGACAAGCAGGGCCTCGACGAGAAGAAAGCCAAGGCCTTGATGCTCGCCAAGCCGACCATGATCAAACGCCCGGTCCTCGAAGTCGGCGACCGCATTCTCGTCGGCTTCAAGCCCGAGGTCTACGAAGAGGCAGTGAGTTAGGCGCGGCGTCCCGCGCGGGTCGTCTTCCCAGGGCAAAGCAAGGAGCGAAGCGACGCAGACCCTAGGATCGATGCCGTGACGCTAAAGCGTAACGGCGGTTGTGAATTCTGCCCCGTTGCACCCTTCGGCGACCGTCACGGCATGGATCCTCGGGTCAAGCCCGAGGATGACGAAGGAGATATCCAGCCAGCGCCACCGCATTGTTGTGCGCCTCGTCATGCGCGCCGTAGAGCAGCGTCACCTTGCCTTCGCGCAGAAGCCCGCGCAGTTGCGCGACGACCTCCTGGTTGTCCTCCAGTTCCGCATCGTATCGCTTCTGGAACTCCGCCCATCGTTCCGGATCGTGGCCGAACCATTTGCGTAATGAGTCGCTCGGCCCGATCTCCTTCAGCCAGAGCGTCAACGCCGCTTCCGCCTTGCTGACGCCGCGTGGCCACAGGCGATCGACCAGCACGCGCTGGCCGTCGGCCTTGTCCGCCGGCTCGTAGACGCGTTTCACCGTCATGTCGAAGGCCATCATCACCTCCATGGCCGGGATATTGCCGGCCGAAAGCGCCTCCTCAGGCCCACTCGCCCTTGCGCATGACGGGCACCCGGCTGCCATCCTTGCCGACGCCATCGATGTCGATCCTGTCGGAGCCGATCATCCAGTCGATGTGGATGAAGCTCTTGTTGCCGCCACGCGCCGCGATGTCCTCCGGGCTGAGCGAAGCGCCGTCGACGAAGCACTTCGAATAGCACTGGCCGAGCGCGATGTGGCAGGCGGCGTTTTCGTCGAACAGCGTGTTGAAGAACAACAGGCCGCTCTTCGAGATCGGCGAGGAATGCGGCACAAGCGCCACTTCGCCCAGCCGGCGCGCGCCCTCGTCGGTGTCGAGCACTTTTTTCAGGACATCCTCGCCCTTCGAGGCCTTGGCCTCGACGATACGCCCACCTTCGAAGCGCACGGAAATGTCGTCGATCAGCGTGCCCTGATAGGAGAGCGGCTTGGTCGAGGAAACATGCCCTTCGACGCGCCGCGCATGCGGCGTGGTGAACACTTCCTCGGTGGGGATGTTCGGGTTGCAGGTGATGCCGTTCTTGGCCGTCGAAGCGCCGCCCATCCACTCATGGCCGTCTGCCAGCCCGACGGTCAGGTCAGTGCCCGGCCCGGTGAAGTGCAGAGCGTGGAAATTGTGCTCGTTGAGCCATTTCGTCCGTTCGGCAAGCGCCGCGTTGTGCGCTTTCCAGTTGCCGATCGGGTCCTCTACGTCGACGCGGGAGGCGGAGAAGATGGCGTCCGCCAGCTTCGCCACCGCGACGTCGTCGGATTCGCCCGGGAACACCTGCTTGGCCCAGGCAAGCTCGGGATAGGCGACGATGTTCCAGTTGATGTCGAAGCCGGTGATCTTCTCCAGCGCCGGCTGGTAGGCCATCGAGTTCGCCTTGTTGGCGCGCGCCACCTTGGCGGGGTCCTGCGCCGAAAGCAGCGAGGGATCGTCGCCACGCACGGCAAGCCGCGCGGCATTGTTGGAGAAGGCTTTCGCCATGCCCTCGTAGAGCCAGCCGGCGGCGCGGTCGAAGCCGGCATCGGCGCCGTAGCGGAAGCGCGCCAGCGTAATCTCGTCGTCGTTGAAGATCGGTGTCACCAGCCCGGCGCCCGCCTTGTAAGCCTGCTCGACGATACGGCGCGTCAGCGGCAGCGCCGCGATCGATGAGGTCAGCACCAGATCCTGCCCCGGCTGCAGTTGCAGGCCCACCTTGATGGCGACCTCCGCCAGCCTGTCGAGCTTCACCGGGTCGATGGTCGCCGAGACGCCGCGCGAATGTGTGGTCATGATCCTGCCTGCCGTGATTGTGAGGTCCGGTCTTTACATAGACCGGCACGGTTGGCCTTTCCACAGCGTTTCGAAAAGGAGGGTCGGGAGGGACACGCTCAGGCGGCGCTGTCGAGCGCCCGGAACTTCGCCATCGTCGCCTCGATTTCCTCACGGATCCAGATCTTGAAGTCGCGCACCTTGCGGCTTTCGTGCTTGGTGGCCGACGTCACCAGCCAATAGCCCAGCCCGCTCTGCGCCCGCACGCCGAAAGGTGCGACGAGCCGGCCGTCGGCCAGCGCGTCGGCCGTGAGCAATTGCCACGCAAGCATCACCCCATGGCCGGCGATCGCCGATTCCAGGCAAAGCATCGGGTCGGTGAAGCGCGCGCCCTTCTGGAAAGTGACGGGTTCGACACCCGCCGCCTCGAACCAGCTTTCCCAGTTGATCATCGCCCGCTCGTCCGTGATCGCGCATGTCTGCGCCAGGTCCTCGATCGTCCTGAGTTTGGCTGCGATCGACGGCGCACAGACGGGGAAGACTTCTTGCGCAAGCAGCAGTTCGGCATCGCCTTCGGGCCACTTGCCGTCGCCAAGGCGGATCGCGATGTCGATGTCGGAATGATCGAGATCGGCGATCCGCGCCGAGGCGTCGATGCGCAAGAGCACGTTCGGGTGGCGCGAGAAGTGCCGGGACAGCCTGGGCAGCAGCCATTTCGAGGCGAAGGCGGGCGCCACGGACACGACCAGCGTGCACGCGCTCGCCTCGTCGGCCATGGCGACCGCCTGGGTGAGTTCGCGAAAGCCCGCGCCAAGGCGGCCGGTGAAAGTCTTTCCAAACTCCGTCGGCACGAGGCCGGCCGCCGTTCGCTCGAACAGCGCCTGGCCGAGCTGCTTCTCGGTGCGCTTGACCTGCTGGCTGACGGCACTGGCCGATACGTTCAGTTCGGTTGCCGCCGCGGCAAGCGAGCCCAGCCGGGCAACGGTTTCCACGGCGCGCAGGCCGTTAAGGTGGACGCGGTTCAACAGTGCCATGTAGTTTTTCTAAACCCACAATTGCGAAATCTCAATTGCAACGGCCGGTGCAAAGGCGGATTTTAAGGGCATAGGAAGCCTGTTGAGGCAGATCCATTGAAGATTTTATCCTTGCTGCGGGCGCTTTCCGCCACCCGGGACGGGTCTAGGGACGAAGAGATTGCCCGCTGGGTGGTCGATCCCCTGTCTCATCCCATCCTTGACGCCATGTCGGAACGGGAACTGGGAGACATGCCGTTTCGGCTGACCGCGCGCCGCACCGCCTATGAGATGGGAGCGACCTGCCGCTGACCCTATCCGCTGGCCCAACGCTAGCGGATTGTACCGCGGCCAGGCGTGCCTATTGTGCACTGCAATGAAAGCCGTCCCGCCGTCGCCACTCCGTCTTGCTATCGCCGGCATGATTGCCATGGCGGTCGCCATGGGCATCGGCCGTTTCGTCTACACGCCCATTCTGCCCGGCATGATGGACGAACTCCACCTGTCGCCGGCGGAGGCGGGATGGATCGCTTCCGCCAACTATCTCGGCTATCTCGTCGGCGCGCTGGTGGCGGCCGGCGGCTGGGCGCAGGGGCGGGAGCGCAAGCTGACGCTGACGAGCCTTGCCGCCAACGCCCTGCTTGCCGGGCTGATGGGATTTTGCGCGACCACGCACGCATTTGTGATCATCCGCTTCCTCGCCGGCATGGCCAGCGCCTTCGTCATGGTCTTCATGTCGAGCATCGTCTTTGCCCGCCTGGCGGAGGACCGGCGTGAGGACCTCCAGAGCCTGCATTTCGGCGGCGTCGGACTGGGCATCGCTGCCTCCGCGGCCATGATGGCGGTGCTGGTCTCGGGCCATTTCGGCTGGGCGGCGGGCTGGTTCTGGTCGGGAGCGATTTCCCTGTGTGGCCTTGGCGCCGTCGCCCTGATGATCGGCGGCGCTCCAGCGACTTCCGCCCGCGCCCTGGACGGCCGGGGGCGCCTGCCGGCAAATCGGCCGCGTATGGGCATCCTCGCCGCCTGTGGCCGGTTCGGTTTCGGCTCGGTGACCCCCGCCACTTTCCTGATCGCCATCGTGCGCCAGGGCGGCGGCGCAAGGGTTTTCGAGGCCATGGTCTGGCTGGTCACCGGGCTTGCCGCCTTTGCGTCGCTGGGGCTCTGGCAGAAGGTCGCCGGCAGGTTGGGGCTCAACGCGGCCTACGCGGTGGCCTGCCTGGTCGAAGCGGTCGGCGTCGCGGCGAGCGTCGCCGTGGGTGGTTCTGCCGGGCCACTGCTCGCGGGCCTGCTGCTCGGCGGCACGTTCATGGCGCTTACCGCGCTCGGCCTGCAGGCGGCGCGGCGGTTGGCCCCACGGGCCTCGCGGCGGATCTTCGCGCTGATGACGGCGTCCTTCGGGCTCGGGCAGATCGTCGGGCCGATCGTCGCCGGGATGCTGGCTCAGGCATCTGGCAGTTTCGCGCTTGCCTCGATCCTGGCCGCCGCCGTGCTGGTCGCCTCCGGGGCGCTGGCATGGGCGGTCGCGCCAAAATCGCCATGATTGTGGTCTTGCTCGATGTTGGGCATCGGGCGCGCAGGCATTTTCTTTCCGGCTAATGTGTGACCTTATGCCCGTCGAACAACGCCGCTGATTTGCGCACAGACCGGGGAATTCGCCACAGTGTTCGTATCCTTCTTCCCAAAGCCGAAGCTGTTCTTCACCTCGGCTGCTGTGTGGAGCCTTGTCGGAATCCTGTTCTGGTTCTTCGGTGGCGAGCAACTTGGCGCTGCGTTTGGCCTACCACCAGCGCCCGCGAACGCGCCGCCGGTGCTTGGCGTGCCGATGTTCTGGTCGCCGCCGTTCCTGTGGTTTTACATCTACTTCGCTGTGATGCTCGCAGCCTTCTACCTCTTCTGGCGCTTCTACGCGCCGCATCCATGGCAAAATTGGTCCATCCTGGTTTCGGCGTTTATTCTTTTTTCCACCTATATAAACGTGCAGATCTATGTCGCGCTCAACAATTGGCGCGGTCCATTCTTCGATCTTTTTCAAAAGGCAATAAGTACGCCGGGTGCAGTGAAGGCTGCGGAACTCTACACTCTCTTCTGGATCTACGCGCTGATCGGCTTGATGTTCATCTCTCTGTTCGTCATTACGCGCTTCGTCGTCAGTCACTACATTTTTCGCTGGCGAACGGCGATGAACAATTTCTACGCACAGAACTGGCCGAGATTGCGCCATATCGAAGGTGCGTCGCAGCGCGTTCAGGAAGACACGATGCGTTTTTCCACTTCCATGGAGCAACTAGGTGTCGCCTTCGCCGATTCGCTGCTTACGCTGATCGCATTTTTGCCCGTTCTTGACGCTCTCTCTGCACACATCACCGAGCTGCCGCTCATAGGCCCGATACCCCATTCGTTGGTGATCGCCGCTTTGGTGTGGTCATTGTTCGGCACCGTTCTGCTGGCCGTGGCTGGTATTAAGCTGCCAGGCATGGAATTTCGCAACCAACGCGTTGAAGCGGCTTACCGGAAAGAACTTGTCTATGGCGAAGACGATCCGAACCGGGCTTCGCCGCCAGCCCTCGCTGAGTTGTTCGAAAACGTAAGGCGCACCTATTTTCGCTATTATTTCCACTATGCCTATTTCAATGTCTTCCGCGCGGGCTTCGGTCAGGCTGACGCCATCTTCTCCAGTGTCATCCTTATTCCGACTATCGCCGCTGGCAGGATTACACTGGGCATATGGCAGCAGATCAGCACTGCATTTGGCCAGGTTTCCAGCTCGTTCCAATACCTGGTCAGCGCTTGGCCGCAGATTGTCGAGCTGATTTCGATCTACAAGCGCCTGCGAGCGTTCGAAGCCACTTTGGATGGCGCGCCGCTGCCCGACATCGACCAGCGCTATCTCGCTCGTCAGGGAGCGGAGGATCCCGCCTGAACCAACCGGATTTGATCGAATCGGAACGTGGGCGGCTCAGCCGCCCACTGTCGTCTGTTTCTCGCCGTCCTTTTGCCGCGCGACGTAATCGCGAAAACTGATGCACTCCACGTCAGCCTTCACGCAGACTTCGTCGGCGAAGCGCTCCAGAGCGTTCCAGTAGGCGCCGTCGTTCATCTGTGTGAAGTGAAAGCCAAGCTCGAGCGGGATGCGCTTGCCGTTGTATTGAGCCTCGAAGGCGGCGCGGAAGGCCTGATAGGCGCGGTCAGCGTATTCGCCGGCCTTGGAGGGGCGCTCGAAGCCGCCCGAATGCCTGACGTAGAGATTGTAGTCCATCGCGATCACCGGCCTCGACTTGGGGCCCTCGGGTATCTGAGGCAGCGCGAATCGGGTGATGCCATTGACCGTCGGGGGCAGGGCCGGGCCTTGCGAAACGCCGCTGGCGTCGAACTTGAAGCCTGCTGCGGGCAATGCCTCGTAGAGCGCCTTGCTGGTCGACAGGTATGGCGCGCGGAAGCCGATCACGGCGCCGCGCGCGAAGTCGCGCCAGCCGGCCGGCTCCGGCGCGATGCCGTTGATGGAATAGGCGTTTTCGAGAATGTGCTCGAACTGCCCGAATTCGGCGATCCAGTCAGCCTTGCTCCAGTCCTTGCCGTCGAAATGGCCGCAGGCGTGGCTGGCGATATCATGCCCTTCAGCAGCGGCTAGCCGGATCTGCTCCAGCCGGTCGGCCACCTCCTGCTTCGAGGCCGCGAAACCGATATTGGACTTGCCGGCCGATTTTCCCGGCGGCTTGTAGACGTCGCGGGCGTCCCTTGAGAGCAGGAAGACACAAGAGAGGAAGTAGGTGAAATGCGCGCCGGTGCGTTCGGCCAGTGCCCGGCTGCGCTTCCATTGCGAAATCTCGCGAGCGCTGTCGAACGAGATGATGACGGTCTGCTTGGGTCTTGTCGGCAGGCGCAACTGGGGCGGGTCGGCCTGGGCCGTGCCGGCGACGGCGGTCAGAGCGACGGTGGACGCAAGAACTCGGAACAAACGAAACATCGACAATCAGGATTGCGGACAAGGAACGACCCGTCAACCGCCTATGCCGGAAATGTGGCGCTGGTGGGCCCTGGCACTTGGCGTCAGGGACAGTCCACTTTCAGGTTGGCCCGGCCTCCCGACGACATCGCCATGCGAGCGGAAAGTAAACTGTTCCCTGAACCTCCGAGGCGGATTCGTTAGCCTTTCCTTGCGCCGAAGCCTTGCGAATTTCGGTATCCGCACGCAAGGCCCCTTCCATGCCGACAAAATTTCGTTAAAACGCGGGGCTCACGAGACGCCCGACCGGGCAATAATGGTTTGATCGATGTCGGACGACAGTTTTATCCGCGAAGTCAATGAAGAGATCCGCCGCGAGCAGGCACAGGCGCTGTGGGAGCGTTTCGGCCCCGCCGTGCTCGTACTTGCGGTGCTGATCGTGGTCGCCACGGCCGCTGTCGTCGGCTACCGCTACTGGGACGAGACCCGCGCCAACCGCTCGGGTGACGCTTTCTCGCAGGCGCTCAAGCTCGCCAATGAGGGCAAGAGCGACGAGGCGATTGCCGCGCTCGGCGCGCTGGAGAAGGATGGCTACGGCGCCTATCCGCTGCTCGCCCGCATGCGCGCCGCGACGGTCAAGGCCGACAAGGGCGACCCCGCCGCCGCCGTCAAGGATTTCGACGAGGTGGCCGCCGACACGGCGATACCGCCAGCCATCCGCGACATGGCGCGCCTGAGGGCGGCTCTGCTTCTGGTCGATCATGGTTCCTTCGCGGACGTGTCCAGCCGCGTCGAGGCGCTCACCGGCGACACCAATCCGCTGCGCAGCACGGCGCGTGAAGCGCTCGGCCTCGCCGCCTGGAAGGAAGGCAAGACCCAGGACGCGCTCAAGCTGTTCGACCAGATCTCCTCGGATGACGGCGCCCCGCGCAACACGCGCGAGCGGGCAACCCTGATGTCCGAACTGATCCGCGGTTCGGGCAACGCGTCCTAAGGCATGTCGCCCAACAGTGCATAGCACCTTTGGGGTCAACGACACGCACAACAAAGGCTAGGTGCATGTCGCCCAAAAGCGCGCAGCTGTTTTGGAGCGGGCGATACGCTCAACATATGGTAGAGCCGAATGGGCTTCAAAGTCGCCATCATAGGCCGACCTAACGTCGGCAAGTCGACCCTTTTCAACCGGCTGGTGGGAAAGAAGCTGGCGCTTGTCGACGATACGCCGGGCGTGACCCGCGACCGTCGCGTCCACGCGGCCAAGCTCTACGATCTCGCCTTCGACGTCATCGATACGGCCGGCTTCGAGGACGCGGGCGCGTCGACCTTGCCGGGGCGCATGCGCCAGCAGACCGAGATCGCCATCCGCGAAGCCGACCTCATCTTCTTCACCATAGACGCCAAGGCCGGCCTGATGCCGGACGACAAGACCTTCGCCGAGGTGGTTCGCAAGTCCGGCAAGCCGGTGGTGCTGGTGGCCAACAAGGCCGAGGCGCGCGGCGCCCAGCGCGGCATGCTGGAAGCGTGGGAGCTCGGCCTGGGTGAGCCTATACCGGTCTCGGCCGAACACGGCCAGGGCATGCCCGACCTGCGCGACGCGGTGGTCGACGCGCTGGGCGAGGAACGCGCCTTCGGTGAGGACGAGGAAGAGGCAAGCGACGAGATCGCGGCCAGCGAGGCGCTGATCGGCGAGGATATTGCCGCCCCAGACGAGGAAGCGCCCGCCTACGACGACACCAAGCCGATGCGCATCGCCGTGGTCGGTCGCCCCAATGCCGGCAAGTCGACGCTTATCAATGCGCTGATCGGCGAGGAGCGGCTGCTGACCGGCCCGGAGGCCGGCATCACCCGCGATTCCATTTCGGTCGACTGGGACTGGCGCGGCCGGCGAATCAAGCTGTTCGACACGGCCGGCATGCGCCGCAAGGCCAAGGTCCAGGAAAAGCTCGAGAAGATGTCTGTACAGGATGGGCTGCGCGCCATCCGCTTCGCCGAGATCGTCATTATCGTGCTCGACGCCACGATCCCGTTCGAGAAGCAGGACCTGCAGATCGCCGACCTCATCATCCGCGAGGGCCGCGCGCCGGTGATCGCCTTCAACAAATGGGATCTGATCGACAATCCGCAGGAGCATCTGGCGATGCTGCGCGAAAAGACCGAACGCCTGCTGCCGCAGGTGCGCGGCCTTCAGGCGGTTCCGGTCTCCGCCGAAACGGGACGCGGCCTCGACAAGCTGATGGACGCGGTGATCAAGACGCACATCGTCTGGAACAGCCGTGTGTCGACAGGCAGGCTGAACCGCTGGCTGGAAGGCATACTGGCGCACCATCCGCCGCCCGCGGTCGCCGGCCGCCGGCTGAAGATCAAGTACGTTACGCAGGCCAAGACGCGCCCGCCGGGTTTCGTGGTATCCTGCTCGCGGCCGGATGCGATGCCGCAATCCTATGTGCGCTATCTCACCAACAGCCTGCGCGAGGCGTTCGACATGCCCGGCGTGCCGATCCGCATGGCGTTGCGCGGCACGGACAACCCCTTCGCCGGCAGGGCGAAGAAGCGCTGAGCTTCAGGCCGCGTCGCCCAACGGGTAAGCCTGCGCGGTATCAGGCAGGGAACCGCTCGCCGATTGCAGCAGGATTTCGCCAAGGCGTGCCGCGACAGGTTCGAGCTCCGCGTCCTTCCGGTGCAGGTGAAGCGCAAGCTTGGGCAGGGCGGGAAGGCCCAGGGCTCCGGCCGCCAATGCCCTGACGCTGGCGGGAAGGCCGATGTCGGTGCGGATTGTCAACCCAAGCCCCGCCGCCACCGCCGCCCAGATGCCGCCCAGACTGGGGCTGGCGAAGGCCATGCGCCAGGAAAGGCCGGCGCGATCGAGCGTTTCGGTCGCCACCGTGCGCAGCAGGCAGGGGGCTTCCAGCGCCACCAGCGGCAGCGGTTCGTCGTCGCGCCACCCTGTCGCGATCGGGCTTGCCGGGCCGATCCAGCGCATCTGCACATCGGCGATATGCGTGCTGTAGGGCAGCACCGCGCCATTGTGCCAGGCGAGAGCGATATCCAGGCGTCCCGAGACGATGCGTTCGGCGAGCTCGCGACTGCTTGCGATTCTCGCCTCGATCCGGACCTTGGGATGGGCGCGGGCGAAGCGCCCCAGCACGTCGGGTAGCACGGTCTCGCCGAAATCCTCCTGCAGCCCGAGGCGCACCCAGCCTTCGAGTTCGACATCGCGGATGGCCGAGGCCGCCTCGTCATTGAGTTCGATGAGCCGGCGGGCATAGCCGAGCATGGTTTCGCCGGCCTCCGTCAGCGCGAGCCCGCGTCCCGACTTGCGGAAGATCGGTGTCGCCGCCTGTTCTTCCAGCTTCTTCAACTGGGCGCTGACGGCCGAGGTCGAACGGCCCAGCCTTTCGGCCGCCTTGGCGAAACTGCCCAGTTCCATGCCGGCGACGAAACTTCTGAGAACGTCCAGATCGAAGGTTATGCGGCGCATGGGATAATCCCGTTTTTCAGGATCGATAGTAGAAAACTTCCTGATTTTTCGAATGAAGCTACGGCGCTAGACAATTCCCGTCAAGCTTGGACAACCAGCCGCCACGGGAATGAAACCATGTCCGCCACCACAACATGCACCGTCGACGAACCTGCGAACGCAATTGCAGGCAGGGCCTCCGGCTTCGCGCCGGGGCACCGCTGGAAGGTGCTGGGCATCGGCGTCGCCGCCAATGCCGGTTTTTCCGCCACCTTCTCCGGCATACCCGCCACCGCGGTCGTGATGCGCCAGGGCTATCACCTCGGCAATGCCGAACTCGGCATGGCGCTGGGGCTGCTCGGCCTCGGCGTCGCGCTCAGTGAATTGCCGTGGGGACTGGCCACCGATCGCTGGGGCGATCGCCGCGTGCTGCTGATCGGGCTTGGCGCGACGGCGTTTTGGCTGTTCCTCATGGCGATGCTCGTCGTGCCGTCCGGGGGAGGTGTCCCGCCCATGGCGCTCGTTTGCATGAGCCTGCTCGTCACCGGCCTGCTCGGCGGCAGCGTCAACGCATCCAGCGGTCGCGCGATCATGGCCTGGTTTCGCGAAGGCGAACGCGGGTTCGCCATGAGCATCAGGCAGACGGCGGTGCCGCTGGGCGGTGGCCTCGGCGCGCTCGTCCTGCCATCGCTGGCTTCGGTATGCGGTTTCGACGCGGTTTTCGGCCTTCTCGCGGCGACATCGGCGCTTTCCGCCCTGTTTGCATGGCGCTGGCTGCATGAGCCGCCGGTCGACGACAAGGCGCGCGTAGCCCAGCCGGCGGGCGTCGGTCGACCTCCGCTACGCAATACGGAGGTATGGCGCATGTCGGCGGCCATCGGCCTGCTCTGCTTTCCGCAGGTGGCGGTGCTCACCTTTGCCTCGGTCTTCCTGCATGACTTTGCCGGCCTTGGAACGGTGGCGACCAGCGCCAGCCTGGCGGCAGTGCAGGCTGGCGCCATGGTGATGCGCGTCTGGAGCGGGCGGTTCACCGATCGTCACGGCAACCGCCGACCGTTCCTGAGATGGGGCAGCGGGCTCAGCGCGCTCCCCTTCGCGCCGCTGTGGCTGATGGTGGAGGCAGGTTCGACCGCCGGGGGCGGCTATGTCGTGCCGACGGTTCTGCTTCCACTGGCTTTGGTCGTCGCCGGTGTCTCGGTCTCGGCCTGGCATGGCGTCGCCTACACCGAACTCGCCACGCTTGCCGGCGCCGGCCATGTCGGCACCGCGCTCAGCCTTGCCAACAGCTTTGTCTTTGTCGCCTTCTTCCTCGTGCCGCTGGGCATCCCCTGGGTTCTGGTGCTCTGGTCGTGGCCCGGCGTCTGGCTGGCCGGAGCCGCCTGCGCACTGGCCGCATGGCCGATCTTCCTGGGGCGAAGCTGATTTTTTCGCCGGCTGGCCTGAAACAGGGCGAGCCGGCTCGCCGCAACATGAAAACAACACGATCGATGTCGTTAACCCACCATCAAGGTTAATGCATCATTGTCTCCCTCCAGTGGGGTCAGTAGCGTTCTGGAGAGAGTTCCGTGCATCGACGTCTCTTGAAGCGGCTTGTCGCCGCCGCCGGTGAGAAAAAGCGTTCGTTCCTGCCTCCGCTCGTCGTCGGCCTCGGCATCTGGGTCGGCTTTCCGACCGTCGTCGCCTATCAGGACATGACGAGCCTGATCTCCGGCCTTGAGACGTCGGACACGCGCTGGAACGCCTATGTCGAGAAGGCCGTGGCCGGCTCCGTGCACGCGGCGGAAATGCCCTTCGTCGATTCCGAGACCACCGGTTCCATTTCGGGTTCCGGCGTGCGCCTGCCTGGCATCGGCACCGTGTCGTTTCGCGGCAAGCGCGGCATGGCCGGCTCAGTACCCGATGAAGATCGCATCGTGCGTGCCGACAAGAAGGGGCGAATCGTCCAGGTCTCCCCGGTGGCGCCGCCGAAGAACTTCAACGCCGGCTCGATCTTCGAGCGCACGTCGTCGCTGCTGCGGCCCAGCCTCGACAGCGGCCTGAAGATGGCCTTCGCCAAGCCGTCCATCAAGGGCAAGGAAGTCCAGATCGCCGCTGCCTTCCATGCGCGTGAGGACAAGAAGCCGGACCCGGGCGTGCCCGCCATGCTCGCCGCCCTCGTCAACAACAACCGTCCGGACATCCTGGCCACCGCCTATGCGCAGGCCGAGCCTGACTATGCCAAGGCTTCGCCGTTCGAGGCGCTGCTCCAGGACGAGCAGCCGAGCAACGGCCGCTTCATCCCGCCCATGTCCAAGGGCGACCACTCCTGGATCCAGACCCCGTTGCCGGCCAGCGTTTTCTCCGCGTCGGAACAGAAGTGCCTCGCCAACGGTATCTACTTCGAGGCCAGGAGCGAACCCGTGCGCGGACAGGCTGCCGTGGCCCAGGTGATCCTCAATCGCGTGCGCAATCCGGCCTATCCGAAGTCGATCTGCGGCGTCGTCTACCAGAACGACAACTGGCTCAATCGCTGCCAGTTCTCCTTCGCCTGCGACGGGCGCAAGAAGCGCATCGATGATCCGGCCTCCTACAAGACCGCGCAGGAAGTCGCCATGGCGGTGACCGCGGGCAAGATCTTCATTCCGGAGGTCGGTTCCTCGACCCACTATTATGCGCAGTACGTTCACCCGGCATGGGCCCGAGCCATGCACAAGATGACCAAGATCGGCCTGCATATCTTCTACCGCACCTATGGCGGCGGCTGGAGCTGAGCGGCCTTCGTCGTGGTCGCTCAGCCTACCGGGCGGCTGCCGCCGGAAGGGGCGGCGGCCGGCGGGATTCGGCCCGAGCATCGCGGTGAAGCCGCCGGGCACGATGTCGCACCTTTGTAAGTATTTGATTTTAAAAGACTAAATACATTGGTTTGAAGCGCGAACCGTGGCTTGACGGGCGCAACCCCTCTAACTATGTTGCCGGCGACTTTGAAAGCGGACAGACAGCTACGGTCTGACCGGGCAGGGGGGTTGCGATGGCCAACAAAAACAGGCCAGACGGAACCGGAGAAACCGGCCGGGGCAAACAGCTCGGAGCTGACATCCGCGACGACGATCTTGAGCGCCGTCGGCGTGACCTTGAAGCATCTCTTGCGGCAAGGCGGCCGGAACGGCTCGAGGGGAAAGACGACGCGAAAGCGGGCGGTGCGACCGGTTACGGCCAGGCGCTCAAACTATCCAGCGAGTTCGTTGCTGGCGTGGTGGTGGGCGTAGGCGCGGGCTGGATCTTCGACCGTATGGTGGGAACCCCGCCTTGGGGACTTATCGTGGGTCTGCTGCTTGGCTTCGGCGCCGGCGTGCTCAATGTTCTGCGTTCAGCGGGACTGGCGCAGGAATTCGGTCAGCGCGCAAATCCGCGCGAGCCGAAGAAATGAAACGAGGCGCCATCTGGCGTCAAAGGACAGTTAGGCCGGTTTCGGCTTTGACGGGGATATAAAGTGGCTGCTGACAAGGTCGATCCGATCCACCAGTTCCAGATCCATCCGATCATTCCGCTTCACATTGGCGGTTATGACGTCTCCTTCACCAATTCCGCCTTGTTCATGGTGGTGACGGTCGTTCTCGCATCGGCCTTCCTCTACATGACGACCGCCAGCCGCAGCCTCGTTCCCGGCAGGCTGCAGTCCGTCTCGGAAATGGCCTACGAATTCGTGGGCAACATGCTGCGCGACGCTGCCGGCAAGCAGGGCATGCGCTTCTTTCCGCTGGTCTTCTCGCTGTTCATGTTTGTGCTGGTCGCCAACCTGATCGGCCTCATACCTTATTTCTTCACCGTCACCAGCCACATTATCGTGACCTTCACGCTCGCTGCGCTGGTGATCGGCACGGTCATCGTCTACGGCTTCGCCAAGCATGGCTTCGGCTTCCTCAAGCTTTTCGTGCCGCATGGCGTGCCGGTCTACCTGCTGCCTCTGGTGGTGGCGATCGAGGTGATCTCCTTCGTATCGCGCCCCGTCAGCCTGTCGGTTCGTCTTTTCGCCAACATGCTGGCCGGTCACATCACGCTCAAGGTTTTCTCGGGCTTCGTCGTCAGCCTCAGCGCGCTCGGCGCGGTCGGCGTCGCCGGCTCCATCCTGCCCCTGGCCATGGCTGTCGCGCTCACAGCGCTCGAACTGCTGGTCGCCTTCCTGCAGGCCTATGTCTTCGCGGTGCTGACCTGCATGTACCTCAACGACGCCCTGCACCCGAGCCACTGACAATTTCACCGGTGCCGCGGCGCCAACTTACCAACTGCAACAACTACGGAACAACAGGAGTTTAACATGGAAGTGAATGCAGCAGCTGCTATCGGCGCTGGTATCGCCTGCATCGGCATGGGCGGCGCCGGCATCGGCCTCGGCAACATCTTCGGCAGCTACCTCTCGGGCGCCCTGCGCAACCCGTCGGCTGCTGACGGCCAGTTCGGCCGCCTGATTTTCGGCTTCGCCGTGACCGAAGCTCTGGGCATCTTCTCGCTCCTCATCGCCCTCCTGCTGGTGTTCAAGTAAGAACATCGGTTGATGTAAGGGAGGCCGCATGGTGCGGCCTTACCGTATGGACAGGGGAATGAGATGTTCGTGACATCTGCCTTTGCGCAGGAGTCCGCGCCGGCCACGGCCGAAGGCGCCACGCATGCCGGCACGGCCGTGCCGGCCGAAGAGCATGGCACGTTCCCGCCATTCAATGCAGCGACGTTCCCGTCGCAAATCCTGTGGCTGGTCATCACGTTCGGGCTCTTCTACCTGTTCCTGAAGCGGGTGGTGATGCCGCGCCTCGGCGGCATTATCGATGTTCGTAACGACCGCATCACCCAGGATCTCGACCAGGCCGCGAAGTTGAAGGGCGAGGCCGACGCCGCGGTCGCCGCCTACGAGCAGGAACTGGCCGAAGCCAAGAGCAAGGCGATCGCCATCGGCCAGCAGGCCAATGACGGCGCCAAGGCCGAAGCGGAAACCATCCGCAAGAAGATCGAGGCCGATCTCGAGCAGAAGCTCGGCGAGGCCGAAACGCGGATCGCTTCCATCAAGGCCAACGCCATGAAGGAAGTCGGCAACATCGCCGAAGACACGGCTTCCGCCATTGTCGAGGCGCTGGTTGGGGGCAAGGCCGACAAGGCCGCGATCTCCGCCGCCGTCAAGTCCGTGGCCCGGTGAGGAGCGTATAATGGACGCCACATCTCTCGCGACGCTCTGGGCCACCATCGCCCTGGTTATTTTCCTGGCCGTGGTCATCTACATCAAGGTGCCTGGCATGATCGCCAAGGCTCTGGATGCGCGTGCAGCCAAGATCAGCGGCGAGCTCGACGAGGCCCGCAAGCTGCGTGACGAGGCCCAGCAACTGCTTGGCCAGTTCCAGAGGAAGCGCAAGGAAGCCGAGCAGGAGGCCGCCGACATCGTCGCCGCCGCCAAGCGCGAGGCCGAACAGCTTGCCGCCGAGGCGCACAAGAAGACCGAGGACTACGTCGCCCGCCGCACGGCGCTGGCGGAGCAGAAGATCGGTCAGGCCGAGCGCGAAGCGATCAGCGAAGTGCGCTCCAGCGCCGTCGACATTGCTGTCGAGGCCGCGCGGACGCTGCTCGCCGCCAAGGTTGACGCCAAGGCCGGCGCGGATTTCTTCAAGTCCGCCCTGCAGGATGTGAAGGCCAAGCTGAACTGACGGGTTCTTCAATCGCTATCAAGGAAGCCGCCTGGGCAACCCGGCGGCTTTTTTTTGGCCGCTTGTACTCACATCGACGCGTGGCTTGCCGCGACCATCGCTTCAATGGCCTCTCGGACCGGATTGCGTTGGGGATACTGAATTTGCTCCCGCTCCGTATGGCCTTGGCGACGAACGAAAACAGGCCGTCCAGTCTTCAGGGTTGAAGCCGAAGAATCGCGGTCGCCTCAATCCAGGCCGGCGAGGCTTTCTTCTTCCGTTACCTCGCTTCCGCCCAGCCTGAAAGGGGCGAAGGAGACGCGATGCAGGCGCGCCACCGGTCCATGCGTCTCGATCGCCGCGCGATGGCGGGCGGTCGCATAGCCCATGTGGATCTCGAAACCGTAGCGCTCGTGATGGCTGCCGCAGCCGCGCATCATACGGTCGCGCATCACCTTGGCGACTATGGAGGCGGCGGCGATGGATTGGGAGCGCTGATCGCCCCTGACCAGCGCGCGGCCCTCGCACGGCAGGCCGGGCGGCACGTCGCGGCCGTCGGCCAGCGCCAACTTTGCCTTGACGGGCAATCCGACCAGCGAGCGCCGCATGGCTTCGAGGCTGGCTCTGAGGATGTTGCTGTCGTCTATGCCCTCGGCGCTGATCGAAGCCATCGACACACCAAGCGCCGAGCCGAGGATACGTGAGAAAAGCGCCTCGCGCTGCAGGTGGCTGAGCCGTTTCGAATCGTCCAGGCCTTCAGGGATATTGGCCGGGTCAAGCACGACCGCGGCGGCTACGACCGGGCCGGCGAGCGGGCCTCGGCCGGCCTCATCCATTCCTGCGACCGGCCACAGCCCTTCGGCCATGGCCTTCGTCTCGACGGAGAAGTCGGGTTTCTCGACGATGTCGAATAGAAGCGGAGAATCGGAACGCGCGCGAGCCATGTTGCGGCGAGGTTCGCATCGGCTCCGATTCTCCGCAAGTCCCTCCGGGTCGGGTGGGGCGCCGGACCAGGGAGGGCACCGTCAGCAGGCCGGGGCGGGCCGGACGGGATTTCAGGAAACCAAAAGAAGAAATTGTCTTACAGCAGCATCAACTGTTCCTGGTCCTTGCCCGCGGCCACGAAATGATCAGTACGCAGGACACGCCGCTCGGCGTTGAGGCCCAGTCGCTTGGCCGTGATTTCGAAACGGCGGCCGATCTGCCAGGCATAGGGGCCGGAGCCCTTCATGCGCTTGCCCCATTCCGAATCGTAGTCCTTGCCGTCGCGCATCGACCGGATCAGCGACATCACGTGACGATACCGGTCCGGATAGTGCCGCAGCAGCCAGTCCTTGAAGATCGGGCTGACCTCCAGCGGCAGGCGCAGGATGACATAGCCCGCCTCGCGCGCGCCCGCCGCCCGCGCCGAATCCAGGATGCGCTCCATCTCCTGATCGTTCAGCCCGGGAATGATGGGCGCGACCATGACCGACGTGGGAATGCCGGCATCGGTGAGCTGGCGGATCGCCTCCAGCCTCTTCGTCGGCGTCGAGGCGCGGGGCTCCATCGTACGCGCCAGCATGCGATCGAGGGTCGTCACCGACAGCGCCACCTTGGCGAGACCGCGCTCGGCCATGCGCGACAGTATGTCGATATCGCGCGTCACCAGCGCCGACTTGGTGACGATACCGACGGGATGACCGCGTGCCTCCAGCACCTCCAGGATCTCGCGCATGATCCGGTACTGCTTCTCGATCGGCTGGTAGGGATCCGTGTTGGTGCCTATGGCGATGGTTCGCGGCTGGTAGCCTTCCTTCGACAGTTCCTTGTCCAGCAGGCGCGCTGCGTCCGGCTTGGCGAACAGCTTCGATTCGAAGTCCAGCCCCGGCGACAGGCCCATGAAGCTGTGCGTGGGCCTGGCAAAGCAGTAGACGCAACCATGCTCGCAGCCACGGTAGGGATTTATGGAGCGATCGAAGGAGATGTCGGGGGATTCGTTGCGCGTGATGATCGTGCGCGGCCGTTCCACCTGCACCTCGGTCTTGAAGGGCGGCAACTCTTCCAGCGAATTCCAGCCATCGTCGAAGACATGGCGGCTGACCGGTTCGAAGCGACCGGAGGGATTGATCCCCGCGGACCTGCCGCGACTGCGATCCGGACGCACCCGGACACCGCTTTGCTCGATCATCGCATTGGCCATCTCGGCTCTTCCTGCTCCGAAGGCTGCAATGTCGGCGCGCACGATCGGTTCCATTTTCGCCCGCTCCCAGGGACTGTCGTCGAGATGTCGAATCGCTCTGCTCATGAAATTATTCCTATTTTGCGGAACGGAACAAATCAAGAACTTTCTGCGCCGAGCCCCCGGAACTGGCGCGGCGCGCGGCTTTCCGCTATGCGGCTAACGATGCTCAGCGTTCTCATCGAAACCCGCAACGACGAAGAGGGGCTTGCCCGCACGCTCGCCTCGCTGGTCGGCGGCGCGGTGGAGGGGCTTGTGCGCGAGGTGATCGTCTGCGACGCCGGCTCCACCGATCAGACGCATTACGTGGCCGAGCATGCCGGCTGCCACTATCTGGCGCAGGGCGGCATCGCCGCCGGCATCAAGTTGGCCAAGGGAGACTGGCTGCTGCTGCTGGAACCGGGCGCGCGCCTGGCTGAAGGCTGGATAGCCGAAGTGGGGGCTCATATCGCCAGGCAGACCATGGCTGCGCGCTTCTCGCGATCCCGGTCGACACGGACGCCCTTTCTGGCGCGGGTCCTGTCCCGCAACCGTGCCCTGGCGGAAGGCCTGCTGATCAGCGTCAGGCAGGCGTCGGCGCTGGCAAAGAGTGCCGGCAGCGCAGAGGCCCTCGCGCGCGGCCTTGCGACAAAGCGGCTCGAAGCCGAGATCCTTGTCGCGCCCCGGCCATAGGTCCGCCGGTCCTGGCAAACAAAAGGCGCCTCGCGCTGTCGAAAACCGGTATGCTTTATCGATCCTTAATCGCTTGACCCGATTGTGAATTCGGTGCGGATTGAAGCGTGACCGCAAAAAGGCCATGCTTTGCCCCGAAAAAATCGAGTATGAGACTGTCCGCATTCGCGGAAATGACGCCTGGCTGAAAGGGATACGATGCGGCAAGGACGTGCGCGCTGGCTGACTGGGCTGGCAATCGTGATGGCGATGTCTGGCCTGCCGGCCCAGGCCAAGGAAGCCACCGAGCCGGTCAAGATCACCTCGCTATCGGGCGCCTATCTCGCGGCACGCATTGCCGAGGGCGACAACGACCTCGACAACGCCATCACCTATTACAAGCAGGCGCTGGCCTTTGATCCGGGCGATCCTTCGCTGCAGCAGAGCCTGATGCTGTCGCTGATCGCCCAGGGCCGTTTCGACGAGTCGCTGGTCTACGCAGACAAGCTCAAGGAAGTGCCAGATGTCGAACGGTTCTCACGCCTGGCGCTGGCCGTCGATTCCATTCGCAAGAAGGATTTCTCCAAGGCGCAGTACTGGCTGAAGCTGTCGCTGGAATCTGATCTCGACCGGCTGCTCGTCGGCGTGATGAACGGATGGGCACAGCAGGGCGCGGGTTCAGCCGCTGACGCCATGGCCTCGATCGACAAGCTGCAAGGCCCCGACTGGTTCGGCCTTTTCAAGTCCTTCCATCGCGCCCTGATCGCAGACGCTTCGGGCATGGCCGACAAGGCGAATTCCATCTATTCCGACACGCTGGAGGATACCGCAGCCGGCGGCGCCGCGCCTGAGACCTGGATGCGCAACGCGCAGGCCTATGCCTCCTTCCTGGCGCGCAAGGGCGACAAGACCAAGGCGCTGGCCGTGCTCGACAAGGCCGAGGCGTTTGCGCCCGGCAAGCTTGAAATCACGGCCCTTCGCGACATGATCAATAAGGGCGAGACGATTCCGCCTCTCGTCGCCGGTCCTTCCGACGGCGCTTCGGAAATCCTGCTTGATCTCGCAACAGCTCTCAATCGCGGCGGCGGCGAGCCGTTCGTGCGGCTCTACCTGCAATATGCGCTGGCGCTGAAGCCGGACAGCGACGCCGCCCTGGTGCAGCTTGCCAGCGTGGCCGAGCAGTTGAAGGACGGCGAGGGCGCCATCGCGCTTTACCGCCGTATCCCGGCCAACTCGCCGCTGAAAGAGATCTCGGATCTGCAGCTTGGCCTCAACCTCGCCGATATCGGCCGGCCCGACGAAGCCATCACCGAACTGAAGAAGTTCGTCGACGCCCACCCGGAAGACATGCGCGCCTATATGGCGCTCGGCGGTGTCTATTCCTCCAAGGAAGACTTCCGCTCGGCCGCCGAACTGTATGATCGCGCGGTTTCGGTGATCAAGACGCCGGTGGCGGCCAACTGGAACATCTTCTACCAGCGCGGCATCGCCTATGAGCGGCTGAAGGAATGGCCGAAGGCCGAGCCCAATTTCCGCAAGGCGCTGGAACTGTTCCCCGACCAGCCGCAGGTGATGAACTACCTCGGCTATTCCTGGGTCGACATGAACACCAATCTCAAGGAAGCCCTTGCGATGATCCAGAAGGCCGTCGATCTCAGGCCGAGCGACGGTTACATCGTCGACTCGCTGGGCTGGGCCTATTATCGCCTGGGCCGATACGATGATGCCGTGCGGGAACTCGAGCGCGCCGTGTCGCTGAAGCCCGAGGATCCGGTGCTGAACGATCACCTCGGCGACGCCTACTGGCGTGTCGGCCGCAAATTGGAAGCCACCTATCAGTGGCGGCAGGCTCGCGACCTCAAGCCCGATCCGGATGTCCTGGCGATCCTTCAGCAGAAGCTGATCAACGGCCTGCCGCCTATCGAATCCAACACGGCGCAGGAGACGCCCAAGGCGAAGCCGGAACCGACGCCGGTTCCGAAAGGCTGAGACTGCTAAGGGGTTTGAAAGCGGGGCTCTCTGAGCCCGGTTTTTCCTGGCCCGGCAGTTTCGTCAGAAAAGCTTCCTGTAGACGACGAAGCCCGAACGTTCGCCGATCTTGGCGTAGAGCTGCATGGCCGTGCGGTTGGTCTCGTGCGTCTGCCAGTAAACCCGCCCGGCGCCCGCCGCCTTGGCGCGCTCGTAGACGCCTTCGATGAGCGCCCGGCCGATACCGTGCCCGCGCGCGGCCTCGGCCGTGAACAGGTCCTGCAGATAGCAACTGGGAGCGATCGCCGTGGTGCTGCGGTGATAGAGGTAGTGGACGAGACCGACGAGCCGCCGCTCTTTTGACGTCGCAGCATCGGCAACCAGCGCGTGGACCGGCTCGTAGGCGTCGAAGAACCGCGACCATGTCATCCGCGTGATGTCGCCGGCGAGTGCCGTCTCTCCGGATCGGCCATAGAAGGCATTATACCCGTCCCACAACGGTAGCCATTGGTCGAAATCCTGTCGCTCCGCCGGGCGGATGGTGATCGAAGTGCTCATCGGAGAACCTGCTGCGGTTTTGTGGCCAGGCCGACCACAGCCTGGACTTCGGCCGGCGGCAAGGGCCAGCCTCATGCAAAGGCTTCGCCCTGTTGCCCCGCAAGGCTCCTCGCGGGTGGCGTTGCCTTGACGCCTGCCGGCCATGCCTCTAGGGAGTGCCGGCATCAGCCGCTCCATCGAGGCCGCCGTGACCGTCAGCATCCCCGCCCACATGCATCCCAGCCGCTCCTTCCAGGGGCTGATCCTGACCTTGCACAATTACTGGGCGGAGTATGGTTGCGTGATCCTCCAGCCCTACGACATGGAAGTCGGCGCCGGGACCTTCCATCCGGCGACTACGCTGCGCGCGCTCGGGCCGCTGGCCTGGAACGCCGCCTATGTCCAGCCGTCGCGGCGTCCCAAGGACGGCCGCTATGGCGAGAACCCGAACCGGCTACAGCATTATTATCAGTATCAGGTGATCCTGAAGCCCAATCCGCCGAACCTGCAGGAACTCTACCTCGGCTCACTCAAGGCGATCGGCGTCGATCCGCTGCTGCACGACATCCGCTTTGTCGAGGACGATTGGGAAAGCCCGACGCTCGGCGCTTGGGGGCTCGGCTGGGAGTGCTGGTGCGACGGCATGGAGGTTTCGCAGTTCACCTACTTCCAGCAGGTCTGCGGCATCGAATGCGCGCCGGTTGCCGGAGAGCTCACCTACGGGCTGGAGCGCCTGGCCATGTATGTGCAGGGCGTCGACAACGTCTACGACCTCAACTTCAACGGCCGCGAGGGCG